>JQIA01000006.1_pt1 | contig 111228 bp, 99 predicted proteins | sample 811431 | NCBI WGS metagenome assembly JQIA01 (sample SAMN02998118, study PRJNA258478) | marine sediment metagenome | biome: marine; feature: seafloor; material: sediment; isolation source: oil-polluted sediment collected from 3 locations (0.5 km, 0.7 km and 0.9 km)... | place: USA: Gulf of Mexico ...
ACGTATAAAGCGCGTGGCCTTGATGACCGGTTGCGCACAAAAAGCGTTGGATACGGATATTAACGATGCCACCATTCGCCTATTGCGCCGTTTAGGCTGCGAAGTGGTCGTGGCTCAAGGCGCAGGCTGCTGTGGCGCGCTGACCCATCATATGGGCAAAACCAAACAAAGCCATGCCGCAGCAACAAAGAACATTCAGGCCTGGATTGCCGAGGTTGCAGGCGATGGGCTGGACGCAATTGTGATCAACACATCCGGCTGTGGCACTACCGTAAAAGATTATGGGCATATGTTTCGCAATAGTCATTTGGCAGCAGATGCCGCCCAGGTTTCTAAGTTGGCGAAAGATATATCGGAAGTGTTGATAGATCTAGACATGGCAATATCAAATCCTCAAAATCTGCGCGTGGCATATCACTCAGCGTGTTCTTTACAACATGGTCAGCAAATCAAAACACACCCAAAAACCCTACTCGGCAACGCTGGTTTCACGGTACTAGAGCCCAGTGACCCACATTTATGCTGTGGCTCTGCTGGGACTTACAATCTAATGCAGCCGGAAATTTCCAAACAGCTAAAGGATCGTAAAATCAATACATTAGAGATCATTAAGCCAGATGTAATTGCGGCTGGAAATATTGGCTGCATAATGCAAATCAGCTCTGGAACCGATGTACCAATCGTGCATACAGTTGAGTTACTGGATTGGGCAACGGGTGGGCCAAAGCCAGCCAAAATGACAACTGTGACCAACAAGTAACGCTTTGGGTATGCGATTGCCATGCTTTAGGCGCATTTACTTGTCAAAACTCGGATCAGAATAATAAACTAGGGGCCGTCCGTGCGTTTTTTATTAAGTTTGGTTTTTGCCTTGTGCGCAGGCAGTTTATCCGCCGGTGAAAGCGCGCCTTTACGCAAGCTGTTAACCGCGGATGAGGCCAAGGCGTGGCAGGGTGTCGGGCGGATCAATATGCGCAATGCAGGGTTTTGCACAGGAGCCATGATCGCCCCTGATCTGGTACTGACCGCAGCGCATTGCATGTTTCACCCGCAAACCGGAGCTTTGCTAAAACCGTCCGACATAGAATTCTTGGCCGGGTGGCGCAGCGGGCGCGCCGGCGCGCAACGAAAGGCACGGCGTTTTGTTGTCCATAAGAACTATGCACCGGGCCGAAAAGTACAAGTTGAAAAAGTATCCAGCGACATTGCGATTATCGAGCTGGAGCTACCAATAACCGGAAATTTCATAAAAGCCTTTGAGTATTATTCGAAACCCGAAGTCGGGGATGATGTAAAAGTAGTTTCATACGCCCAAGATAGATCAGAAGCTCCATCCATTGAAGAGCCCTGCCAGGTTATTGGTGCGGATACACGGGCATTGATACTAACCTGTAACGTGGATTACGGCGCGTCGGGTTCGCCAATATTTGTGATCGATAAAGGCGTGCCAAAAATTGCGTCTGTGATCTCGGCAAAAGCAATTGTTGATGGGAAAAAAGTAGCGCTAGGCGCCTCTCTAGGCAAGCCATTGGAAGAGCTGCTAAAGCAACTCCGGGCAAATCGCGGTGTGTTTCAAAGCAAAAGCCCCGGACATGGAACCATCGCTGAACAATTGGGAAATAAGATAAATATTGCAAAAATTCTACGCCCTTGACGGATTGGAATTAATACCCATATAATAATCACCGGATGCCCGAATGGGGTCCGTAACACTAAACGGCCTGTCCATAATGGAAGGCTGAAACCAAACGTATCGCTTCCTTAGGAGGATATATTCTATGCGTAATTATGATTTTACACCCCTTTACCGTTCTACTGTTGGCTTCGACCGTCTGGCAAATATGCTGGACCGCGCACTTGCCACAGATGCCGGTACAAACACTTACCCGCCTTACAACATCGAAAAATCCGGCGATGACACTTATCGTATTTCCATCGCTGTTGCGGGCTTTAGAGAAGATGAGCTATCTGTTGAAATGCGCGATGGTCAATTGGTTATATCGGCAAAAAAAACCGAAGAAAAAAAACCGGATGCCGTTACATTTCTACACCGTGGCATTGCATCGCGCACTTTTGAAAAACGCTTTCAGATGGCTGACCATGTACGCCCCGTAGCCGCGGAAACCAAGGATGGTCTACTGCATATTGACTTGCTGCGCGAAGTACCTGAAGCATTGAAACCGCGCCGTATTAAGATTGCAACGACCAATGCAATAGATGTAAAGCCCGTGAGAAAATCAACGGCACTTTCTAAAGAAGCATAAGGCTTCTCACCGAATTAACCGCCCCTTTCCTCCCCTTTGGCGCGGTTGATTTGCCAAATGCGCTCTCTCCCCAGTCGCATTTTAGGCATAAACGCCACCCCTTTCATCTTGTCAGGGGTGGCTTTATTTTATTTCAAGGATTGCGCCAGACGCATCAGTTGCACCGCCTCGGTACGGTAACCATAAAGGTCGGCGCCTTTACCCGCATTGGCCAGCGTAATGTTCTGATCCCATGTCCACCCATTCAGATATTTTGACTTTGTTAATAACTGCCCAAAACCTGCAATAGAAGTAGCGAACATGGCTTCCTTACTCGGGGTGTCGGTCGTCGCTGGAATAGTTGTTGTAATCAATGTGCTTTTGTTTGCACCAGGTGCCTTATAGCGCAACTTTAAGAACCCGTATTCATCAGAACTGCTTTGATCCACACTGGTCGCCTGAAATCGTAATGCGTCATTTTTAATCGCAGCCGAGCCAACCGGCGTAATCTCATAAATTGCTGTAACAGTGTGGCCAGCACCGATTTCGCCGGCATCCACCGCATCATTATTAAAATCTTCACGATTCAACGCGCGGGTTTCATAACCGATCAGGCGGTATTCCGCGATAAGTGCTGGGTTGAATTCAACTTGGATTTTCACATCATTGGCGATGGGAAACAAGGCACCTGAAACTTGATCAACCATCACTTTTTGTGCTTCAGATAACGTATCTATATATGCGGCAACCCCGTTCCCATTCTGCGCTAAGGTCTGCATCATATCATCGCGGTAATTACCGTTACCAAAACCAAACACAGACAGATAAATCCCTGTGTCGCGCTTTTCCTCAATGAAACGTTTCAAATCTTCCGGATCAGAAATTCCTACATTGAAATCACCATCCGTAGCCAATAATACCCGACCGATACTGCTATCAGACTGCATGGTTTCAGCTAAAGCATAAGCTTGACGCAAGCCGGCTTGCCCAGCAGTAGAGCCGCCTGCCTGCAACCGTTCGAGGCTTTCCAAAATCTTACCCTTGTCGCTTGCCGCGGTCGGTTCCAACACCGTTCCGGCACTGCCTGCATAAGTCACAATCGCTATTTTATCCGTTGGGCGCAGAGTATTGAGCAACAAACGAAATGATTGTTTCAACAATGGCAGCTTATCAGCATCATGCATTGAGCCAGATGTATCTATTAAGAATACAAGGTTCAAAGGTGGACGGTTTTCAACTTCTGGCTTGGCCCCTTGGATGCCAATATGCAGCAACTTTGTATCTGGGTTCCATGGAGTTTGAAAAGTTGAAACATTAGTCGAGAACGGAGCTTTCGATAGGTCAGGTGCCGCATAATCATATGGAAAGTAATTAATCATTTCCTCAATGCGCACAGCTTCAACAAAAGGCAGCTGTCCACTTTCAATAGAACTGCGTATGTAGGAATATGATGCGGTATCAACGTCGATAGAAAAGGTGGAAACCGGTTCATCCACAACAATTTTTAATGGGTTCGGAACTTTATTTGAAAATGTTTCGTTAGATCTTTCTTGGGTAATGCTGGTTGGCATTTCCGGTACAAAACTTTGATCGGAAAAACTTGAAACCGCGGCACCAAGAGCTGGCAAGTTATCCGCTTCAGATGTCATTTTGCGCCTTACAGGTAAACTTGGCTTAACGGCAGGTAATACTGTGATCATAGGTTCTGCAACGGGTTGCGTCGTTATCTGTTCTTGTTCTAATAAGTTTTCAGCAATCACCAACGGAATTCTCGGGCCGTCAATTTGCGGCTGGCTGACAATAAAGGCAAAGCCCGCCACACAAATTGCACTGGTTGCGTAAAGCACGGGGCGCAAATTAATTGATCGTATCATGTCTATAACTCCTGTCCAAATGCCAGGCACGTTTTGTGCTGGCTTATGGATAGGACGTGGTTGCGGTACAGTTTCTTGGGATGTTTCAAAACTTTTTTGTGCCAACGCCAAAATTTCCGCCTTGCGATCAGGGTTTGGCGCAGGCGTGGTCGCCTTTAAGGCTTGTTCTAACTGGTCCAGTTCATCACTCATGGATAGGCCTCCTCTGATTGCGCCAATGCGCGCAGATGTTTTTTGGCTTCGCTGATACGCCATGAAATTGTGCCCGTTGGCACACCCAAAACTGCACTGGCTTCAACATGGCTTAAATCTTCGGCCAATGTCAGTACAAGGACCTCGCGTAGGTCAATCGGCAGCGTTTTCATGGCTTGTGTCAACCACGCGCGGTCCCGTGCTTTTTCACTAACTTCTTGTTGTTGCATCTCAAACATATCGCCCCAGCCTTGTTGGGCAGTTTGATGTGTTTTTTGTTTTCGTAATAAATCTTTAGCTGCATTCATTGTCACGCGGTAAAGCCAAGTCGTAAATTTGGCGTCCCCGCGAAACGAATTCAGTTTTTGGGGCAACGCACAACACAGTTCTTGCGCCAAATCCTCGGCCAAAGATTGTGAACCCAGCATACGATAGCCCAGCCGCAAGATCATATCGTAATGGCGTTCCAGCAATTGCCCGAACGCCACCGCATCGCCCGCTTGGGCGCGATCCACCAGAGTTTCGTCACTGTTTTCCATCCTCATAAGTTATTAGACGAATGGCGCGTGTCAATTCTTGGTAGAAAATATATTTTCTTATGCAGTCGTTTTAATCGACGTGCAGATGTATTTCATTTCCATGTAATCATCCATACCGTGATGTGATCCTTCACGGCCAAGCCCAGATTGCTTCACGCCGCCAAAAGGGGCTACTTCTGTTGAAATAAGACCTGTGTTCACCCCAACCATCCCGTATTCCAGTGCTTCTTGCACGCGGGTCACGCGATTTAGATCGTTAGAATAGAAATAAGATGCCAAACCATAAATTGTATCATTAGCAACAGCCACGACCTCTTCTTCAGTTTTAAAGCTAAACAAAGGAGCAACAGGGCCAAAAGTTTCATCTTCAGTAACCATCATATCAGATGTAACACCTGTCAGAATTGTTGGTTCAAAAAACGTACCTCCCAAAGCATGCCGGTTGCCTCCCGTTATGATTTTAGCACCTTTCGCAGTGGCGTCCGCAATATGCTCTTCAACCTTTTCAACACCGGCCATATCAATTAGTGGGCCAGCAATAGTACCTTCTTCCAGGCCGTCGCCAACTTTCATTTTACCTACAGCAATGGTTAGTTTTTCAGCGAATGCATCGTAAACACCTTCCTGCACATAGATCCGGTTAGCACAAACGCATGTTTGACCGTTGTTGCGGTATTTTGAGATCATCGCGCCTTCAACAGCGGCGTCCAGGTCAGCATCATCAAACACAATAAATGGCGCGTTGCCACCCAATTCAAGCGACAGTTTCATAATCTTATCAGAACATTGCTTCATCAATATACGGCCCACTTCAGTAGAGCCTGTAAAGGTCAATTTGCGCACATGTGGGTGAGAGCAGAACTCTGCCCCAATCGCACTTGCCCGGGCAGATGTCAGTACACTGAAAATGCCCTTTGGCACGCCTGCGCGTTCCGCAATAACTGCAATTGCAAGAGCAGAAAGCGGCGTTTGTTTGGCCGGGCGGGCCACAAAGGCACAACCAGATGCCAATGCTGGCCCCAGTTTACGGGTAATCATCGCTGCAGGAAAATTCCACGGGGTAATAGAAGCAACGACACCGACAGGCTGTTTAATCACTGTGATACGTTTATCACGCTGATGGCCTGGAATGGTTTCACCGTAAACCCGCTTTGCCTCTTCCGCAAACCATTCAAAAAAACTGGCGGCATAAAGAATTTCACCACGGGCCTCTGCAAAAGGTTTGCCCATTTCGGCAGTCAAGATCGCACCCAGATCATCGGCGTTTTCAACCATCAGTTCGAACATTTTGCGCACAACGGCCCCACGTTCCTTACCAGTCCAATTGGTCCATTCTTTTTGTGCTTTAGCTGCAGCTTCAATTGCAAATGTAGCATCTTCAACCTGTAAGTCAGGCAAGGCTGCCAATACATCGCCGCGCGCAGGGTTTGTAACTTCAAAAGTTGCGCCATCTTTAGCGTCAACCCAAACACCTGCCACATAGGCTTTGGTTGCAAGTAAAGAAGGGTCTTTTAAAAGAGAACTTAGGTTTGTGACATCAAGCATTTTGGGCACCTCTGCGTTAATATTTATATATTTAACGCATGCGTGCCATATTCCTGATCTATGTGCAATCTGAGTCACGTATATTCTGATTAACTTAATCGATCATCATCTTTGACATAGGGTCCAATACGAATTTCCACATATCTCAGCGGTATTTTTCCGAGGTTAATAATTCTATGCGTTGTGCCATTATGGATCGTGGTTGACTGGTTGGCATAAAGTTTTATGCAAGTTCCAGGTAATTCCACTTCAGCATACCCATCCAAGACTGTAATCTGCTTGCAAGCGTGAATATGACAAATGGTTTCTACTATTTGCTGAGGTAAAACCGTGGTGATTGTTATTCGTGACCGGCCTTCTTGATATAATTCATGTATTTCAGGAAGGTCGGTCTGGGTAAAAATTAGCGGTTCAGTTGGGGCTGGTTGGGTGATTTGATTAACCATATTCAACAACTAAGCCATAAATCTTAACAGGAAATGAACGCAATGAGCAATTAACTCTATATACGTCTGGTAAGACCTCTCTAAAACCACCATATAAAGAGAGAACTGAGTATAGGTGTATAAATGCGCTGGATAAAATGGATTATAACGGTGGTGCTGGTTACTCTTGTGGTCGCCGTATTTCATTACATTTTACCACAGCGCGATATCGTGCGCATTATCGATGCTTATGAAAAACGCCAAGACTTTGGCGTGAACGGTATTTTTTGGGCCCGCCCAGACGCCGGCACCAGCGAACAGCCGACCCGTGATGTACGCTTTATAGATACGATTATGCCAGATAACAACGTTATGGTATATCGTAATGAAGACACCAGCTTTTCATGGCCATTCTATTTTAAGTTCGACAGCGCAGATATAAACGCACAAGCCAAAGAGCTCACTTCATCCAAAGACAAGCCCACATGGGTGGCAATTCGCCATTACGGCTGGCGCAATGAATATTTTACTGTTTTTCCAAACGCCACATCTTTGAAAGTTGTTGAAGGGCCTAACGTACGCTTGATACCATGGTTTAACATCACCTTTTTTGTTATCATGGGCCTGTTTGGTTTAGGTACCTTTCGCCTATTACAACGCTTCAAACGCCACCGTATTGATCCTGTTATAGAAGGTATAGAAGGTACATGGGATGATGTAGGCAATAGTGCGCGCAGTTTTTTCGGGCGTATCTGGGATAAATTATCCGGTAAATAATTGTAAATATTTTTTCCGCTGGAAACTTCTGCTATGGTCAGGCAAAATGACCCAAGCTAATTCTCGGAGCAAGTAAATGATCCCATATCGTTCAAGAACATCCACTCACGGACGCAACATGGCAGGGGCCCGCGGTCTTTGGCGTGCAACTGGTATGAAAGATGGGGATTTTGGCAAACCGATTATCGCAGTCGTCAATTCTTTCACCCAGTTTGTACCGGGCCACGTCCACTTGAAAGACTTAGGTCAACTGGTAGCCGGTGAAATCGAAGCCGCGGGCGGTGTCGCTAAAGAATTTAATACCATTGCTGTAGATGACGGTATTGCCATGGGTCACGATGGCATGCTTTATTCCTTGCCCTCGCGCGAAATCATTGCTGACAGTGTAGAATATATGGTCAACGCCCATTGTGCTGACGCAATGGTATGTATTTCAAATTGCGATAAAATTACACCCGGTATGATGATGGCAGCCCTGCGATTAGATATTCCCGTGGTCTTTGTGTCAGGCGGCCCGATGGAAGCCGGCAAAGTCAATATTGACGGCGAATTACGCAAGGTTGATCTGATTGACGCAATGATTGAAGCAGCCAATCCAGATCGTACTGATGCAGAAGTGTTAGCATTTGAAGAAAATGCCTGCCCGACATGCGGCTCTTGTTCAGGTATGTTCACGGCCAATTCCATGAACTGTCTGGCAGAGGCTTTGGGTTTAGCTTTACCTGGCAATGGCTCTGTCTTGGCCACCCATTCCGACCGTGAAAGCCTGTTTCGTCAAGCCGGGCGTAAAATTGTTGAACTGACTAAAGATTATTACGAAAACGGCAATACCGCCGTGTCAGCTCGTGGTATCGCCACCAAAGCTGCCTTTGAGAATGCCATGACGCTGGATATTGCCATGGGCGGTTCCACCAACACCATCTTGCACCTGTTGGCAATTGCCCGCGAAGGCGAGGTTGATTTTACCGTTGATGACATTGACCGCCTCAGCCGCACCACACCTTGCCTTTGTAAAGTCGCCCCTGCAATTGCCAATGTGCATATGGAAGACATCCACCGTGCAGGCGGTATATTTGCGTTACTGGGTGAATTGGAACGTGCAGGTCTGATAAACTCTGACGTCAGCACCATTCACAGCCCGACATTGGCCGAAGCCATTCAAAAATGGGACATTCGCGTGACCAATGACAAGGCCGTGCATGAGTTGTTTCTGGCCGCACCAGGTGGTGTGCGCACAATTGAAGCTTTCAGCCAGTCGCGCCGTTACAATGAATTGGATATGGATCGTACAAAAGGCATTATTCGTTCAGCTGAAAACGCATTTTCCCAAGATGGCGGGTTGGCAATTCTGTTTGGTAATATCGCCCAAGAAGGTTGTGTGGTGAAAACTGCAGGTGTTGACGACAGTATCTTGAAATTCAGCGGCCCTGCAATTGTCTGTGAAAGTCAGGATGAAGCAGTGAACCGCATCTTGAAAAAAGAGGTCACCGCAGGGGATGTTGTGATCATCCGGTATGAGGGCCCCCGTGGCGGGCCGGGGATGCAAGAAATGCTCTACCCCACATCATATCTTAAATCCATGCGCTTAGGTAAAGCTTGCGCTTTGATCACTGATGGGCGTTTTTCCGGTGGTACCTCGGGCCTTTCTATTGGCCACGCTTCCCCAGAAGCTGCCGAAGGCGGTAATATTGGCTTGATCGAAGAAGGTGATATTATCGAGATCGACATCCCGAATCGTAAAATCGACGTGGCCCTGTCTGATGAAACCCTTGCAACACGCCGTGCGGCAATGGAAGCTAAAGGTGATAAAGCATGGATGCCTACCGAACCGCGTAAACGCAAAGTTTCACGCGCTTTACGGGCCTATGCATCACTGGTCAGCAACGCATCACAAGGGGCGGTACGAATGGAGCCGAAGTAAATAAGCTCCTTTATATGCCACAGTTTAGTTGTTTAACCTAAGCTTCAAAAGCTGCTCTAAAGTGATGTAAAGTGCACCCACCCATAGAGCGTGTAAATGAAGTGGTAGTTCACGCGAACGCAGATCATTACAAGATTGAAGGAACAAGAGACGTTTGCAGACCTCATGGCAAAAACAAACATCATTTTCTAAATACAAGGCTAAGTATGATGAAATGAGGTCATGTTAAAAATTGTTGACCTCATAAATGCAGCATAAGTCATTTACTTCAAGCAAATATCTGCTTTAATCAAAGCCACAAACTGTTGGCTGGATACGTTTGCCTGCGCGTCAATTATCGATAATTTATAAAAGCCATCATCTTTAACCGGAAGAATAAAGCTGCGTTCATAATATAATTTCGGGGCGAGCTTATCATTCAGAACCAATCGATAAGGTGCAACACCGCCGTTAATTTTCACCACTAAACCAGGCGGGCATATTTCAATAGTGGCGCCTTCTGGCGGGAAGATGATGTTAACGTTATCCTGCTTTTTTTCAAGCACATCAAACTGTTTCAAATGCGCTGGCAGAACTGCCCATGTGGCACTTTGTGACATGCTGCGCGCTGGTTGCACGACACCCATTATATCAAACATCTGAAACAATATGGGCGTCGCAAGGGCCGCACCAAAAGCCCCGGGGATAGCCGTATTATCTGCGCGCCCTAGAAGAATACCGATAACATGCTGCCCATCAAAACCAATGGCCCAGCTATCGCGATGACCATAAGATGTACCCGTTTTATAAGCAATATAACCTGCACGCGTTGTAGATGGAGCAGGCATAGTACGTAAAATCTCTGCAGTCATCATGGCCGCAGCGGGGTTAATAAACGGCACCCCTTCTGCAACATCTTGAACTTGTTCATGCAATGGTATTGTCTGCCCGTTAAACGCCAGACCACCATAGGCTTGCACCATTTGTAGCAAAGATACCCCCACGCCACCAAGTACAATCGCAAGGCCCGGATCACGGTTTTGCGGCAAGGTCAGATCAATACCAGCGCGATTTAACACTGCCGAAAACCGGTTGATACCAACCTTGTTCAAAACGGCAACAGCGGGAATATTACGCGACCCCACTAACGCATCATGCACCGTCATCATACCCTTAAACTCACCATCAAAATTAGAAGGCTCATATTGACCGAAACGCACTGGCATATCTGCAATAAGGGTTTGCGGGTGTAATATCCCGTCAGCAAACGCCTTGGCGTAAACAAAGGGTTTCAGCGTTGACCCAGGTGATCTAATCGCCTTTGCCATATCAACATAGCCCTTACGCATCTCACTTGTAAAATCGGGTGATCCTATATAACTTACAACTTCACCCGTGGTGTAATCGGCAATAATAACCGCCCCCGAAATGTCCTTACCGATGTTTTGTAGTTTGCGCGCGAATAAGGCTTCAGCTTTACGTTGCACTGCCAAATCAAGTGTTAAACGCTTTGCCTGCTTGCGGTATTTTCCTGCCAAATGCAAAGCAAAACGCGGCATAGGTTTCAAAGAAGATGTGACCGTTTCGCTTAATGCGGCATTAAAATCATCAACCTTTAAAACAGCCGCATCAAAGGCGCGCTTTAGCACCTTATCTCGCGCCATACGCGCCTGTTCTGCCTGGCGGTCGGGGCGTCGTTGATTTGGTGATTGTGGAATGGCTACCAAAAGGGCGGCTTCAGCAATGGTCAGGCGTTTAGGTGTTTTGCCCAAATAAGAATAACTAGCTGCAGATAGACCTTCGACATTGCCGCCAAAAGGGGCAAGTTTCATGTAAAGGCGTAGAATTTCATCTTTGCTTAAATGCCGTTCCAATGCCAAAGCCACACGTATCTGTCGCAGTTTATGCCGAAGTGTCCCTGTCGATAAATGCTCCACCAGGCGCGCCACTTGCATCGTTATAGTAGAGCCGCCAGAGATGATTTTACCATTTCCGATAAACTGTCCTACAGCCCGAAGCATCGCCTTTATATCAACCCCATTATGGCGATAAAACCGTTTATCTTCATAAGCGATCAGTAATGCAGTATACATGGGGTCAATCTGATCAGGGGTCACATCAAAGCGCCAATAATCATCAGGCGTCAAGAACGCCGCCAGCAAAGCACCATTGCGATCATAAACCATATCCGACATATCTGGATTTAAGTTCGGTAATGCAGTTCGCTCAATCCACTGATCAAAGGCGAACAAACCTATAAAACTTATCAGAAATAGAGCTATTAGCTTACGTTTATTGGCCAACAATCACCACGTTTCCACTATTGGTATTGCCGCCCAAATCAGCCCGATACATATCTGTGACATGGGCCGCAGGTTGATGGAATTTACCAACAGAAATCGCACGCACAACATAAGCCAGTTTAAAACTGTGGTCTCCGCTCCAATCAACAGCTGCCAGAAAGCGATCCTTGTGAAACTCACTATGTGTTGCATGGCCAAGATTACTCAGCCATGGCAAAGATGCAGCATAACCCGATTGCAACAGGTTTGGATTATCAATCTCAAAACCAGCAGGCAGAGGATCATTGATCATCAAACGGCCAAATCGGTTTGTTTCCGGTGTTACTTTAATCACCACAATAATTTTATCGTTTTGGGTAATATTTAACATATCCACCCTATCACCTGTGACCGTATAGAATGCACGTCTGATTTTATACCCGTTTGACTGGCGCGCCACATCGCCCGAAGGCGATCCCGTTGCGGTCAATACCATTTCAGTTTCTATATCAAACGGGTTTTTAACCTCTGCCTGCCCTTGTGAAACCGCCATATATGGAAATGAGGTTTGCGCATTCAATAAAGCTTTGCCCGCTTGTGTATCTTTAGCGGCAACAGCCAAGCGCAACGCCCATGCTTGTTCTTGCGTGCTGCCAGTAGATGCAAGGCGTAAAAAATTGGCACCTTCAATTGCTTCATTCGCAGAAACCAGGCCCGCCTGCACCGCTAATGTCAAAACTGCAGCCCGATCGCGCCGGCCAGAACCAAAATCATCATACCGGTTACGCTTGTTGGCATCTTTTAACTTGCGAAAAGCACGTGCAAACATGGTTTCAGAGCGTTGTTTTTCACCATATGCTGCCAAAGCCACACCAAGCTGTGCTTGCGCTAGAGCCGAACCAAAAGCCGCACCCTTTGCATCACTATAATAACGCAACTCACCGATAGAGGCTTTGCCTACATTCGCCAACACCATCAAAGCATAGGCCAATTCTTCGCCGCCATCATCAAAATCGCTGGCATTGTTCACTGTGTTTTTCAGCCGTGATAGCGCCGACTTCAAGACCCGGTCAGGCACCGTCGCACCAGCCTTTTGCGCACGCAATAAAAAGTCCGTTGCATAGGCATCAAGCCAAGGGTTATCGCTACGTGGGCTCCATAGGCCAAAGCCCCCATTAGGAGCTTGATTGGCCGCAACCTTGGTAATTGTCTGTTGTATACGCAAATTTGCGGTTGTGGGGTCATCTAACTGATCAATAAACGACATCAGTGGCTCCGCTTTTGAAATCAATTGTTCAGTGCAGCCATAGGGGTAATACTCCAAAGATCGTACAAGAGCGCCCACATCCAACCGTGCTTGTGCCTGCGATATAACGGCTAAGGTTGCATCATTACCAAATGCAGCCAACAGGTCTATTGGAATTGGCGTTGATCCATTTGCCGCAACCGTCATATTCCAGCGTTTGACAATCGGCAGATCATTTCTTTGTACTGGTAAAATAATCGTCTTGGTTAATATTTTCCCATCCGGAAGCTTCACTTCGGCAAAAATCTCACCCCCGCCTGCAAACCGCGCCGTTAAAGGCACATCTAAATTGTGGCGCTCACCTTTACCCAAGGTGAAAACTCTATCGGTGAAATCCAAAGCTATTTCGTTAGAGCTTTTCAGCGCAATGCTTACAGTGCCAGTAGGCCCATACGCATGCGCAATTTCCAACCGTAAGCTGGATTGGTCATCAGGCGCCAAGAACCGCGGGGCATTGGCCAAGATCACAATCGGATCGCGCACCAACACATCTAATGAAGCTTGGCCCACAGCATCATCAGACCATGCCACCGCCATCAATTTCATCGTGCCGTTAAACTCTGGAATATCCAAAGCTATATCAACCTGTCCATTTTCATCTAAGCGCAACAGACCTGAAAACAATGTCAGATAAGTTTCGGTTTTCGGGCCTACGGCTTGGCGTGCGCTATCCGCATCCCCACCGCTGCGCAACACACCGTCAGTACCTGCAAAACCGTCGATCAGACGACCATATAGATCGCGCATTTCAAAGCTCAACTTGCGTTGCCCAAAATAATATTCCTGTGGATCAGGTGCTTTGAAGCCAGTGATGTTCAGTATCCCCAAATCGACCGCTGCAACTGTTGCATAAATCTGGCCTGCACCTTTTGAGGATGCTTTTAATCTAACCGTAGTAAGCTGATTTGGGCTGACCAGTGCGGGCAGTTCAAACGTTACATCAATGGTTTTATCATCCGCATTTATCGCCACCCAATTCACCCCGACAGCCCGTGTTGGGTTGCGGCCCTGCTTAACATTCATGGGCTGGATAAAGCTGGTCAAAATATATGCCCCTGCCCCCCAAGCCTTATCAATTTCAAAGGCAACCTCGGTGTCGCCCTTTTCAACAGCCACTGTTTTATGCGTCACGAAACCAGAATTCATCACAACAATTTGCGCTATGCCGTCATTGGGCGTGGAAATACGTAAATTCAATGTATCACCAGATTTGTAATTATCCTGATCAAGCCCTGTTTTTAGCCGATCAGGCGTATCGGTATTGCCCGCAGCACCATAATAACCCGCATAAAATGAATAACTGCCAAAGCGAATATCACCGTGATTTGGTGCCTCAATACTCAGTTCATAAACGCCCCAAGCCAAAGGCACTTGCAATTTCGCAGCCTTTTCAGCACCAATAGAAATCACACCTTGTTCCACAATTTCACGCGATTTAATCGGCATATAACTCCAGCGGTCATCAATTTTAAACCATTGGTAGTTTGTTTCAACCCGCTCCACGCGCCACTTAGCAGCCCCCAAATCAACCAATTTCATGCCCTTGCCTACGGCAATAAGTTCAAAACTGGCTTGCGCCCCTTCGGGAACAGACCCGTCAAACAGTGGTTTTATACCGATCAATGCCGAAGCTGGATTCATTGCCCGCATCAGAACACGCTCTACTGGTCGGCCTGACCCTTCACGCATTTGTAATGATACTTTCAACTGTTCCGGTTGATAAGAAGATACCCGTGCAGGGATCGGAAGATTAAATTTCAACATCCCTTCTTCATTTGTCTTAAGTCCGGTAGGAATTCTGGCCACATTCACGCGGTCTTCTACTAAAGAAGAACCAAAGTGAAAGTCTGGAAAGGCAGCTATTCGCGTTGTCGTGCGCCGTTCAACAACCCCGCTTAATGGCAGATTAGAACCATTGGCACCATAAAGGTAATTAGCCGTAACTGATAGTTCTGGCGGGGTGGATTGCACAATCGGCATATGTGGCAAAGTTGGGATAAAATCGATACGCTCGGGTACAAAATCCTCAACCAGAAAACTTTTATCTGCAAATGGCGCACCTTTAGTGTCTAAATACACGCGCATTGACCATCTGCCAAGTTGAGCAGAAGGCGCAAGGGCAGTTGCAAACACGCGCCCACCTGCACCTTGATCTTTCAACACCACCCGATCATATTCTTTCCCGTCAGGCCGATACGTAATCGCGGTCAAAGGTAGATCAGAAATACTGTTAGCCTTTGGGCCTCGCAACAATACCGTAGACATCACATTATCACCGGGTTGATAAATTCCGCGATCCGTGGTGGCAAAAACATCAAAAGCACCTGATGCCGTGCGCCCTTCAACCCCTCGGTCAGAAAAATCAAAAGCACTGGACGTCAGATCAATAAACCCAAAATCGGTACCTTGCTGCATCGCAAGTGCCGCAGGTGCGTTACCTGCGCGCCCCTTTAGTGTGGACGCAGGAAATTGCACATAACCTCGTGCATCACTTTCTAACGAAGCCAAGACCTTATTGTTACGTGAAATCAGATTAACCTTTACCCCTGCCAAATCAGAAGCATCCCCCAAGGATTTTACCAAAACATGCAACCCGTCCGGACCTGAGAAACTGGTCATGCCAATGTCTGATACTAAAAACCATTGCGTGGCTGGCATGGAATAGTTTTTCCCACCCGTCAGACGTGCCGTCATCACATATAGGCCAGGATCAAACTCAGCAATCACATCTTGCACAGGAAGCGCTGTTATCACTTCTTGGTTCAACTTAACTTCAGTTTCAGCCTTACCTTGCCAAATCAATGACCCATGCTGAACTTCCATTTCAGAAGCATCATAGTTTGATAAAGGTTTTAGAAATAACTCTTTAAGCAGCAGGGGTGAAAGATTTCGCTCCTCTGCCCGATAGATTTTAATATCAGCCGATTGTGCGTTAATCGTTACAAGCGGCAAAGTAGCAGTTTCACCTTTTGGTAAAACATATCCGTTACCCTGAAATCGAACAGCAGCAACCCGGTCTGCGATGTATAAACTATAAGAATACGGTTTTACCGTGACTTCACCTGATTTTGCAGGCAAACCCGCACGCAGGGTTAACTCAAAATTTTCACCAAAGCCCATGCCGCTTAGACAAAGCGATTGGCCGGAAATCTCTGTCACCAAATCACGATTCAGACTTTGGACATAATCCAGATAGTGTATTCCCTTATCAACCAGTTTTTCCGAAAAAGAAAAGCATACGCGTGGCATTGAAGCCGTGGTTTCAATGTCATAATCCAACACCCTTGGCCCAAACTTAGCGAGCGCTTCTGCAATAGTAACTTCATCTGACCCGGTCACTTCATGCAAATGTCGAGTTGCCGCAATAATATCAGGGCCCCGGCGAATGTTCTGAGACAATTCCTTAATAACCATACGCAAAGCCATGGCTTCTTGATTATTTTGCGCATCAAGATATGCGTTCACCGCAATCTCTAATTTGGAGTAACGGTAACGCGATAGATTTGAAGGCAGCTCTTTTGAATGATTTCTAAGGTCGTCAGGCATCCTTAACCAAGCTTTACTGCTGCCGTTAATTACCGCCGCCTGAAGCAAGCTGATAAATCCTTTGACATTCTCTTCACTTAATTTTCCAGGGCGCACACTGATATCACCAGCAACCCGCGCTAAATCCATACGCAGTAAAATCGCGCGTTGTTTTTCACCACCTGTTAAGTAATTTAACCGTTGTAACCGGCTATTTCCCAAAGCAACTTTAGCCTGATCTGTTGTAATCAATCTGGCAGACATCGCCCCAATATAAGGTACAGCTTGATAACTGCTACCTTTCAAAAAGCAGGCATTACTACGCCTGTTATAAGTGATCGCTTCACAGCTTTGTTCTTCACCACAAGCTTTTTCACAATAGTTTTGAGATGTTTCAAAAATCGACCGCAGGTCACCGCCGGAAAAATCCGTGTCAGGTTGATATAGATATGTACTTTGGGGATATTCCGCAGCATTACCCATTCCCGCAGCCATTAAAAAAATCATACATATCGCAAAATATTTTTTCAGCACAGCAATCACCTTTAAATTATAAAATCACGTAGATGTGATCTATATCATGCAAGCTACAGGCACCGTCAAGTTCAGCCGGCACAAACCACTCCCTAAAATATGGAACCGCTATAGCATTAATATTCTCGTCAAATACATCTGACTGCGGTATGCGTTGTAACAAATGCGATCTTAAAGGGGGCTTTTCATGCCATTAATTAACCGATTTGCCGAATTACACACAGACATCACCGCTTGGCGACGCGACATACATCAACATCCTGAATTGCTGTTCGATACAGAACGTACTTCAGCATTAGTAGCAAAAAAGTTGCGTGAATTCGGTTGTGACACTGTCAAAGAAGGCATTGGCCGGACAGGTGTTGTAGGGGTCATCAAAGGCAAGCAAGACAGTGCTGGTAAAGTAATCGGCTTGCGTGCTGACATAGATGCTTTGCCTATTCTGGAGGCAACTAATTTACCTTACGCGTCTAAAACTACAGGTAAAATGCATGCTTGCGGGCATGATGGGCATACTGCGATGTTATTGGGGGCTGCAAAATATTTATGTGAAACCCGTAATTTTGACGGCACTGCCGTAGTGATTTTTCAACCCGCCGAAGAAGGCGGGGGTGGCGGGCTTGAGATGGTCAAAGACGGCTTAATCGAAGATTACAACATTCAGGAAATTTACGGCTTGCACAATTGGCCAGGCATCCCTGTCGGTCAATTTGCCATTCGTCCCGGCCCGTTTTTTGCCGCAACCAGTACATTTAAAATAGATGTGATCGGTAAAGGCGGCCATGCGGCCAAACCCAACGCCACGGTTGACACCACATTAGTTGCGTCCCACATTGTTGTTGCTCTGCAATCAGTGGCGTCACGTACCATTGATCCGCTCGAAGCAGTTGTGGTTTCTGTCACCAGCTTTGAAACTGAAAGCAAAGCTTATAATGTTATTCCAGAACGTGTTGAATTGCGCGCTACTTTGCGCACGCTGAAAGCAGAGGTCTGTGATTTGGCTAAATCACAAATCACCAAGATTGCAGAAAGCACAGCGGCTGCGTATGGTGCTACGGCAAAAGTCACATTCCAACCAGGCGAATATCCTGCAATGGTCAATGCCGAAGCACAAACCATCTTTGCCGCTGATGTTGCCAGAAAAGTAGCCGGCACACATAACGTAGACGACAATGCCCCCCCGACTATGGGCGGTGAAGATTTTTCGTTTATGTTAGAAGCTTGCCCGGGTTCATATATCTTGATGGGCAATGGCGATACCGCTGACGTGCACCACCCTGAATATAATTTCAACGATGAGGCAATCCCTGTAGGCTGTTCTTATTGGGTCGGGCTGATTGAAACCGGCATGCCCGCAAAGTAATATCCAAGACCATTGCTATCTTTAAAATGATATCTAAGACGGGATTGGTCACCTGACCAAAACAAATACAAAAGGCCCAAAGCAATGCTCTGGGCCTTTTGTAAATCTAGGTCTGTACGATACTATGTATTCTGACGGTTCTCAATCAGGTCATCAACCACTTCAGGGTCGGCCAATGTTGAAGTATCGCCCAAAGATCCATAGTCGTTTTCAGCAATCTTACGCAAAATACGACGCATAATTTTACCCGAACGGGTTTTCGGCAAACCAGGAGCCCATTGCATCAAATCAGGAGATGCTATCGGGCCGATTTCTTTGCGCACCCAATTGCGCAACTCAATTTTCAGCTCATCCGAAGACTGAACCCCCGCATTCAAGGTAACATAGCAATAAATGCCCTGTCCTTTCACCTCATGCGGGTAGCCAACGACAGCAGCCTCAGCCACATCTTGATGCGCAACCAAAGCACTTTCGATTTCAGCCGTACCCATACGATGACCCGAAACGTTTAACACATCATCCACTCGACCGGTAATCCAGTAATACCCATCCGCATCACGTCGACAGCCATCTTCAGTAAAATAATAGCCCTTATATTGCTGGAAATAAGTCTTTACGAAACGTTCGTGATCCCCATAAACCGTACGCATTTGGCTGGGCCAGCTTTCTTTAATCGCCAGCACGCCAGAAGCTTCCACAGTGTCTATTTCTTTACCCGTTTGCGGGTCAAGAATAACAGGTTGAATACCAAAAAACGGTTTCGTGGCAGAGCCAGGTTTCGTGGCAGTAGCACCGGGTAACGGGGTTAACATATGTCCACCCGTTTCGGTCTGCCACCATGTATCCACGATAGGCCGCGTTCCTTTGCCTACAACTTCATTATACCAGTTCCAAGCTTCTGGATTGATCGGTTCACCCACCGTACCCAATACTTTCAGTGCAGACAGATCGCATTTATTCACAGGTGCATCACCCAAAGCCATAAGCGCACGAATAGCTGTAGGTGCTGTATAAAATTGATTTACTTTATGTTTTTCACAAACTTGCCAAAACCGTGATGCATCAGGATATGTCGGCGTGCCTTCAAACATCAAAGTCGTAGCGCCATTGGCCAAGGGGCCATAAACAATATAACTGTGACCTGTGATCCAGCCCACATCCGCGGTACACCAGAAAACATCACCATCATGGTAATCAAACGTATATTGATGCGTCATCGACGCATAAACCAGATAGCCCCCAGAAGAATGTACCACCCCCTTCGGCTTGCCGGTAGAGCCTGACGTATAAAGAATAAACAACGGGTCTTCGGCATTCATCGGTTCAGGGGGACAATCATTCGAAGCATCCGCCATCACAGTTGCGTAATCTACATCGCGCCCTTCTTTATTGCCCGGGCCACCGCCTGTGCGGGCCACAACCAATGTGGCCACATCACCAGAAATATCCAATGCGGCATCCACATTCTTTTTCAGTGGGATAACTTTACCCCCGCGTGGGCCTTCATCCGCTGTAATCACCAGTTTTGCTTCACAATCAGTAATCCGGCTGGCTAAAGCATCGGGGCTAAAACCACCAAAAACAATTGAATGGATCGCACCAATACGTGCACAGGCCAGCATGGCATAAGCTGCTTCAGGGATCATTGGCATATAAAGGATAACCCGGTCACCTTTGCTAACCCCCATGGATTTGATCACATTGGCCAATTTTGACACATGTTCGTGCAGTTTCTTATAAGTGATGTGCTCATCACCCCCCAGTTCATCACTTTCCCAAATGATCGCAGTTTGATCGCCACGGGTTTTCAGATGGCGATCCACGCAGTTGGCGCAAACATTCATCACCCCGTCTTCATACCATTTGATGCTGACATCGGGAAATGCAAAGGTTGTGTTCTTCACGATGGAATATGGTTTGATCCAATCAATTCGTTTGCCATGCTCGGCCCAGAACGCAACTGGGTCAGCCACAGACGCTGCATACATTTTCTCATATTTTGCTTGATCAACGTGGGCATTGATAGAAGTTTCGGCTGACGGCCGGTAAGTTTTATCGGTCATGATTTCCCTTTGTAACATCGTGTATTCTATAAGCTTTAGATCGCCAGATACTCATGGCGCAGCTCTTCATTGTCTAGCACTTCTTTGGCCGTGCCATCAAATACAACTTTGCCCGTGTCCAAAATCAAGGCACGATCTGCCAAATTCAAAGCAGCAACAGCGTTTTGTTCGACAATAATGGTCGTAATGCCTTGCTCACGGATTAAATGCAGCGTTTTTTCGATCTCTTGCACAACTACAGGAGCCAATCCTTCATAAGGTTCATCCAGTAACAGCAGTTTAATATCACGCGCCAGCGCCCGCCCAATGGCCAGCATTTGCTGTTCACCACCTGAGAGCGTAGTGCCCTCTTGTTTACGGCGCTCACCCAGACGTGGAAACAGATCATAAATCCGTTCGATCGACCACCCAATAGGCTCTGCAATCTGGGCCAGTTGGATATTTTCCTCAACAGTCAGGCCTTGAATAATACGGCGATCCTCTGGCACTAAAGCAATGCCAGCTTGTGCTGCTTGGTAAGACTTCATCTTATGCAACGGTTTGTGGTCCAGCCAAAGCTCACCTTTCATCAACATCGGATCGTCAAGGCGAGCCATTGCGCGCAAGGTAGAGGTTTTACCCGCACCATTACGTCCCAGCAAGGCCAGAATTTCACCTTCGTGAACATTCATACTAACGCCTTGTACGATATAACTTTCACCATAATAGGCGTGAATATCATAGGCCGAGAAGTAGGCTGGTGCGTGTGACGCTTGGTTAACAGTTTTATCCATAGTGGTTACATCCAACATTTAGGTGGCAACGCCAAGATACGCTTCTTGTACCTTTGGGTGTCCTTTGATATTTTCAGGAAGGTCTTCAACAATAACAGTGCCTTGTGCCAGAACACTGATTTTTTGAGCCAATGAAAACACAACGTGCATATCGTGCTCAATCACCGCCATGGTAATATGGCGTTTGTTTTGAATTTCTGCCAGAAGATCAATGGTATTGTTTGTATCAGCTCGTGCCATCCCGGCTGTCGGTTCATCTAACAGCAACAGTTTAGGGTCTTGTGACAGGCACATCGCCATTTCCAAACGGCGTTTGTCACCACGTGACAAGGATGATGCAATCATATCCCTTTTGTCCTGCATATCGACATCAATCAACATCTGTTCCGCTTTTTCACGAACGTCCGTTTCGCCCGCAACACGCGCTAATGCATTCAACTTAAAAGCCCCATCACGTTTTGCAAAGCACGGGATCAGTACATTTTCGACAACCGTCAGGTCACCGAAAATCTCTGGTGTTTGAAACACCCGGCTAACACCGATCTGGTTAATCTCATGCGGCTTGCGCCCCAGTAATGAATGCCCATCAAACATCACCGTACCCGTGTCCGGGATCAGCTTCCCTACAAAGCAATTCAGCAGGGTAGATTTACCAGCCCCATTAGGGCCGATGATGGCATGAATTGTACCTTCTTCAATACTAAGATTCACATTTTGCAATGCCTTTAGGCCGCCAAAGCTTTTGTTCACATTTTGAACTTCTAAAATTCCCATACTCTAGCTCCTATTCAGCAGGCTTAGTGGTGACATCAGGGGTTGGGCTATCGCTGCCCCTTTTATCACCACGGATTTTATCTCGGATGCGTTCCCAACCTTCCATCAAACCACCAGGTAAGAAGGTCACGATCAGCATAAACAACAAGCCAAGCGTTAAATGCCAGCCTTTGCCCACAAAGAAATGCAGCACCCAAACGATAGCATCGTTTAACCCGTCAGGCATGAACGAAAACCAACCATGCAGCACAGTTTCATTGATCTTAGAGAAAATATTCTCAAAATATTTGATAAAACCCGCACCCAACACAGGGCCCAATAAGGTGCCTGTGCCGCCCAGAATGGTCATCAACACAATTTCACCCGAGGCCGTCCATTGCATCCGTTCAGCCCCCGCAAGCGGGTCCATAGAGGCCATTAAGCCCCCTGCAAGCCCAGCATACATGCCAGAGATTACAAAAGCCGCAAGCGTATAAGGGCGCGAATTCAGCCCTGTATAATTCAGCCGTGTCTGGTTGGTTTTAATTGCCCGCAACATCAAGCCGAAAGGCGAGCGGAAGATGCGGATCGATAAATAAAACGCCAACAGCAGAAAAATTGCGCAAACATAATATCCAACGTTGAACTGAAATGCCCATGCACCCAAATCCAGCGTAAAGGTGTTCCGCATTTCCAGGCCAAACATGCCGGTTACCGGCAAGTTCCCTGTTGTATTTGCTGCATCTAAAATCCGCGGGTCATTCAAGTTCAACTGTAAGCCGGTTTCCCCGTTGGTGATTGGGGTCAGCACGGAATACGCCAAAGAAAAACTCATCTGCGCGAAAGCGAGTGTCAGGATTGAAAAGTAAATGCCTGAGCGCCGTAAAGATATGTATCCGATTAACAGCGAAAACAGCCCTGCAACAATCACTGATAGGATCAAGGCAGGAATGACATTCATCGTCAATAGTTTCAACATCCACACAGCCGAATATGATCCCACACCCAAGAATGCTGCGTGCCCAAAGGACAGGTAACCCGTCAAGCCAAACAAAATGTTAAAGCCAATTGCTAAAATACCGAAAATCGCAAAACGTTGCATCAAGTCAGGATAGCCTGCATTAAATTGCGCTAATGCACTATCCGTTGGAAATGGATTTAGCAAAAACGGCGCCAATACAGCAATCAAACCAACAAACAGCAGCAGTGATTTATCTTTTTTAGAAAGAGTGTTCATTTATTCCTCCATCACGCCAGCACGCCCCATCAAACCACGTGGCCTGACAAGCAGCACAATGATGGCCACTAGGTAGATTACAATTTGATCGATAGACGGCAGGTACAAAGCCTCAAAGAAGGCTTTTACTTCATTCAATGAGGCAAAGCTTTCAAGAATACCCAACATGAAACCCGCTAATACGGCCCCCGGCAGACTGCCCATACCCCCAACAACAACAACAACAAAACTAAGTACAAGGAAATCCATACCCATATTATAGTTCGGTGAATTGATCGGCGTGTACATCACACCTGCAAGCCCCGCCACAGCAGCAGCGACACCAAACATAAAGGTAAAGCGCTTGTCGATATTTATACCCAACAAGCCAACGGTTTCACGGTCAGCCATACCAGCGCGCACGACCATACCAAAGGTTGTGAATTGCAGGAATGCAAAAATAGCAGCGATAATTGCGGTTGAAAATCCAAAATAAATCAACCGCCAAAAGGGATAAATCACAGCATTTGGATCCATTCCGATAAGCACTCCGAAATCAAATGATCCACGAAAAACATCAGGTGCAGGTGTCGGAATTGGATTCGCACCATAAGATGCTTTCACCAGTTCACCCACCACAATCGCCAAGCCAAAAGTTACAAGGATTTGATCTGCGTGCGGGCGCTTATAGAAATGCTTGATCAGACCGCGTTCCATAACATAGCCAATTAAAAGCATAACCGGCATCGCAAATAAAAGTGACAACGGCACCGCCCAGTCAATCATCGCATTGCCTGTCGCCTCTCCGAACCATTCAATCACATAAGGCGTTTTAATTTCCAGCGGTTTCCCCAAGAAATTTGTCTTCTCAGGGTCCAGTGTAATTTTTGAAATGTTTAGAATTTTACTAAACGTTACCGCACAAAAAGCACCGATCATAAACAACGCGCCATGCGCGAAATTGACCACGCCAAGCGTGCCGAAAATAAGGGTCAGGCCCAAAGCGATCAGCGCATAAGCACTGCCTTTATCCAAGCCGTTAAGTATTTGAAGTAGGAGCGCGTCCATATCCTGTTCCCCAGAACATAATGGTTACAGCGTCATTCTTATTGCGACGCTTTCAAAAGCAACCACGCCCCAATTACGAGGGCGTGGTCAAATCATTTAGTGCAAATTAAGCACCTGGATTACATTTACCCAAAGAACCGCCCGCAAACATTGGGTGATCCGGCGCGTATTCAACTTGCGCACGTGGTGTGATTTCCACGATTTCTAAAGCATCATACTCATTATCCGGGTTCTCTTTACCTTTCATCACAAGCACATCTTTAAAGCACTGGTGATCTTCTTTACGGTAAAGTGTTGGGCCATTACCCAAGCCATCGAATTCAAAGCCTTCAAGAGCTGCGCCAATACCACATGGGTTAAACGTGCCAGCACGCTCACAAGCATCCGCATAAAGCAAAGTTTGTGCGTAAACTGTTTGAGCAGCATTAGATGGCGGGAAGCCATATTTTTCACCAAACGATTTAACAAACGCTTTTGTGCCGTCATCGCCCAGCGTCCATGACCAGTTTGTTGACCCAAACACACCTTCGATGTTCGCACCCGCACCCTTAGCCATCAACTCGGAATACAACGGAACGATGATTTCAAAGTTTTTACCGTTCACTTGCTTGTCACGCAGACCAAACTGAACTGCTGAAGTTAGTGAGTTGATCATATTCCCACCGTAGTGGTTCAGGATCAGAACATCAGCACCAGAATTCAACACAGGCGCGATATAAGATGAGAAGTCTGTTGTCGCCAGTGGTGTCAGTACGTTGTTCACTGTTTCCCAGCCAACGCCTTCAGTTGCTTGCTGGATAGACTCTTGCTGTGTCCAGCCCCAAGTATAATCAGCGGTTAAGTGATAAGCACGACGTTCTTTGCCATATGCGTTTTGCAACACAGGCGCCAAAGCGGCACCAGACATGTAACCATTAAAGAAATGACGGAAGCCGTTAGCTTTCTTATCTTTACCAGTCGTGTCGTTAGAGTGCGTTAGGCCTGCCATAAAGATCACGCCAGCTTCTTGGCAAAGACCTTGCACAGCAACAGCCACACCAGATGAAGAACCACCGGTGATCATAATTGCACCGTCTTTTTCGATCATTGATTTTGCAGAAGCACGCGCGGCATCAGATTTTGTCTGCGTGTCGCCTGTTACAAATTCAACTTTCTTGCCAAGGATACCATTACCCTTAAGCGCTTTTGATGTGAACGTATTCATCATGCCGCCGTCACCGCCGCCATTCAGATGCTCTACAGCCAGTTGGTATGCGCGCAGCTCATCGCTGCCTTCATCCGCATATGGCCCTGTTTGTGGAACGTTAAAGCCCAGTGTTACTGAACCGCCCGTTGGCGCGTTTGTATACGCTGCAACAGGGCTTGTAATTAGTGTGGGCATCGCCAAACCAGCGCCCATAACGGCACTGGATTTAAGCAAACCACGACGAGTAAATTTAGACATAGATTTCCTCCCATGTTCTAACACGATCTGCTCCTCCCAGAACGCCGTGTCAGTGTCTTACGACTTGGTTAGAATAAGATAATTAGTAACTATTACAATAAGCATTTGATTTTGTTTAATTATTTTGTAAATATTTTAAATTTACTTATTGCATTAAAGTAAATATATTTACTAAACTCGATATTTTCGTTTAAAATTAAAGGAGAAACCAAAATGCCCCGCAGCCTGTTAGGCACACGTATCCGTGAGAACCGCCGTTCCAAGGGCGTCAGTCAGGCAGCTCTTGCAAAACAAGCCGGAATTTCTGCATCTTATCTGAACCTGATTGAACACAACCGGCGGGGAATCGGCGGCAAAACCTTGCTGGCTTTAGCCCGGGTTTTGGACGTTGATCCACGCAGTTTAAACGAAGGCGCAGATCAAGCACTTGTTGGGCGGGTAGAGCAAGCTGCCGCTCTTGCGCCCACCATCGCCTGCGAAACTGATAAAACCGAAGAATTCATTGCTCGCTTCCACGGTTTTGCTCGCCTGATTGGTCGACAGTTTGATCGCGCCAAAGTGCAAGATGAAACACTTCAGGCAATGTCAGATCAGATGAACAGTGATCCGTTTTTTTCAGAAGCGATGCATTTGATGCTATCCAACATTACAACCATCAAATCCACCGCTGAAATCCTGTCAGATGAAGGCAACCTGCCCAATGACCTAAAGCAACGCTTCTTATCAAACCTTCTAAATGAAACTGAAAGGCTGGCCCAAACTGCCACGGATGTATTGCAACACTTTGAACCCAGCGCACAAAGTGACGCATCATCCAGTGACACGGCCCCAACGGAAGCCATTCTTGAAAGAAACAATTATTATATTAGTCAATTAGAAAGAAACTTCATTTCCCCGATTGATTATGTCGCTCAGTTAAACTTATCAAAATCCGATGAAAAAGAAGCAGTGGACATGCTTGTCCGCTACTGTACTGTCATTCAAAAACTTCCCATAGATACGTTTTTAAGCTTCGCCAAAGACTGCAATTATAACCCGGTTTCTATTTCCCGAAAACTGAACGTCCCGCTAGACACGGTCATGCGCCGTTTGGCCCATTTACCGCAGCATGATAACATCCCGCGTTTTGGCATTTTGGAATGCGATGGTTCAGGAGCAGTGATTTTTCGAAAGCAACTGCCCACGCTTGCCCTACCCAGATATGGCAGCGCTTGCCCTTTATGGCCAATCTACCGTAGCTTCAGTCAGCCATTGCAACCGATTAAAGCGTTTCTCAACACGCCCACAGGCGAACGTTTCTTAACTTATTCGCTTGCGCAATACGTCGATCAAAATACCGTTGGCCTGCCTGCGCGCGCAACCGCTATTATGGTTTTCACGCCTGATTATGAAATGTTCATGCCAAAATCGGAAATCACGTCTCAACCCAACCTTGCAGTTGGTTTGCAGTGTTCGGTTTGCCCCCGAGATAATTGCGATGCGCGACGGGCCAAATACCTATTGCAATAATCCCGCTTGCCTAAAGAAGGAATCGCTTTAAGCTGCACTTGCCGCATCTTGAGGGAGGGGTCCGTGCCAAAATCAGTTCTGATCGTCGAAGACGAACCCTTTATTATGGAAGCTCTATCCTTCTTGCTAAAGCGCGAAGGATTGAATGTTTCAACTTATGCAGACGGCAATGGCTGCGTTGAACGCATTCAATCCTTAAAGCCCGATCTGGTGATATTGGATATGATGCTGCCCAATAAAAGCGGCATGCAAATTCTGGAAGATTTACGCACAATGAATAGCTTTCTTAACTTACCAGTTTTAATGTTAACTGCCAAAGGGCAAAAAAAAGATCGCGCAGCAGCAGAACAAGCAGGCGTTAGCTTGTTCATGACCAAGCCTTTTGCCAACAAAGAAATCATTCAAAATGTTCATAGGCTATTGGGCGCATGAGTGAACAAAATTCCTTTGATAAAACAGATAGAACAGCGCGTCGCAGCCGTAAAAAACGGGAGATTGCCCTGATTTTGCCGATTATTGGTATTCTCTTGCTTTTAACACCTGTCTTAAGGGCCCTTACCACTGGTGACGGCACTTCTCCGCTGACCAATGCGTTGGTCTTTATTTTCAGTGTCTGGGCAGCCTTGATCATCGCTTCTTTCATTCTATCGCGCGCATTAGTTCCTGAAATACGAGACAAGTAATGCTGTCATTCAATATCCTTGTCACTATCTGTCTGGTTTATGCCATCATCCTTTTCGCCGTTGCGGCTCTTGCTGAACAATGGGCGCAAAAGAACAGGATGACGTTTCTAAAATCACCTATCGTTTATACTTTGTCTATTTCTGTCTATTGCACAGCCTGGACATTTTACGGTGCAGTCGGGTCTGCTGCCAGAAATGGGTTAGAGTTTCTAACCATTTACCTTGGTCCAACACTTGTCTTTATTGGTTGGTGGTGGTTGCTGCGCAAACTGGTGCGCGTCGGGCGCACCCAACGCATCACATCTATCGCAGACCTGATCTCATCACGTTACGGTAAAAGCAATCTTCTTGCGGTGGTGGTAACCCTTCTGGCCGTCATCGGCTCCACCCCTTACATCGCTTTGCAACTACAATCCTTAACTTTAAGCTTTGCAGTGTTTACCCAAACAGATAGCAACACCACATCCCCTGCAATAACAGCCCTTTTGATCGCTATTGGCCTTGCTGCTTTTACCGTGGTTTTCGGCACGCGTAATTTGGATGCAAATGAACGCCATCACGGTGTGGTAACGGCTATCGCACTTGAAGCAATTGTGAAACTTGTCGCCTTGCTGTCGGTTGGGATTTTTGTGGTTTGGTTTGTCGCAGACGGCCCAAGTGCAGTTCTTGCCAACGCCGAAATAATGCTGCCGCAAACAACAAGTGTTTTCACACCCCGGTGGGTCACACTGATGTTTTTATCAGCCACCGCAATCATTTGTCTGCCACGCATGTTTCAAGTCGTCGTTGTCGAAAACGACGCCGAAAAACATCTGGCAACAGCCAGTTGGGCCTTTCCCCTTTATCTGTTCTTGATGTGTTTGTTTGTTGTTCCTATCGCCGTCACTGGTCTTGAAATTTTGCCCGAAGGCTCAAATCCTGACCTGTTCGTTCTGACCATCCCATTGGCAATGGGCCAAGAAGGTCTTGCGGCACTCGCTTTTTTAGGCGGCTTTTCATCTGCGACCTCAATGGTCATCGTCGCGGCCATCGCCCTTTCCACAATGGTATCAAACCATATCGTTTTACCGCTTTGGCTATACCGTAATCAAAGCCGTAATCCTGAAAGTGATGATGTGCGCTCAATCTTACTGCGCTCTCGGCGCATCAGTATTGGTGGCATTTTGGGGCTTGGCTATTTATACTACCAGTTCACAGGCGGCACTGCAGCGCTTGCGTCTATCGGGTTGATTGCATTCTTGGGCGTCGCTCAGGTTTTACCCGCCCTGTTCTTTGGCTTGTTTTGGCAGAACGCATCACGTTCAGGCGCTTTGGCAGGTATTCTAGTGGGCTTCACTCTCTGGGGGTATACATTGTTTTTACCCAGTTTTGACGGCAGTTTCGTTTTGTCAGCTGATATCTTAGCGCATGGCCCGTTCAACGTGTCCACCTTACGCCCACAAGCTTTATTCGGCATCCAAATCGCCGACCCGTTGGTTCATGCCGTCTTCTGGTCATTATCCTTAAACATTCTAGCCTTCATAATTGTTTCGCTGCTCAGCACACCAAAACCACTGGAAAACCTTCAGGCTATAGAGTTTACCAATGTTTTTGGCCGTACATCCCAACGCCATATGCCCAGCCAGATTTCAACCTCTGATGATTTATTTATTTTAGGTCAACGCATATTGGGGCGCGTAGAAGCAGGACGGCTTTTTAAAAAAAAAGCGACGGAACAAGGTAAGGTTTCTGGCCTGCCAGATCCAACACCAGAGTTTATCATTACACTGGAACGCGAATTTGCAGGTTCTGTGGGCGCGGCCACCGCACATGCCATGATGGCACAAGTTTCCGGCCGTGAAACAGTTTCGGTCGAAGAACTGATCGCGGTAGCCGATGAAACTGCGCAAGTGATGGAATATTCCGCCCGTCTTGAAAAACAATCAAAAGAACTAGCCGCAACAGCAAAAGAGTTACGCCGTGCCAATGACAAACTAACCAAACTTAGTCAGCAAAAAGATGATTTCTTAAGCCAAGTCAGCCATGAATTACGCACACCGATGACCTCTATTCGCTCATTCTCTGCCATTTTGATGAATGACGTTGACGTTGATCATGCACAATTTGCTCGCTTTTCCTCTATCATCAATGACGAAAGCCAACGCCTGACCCGCATTCTAGATGACATTCTTGACCTTAGTTTTCTAGAAAGCGGCAAAGCCAAGCTGAATATAGAATGCAAGAACCTACATGAAATGCTGGAGCAATCCATCATTGCCAGCCGCAGTTCCCCAAATGCACCCAAAGTTGATATCCACCTTTCTGATAAATTTTCTGAAATTACCATGCGGACAGATACTGATCGGTTAATGCAAGTATTCATTAATCTGATTTCCAATGCTATCAAGCATAACGACAAGCCCAAACCCGTAATCAAACTGGATGTGGAAAAGGGCTTGAACGGAGTCACAGTAACCATATCTGACAATGGCCCCGGAATTACTGAAGATGAAAGCGAGATTATTTTTGAAAAGTTTTCAAAACTTTCCACAGGCGGCGCATCAGGTGGCGTAGGTCTTGGCTTGTCAATTTGTGCCGAAATTATGCGTAACTTAGGTGGCAGTATACGTTTTAAGCCAACGCGTACCGGAGCAGCATTTGAAGTATTCATCCCAAAAAGCGACGCGAAGTAACTAGCGACAAATACACAAAAGATATATTACTTAAACTCATCATAACTTATAACCCAAAGGCTTGCCCCTATGTTCAATGCTGACGAAAATGACCTCCGCTTTGCAATTCACCATGTTATTGGTCTGGACAAGATTACTGATCTTGCCCCTTTCGCAGATTATGACGCAAGCATCTGCGATGCGGTGCTGTCAGAAGCGGCAAAACTTGCAACAGAGGTAATTGCACCGATCAATCAAATTGGTGATGCTGGATCAACATGGCATTCCGACAACACGGTCACAACCCCACCGGGATTTTCCCAAGCGTATAAAGCATTAGCTGAAGGTGGTTGGACAGGTACCGGCACAGCCGAAGAGTACGGTGGGCAGAACATGCCTGAAATTCTGTGTGCAGCGACCCGTGAAATGTGGCATTCCGCAAATATGGGCTTAGCACTTTGCCACTTGCTGACCGAGGGGTTAATTCACGCTTTGCAAACTTCAGCTTCCGAAGCACAAAAACAAATGTATGTGCGCCCGATGGCCGAAGGTCGCTGGACCGGCACAATGAACTTGACTGAAAGTCAGGCAGGTACCGATTTGGCTGCGATCAGAACTCAGGCTGTGCCAGACGGCGATCATTACCGGATTAAAGGCCAAAAGATTTTCATCACTTACGGTGAACACGATATGGCCGAAAACATCGTACATCTGGTTCTGGCCCGGACCCCAGATGCCCCCGAAGGTGTTAAAGGTATTTCGGTTTTTATCGTACCAAAGTTTTTGGTTAACGAAGATGGCTCTTTAGGCGCTCGAAATGATGTAAAATGTGTATCCATTGAGCATAAGATGGGCATCAACGGCTCCCCGACAACCGTATTGCAATACGGAGACGATGACGGGGCGATCGGGTATTTGGTGGGGCAGGAAAATCAGGGCTTGCAAATTATGTTCAACATGATGAACCACGCACGTTTTAGTGTTGGCATTGAAGGTCTCGCAATTTCAACACGCGCGTATTATCAGGCGCTATCTTACGCACAAGAACGTCGCCAGGGCACACCGCTTAATTGCAAAGAAGGGGATGCTATCATTCATCATCCCGATGTGATGCGTTTGCTGGCAACCATGCGCGCTGAAATTGAAGCTATGCGCCCGCTGGCGCTTTACGGCGCCACTGTGCTTGATCGGGGTCATTATGACACTGGTGAAAATAAGGCCAACTGGCAGGCCCGCGCAGAATTGATGGTGCCAATCATCAAGGGTTGGATGACGGAACGTTCCATTGATATCGCATCAGATGGTGTTCAGGTCCATGGCGGCATGGGTTTCATTGAAGAAACAGGTGCAGCACAACATCTGCGCGATGCGCGCATTTTAACCATTTACGAAGGCACCACTGCTATTCAGGCCAATGACTTGATGTTCCGCAAAACCTTACGCGACCAAGGTGTCGCGGTACGAGCTTTAATCGCAGATATTCGCACAGAAGCAGATGAAGTTTTACTTGCAGCCGTTGCTAAGGCCGAAACCGCATTAGACCATATTCTGACCGGCGGTCTATCCGCCCGTGAAGCCTCTGCCGTATCAGTGCCATATCTTATGATGCTTGGTACTTTAACTGGTGGTTGGATGGCGTTAAAAAATAAAAAGGCCGCCCTTGCACAAATGAAGACCGGCGCCTGGGATCAGAATTTCCTAAAAGCCAAGGTCGCACATGCTGATGTATTTGCTTCCCACAGCCTGCCACGTGTCGCCGCTTTGGCGCAAACGGTTATGAACGGTTCAGATGCTATTGAAGCGATGGATGTAAGCTGGTTTAACAGTTAAAAACCCATTGATCTTTCGCCTTTAACCTGCTCATTTCCGATAAACAAAGCATAAGGGTTTTAACGATGAGCAAATGGGATTTCTGGGTCGATCGTGGCGGTACATTCACTGATATTGCAGCACGCAACCCAAAAGGTGAGATTATCACCCATAAACTGCTGTCGGAAAATCCCGAAGCCTATAAAGATGCTGCCATTCAAGGCATGCGTGATTTGATGGGGATTGCCGCTGGAGCGCCAATTCCCGCCGATCAGATTACATCTGTGAAGATGGGCACCACAGTTGCGACCAACGCTTTACTGGAACGCAAAGGTGAAGCAACTGCGCTGCTCACGACACAAGGTTTCCGCGATGCTTTGGCGATCGGATATCAAGCCCGCAAAGATATTTTTGCGAAGGAAATTATCAAACCCGAACAGCTTTATTCTGCTGTGGCGGAAGTCAATGAACGCCTGCAGGCGGATGGCACAATTGAAAAGCCTCTTGATAAATCAGAAACACACGCGGCCCTCAGCAAAATTTATGAAGATGGTTACCGATCCATCGCAATCGTATTTATGCATGCCTACGCTTTTCCAGAACATGAATTGCAAGCCGAAGAAATTGCTGCTGATATTGGTTTCACCCAAATTTCCGTCAGTCATAAAATCTCTCCACTGATGAAATTTGTCGGGCGCGGTGACACCACAGTGGTTGATGCATATCTTACCCCGATCCTGTCGCGCTATGTTGAACAGGTTGCCAGTGAAATGGGCGGGTTGGAAAATACAGACACGAAACTGATGTTCATGATGTCCAACGGTGGCTTAACCGCAGCAGATCGTTTTCAAGGTAAAGACGCCATTTTATCCGGCCCTGCAGGCGGTGTTGTGGGGGCGACAAAGACCAGTGAACTGGCCGGTTTTGGTAAAATCATCGGCTTTGATATGGGTGGCACATCCACGGATGTTTCGCACTATAACGGCACCTTGGAACGGTCTTATGAAACTGAAGTGGCTGGCGTGCGGATGCGTGCACCGATGATGAATATTCACACAGTTGCGGCAGGCGGTGGCTCAATCTTGCATTACGATGGTTCAAAGTTTTCAGTGGGGCCAGACAGTGCCGGGGCCGATCCTGGGCCCGCAAGCTATCGCCGTGGCGGACCGTTAACAGTGACCGATGCTAATGTGATGCTCGGCAAACTGAAGCCTGAAAACTTCCCGAAAATCTTTGGCGCCAATCAAGACAAGCCACTCGATGTTGATATCGTTGTAGAAAAATTCACTTCTCTTGCTGAAAAAATTGATGACGGCAAAACCCCGCATCAGGTGGCTGAGGGGTTTTTAAGCATTGCGATTGAAAATATGGCCAATGCAATCAAGAAAATATCTGTGCAGCGCGGCTACGATGTATCTGATTATGCGCTAACTTGTTTTGGTGGCGCCGGCGGCCAACATGCTTGTCTTGTGGCCGATAGTTTGGGCATGAAAACCGTATATCTGCATCCGCATTCGGGCATTCTATCCGCTTACGGCATGGGCTTGGCAGATATTCGTTCAGCACGTTCCGCCTCGGTTGCAAAACTATTAGAGCCGCAAGTTTTAACTGATATTAAAAGCAACGTGAACGCCCTGACAGCTCGCAATACAGCTGATCTAACAGCACAAGGCGTAGCCGACCCTAAAACCGTCAGCCGTTTGCATTTACGTTATGATGGCACAGATACAACACTGGCTGTGGCTCTGTCATCCATCGACGATATGACCCGTGATTTTCTAAAACTTCACAAGCAACAGTTCGGCTTTACTTTTGACGACAAAGGCATTTTTGTTGAATCATTAGAAGTCGAGACATTTGGTGGCAGCGCCGAGATAGAAGCCCCGGTTTTAACCAGTCAGACCGATATACTTGAAAGCGATACCAGCACCCAAATTTTTGCCCAAGGGACTTGGCATGATGCCAGTGTTTATAAAAACCGCGAAGCGTTTCGTGCAGGCCTTACAATCAACGGCCCTGCGCTCATTATTGAACCGCATCAAACCATTGTGATTGAACCTGACTGGCAAGCATCCGTAACAGCGCGCAATGATATTATTTTGCGCCGTGTTAAAGATAAGAAAGCTACTTACGCCATCGGAACGCAAGTTGACCCAATACTGTTGGAAGTATTCAACAACCTGTTTATGTCAATCGCCGAACAAATGGGCGTGACACTGCAAAACACATCCTATTCCGTAAACATCAAAGAACGTTTAGATTTTTCCTGTGCGGTTTTTGCCTCTGATGGGTCACTTGTCGCTAACGCGCCGCATATGCCAGTGCATTTAGGATCTATGGATCGCTCGGTTGAAACCATCATTGCGTTAAATGAAGGCGACATTCACCCCGGTGATGTATTCGCATTGAACGCGCCATATAATGGTGGCACCCACTTGCCTGATATTACGGTTGTAACACCAGTCTTTGACGATGCCGAAAAAGAGGTTTTATTCTATACCGCATCGCGCGGCCACCATGCAGATGTCGGCGGCACGGCGCCTGGCTCAATGACCCCATTAGCAACAACAGTAGATGAAGAAGGCGTTTTGATTGATAATTTCCGCATCGTTGATCGCGGTGTGTTTCAAGAAGAAGCGTTACATATCATCTTGACGGATCATGCTTATCCTTGTCGTAACCCTGTGCAAAACATTGCTGATCTGAAAGCTCAGGTGGCAGCGAATGAAATGGGTATTCGTGAATTACGTAAAATGGTTAAACAGTTCGGTCTGAAAGCTGTGCAATCCTATATGGATCACGTGCAAGACAATGCAGAAGAAAGCGTACGCCGTGCCATTGGCGCGCTTCATGACAGTTCTTATTCTTATAAAACAGACCAGGGTTCCACCATCAAAGTTAAGATAACCGTCAATAAAAAAGAACGTACTGCAACGGTAGATTTCACCGGCACCAGCCCACAGCAAAACAACAATTTCAACGCGCCTGAACCCGTGGCACGCGCTGCGGTCTTATACTGTTTTCGGATGATGGTGCAGGGCAATATCCCGATCAATGCAGGCTGTCTGCGTCCGATTAATATCATCATCCCTGATGATTGTATGTTAAAGCCCAGCTACCCTGCCGCGGTGGTCGCAGGTAATGTGGAAACCTCGCAACATGTCACCAACACGTTGTTTGGTGCTTTAGGCGCAATGGCCAATTCGCAAGGCACAATGAACAATTTCACCTTCGGGAATGACACTTACCAATATTATGAAACTATCTGCTCAGGTTCGCCTGCCGGTAATGGCTTTAAAGGAACTGATGCGGTGCAAGTTCACATGACCAATTCCAGCATGACTGATCCTGAAATTCTAGAATTTCGCTATCCTGTATTATTAGAAGAATACATCATCCGTCCGGGATCAGGCGGTAAAGGAAAATGGTCAGCGGGTAACGGCACCAAACGTACTGTGCGGTTCTTGGCAGATATGGAAATGGCGATACTGTCATCACATCGCACACGCGCGCCCGAAGGGCTGCAAGGGGGTGGTTCGGGCAAAATGGGCCAAACCTTTATCAGACGATTGGGCGGCATCAGCGAGGAACTGGCTGGGTGTGCGCAAACCCAGTTAAAAGCAGGTGAGGCAGTGACCGTGATTACACCTACAGCCGGTGGTTTTGGGGAATTGTAATAACAGGAGTGAAAGCACCCCAACGTGGGTGCTTTCACTTAAATAACGATTAGAAACGGTACCCAAAGCCTACACCAAAAATCCAAGGGTCAAGATCAACGTTTGCAGGAACCGCCGCGCCAGTAACTGTTGCATCAACATTTAACCAGATTTTTTTAACATCCATATTGATGCTCCACCTGTCATCAATTGCATAGTCAAAGCCCGCTTGTAACGCAAATCCGAAACTGTCATCCCAATCATCCACACCAGCAATAGCTGCTGTCGGATCACTGGAAATAATCGCCGTGTAGTTCAGGCCGGCACCAACATAGGGCTTAAACGCTCCCATCGCGTGGTGGTATTGCAATGTCAGGGTTGGCGGCAAAAGTAAGACATCCGAAATCACCGCGCCGCCCAATTTTACATCATGTGGCGAAACCGCAAGGATCAGTTCTGCCGCAATGTGGTCATTGAAAAAATACGTGAAATCAATCTCAGGCATGATCGAATTATCTGCCGACAGAAGCGCAGGCGCACCAGCCAATAAGCCATTATTTTCATCTGGAACCACGCCAATAAAACGTCCGCGAATAAGCCATTTGGTGCCGGCCCAAGGGTTGGATGCGGATGTATCAGCTGTCACAGGTAATGTGATCGCTGTTGTACAAAACAAAGCCAAAGCAACTGCTGAAAATGCTTTATATAAATGTATAGGTTTCATGGGGTCTCTCCTGTTTTGACGCCTTAAGATGGCTATCTTGACCACCTTTCAAGAGAAGTACTAAGCTTGTAATTTAGATATAGTTTTGATCTACATCAAACACTTACAGTTTTATTTAAACTTTTTGTATTTTCCGCACTCATGTAATTTCTTTAAACAATATCCGGTTTTTACGTCAATAACGGCATAAGGTAGTAGGTTTTTAATGCATATATTGTAGACTGCTTTAGGGGCGTGCCATCTTACTGACCTGAGTAAAAATCGCTTTGCAGATGGCATTTTTTTCGATCTTAAAGAATTTTTTTGCAGCGCGCTTATTTGGATGATAGGGGTCTTTTACTGTCCCTGATTTATTCCGCCTAAAATGATTTTTAACACCTAAATTTGCTGCAATCGTTTGAGGCGTCAGTCCTTCTACAAACGAACAATGACTCCCGCTTTTCTGGAACGCTTTTTTCAAGTTTTTCTGCGCGCGTACCCGTACTTTATTAGTTTTTTTATTAAAAGATGGTGCAGATGTTATAAAAATACAGGGCATATCATCTGGTAATTGCGCCATAGTTTTTTGCACATCGTTCAACGCCATCTTCGGGTTTTTTGCCCAACCCGCGGACGAGTTTCCTAAAAATGACATTACAAGAAGTTTCGGGTCATAATATTTATCTTCAAACATCGCTTCAAACGGTGATATTTTTTTCTTGCAAAACTGATATTGCGGCCCTTTACCGATCTGGATGTAAACATTTTTGGTTTTGTTCACCGTGCCATAAGATCCGGCATTTACTTTCCATTTCAGGTCGATATCACAAACAGCAGCTTTGCCACTTTTACTGCGGGCCGTCCAAGACGGAAGTGATGATGAGCGCACTCCGATAACTGCAACAGACATATCTCCCAGCTTTTTCAAATCGCGGGCTTGCTTTTTGCTCGGAGAGCATTTTGATTTTATATTTTGAAAAAAATCCAAAAAGGACGGGCCTGACCCGAATGTGAATTGCGAGTCGCCCAGTATCAAAATATCAGGGGATTCAAATTTTTCAGCAGAGATTGCTGCTGTTGAGAGCACTGACACCAACAAGAAAGACGCCAGAATATAATGGCTACTCTTCTTTTGTAAATTATGAGCCAAACCTACCCCGCTTTTTCGATTTGTCAGCAGTATGATTATCGATTTTAATCTAAAATGAAATGAATTTTCGTCCTAATCCCTAATATAATAGTCTTGCGGGCAATAAACATTACGTGATTAAGACTGCAATTGATAGAAAATAAGGTTATTTAAACTACGATAGTCAGAAATAATATACACAAAGGTAATTCTATGCAGCCTTCAATCAAAAAATCGCAACTGTCACGGCGCATATTTCTTAGTGTCGGGCTTGCGGTTTCGATCAGCTCTATCGCAAAAAGCCAGACAAATAACGTGCTATTCGACAAGGATGCTATCGACCCTCCAACTGCGTATAAATTTGCCCGAAGCAACCAGATTACTTTACTTGATATCCGCCGGCCTGATGAATGGCGTACAACAGGAAGCGCGAAAGGCGGTCATCGGCTTGATTTGCGCCGTAAAGATTTTGTGGGCGTATTGGATGCCATGCTAAAGGGCGACCGTTCTAAACCGGTTGCTCTCATTTGCGCGCGCGGTTTTCGATCAAACCGCACAAGCCAACGATTGATTAATGCCGGGTTTACAAGCATCATTGATGTGCCTGAAGGCATGTTAGGATCAAACGCAGGGCCAGGTTGGATTAAACGTAAGCTACCATTGGACAGATCATAGGTTAACCACAATGATGCATTTCTTGTTCAAGGTCGCTATGGCCACGATCACATTTTCCGGCCCTGCAATAGCAAACTGCTCTGGTTTGTCAGGGGTTTGTAAAACTTCATCCGGCACATATAAAATTCAATTGCCTGACAACCACAGTTCGAAAACACCTGTCGTTATGTTTCTACACGGCTATGGCGGCAGTGGGAAAGCAATCTTGCGCAACAAACGAATTGCCGGCCCGATATTGAAACGCGGTTATGCTTTGATCGCACCAAACGCTATAAAGAATGAAGGCGCGCGTGCATCAAGCTGGAACTTCCACCCTGATTTTAATCGTGGCCGCGATGAAGCCGCTTTCTTCAAAGAAACCTTTGATGATGCAATAAAGCGATTTGACCTTGATCCCAAAAACATTTTACTGGCTGGGTTCTCTATTGGTGGCTCTATGACCTCATATATTGCTTGTAATGACCCGATCTCTTTTACAGCTTTTGCGCCTGTCAGTGGCAGTTTTTGGCGCCCGCACCCCACATCATGCAACAGGCCAGTGAAACTATTCCATACCCACGGATGGTCTGATAAAGTCGTGCCTCTGGAAGGCCGTAAAATCAACAATAACTTTATTCAGGGCGATGTCTTTTATGCCTTAAACCTGTGGCGCGAAACAAATCAATGCACACAGCCATATGCCCAAAGCATTTCCACCAAAGGTGCTTTTATGCGCCGTAAATGGGAAAACTGCAACCAAGACAGCGCTCTTGAATTTGCACTGTTTAAGGGCGGGCACACAGTTCCTAAAGGCTGGGCCGACATGGTGCTTAACTGGTATGAAAATTTACCGGGGCAAGCCCTTCAAAATTAGGTTTATTCCGCTGCAATAAGAGCTTCAAGTTCTTTGCGCATTTGCGCGCGATATTGGTTTGAAAGCGCTATCACGCGCGGCACTTTTAGTTCATCAGGTGTGCCAAACTGGCGACGCCCCCAGCTTTTGTGCACCAGGTTTACCCCGCTTATTGCTGATAAAAATACAGCCCCCGACAGGCTAATCGCAATCGGTAACAGCCAAAATGACACAATGCCTGCCATCATCCCAAGCACCAAGGCAAAGCCAAACACCTGTTCCACAATATGAAATTTGATCACTGTCCCGATAGAATACCGTCCGCCACGGCGCATTTGCGGCTCCCATTGTTCATGAATGCCCACAAGGCTGCGCAAAACCGCAATAGTTTGTTGGACCATCAAGATCGGCGCATAAGCGAACGAAGTCAGCACTTCTAACAAAAAAGAAACTGCAAACTGTCCGCTACCACCGTAATCACGACGCGTATCAGGTGAGGCCCACATCGCCAGTACCCCGATCACTTTCGGAGCCAATAACATACCGTACATAAAGAGTAATATCAGCATACTGCTAATCGTGCTGATATGTGGCCAAATTGGCATTTTAGGGCTGGCATCACTAAAATAGCTAATCACATTGGCGCCTTCACCATTACTAATCAAGGCCCAAACCATCAGCAGAATGAACCAAGCTGGCGACAGCAAATAACTGATTGCCCCGTGAAACAGATGAAACCGCGATACCGCGTGTAATCCGGCAGCTGACAAAATGCGCAAATGTTGCAAATTTCCCTGACACCAGCGCCGATCACGCAGAACATAATCGATTAATGTCGCTGGGGTTTCTTCATAACTACCTTCAATGCGCGGCATAAAGCGCACCGCCCAGCCGGCGCGGCGTAATAAGCCAGCTTCAACAAAATCATGTGACAAGATCAGCTTGTCTTTGCCGCCTATCGACTTGACCCGTGGCAAACCTGCACAAGACGCAAAAGCGGCCGTGCGTATGATCGCATTATGGCCCCAGTAATTACCCTCGCGATTTGCCCATAATGCCAATCCCTCAGCCATAGGCCATCCGTAAGTTACGTTAGAAAATTGCTGCATGCGAGCGAATAGAGTTTGTGCTCCGAATAGTTTGGGGCAGGATTGAATCAAGCCCGCGGAAGCGTCATTTGATAACTCATCAGCAAGCGTTACAATCGCATGGCTACTCATCAGACTATCCGCATCCAGCACCAGCATAGCTTTATAAGCAGCGCCCCAACCCTCGATCCAATCAGTAATATTACCCGTTTTACGGTCTGTATTTTGCGCACGGCGGCGGTAGTAAATCCGCGTATTCGCATCATGCGCATTGCGCATAATCATCATCGCACGCATTTCTTGCTCTGCAATTTCAAGATCTTGGGTGTCACTTAAAATAAACAACGAAAACCTGTGTTTGCTTTTCGCCTGTCTCAGTTCATCCAGCATAGCGGCCACATTACCAAAAACATCCGATGGATCTTCATTGTAGATCGGCATTAAAAGTGCGACGTCCAACGCTTCGGCAGCAGGCTTGACGGTTTGTAGATTTTGTTGTTTCAGCCAGAAACCTACTATCCCGACAGTGGCAGTGCTGACGGATAAGGAAATCCAGAAAAATGTAAGGCCAACCATCAGGATTAGAAAATATTCAAGCGCCCCGAATCCGCCCGTGGCAAGCCAATCGGTAAAGGCGGTTAACAGCAATCCTGTCGTCACAAGAGCAGCACCAAAAGTAAACAAGCGCGACGCCCAATTATAGGAACGTTTTTGCCAATTGGGTGCCGCTAGATCGCGATATGGGTTTTGGAAATCTTGTTTTGGCATGCCAATTGGTCTACGCGGTGGCATCCAATCATAAGGGTCAAATGCTATATCGTTCATCACGCAGTCCACCTGTAAAGCCAGACCTCTGATATATTTCGTCCATCCATCATCAATTGCGCCCGGATTTCCATTGCATCCCCGCCTGCAGGATCAAATGTAAACGCCAGACGCACCCCGCCGGTTTCAGGGTTTCTTTGTAAAACCCCGCCACTGACTGTACCGCGCGTTGAGCGGATATGGCGGGTAATAGTACTTAAATCTTTAGGCAGGATCGCGTGATCGGCAAAATCTATTGTGGCAATATAACCGCCCCTGAAACGCTTACCCATACGGGTATTAATCACCCGTGTAATTGGTTTAACCATCGCAGGCTCACCGCCCCAATGCAATCGGTAAGTAAACTGGTGCGTGCCGCCCTTCGCAATCGGTGTGCGTGGTCGCCAATAAGCTACGATATTATCGTAAATCTCACGGTCTGCTGGAATTTCCACCAGTGTAACAGCACCTTTACCCCAGTTCTCACCCGGCTCAACCCAAAGTCCGGGGCGTTTGTGATAAGCCGCTTCCAGATCAGCAAAGTCTGAAAAATCGTTTGGCCGCTGCATCAGTCCGAAGCCTTTGGGCGCCTCATCGACAAAGCTGCTGACTTGTAGTTTTTTGGGATTTGCAAGCGGGCGCCACAGGGTTTCACCCGCACCGTTATGCACCATCAAACCGTCAGAATCGTGGACTGCGGGGCGAAAATCATCAAACCGCGCCCGGTTAGTCTCATCGAACAAAAACATACTGGTTAAAGGGCCGATCCCAATATGATCCAGTTCAATCCGTGCGAAGATCTGCGCTGACACATCCATCACCGTCGGTATGCCAGGGTTGATCACAAAGCTATAAAGCCCCGCAACTGAAGGGCCATCCAGCAATGCATGAATAACAATTCCATGTTCTCCTGCTGCAGGCCGTTCGATCCAGAACTGGGTGAAATCCGGAAATTCTTCTCCCTTAGGATCAGCAGTATTCAGCGCCAATCCGCGGGCTGACAGCCCATAATGTTGGCCTTTGGCAATAGCCCGAAAATAACTGGCACCTTGCATCACCATAAATTCTTGAAAAATGCCGGGTTTTTCAAGTTCAGTACGCAAACGAAAGCCCGAAAACCCCATACTGTCATCTATTGGCAGGTCAGGCACCTTATCGGTTTTATCAAACAACGCGAAATCAAAACCAAGCCGTTTGGCCATGCCGTCTTCTACAATATTGATCTGAACCGGTTGCGGAAAATATAACCCCGGGTGAAAGAAATCCACCTGATAAGGGCTGTCGGTGCCCGCCCACAAGGCTTTACTTGTATTAAACCAAATAGATTTATATTGATCGTAGCTTAAATCTTGCCATTCGCGCGGCACCATTTTGCGCGGAGTAAATGGTTGGCTTGCCATTCGCCGCGCTTGATCAATCAAATCGCCTTTTGAAAATGGTTTCTCATCCAATATCAACGGCCCAGCTGTTGCAGCGCCCGACCCAAGAGCTGCAAAACTTGCCAATGCTGTTAGAAAACCACGTCTATGCATTCATTATACCTTTACTGCCCGCCACGGGTGCTTTTTGATCCAGGCAACAAAATAAGCAACTGCCACCAGCGCGGCCATACCAAGGAAATTAACCAATGTCGTCTTCAATGTTGATCGCCCGACTTGATCTAGCAACATTCCGCTGAAACGCGCAAACACCATTGAGAACACGAACACTGCCAGTGATTGTTGGCCAACTTTCATCATGATCTTGACCGCAAAAGCCCACACCGCCGAGGCTTTTGTCTGGCCGTTTGCTAATAAGCGTTGGCCACCTATACCTGCGGCCACCCAACCCAGATAAGCCAGTGATAAAAAGTGGACATAGCGTAAAATTCCAAAGTCGGATTTAGTAATCATCCATTTCTGCGCAACACGCCATTCAATAACCCAGTTGCTTTCAAATGCCCCAAACCATTCACGGCTGACAGCACGTATTCCAATATTGGAAAGCGGTATATTTGCGATCACAATAATTGCTGCCAAGGCAATCAACCACGTTGCTACAGGCGGGGCGGGGATCCAACCGCGCATAAAGGCAAACCCCGTAAAAAATACCAGCTGCCAACCAAAAGGGTTAAAGAACCAACGGCGCTCTGACCACGGCTCTGCCGGCAGGTATAAAGCCATTTCAGGATTACCCAATTTTACTAACAACAGGTGTTGAGCAAACAACCAAACCATAGCAATCAATAGCGCAACCAAGCCCAAATGAACCCGTGAGGCAGCCATTACCACAGGCATCATTGCCAAAATAACCAAGTACATTGGCAGAATGTCAAAATAGTTAGGCACATATGTCAACGTGAAGATACCCACCATATTTTCTGCGGTATCCTTAAAGAAATGGCCAAGGTTCAGGCTGTTGATATAGTTTCTCTCAAACAATCCCGTGCCATCCCAAAATGCCAACATTGTTGCGATAGCAAAAAACATTGCGATATGAGCCCAGTAAACCTGCCATACACGATAGCCGACACGGGCCGCACCCAATGTCCAGCCAGCGCGGTCAAACGTGCGACCAAAAGCAATGGCTGACGCCATGCCCGAGCAAAAAACAAACATTTCAGTTGCATCCGAAAAGCCCCAGCGCGCCGGAATCCAACTGGTAAAGAAATTACCGGGCGTGTGGGCAAAAAGGATAATAAACATCGCCATGCCACGATAGAAATCCAACCGTGGATCACGCACTGTTGCCGCTACAGTTTTAAGTGTAGCGGTCGTTAAATGTGCAGAGTCAGGATCGGTTGTGATCGCACTCATTCAAGACACTCCCAAGATCAAGAAACCAAAATACCCGCTTATTCAGCAGGTAATTGCATGGATGCTGTGGCTTCACCACTAGCAGCAGATATCATTTCATAGCGTACGGATGCATAATGATCCTCTGCACCGCCACGTTTGGCTTTACGTTCATCCAAAATCTCTGCCGCTTCATCCAGATAACCTGCACGAATACCCGCATCAATCGTCAGCCGTTCAAATACATCACGCTGCGCGTGACTGCCACCTGCCAATTGCATCGTAGCACGTGCTTTCGCCAAGTTTAAAAATGCCCGTTTATATTCCGCATCACCAAAAGCTTCTAATCCTTCGGCCGCAGCTAGCCCGGGCTTAACCATAACTTTCTCTACATCTGTTTCATTGCGTTTGGCATCTTTATGCATTCGCATCATCATATTTTTAATTGCTTCATCACGATTGCCACCCACAAGAGCCAACATATAATGCAGATCAGCAAAAATCAGACAGCCATCTTCGGTACGTTTTTCTGAAAAATCCGCTAATTCTTCCCAACGGTTACCCACATCAACGCCTTCTAATTCTAATCGGCTTAGCAAAGATGTACTATTGGAAATGTCGCGATAATCATCCGTTTTATCTTTGCGTATCTCGGTATCATACAACCGCAATACTTGCTCTATATTGCCTTGATCCAGATACATCAACGCCTTATGCCACCAAACGTGATATCGAAAATTGTTACAATGCGCCCAAGCTTCTTCACGGCCTTCCAGCCACTCCAGCCCTGCTTTTGCATTGCATGTCATATCATAAACATGCGCGACCGCATGCAGGCCCCAAGCATCATCAGACACTTTAAGCATACCTTTACGACCTGCGATTTCAGCCTGACTATATGCGCCGGTTTCTTCCAGTGAGAACGCGTGACAGCCTAACAGATATCCATGACCCGCATGGCTTTCATCATAGGCAGGTAATACTTGCTCAACTGACGTGCGCATCATCTTGGCATCGCCCAGTATAAAAGAGATTGCATGTGATATTTTCATTGCCAAGCTGTCTTGTGGGTATTGTTGTAAAATACCTTCAATACGGTCGCGTGCCGCACGCGGTTTACCTGCAAGCCATAGTGTAAGAGCATCAACGTAATAACGTTCGCGCAAAGTAGATGTTACATTTTCCAAAGCTGATCGTGCCGCCGCTTCAGCCTCAATAACCGTTTGCATCAACTCTTTGCGGCCAAGCATCATATAGAAGAGACCCTTGGTTGCATGGCCCAGCGCAAAATTGGGTTCGCGCTTCAGAACATCCAACAAATGTGTTGGCGTCACCGCTGCGTGCGCCAAAAAACCCAGCTGCATCTTATTCCAACTCTCAACCGCCGCAGACGTTTCCAGCGAAACATCGCTACCAAAGATATCAGTCAACATATGCTGTTCCCTTATTAACACTTCATTACCTATTTGAGATATATAGGCTTTATGCCGTTGAATAAGAATACATTGTAACTCCAGATAACGGCTATTTGACCAAATACGTCAAAAATTAATAAATTGTACTCAAAGGTAATAAATATACACAATAAAGTTATCTTTAAAAACGCATCACATATTTAAGGTGTAGAAGACGCATTTTTTGCTATATTTAACAGTACAACATCCAGCTCTTTAGCCAATTCAACCAGATCTTTACCACCCTCATCCATATAAGGTGCAAACACTGCTGAGGGAGTTTTATATGAAAGTGTCGCCGATTTATCGGCATTTTCTGTAACATATAGCCGAATAGGGGCTTCAATACCCGACGCCACAGAAGCGGCCAGCATACGTCGAGCATAATCATTGCGATAAACACCAAGCACGATATTACCCGGAATTTTAATACCCTGACTTTTCGCTCCGACGGTGGCACTAGCTTGCGTCACAATCTTAATCGGAGCTTTGCTGATTGCAAAACGTGTGCGCTTAACCAGATTGCCGTAACTGTAACTGGTTGGAAAAACCTGCCAACCGTTACGTAGGCTTACTGATTGTGCTTGCGCCATAACTGGCGTGAAAACCAGTAAGATTAAAAGAAAAAGGCGGTGCATAATTAAGCTTTCCTTATTTAAGGTCGTCAATATACTCAGCCATGACTTCATCTGTATCTTGCCCGAAACGCGGTGGTGCGCTGCGGTAAGTTACAGGTGTACGTGATAAATTCAACGGATTTCCCAGCAAAGACACGGAACCGTTACTAACATCCTCTTTAGCCACTTCGATCACCATTCCACGCGCTTTTGCCTGATCTGAATGCAAGGCCCCTTCAACATTATTAATCGGGCCAACTGGCACTTTTACAGCTTCCAGTCCGGCAATAATATCAGCTTTTTTAATTTCCTCTAAGGCAGAGTTTATAATATCGCTCAGGGCTAAACGGTTTTCAATACGCGCAACATTTGTCGCATATTTTGGGCTCACGGCCAATTCAGGCTGTCCGATAAAATCACAAAACCGCAGGAATTGTGCATCATTACCAACAGCAATAATCACAAAGCCATCCCCAGCATTAAACACACCATAAGGCACAATATTCGGATGCCCGTTCGCATGGCGTACGGGCAATTTACCCGAAGTCAGAAAATTTGTACCTTCATTGATCAGCCAGGCCATTTGTGAATCCACCAAAGCCACGTCAATATGCTGCCCCTCGCCTGTTTTCTCACGATGGCGCAAAGCCGCTAGAATACCAATTGCGGCATACATCCCGCACATCACATCCGCAATACCAACACCGACTTTCATCGGCTCTCCATCCGCGGCACCTGTCAAACTCATGATCCCGCCATAGCCCTGCGCCATTAAATCATAACCGGGCTTTTTACTGTTTGGCCCGGTTTGGCCATAGCCAGAAATAGAACAATAAACCAACCCCGGATGCGCCTTCAGGATCGTTTCATGATCCAGCCCATATTTAGCCAAACCACCCGGCTTAAAGTTTTCAACGACAATATCGGCACGTGCTGCCAATTTGCGGATAATTTCCTGACCTTCCGGTGTGGCGATATCAACCGCGATAGATTTTTTATTACGATTGGCACACATAAAATATGCACTTAGGTCGGTATTATTCCCATCCTTATCAACTGCATAATTCGGCCCCCATGCACGGGTATCGTCGCCCCCGGATTTCGGGTTCTCTATTTTTAAGATCGTCGCTCCCAAATCACCCAACATCTGCGTAGCCGTCGGGCCCGCTAAAATCCGCGATAAGTCAAGAACGACTAATCCTTCCAGTGCTCCAGCCATTTTCAAATCCTATTTATAACCGACCATCATACGCGCCACGGGGAATCGTAGCGGCAATCAATGTGAACGTATCTGCATTTTGCGCTTGTTCAAGGGCTGAACACAACTCATCACGCGTAGCCACGGTAAAGCCTTGACCGCCAAAGGAGCGCGCAATGGCGGCATGATCGTGTAATCCGAAATCAACTGCATGATTTTGCATCTGCCGTTGGCGCTGTTTGAGTTCAATCAAGGATAGGCTTGCATCAACAAAAACCAGAAAAATTGGTTTCAAACCCTGTTCTACAGCAGTGGCCAGTTCCCCTGCTACCATCAAAAATCCGGCATCCCCAGAAAACGAGATTACAGGTCGGTCAGGCGATGCCAGTTTTACCCCCATCGCCAAGGGCAAGGCACAGCCCATGGTGCAAAGCGCCGATGATTGCATAAGCCCGCGCGGTTCATAGCACGTCCACATTTGTGATAGTAAAATACGATGCGCACCACTGTCCGCGGTCGCTAAAGTATTTTCGGGCAGATGCTTGCGACATTCATCAATGATTGCAGCAGGGCCCCATACCTCATCTTTAGGAAATGCTTTTTGTAAAGCTGTCTGTGCCGCTTCAATCTCACCGGCACCCCATGTTTCAGATGTTGCAACAGTGCCGATAGCTTGCAGGCTGGCACCAGTATCAGCCACAAAGTTCAGTGTTGCCTGATGCATGTAATGATGGTTTGGTTCTGCCATAATATCAATGACATTCACCCTATTCGCGTCCCATATGTCACGCCATCCCGGGCGCATTTCAATCGGATCATAACCAGCACAAATGATCAAATCAGCGCTTTGCACAAATGGAACCAGTGTTTGATCAGCAAGTGGTGAAAGCCCAGCGCCGCCCAAAGCCAGCGCATGGGTTTCGGGCATAATACCTTTGGCCTTATAAGTCGTGATCAATGGGACATTATAGCGCTCACAAAACGTTTGAATATCCGCGCCGGCATCATCATTTACCGCATCCACACCTGCGATCATTACCGGGCGTTCAGCCTGTGCCAACCAACCGCGCGCCTGCTCAAGATCAGGCCCTTGTGCAGGGGCAACTTTGCTTGCTGCAGGGCGGCGGCGTATATGTGTTGGCGTGGTTTGTGTATCGGCCACTGAAATTGGTATGTCTATGAACACAGGTCCCGGGCGACCTTCCATCGCAATACAAACCGCTTTATCCGCAGCCGCATCAGCCCCACCAGCGGTCAAAGTAAATGTAGCTTTGGTGATCGGGGCAAATACCGCCGCATGATCCATTACTTGATGAGTGTAGGTCAAAGCTTCTTCTTCATCGACACAGCCTGAAAGCACAATCAGCGGCACACGGTCTTGATATGCATTAACAACCGAATTAATCCCGTTCATTGCCCCTGGCCCCAGTGTTGCCACCAAAATACCCGGTGCGCCAGTACGGTGGTAAACCCCTTCAGCCATAAAACCCGCACAGTTTTCATGCTTCACCAAAGTAAATTCAATACCGGCTTTGCGCAGGGCATCAATCAGCGTCAAAACTTCGCCACCCGGCATGCCAAACGCATGACGGCAGCCCGCCTGATAAAGCCGTTCAGCTAAAAAATCTGCAGCACGTCGTGGGGAAAGTGTCATTGGAAACCTCATAGCTATCCGTTGTAATTTATACATCTACAATCAAACCAAAGGACGCAAGATGAAAACAATGAAATTACATTCAATTATCTTACTAATAGCGTAAAGAGTTTGAACAATAAATTTCAGGAACAATTTGATGCAGCGCAAAGAAAACTTAGATATAGGGTATAAGATCCGCATAATAGACCCTTGTTGGATCGCATCCCATGCCAAAGAAAAAACCAAAAATCTATTATGGCCCAACCCTGCTTAGCTATGGTTTCAGGCCGTTTTTTCTTCTGGCCTTGGTGTTCGGAGCTACTGTTATCCCACTTTGGTTAAGTATCTATATGGGTACGATTCAACTAAACGGTTCATTCTCAGCCATAGATTGGCATATCCACGAAATGTTGTTTGGGTATGCTGCGGCTGTGATTTGCGGTTTTTTGTTTACGGCAATCCCGAACTGGACCGGTCGAATGCCCGTACAAGGCTGGCCTTTAGGGCTATTGGTCGGATTATGGATTGCCGGACGTTTTGCAATGGCGGGCACAGGCGGAGCCAGGCCCGCGATAATTATCATGGTCGTAGACAATGCCTTTTTATTCGCAGTGTGTGCCGTGGTTGTGATCGAGATTATCGCAGGGCGTAACTGGCGTAATCTAAAAGTCGTTATACCTGTCATTATGTTTCTCGCCGCTAATATAACATTTCATATTGAGGTCATCACCCAAGGCACTTCGGAATATGGCCGCAGGTTTGGTTTCGCCGTAGTCATTTTTCTGATCACTCTTATTGGTGGGCGCATTATCCCCAGTTTCACCCGTAATTGGCTTGCCAAAACCAATCCAGGCCGCCTGCCGGTCCCCTTCAATCGTTTTGATGCGATCTGCCTGCTGGCAAGCGTCACGGCATTGACCGTATGGGTGATTACCCCAGAGACCCCTATAACCGGCTGGCTGTTAGGTGCAGCCGCCTTGTTACACACAGTTCGCCTATTGCGCTGGTGTGGTTACCGTACAGTACGCTCACCAATATTGTTAATCTTGCACATCGCTTACACCTTTATCCCGTTAGGTTTGGCCACGTTGGCGGCAAACCAACAAACCGCGGGGCTACATCTGTTGGGTATCGGTGCTATAGGCGGTATGACCACAGCTGTGATTATACGGGCAAGTTTAGGTCACACTGGACGTGCTTTATACATCAGCCCTATCCTGATCCTTGCTTTTACTCTGATCATGCTGGCCGCAATCATACGCAGTTCAATCCCTGACTTTGAAATTATCGGCCTATCAGGGTTGGAAATCACAGCCATCTTATGGAGCATAGGCTTCATCATTATGGTTGCAAAAGTCGGGCCATGGCTGTGCCGTAAAAAAGTAAGTCCGCGCAGTCCAAACAAACCTGTTTAAAATGCCTTGAAAGTCAGTGTAGTCAGTGAGCGGTCAATATCTTCAATATTTAAGATATTGTCGTTAACCCATTTCCCAACATCCACATCCTTTGGCGGGTAAATCTGCGCCATCAAATCCCACTCACCGCTGGTGGAATAAAGCTGTGAAACGATCTCGCGCTGATATAAAGTATCTGCCACCTGATATGCGGTTCCCGGTTTGCAGCGCAGTTGGACAAAAATCACATTCATCAACTTTCCTTTTTGTTGCACAGATTACTTGAACGAACTTAGTCTTTGTGCGCTATAACGCAATCAGAAGTTTCATCTTATTTAATAAGGCTGCGTAAAATGACAAACTGGGATGACGCGTTTGATAATATCGGCTATGTACCAGATGCCCTTGGGTATTTTGATACATGGAAAGCTCAGGCACAGATGTTTCGTCAAAGCGGTGTTACATCCGACTTTTCACAGGCCTATGGCCCTGCAAACCGTCAAAAGTTGGACTTATTTTATCCTGAATCCAAACCCAAAGGTTTGGTTATGTTTATTCATGGAGGTTACTGGATGAAATTGGATCGATCTTATTTCTCACATCTGGCCGCAGGCCCATTGGCCAATGGCTGGGCCGTGGCGATCCCATCTTATACCCTTGCGCCCGAGGCAAGGATCAGCGGTATGACACGAGAGGTCGCCCAAGCAATCATGGTCGCAGCCGACAAAATAGAGGGGCCTATCCGCATTGCAGGTCATTCCGCAGGCGGACATCTGGCCACCCGAATGTTGTGCGAAGATAGCCCAATTGATAAAACGACCCAGGCCCGCATTATCAAAGCCGTGTCCATCAGTGGATTGCACGATTTACGAAACCTAATAAAAACTAAAATAAACGATACACTTCACTTAACTACCGAAGAAGCTCTTTCTGAAAGCCCCTGCCTGAACACAGTTGTAACTGGCTCAAATATAACTTGTTGGGTTGGCAGTATTGAGCGACCAGAGTTTATCCGCCAAAGTCAGTTACTGTACGACACATGGGTAAAACAAGGGGCACAAATGGATGTTTATCTTGACCCCGGAAAACATCATTTTAATGTGATTGACAGTTTAGAGCAGCCAAGCTCTGAACTTACCCGAATAGTTTTAGAAACATAAAGGAACACCCTATGCCACGTGATGCGTTAGACCTGTTACCCGTTCTGCGGGATTTCCCAACCGCCGACCTTGACTTGCAACGCACATCGCTGGATTTGTTGCCGCGCCTTGGTGCGCGACTGGGTATTGAACTATATGCAAAAAGGGATGACACACTGCCCCTTGCAATGGGTGGAAATAAGGTGCGCCAACTTGAATATTACCTCGGCCCGGCTGTAAGGGATGGCGCTGATACTGTGTTGATCACAGGTGCCGTTCAATCCAATTTCGTGCGCCTTTGTGCCGCCGCTGCCCGTAAATTAGGCTGGCAGGCAGTCGTACAACTCGAAGATCGCGTTCCTAAAGATGACCCCGCTTATAACAATTCAGGCAATGTTTTGTTAAACCATTTGCTTGGCGCCGATATTCATTATTTTCCCGAAGGTGAAGACGAAGCTGCTGCAGACGCAAATTTAGACCGGATGGCCGATGAGCTGCGCGCTAAAGGCCGCAAGCCTTATGTAGTTCATTTGGGCATAGATTTTCCGGCACTTGGTGGCTTGGGTTACGCCCGGTGCGCCGCAGAATGTTATGCACAGTTTCAATCCAAAGGTGTGATGCCTGATCATGTGGTTATTCCTTCAGGTAGCGGGCTGACACACGCAGGGTTTCTGGCCGGCGCCAGGGCAGTCGGCTGGGATGTCCCAATACACGGTATTTGTGTGCGTCGCGACGCCACACAACAACACGCGCGCATCAGTCGTCGTGCAACAGAGATCAGCGCTATGTTGAATGATAACAGTATCACACCTGATGATATTATCGTTGATGACACTGTTTTGGCCCCTGGGTATGGCCAGATGAATACTCAAGTGGTCGATGCGCTTACTTTTGCAGCACAAGACGAAGCTTTGCTGCTTGATCCTGTTTATACAGGCCGCACAATGGCCGGGATGATTACGCTAATAGAAGCCGGCAACATAAAGCCCGGCGCCCGCGTGGCCTTTATTCACACAGGCGGATTACCTGCAATTTTTGCGTATCAAACTGATATTCTTGCGGGTTTAAAAAACCGATCAGGTTAGATCAGGTTGATATTCTTGCGGGTAACGGGTTGCTTGGTGGTAGGCTTCCCCAACACGTAAAACTTGCCCATCGCATCCGCGCTTTCCAATCAGCTGTAACCCCATCGGCAGACCTTGCGGCCCAAAACCTGCAGGAACACATAAAGCCGGTAGACCAATTAATGATGCGGGTATAACGATCTCCATCCAACGATGGTAAGTATCCATCTTATGCCCTGCAATCATCTCAGGCCAATGTAATTTGGCATCAAACGGAAACATTTGTGCACAAGGCAGGGCCAGCATATCCACATCCATTGCGGCAATTGTGCGAAACCATTGTGAACGCACAACATTGGCTGCTTGCACATCACGCGCGGACAATGCCAGACCACGCTCAATTTCCCATTGCATTTCAGGTTTCAACAGATCGCGTGTTTTAGGGTTTTTAAACAAATCACCTTCACCCGATGCAACTGCAAAACTACGCAATGTAACCCACGCATGCCACAGATCTTCTGGCGAAAATGGCAAACTGACAGGCGTTATTTTGCAGCCGACATCCGCCAGCACATCCCCTGCTTTTTGGCAAAGTTCCAACACACCGTTTTCCATCGGATAATAACCATCCCAATCAGCAATCCAGCCAATTTTTGTACCTTTAACTGGAGTTTCGCCCATTCCTGAAAACTGGCCTACACTGTGTGGAGATCGTGGATCAGGCACCCCCATTACCTTCAGCATAAGATCCAGATCGCGTATTGTGCGAGCCATCGGACCATGGGTGGAAAGTTGGTGCAAAAAACTATCGCCACTGGGCTCGGCGGGTACCAGCCCGTAGCTTGGGCGAAACCCGTAAACATTATTCCATCCCGCAGGGTTGCGCAGTGATCCCATCATGTCTGATCCATCTGCAATCGGCAACATTTTTGCGGCTAATGCCGCGGCGGCTCCACCAGAAGAACCTCCAGCTGAGCGGGTTAAATCATATGGGTTAACCGTGACCCCGTTAACCGGATTATAACTATGTGAACCAAGGCCAAATTCTGGTGTATTGGTTTTGCCAACAATCAACGCTCCGGCTTGACGTAAGCGCGTTACAGTCAGGCTGTCTTGCGTTGGTACATGATCTTTATATATCGGTGAGCCATAAGTCGTGGTTATGCCTTTGGTATCGTTCAAATCCTTAATCGCCACCGGCAACCCATATAGCGGCCCACGGCCTTTAGCATTTTGCATTGCTTCAGCCTCTGCCATAATCTGAGCACGCGGGCGCAGGGCAATAATCGCATTTACTTTAAAGTTTACCGCCTCAATTTGGTCTAAAAAAGCACTTACGATTTCAGGGATGGATAATTTTTCTGCCCGGTATTTCTGGCACAGTTCCACCGCAGATGTATTTATAATCATATCTTTCAAGCCTGGTTTTTCATTCTTTTTTGACCTTACCCCTTTTTTTGTACCTTTAGTTAAACTATCTTTCATATAGAGCGCGTCACGCTTTATACATGTGGTACGTTTTGCAAATGAACCTCGGGGAGACCCGATCAATGGGAAGGAAATTAATTCTATGAGCAAACGGGATGATCTAATTGCACAATATGCAGGCGACCTGCGCGATAAATGTGGCATGGAACCTGACATGAATCTGCTAACAAAAGTCACCATCGGCTGTGGCCCTGCAATTTATAATGCTGATGCATCAACTGTTGCCGGCACACAAGAAAGCGAACTGGAAACTGTTAAAAATAATTTCTTAGTCAAAAAGCTAGGCCTGTCAGATAGCCCAGAGTTAATGGACGCGATTAACTCTGTCCTGACAACATACGGCCAGTCAAACCGTAACAAATACCGTGCAGTCGTATATTACATGCTCACAAAACACTTCGGTAAAGAGGCCATTTATAGTTAATCCTTACGTCTGATATGATAAAAAGAGTGCCTATTACGGCACCCTTTTTATGCCTTCAGGGGCAATCCCAAAATCTTGCGCGCCTCTTGCCAACTGGCCACAGGGCGTTCATATTTTTCACACAACTTAGCGGCTCGTACCACCAAAGCTGCATTTGACGAGGCCAGTGTATTTCGATCAATCCGCATGTTGTCTTCCAACCCTGTGCGGGTGTGCCCACCTGCCGCGATTGACCATTCGTTCAGCATGATCTGCCCCGCAGCTACGCCTGCACCACACCATGTGGCATCAGGGGCAATACGCTTCACAGTTTTAACATAAAAATTAAAAACATCGCGATCCACGGGCATTGCATTTTTCACACCCATAACAAACTGGATATGCAGCGGCCCTTTTAAACGGCCATCTTTTTGCATTTTCACAGCTTGAAAGATATGTGATAAATCAAACGCTTCAATTTCAGGCTTCACATCATACTTGACCATTTCCGACGCCAGCCAATCAACCAAATCAGGTTGGTTCTCATATACCCGGGTCGGAAAATTGTTTGAACCAACAGAAAGCGAAGCCATGTCAGGAGCAAGCGATAGCATGCCGCCGCGCGCATGCCCCGCACCAGAGCGCCCGCCGGTAGAAAGCTGCATAATCATGCCTGGGCAATGCTTCTCAATGCCTTCTTTCAAGGCAGCGAATTTTTCAGGGTCAGAACTAGGCGTTTCATCTTCATTGCGCACATGGCAATGGGCAATAGTCGCCCCGGCTTCAAAAGCGGCATGGGTGCTTTCTACTTGCTCGGCAATCGTTGTCGGCACTGCCGAATTATGGGCTTTTGTTGGGACAGAACCCGTTATCGCCACACATATAATACAGGGATTATTCATTATTTAGCCTTTATATCCACCCAGATCACAAATGACCTGCCATTCATCTTCAGTAACCGGCTGCACAGACAGGCGTGCGTTTTTAACCAATATCATATCGGCCAATCGTGCATCCATCTTGATTTGTTCTAGTGTTACAGGCTCAGGCATATCACTCATTGCACGAATATCAACACATTCCCAACGAGGATCATCCGTTGTGCTGTCAGCATGGCATTCAGCGCTGATCTCAATCACGCCGACAATACGTTTTTCATTGATTGAGTGATAGAAAAACCCCAAATCACCAATCACCATCTGGCGCATAAAATTACGCGCTTGGTAATTGCGCACGCCATCCCATTCTTCACCAGCCCGCCCTTTAGCAACCTGTTTATCCCAACCCCATGTGTTAGGTTCTGATTTAAACAACCAATATGCCATATGACTACACCTCTCGTTTCAATGGGCGCGACATTAACTGTTTCAGTGCAGCATCAACGGATAGTTGCTTTTGTAATACAGCAGAGACAGCGGCGCAAATCGGCAGCTGGACTTTATACTGCTCCGCCAGCACCCCAACCGCCATTGCAGTTGCGATGCCTTCCACGGTTTTGGTTTGGGCAAAATCGGCAGTCGTTCCAACTTGATGGCCAAAGGCAAAGTTGCGTGATTGCGAAGATGTGCAGCTTAAAACCAGATCACCAAACCCCGACAGGCCTGACAGGGTTTCAGGCTTTGCGCCCATCGCAGATGCAAGACTTTTCAGCTCGGCAAACCCGCGCGTCAGCAACGCGGCTTGCGCACTTTCGCCCAAACCTGCGCCGCGCACAATACCACAAGCAATCGCGTAAACATTTTTTAGCGCCCCTCCTAATTGCACGCCTTTAACATCATCGGTTAAATACATTCGCATTGTTGAGGTAGAGAGTAGTTTTTGCAAAGAAGCGCCCAGTTCTGCATCAGAGATACCCAGCGTTAATGCGCTTGGTTTGCCGCTGGCAATCTCTGCAGCAAAGCCCGGCCCTGAAATGGCGCCCGCAATATGGCCCGGTATTTCTTCATGTAAAATATCTGTCTGACTGCGTGATGTCTTTAGTTCAACCCCTTTTGCGCACATCAAAACCGGGCAGGTAATTGCAGCGAAGTTTTCTGATTTTAAAACCGCCCGGGTAACTTGTGCAGGCACAACCATCAGCACGACTTTTGATCTATCAAGCTTTGACAAATCAGTTGTCGCTTGCAGTGTATCCGGCAATGTTAATCCGGGTAAGTATGCTGTCTGTTTGATTTTTTCGATCTGCCGCATCATCGCGACATCTCGCCCCCACAGCGTTACGTTATGGCCACCACTTGCCAACACACTTGCCAAGGCAGTCCCAAAAGCACCCGCACCAATCACCCCGATTTTACTCATGCCTTAGCCCCTTTTTTACCTGATCCCAACATTGGTTTTGCCGCTTGATCCAGTGGCCAACGCGGGCGGGCCGTCATTGCCATATTGCTGAAATCCCCTGCACGATATTTCTCAACTCCGACCCATGCAATCATTGCTGCATTATCGGTACAAAATTTCAAAGGCGGTGCCAGAAAAGCGAACCCCCGTTTTTCACAAAGCTCTTGCAAACTTTGTCGAATGACGGTGTTGGCCGCAACGCCCCCTGCAACGGCCAGCACAGGGGTTGGCGCGTCACAAACATCTAAAAAGGCCAAACAAGCGCGTCGAGTTTTCTCCGTTAAAGTATCGGCCACGGCAGCTTGAAATCCCGCACAAAGGTCAGCGCGATCTTGTACTGTCAGCCCGCCTTTTTCATCTACAATCAAATCCCGGGCGCGGCGCAAGGCCGTTTTCAAGCCTGAAAAAGACATATCGCACCCAGCACGATCCAACAAAGGTCGCGGCAATTTGAACCGTTTCGCATCACCTTGAAGCGCATACTTTTCCACTAAGGGCCCGCCGGGATTACCAAGGCCCAATAGCTTGGCCGTTTTATCAAAAGCTTCACCAGGAGCGTCATCGATGGTACCGCCCAAGCGTGTGAACCTGTCAGCCCCATGTACAATTAAAAACTGGCAATGCCCGCCGCTGACAAGCAGCATCAAATAAGGAAATGCAGTGTTATCAGTCATACGTGGTGTCAACCCATGACCTGCCAAATGATTGACACTGATCAAAGGTTTTCCAGAACCTGCAGCCAAACCTTTGGCACACATCACACCGCTTAGCACACCACCGATCAAACCGGGGCCTGATGTAACCGCAATCGCATCTACATCCATTAATTCCAAAGCGGCTTTCTTCAATGCCGCTTCAACACAAATATCCAGCCGTTCCGCATGGGCGCGTGCTGCTATTTCAGGTACAATGCCGCCAAAATTTGCGTGCAAATCACTTTGATCAAACACAATTGACGCCAAAATCTCTGCAGGCCGTCCGTTTGTATGGCGCACCACTGCCGCCGCGGTATCATCACAGCTGCTTTCCAGCCCCAAAATAGTGACGGTATCAGACATTGCCAAAATCAGCCTTACATGTTCATCTCATATTGAAGTATCACCTGACCCAAAAGCAAGCAATGGCAACTCTACCATGAATACCCCTGATACAACCTTATTGATGATCCGCGCTTATGATCAGGCGGTTGATTTTGTAGCCGAATTGGCCGTGTCCAACCCTGTGATCTACGCGCCTTTGGTGCAAATTGGGCAGCTCAATACAGATCAAACCTTACCCACTGCCAACCTTGTTATTTTCACTTCGGCAAATGCTGTCCGGCTTTATGCCACAAAGGTACACCACATCGGGGCGGTGTTTTGCGTAGGCAACATAACAAAGCGTGTTGCAATAAAGCACGGGCTTAGTATTTCGAAAACCTTTGAAACTGCAAAGCAATTGGTCACGTTTTTTTGTAAGAATAAGCCCGATAGTCCGAGTATCTTGTATCCTCGGGCAGAAACTGTCTCACATGATATTACAAAAGAATTAACATGTTTAGGTTATCAAATCACCGAGTGCATTCTGTATCGCCAAACCTTCCTGCCTTTGTCGGATGAGGCGATCAAATTAATCGAATCATCTCCGACATTGGTGCCGATTCTTTCTAGAGAAATTGCCAAACATTTCCACGCAGCTATCAGCCCCTTAAAATTGCGCGATTTGTCGCTGATTTGCATAAGCCCCGCCGTCGCCGCTATTTTCAATGGTTTTAACGTTAAAACAGCGCAAAAACCTACACGATCCGCCTTAATTGAGCAGATAAAAATCAGTTTCTCTGCGTAGAAATCGCCAACAAACCCTTTAAGATTGGCAAACCACGTCTTATATTCATTTTGTTAAATAAAGGTATTCCCCCGTGGCAGATAAAGACACCAAAAGTCCAGAAATAGACCTTATTGAAGAACCAGAAGTGGTTCAGGATGCTCTTGAAGAGACATCCAAAGATGCCATCATCGAAGATGAGCACGAAGATCTGGAAGAAGAAGACCAAAGCAACCTGTCATCCAGCATTCTGCGGGTCATAACCATTCTAGCCATTGGCGCCATAGGTGGGGTTTGGGCGGCCCCCAAAGTTGCCCCTATTCTACCTGCCGGGCTAAAACCCGTGGCAGAGTTTTTATCACCCCAAGCAGATACATCTGCGCAAATCGCAGCGTTGCAAGCTGATTTCGACACCCGCCTTGCCAAGATTGAAGCAACAAGCAACTCACGAAATGCCATTGCCCAGATCACCCCTGTTCTTGATCAACTCAAAAACAACGATACCGACTTAAACGTCACTGTGAACACCCTTTCCAAAACCACAAAAGCGTTGGAAAAAGGCTTTACCGCATTACAAACTGAACTGACAAAGCTTAATGCCCGCCAGGCCTTAAGCACCCAAAGCGGTCAAGTTTCTGACGAAGCTTTGCAACAGTTCGAAGAAGAGCTGACTGCAATTACCCAAGCACAGCAAAAATTGAATCAAAGCCAATCTCAGGCAGTTGAGGCGCAACAAGATGCAGACAGCAAACTGCGCTTGGCCGAAGCGACAAGCGCTTTAGCGCAAATCTCAAACGCGTTGAAAATAGGTAAACCTTTTGAAACAGAACTGGCCCAGCTTTCAGCTGTCGCAGGCATCACCGCCCCTGTAGAGCTGGCAGATATTGCAGCAAACGGTACACCTCCTTTATCTGATTTGAAAAAACAACTGCCCGCACTTGCACGTATCGCATTGCGTGATGCAGCAGCAAGTTCCAGCGACACAACACTTGGCCTGTTCACCTCATTCCTCAAATCGCAAATTGGTACCCGTTCACTGGAGCCGCAATCTGGCGATGGTTTGGATGCTGTCCTTTCACGCATCGAAGCCGCAATAAACGCAAGCGATACAGATATCGTATTATCTGAAACAGCCGCGTTAAGCGCCCCTGCACAAAAAACCATGTCAGGTTGGATTACTTCTCTTACCCAACTAAACGATGCCACATCCGCGGTACAAACGCTGCAACAACAACTCATAACCAATTAGGCAAAATATACTATGATCTGGTCACTTGTAAGAATTATCTTGTTTATCTGCACCATCGCCCTGATCACTTTTGGCGTTGTTTTTCTTATTGATACAGGCGGTGAAGTGCGTGTTTCCATTGCTGCGATGGAATACAGCTTTAGCCCGCTCATGGCTGCGATTGCTGTTATATTACTACTTGTGGCAGTCTGGATTGCAACTATTGCCCTTGGTCTGGTCTTGGCAGTTTTGCATTTTTTCAATGGCGACGAAACTGCCATTACCCGCTATTTCAATCGCAACCGCCAAAAACGCGGCTTTGATGCGCTGGCCGACGGCATGGTCGCCCTAGCCGCAGGCGAAGGTAAAACCGCTTTAGCACAAGCCTATAAAGCTGAAAAGTTGCTGGCCCGCCCAGAATTAACCAATTTAATCAACGCACAGGCATCTGAAATGACGGGTGATACACAAAAAGCCCTGAAATATTATAAAAGACTACTACAAGATGACCGCACTCGTTTTGTTGGTGTACGCGGTTTGATGAAGCAAAAACTGATCGATGGCGATACTGAAACAGCAATGAAACTTGCTGAAAAAGCTTTTGCTCTGCGCCCTGCGCATGAAGATACACAAAACCTGCTTTTCGAAATGCAATCAAACGCAGGCGATTGGTCTGGCGCCCGTGACACAATCATCACCAAGGTGCGCAAAGGTGCGCTGCCAAAAGATGTTGGCCGCCGCCGTGAAGCGGTTTTATCTTTAGCTGATGCCAAAGATAAATTGGAATCTGACGACATAGAAGCCGGCCGGATTGCCGCGTTGAACGCCAATAAACTGGCACCAACACTGGTTCCCGCAGCGGTTTTAGCCGCTGAAATGCAAAACGCATCTAACAATAAATCCATCGCTACGAAAATCCTGAAAAAAGCATGGAGCGGCAACCCGCACCCTGAACTGGCAGCAGCCTTTGCCGAAATTGAAACAGATGAAACTTCAGCACAACGTCTAAAACGCTTTAATAGTTTAACTAAGATTAACCCAGATCATACAGAGACAAAACTATTGAAAACCGAACTTGCTTTGGCTGATGAAGATTTCCCCGCCGCCCGCCGCGCTTTGGGTGATTTGCATGAGATAAAACCAACCGCGCGTTCGCTTTCCATCATGGCTGCCATTCATCGCGGTGAAGGGGCTGGTGAAGATGTGGTTCGCGGCTGGCTGAATAAAGCCCTTACAGCATCACGTGGGCCCCAGTGGATTTGCAACTCTTGCAATAAAATTCACGATGCATGGGCGCCCAAATGTGACAATTGCAAAACCTTTGACAGCATGGAGTGGAAATCGCCACCGATTAGTGATGGCATTGCCCAAACAACCCGGGTGTTGCCGTTCGCTGAAAATGTACTGACCCTTTCTGGCAAGCCGACTGGGCTAGATAAAGATGCTTAGGCTTCTCGCCATTTTTGCAAAATAAGTTTTGCGGTCATCAAATCCAGATGCGCTCCGCCGCCGTTTTTAAACAAGGTAATATCAACTTCATTAGCGGTCGGAAATGCGCCAGAGGCGATATCATAATAGTCCGCGCGCACATCACTTTCAGAAATCACACCGCTTTCAATCGGTATTTTTAGTTCGCCGATATGATTAATTGTTGTCTCTTTGCTATCCACAAAAATCTTTGCTTTTTGCAAGGCTAAGTCATTAACTTCACGCATATCAGGCCGATAAGCCCCGATCAGGTTAAGATGCTGACCATTGCGCAACCAGGCCCCGTCTATTATCGGATCTGTCGACATTGTGGCACAATTGATTATATCAGCGCGATTTACAGCCTCAGCCAGATCAGTTGTATGTGAAATATCAAACTGGTCTGAGAGTTTTGCAACCATTTTTTGCGCATTCATTGGGCTGCGATTCCAGACAGTGAAGCATGCCTCGGGGAAGATCGTAGCATAAGCGGCAATCATATTGCATGAAACTGTCCCCGCACCAACGATCAGAATGTTTCGACTGTCAGAACGTGCGAGCAATTTTGCCCCCAGTAAACTGTCGCCTGCAGTTTTCCATTTCGTTACCAGATGAAAATCAACGAATGCTTCCAGCTGCCCGGTTTCATCGTCAAACAACATCACTCCGCCATTGATCATCGGAATGCCCTTAGGATTATTTTTTGGCACGATTGTTGCACTTTTCACCAACACACCCAAACCATCAATCCAGGCAGAGCGCGATAAAAGCGTGTCATCCCCACGGTAAACAAACCCATCCGCAACACTGGCCTTGGGCAAGCGGTGTCCGGCCAGCATGGCATCCGTAATATCCTGCCATTTCAAGATATTATCCATTTCATCAAAACCAATAAACGGTATGCTCATATCTTCATCCTTTTATATCTGAGCGTGCCAACAGCCCGTGATCAATCAAACAGTCCACCCAACCGTTTGGCCCTTCAAACAAGTGCGCTTGCCACCCGCAATCGCGAGCTGCTTCAATGTTATCGGGGCGGTCATCCGTGAACAGTAAACTTTCCGAGGCAAGGCCACTATCTTTTTCCAGCATCTGGTAAATCTGCCTTGCAGGTTTAATCACCCCCATATGGCCCGAAATATAACGCTGATCAAATAAATCCAGATCAGGGTATTTTGTTTTCGCATAAGCAAAACTGTCGATGCCAAAGTTAGACAAGGCAAAAACTGGAATATCCTTGGCTTGCAAAGCGCGTAAACTCGCCCATGATAGGTCTATTGCAGGTGTCGCCATCTCTATCCAACGATCATGCCACATACGAATTTCTGCCCGAAACTCTGGATATTTTTCTGCCCATGCATATATGGTTTCTTGAAATGGCCCACCACCGTCGACCACATCGTTCATGCCGTGTAAGTCAACTTTTTTAAACATTTTTTTTCGTTTATCCGACCCAATAATCGTATCATAAAATCGTTCTGGCTGCCATTCTATCAACACGTTACCAATATCAAAGATCACTGCTTTAATCATTTCGGTTGTTTCCGTTTTGCCATCTGAACTTCCCGTTCCAGCATATTTAAAAACCGTGATCTATCTGCTTTGGAAAACGGTTTACCGCCGCCTTGCCTAAACGGATCTGCGGCACGTAAATCGGCCATCAAATCACGTGTCGCCAGACGATTACCGATATTGCTCTTGGTAAAAACCTCACCATTATGTTGAATGACCTGTGCATCATTCTCAATACACTTTGCCGCCAGCGGAATATCCCCGGTCACCACCACATCCCCCGGGCCTGCGCGGTCAGCAATCCACATATCAGCCACATCAGGCCCATCGGCTACAATCACATTTTCCACTAAAGGATGTGGATTTGGTCGCAATCCGCCATTTGACACGATATAAATTTGCAACTTGTGCCGCTCAGCCACGCGCACAGTTTCATCCTTCACCGGGCAAGCATCAGCATCTATGAAAATACGGGTCATTTTTTCTTGGGCTTTACCTTAAATTCATCAGGGATAGGCATCCGGTTAAACGCATCAAGCCCCGCAACTTTATAAGCTTCCGCCAACGTCGGGTAATTGAATGTATTCTCAACAAAATAATCCACCGTGCCTTTCAAGTTCAAAACCGCCTGTGCGATATGGATCAATTCTGTCGCGCCTTCACCAACGATTTGCACCCCCAACAAGCGTCGGGTCTTCAAGGATACCAGCATCTTTAACATACCTCGATCCAGCCCCATAATATGCCCGCGCGAAGTTTCAGAGAACCGCGCAACACCCACTTCATAAGGAATATCAAGTTCATTAACCTCTTCTTCTGACATACCCACGGTGGACATTTCCGGCACCGAATAAACCCCATAAGGAAACCATGGGCTTTCAGGTAAAGTTGGTGTTTCCAGCGCATGGCAAGCAGCAATTCGCCCTTGTTGTAACGAGGTCGAGGCAAGACTAGGATGCCCGATCACATCACCTGCCGCATAGATATGCGGCACATTCGTTTGATAAGTTTTACGATTTACTTCCAAACGATTACGATCATCTGCTTTCAAGCCAACCGCCTTCAGGTTCAAGCTTTGCGTGCTACCCATACGTCCAGCTGCAAACAGCAACATTTCTGCGCGTACATGGCGGCCATTGGCCATTGATATTTCCACAAGATCACCTTTATCTTCAACCTTTTCAACCGCAGAGCCAAGGCGTATATCAACACCATTGGTGCGGATTTGTTGCGTAAATTCGGCAATCAGTGTTTTATCGATAAAGTCCAAAAATGTATCACGGGGTTCTACCAAAGTTACTCGTACATCCAGCGCACTGAACATGGTGGCATATTCAACCCCGATCACGCCCGCACCGATTACAATCAGGCTACGTGGAATATTTTCCATCTTCAATAAATCATCACCATCCACAATTGTGGATTTATTAAAGGGAATATAATCGGGACGGTATGTATGGGTACCCGTTGCGATCAGAAATTTATCAGCTGCCAAATGACAGTTTTCACCCCCAGCCACATCTACCGCAATTTCATTCATACCAACAAAACGCGCGTCCCCGGTCATGCTTTCCACATGGTTGCGCGCGAACTGATGTTCCATAATATCAACTTCATGATCCAAAGTTTTATGCAAACGTTCCTTTAGATCACTGGCTTTAATCTCTTGTTTAGCACGGTAAGAACGTCCATAAAAACTGCGCTCACGCCAACCCGACAAGTTCATAACCGTTTCGCGTAAAGTCTTTGACGGGATCGTGCCAGTGTGCACTGAAACCCCGCCCATACGCGGATTGCGCTCAATAACCAACACACGGTGTTGTAATTTAGCAGCTTGAATGGCCGCAGCGCGCCCAGCAGGACCGCTGCCTATAACGATTAAGTCATAATGTTCCATAAAATCCCCTTCGTATTATATTTCAAGCATCATATAAGGTGGTGAAAGCTTACAAAACACTTATTTTACGCGCTTTTATGCATCAATAAACCCATTTTTAGAGTGAACAAGCGCCACGGGCATCCGCATGAGTGGCAAAGCCACAATTACAGATATGTGCAGCACTACCACTATGATTGGGGCATATATAATAAGTACCTAAAATCTGATCCGCATGTTGCGCAACATAGGCCATATGATTGCCATCGCACCAAAGCGTCAAGGCATCTATTTTTGATATATCCGTATCAACCGCATAGCTTTCGCCTGCACGAAAAATTGGTTTCAAGATCGCCCAGATAGCTGCGCGATCCTGTTTTTCAGATTTGCGGGTAATGGTCAGTTTAAAACTCCACCACTGCACGAATAGACTTGCCCTCGTGCATCAGATCAAAACCTTTGTTGATGTCTTCAAGGGGCATTTTATGAGTGATCATCGGATCGATCTCAATCTTGCCGTCCATGTACCAATCAACAATTTTTGGCACATCGGTGCGCCCACGCGCACCGCCAAATGCCGTGCCACGCCAAACGCGGCCTGTAACAAGTTGGAACGGTCGTGTCGAAATCTCTGCGCCTGCAGCGGCCACACCGATGATAACGCTTTCACCCCAACCTTTATGTGCACTTTCCAGTGCGGTACGCATCACGCCAACGTTGCCGGTCGCGTCAAACGTATAATCACCGCCACCTCCCGTTAAGGCTACCAGATGCTCAACCAAATCACCGCTTACATTAGACGGGTTAACAAAATCGGTCATGCCAAACCGTGTTGCCATTTCAACCTTATTATCATTCAAATCAACACCAACGATTTGATCAGCACCGGCCAGACGCAGGCCTTGTACAACGTTCAAACCAATGCCGCCCAAACCGAACACAATCGCGGTGCTGCCAATTTCAACTTTGGCCGTGTTAATCACCGCTCCAATACCCGTGGTCACACCGCAACCGATGTAACAAATCTTATCAAACGGGGCATCTTTGCGCACTTTTGCCAAAGCAATTTCCGGCAAAACCGTGTGGTTAGCAAATGTTGAACACCCCATGTAATGCAAGATCGGGGTGCCATCTAACATAGAAAAACGGCTGGTGCCGTCAGGCATAAGGCCTTGGCCTTGCGTGCTGCGGATCGACTGGCATAGGTTTGTCTTTGGGTTCAGACAGTAATCGCACTCGCGACATTCAGGTGTGTAAAGTGGGATCACATGGTCACCAACTTTCAGGTCCTTAACGCCAGGGCCGCATTCAACAACAACACCCGCACCTTCATGACCCAGAATTGCCGGAAATATTCCTTCAGGGTCAGCGCCTGAACGGGTAAATTCATCTGTATGACAAAGCCCTGTAGCTTTAATTTCAACCAAAACCTCACCAGCTTTAGGGCCTTCAAGGTTGACCTCCATTACCTCCAGTGGTTTTCCAGCCTCTATGGCAACTGCCGCGCGTGTTCTCATAATATTCTCCAATCAATTTGACATTACATTGTTAGAACCGCACGTCAAAATCAAGCGAATTACAAGAAACTGGGTGACTGTTTTTGCGCATAAGTCTAGGTTTAGGCAAAACTATTAATAATGAGACTCTACTTTGAAAAAATATGACGTTTTGGTAATCGGCGGTGGCGTAAATGGCTGCGGTGTTGCGCGTGATGCTGTTGGCCGCGGCCTGACCGTCGCACTGGTTGAACAAGGGGATTTGGCAGGTGAAACATCATCTTCATCAACCAAGTTATTTCATGGCGGCTTGCGGTATCTGGAATTTTACGAATTCGGTTTGGTAAAAAAAGCCCTAATTGAACGTGAGGTTCTTTTGCGCAACATGCCTCATATCTCATGGCCCATGCGTTTTATCATCCCGCATCTTTCAGGCATGCGTCCGAAATTAATGCTACGTGCAGGGCTGTTCATTTATGATTATATCGGCGGGCGAAAACTATTGCCCCCAACGAAAACCATCAACCTGGCCAAAGGCCCTTTAGGCGCGCCGTTGGATGACGCGATTAAAGTCGGGTTTGAGTATTCCGACTGTGCGGTTGATGACGCACGCCTTGTTGTACTGAATGCACGCGACGCAGCCGATCGCGGCGCAAAAATCATGGTACGTACGCGCTTCACATCGGCCATAGCAAAGGATGGCCACTGGATTGCCAATATAGAGGATTCGCGCACTGGAAAAACTACGAAAATACAAGCACGTGTTCTAGTCAATGCAGGCGGCCCATGGGTAAAAACCATCATTGAGGATCAATTAAAATCCGAAACCCCTGAAAGAGTTCGTCTTGTACGCGGCTCACATATTGTTGTCCCAAAAATATACGATCACGATCGTGCATATTTTTTCCAGATTGACGATGGTCGTTTGGTTTTCACCATCCCATACGAAAATGATTTCACCTTGATCGGCACCACAGATGCTGACCATGAAGGTGATCCAAAAAATCCGCAATGCAGTGATGAAGAAGCTGAATACCTGTGTAAAGTGGTGTCTAAAAACTTCAAACAGGACATCCAGATGAGTGATATTGTTTGGCGTTATGCAGGCGTACGCCCCTTGCATGACAACAGTGAGGGCGATGCAAAATCTGCATCACGTGATTACGAAATCAAAGTCCGCCAAATCGATGGTAGCCCGCTGATCAATATCTTTGGCGGCAAAATCACCACTTACCGCAAACTTTCAGAAGAAGTGGTTGCCGAACTTGCGCCCTTCACAAGCATGATCGGCAAACCTTGGACACATCATGCCCATCTGCCCGGGGGCGATTTTGCATTGCAGCAAAAAGATGCCCTGATTGCCCAGTTCCGCTGGGATTTTCCGTTTCTGGACGAAGATCAAGTGCGTCGGATGTTTAAATCCTATGGAACCCAAGCCACCGAGATGCTTCAGGGTATTACAGCGGTTAAGCAAATGGGCAAAAATTTCGGCTCTGGCCTGACTGAAATCGAAGTTAAATGGTTGATGGAAAAAGAATGGGCACAAACCGCCGACGATGTAGTTTGGCGCAGAAGCAAGCTTGGATTACATCTAACTAAACGGCAGGTTACGACCCTCAACACCTGGATGGAAAAGGCAGTAATATGAGTTATATTCTAGCAATTGACCAAGGCACCACTTCCAGCCGTGCGATTTTATTTAATAGTGACCTGCGGCCGATATCTTTGGGACAACAAGAGTTTCACCAGATTTTTCCCAAAGCCGGGTGGGTAGAACATGACCCAGAAGAAATCTGGAAAACGACAGTAGCCACGTGCAAAGAGGCCCTGACAAAAGAAGCTGCCGCAATCGGGATCACCAATCAGCGTGAAACCATTGTGGTTTGGAATAAATCTACTGGAAAACCGATCTATAATGCGATTGTCTGGCAGGACCGGCGCACTGCAGATTATTGTACAGCATTAACAGCCGACGGGCATGAGGCCACTATCACCGAAAAAACCGGCCTGTTGCTAGACCCGTATTTTTCTGCCACTAAAATCAACTGGATTTTAAACAACGTAAGCGGGGCTCGGGCGCAAGCTGACGCAGGTGAATTGCTTTGCGGCACGATTGATTGTTTCTTGATTTGGCGTCTAACAGGCGGCCAAGTTCACGCAACAGATGCCACAAATGCATCGCGCACGATGCTATATAACATCCATTCAGGGCAATGGGATACCGACTTATTAGCCCTGTTTGATGTACCAGAAAATATGCTGCCCGTGGTCAAAGACAGCTCTGATGATTTTGGTCAGACCAAAGCTGGTATTTTTGGCAAAGCCATTCCCATTCGCGGTGTCGCTGGTGATCAGCAAGCTGCAACCGTAGGCCAGGCCTGCTTTGACGTAGGCATGATGAAATCAACTTATGGCACCGGATGTTTTGCGATATTGAATACCGGATCTCAGGCAATAAAATCCAAAAACCGTCTACTGACCACTATTGCGTATCAATTAAATGGTCAGCCGACTTATGCGCTGGAAGGCTCTATTTTTATCGCGGGGGCCGTGGTGCAATGGTTGCGCGACGGGTTGGGAATTATTGATGACGCCCGCCAAACCCAAGAGTTGGCAGAGACCGCTGATCCAGAACAATCAGTTGTCATTGTACCGGCTTTCACTGGTTTAGGCGCCCCATATTGGGATGCTCAATGTCGCGGGGCGATTTACGGGCTAACACGCAATTCAGGCCCAAAAGAGCTGGCCAAAGCGGCTTTACAAAGCGTGGCTTTTCAAACCCGCGATTTATTAGAAGCGATGCGTAGAGACTGGGATTGGGGCACAGACACTGTACTGCGTGTGGATGGCGGTATGACAGGCAGCGACTGGACAATGCAATACCTTGCAAATCAATTAAACGCCCCCGTTGATCGCCCTGAAATAACTGAAACAACAGCCAAAGGGGCGGCTTATTTGGCAGGGTTGGCAATTGGCCTTTATCCTGGCCTAAATGAATTTAAAAACACATGGCAGCTTGAAAAACGCTTTACCCCATCCCTAAATAATAAGAACCGGCAAAGGGAATATGATCAATGGACAGATGCGGTTCAACGCACGTTATCACAATAGCATTAAGCTTTCTTTTGGTCGCGACAACCACTGGCTGCCAGACAGAAAAGACAGTGCCTGATATCCAATCAACAGCCACAAAGACCGCTTGCAAATCTGAAGAGTACGTAGAATTAATCGGGCAAGATAAATCCGTATTGGATACTGTTCAATTGCCTGATAAGAGGCGTATTCTAAGCCCTGATATGGCAATGACGATGGATTACTTTGAAACGCGCCTGAATTTCTACCTCACTGAAACTGGCAAGATTATTAAAATCAAATGCGGTTAAGCAGATAGTACATTATTTGCTTTTAAAGTGTGACATTTCTCATATTTTCAATTGCTAAATTTTACTTAACGGGTTGAAACAGGTAAACTTGTCCCTATCTGTTGTGCACTGCTTATTTCGGGGGGAAGGTTTTATACCTTTATATGTTATGCTCATGCGCATTTGTTCAATCGTTAATTTTTTATCATGCACTGCATTAGCCATGCTTGTGTTCAGCACTTCATCTTATGCTCAGGACGAAATTCTGGGCCCGCTGGAACAAGTTGAAGACAGCAGCCTGCGCACAACTGTTTCCGGGGTGACTGTAAGCGAGCAAGGCGTTTTATCGCTGGCACATATGACGTTTGAAAACTTTGATGCGCTTGCGGATATCTCTGACGTAACGACCCTTATACTGGATGGCACAAACATCACTGATCTTACCTCAGTTGCTAAAATGCAAGGGCTTGAAACCCTTAGCCTGAATAAGACAGATATTATTGACCTGTCCCCTTTAGCCCATATGCAAGGCTTAAAGTACCTTTACCTGTCTGACACTCAGGTTTCAGATATCAGCGTGTTAAAAACCCTTACCACATTAGAGGATATTGGTCTTGACCATACCTTTGTGGAAGATATTTCACCACTTGCAAAACTTTCCAATCTGCGGCGCATCAGTTTAGAGTCGACATTTGTTACTGACATTTCAGACTTACAAGATCTGACCTCGATCATGTGGCTTAATATCTCTGACAGTCTTGTATCGGATATATCTGTGGTCGCCTCTTTTTGGGATTTGCGTGAACTTTTATTAGGTGGAACCGTTGTGGAAACAATTGATCCAGTAAAAGCTCTGACCTATCTTAAAATTTTGCATCTGGACGGCACGCTTGTGTCAGATCTGTCACCGCTGGCTAAACTTTTTAGCCTGACGGAATTGAATGTTGGTCTAACGCCAGTGTCTGATCTTTCGCCCCTGACCAAGCTTTCCAGTTTAAGGCTTCTTGATGCCAGCGTTACTAACGTTACAAACCTAGAGCCGATCTCAGATTTAATCAGGCTGCGCCAGTTGTTTATTCAAGGCTCAAAAGTTCAGGATGCAACAATTTTAAACGCTTTGGTGCGTAATGGTTTGCAACTTGAAATTTAGCAAAAATCACTGCCACTGGTTCAGCGACTTAACTTGCCTTTTAGAACAGCCCTGATTGCTAAAACATTTTTGCAATAACTTTATTTCTTTTTTTGTCGGAGCGACTTTAAAATGCCCATCACAGGGGTTTGACTCTAACCGATATCCTGCATCGGTTCTTTTGAAGAATGCCAACATATTTTCATCTGTTTTAGGGTAGCCACCACACCAGCTAGCAAAACAAATCGCATCTACTGTCACTGCTATCGTTTGTGTTTCTGTTTGGCCATTAGGGCCAAAGAACACGCCGCTGAACTGCGATGCAATATGACGCGGCTTACCTTGTTCATACTTTGGAATAGGGGCCTTTGGTGTCAAAACCCCCAGCCCCATAACATAGATATCAGGCGCATCGTTAACCCAATTGAATGTCCGCGCAATGTTTTGCGGCATACAGCTAAGGGCTGCTGCCTGTGTTGCGAAAACACTGTAAAAAACGAGCCCCGTCAAAAACCGTTTCATGTTACTTGCGACCCAAATTCCCTAATAACACGCTTATATGTATCGCGTTTAAACGGTACAATCATTTCTAACAGCTCTTCAGGTGGCAGCCATGACCAGGCAGAAAATTCTGGTATTTTTGTATTGATATTGATCAACGCATCATCACCCGTAAAACGCATCAGAAACCACTTTTGCGTTTGTCCGCGATACCGGCCTTTCCATAATCTTGGAACCAGGTGGTGTGGCAAATCATAAGGGATCCAATCCGCTGTTTCGGCCAAAACCGTCACAGCGCTGCTGGGAATGCCGGTTTCTTCTTCCAGTTCACGTAAAGCTGCAGCTTGCGGTTCCTCATCCTTTTCAACCCCGCCCTGCGGCATCTGCCAGGCCTTTGATGCATTATCAAGGCGCTGGCCGGCAAAGATACCGCCGTCACGATTGCAAATCATAATACCGACACAAGGCCGATACGGCAGAGCAAGGATTTCTTCTTCAGTCATTTAATTCTCACTTGCAAGGACAGACATCCCTTTAAGAATGTCCAGCGCGTAGGAAAGTTGGTAATCTTGATCACGCAGTTTTGCGGCTTCTTTTTGCGCTTTACGCTCTTCTTCCAATTGCTTCTTTTGATCTTCGCTTAAACTATCATTTTCCAATGATCCACGCAGATCGGCCTCGAACCGCTGGTTACGCTTTTTGGTCTCTTCATCATCACCATCGGCTTTTGGCAAACGTTGTTCCACTAAAATATCAGGTGAAACACCCAGCGCCTGAATAGAGCGCCCTGAAGGCGTGTAATAACGCGCGGTTGTCAATTTGATGCCAGAACCGCTTTGTAAGGGCATAATCGTTTGAACCGATCCCTTACCAAAGCTTCTGGTACCAATAATCACAGCACGGCGGTGATCTTGCAAAGCACCTGCTACGATCTCAGAAGCCGATGCAGAACCACCATTAATCAAGACAACAAGTGGTTTACCTTTTGTTAGGTCACCAGGTTTTGCATTGCGCCGGTCACTGTCTTGCGAATTGCGCCCGCGGGTTGAAACAATTTCACCTTTTTCCAAAAATGCATCTGAAACCAGAACCGCCTGTGTCAGCAAACCTCCTGGATTATTACGCAAATCCAAAACAAAGCCGCTGATATTTTTCATGCCACCGGCTTTTTCGACTTGCTTCTCAATACCTTCTTTTAGGTTTTTATAAGTTTGATCGGTAAAGCCAGACACCCGCATCACAACTGTGTCGCCTTCAACCCGCACCCGCGCCGCTTTAACTTTAATTTGGTCACGTATGATTGAAACATCAAACGGCTCGTCAGTACCTTCACGCACAATCGTCAAAATAATCTCTGACCCGATTGGCCCGCGCATCAGATCGACCGCATCATTCAACGACATGCCCAGCATTGCTTCGCCATCAACTTGCGTTATAAAATCACCAGACTGAATGCCTGCTTTTTCTGCAGGCGTATCATCAATAGGCGTCACGACTTTTACAAAGCCGTTTTCCTGTGTCACTTCAATGCCAAGGCCGCCAAATTCACCACGGGTTTGAACCCGCATATCATCAAAATCTTCTTTCGCCATAAAATTAGAATGCGGATCTAATGAGGTTAACATACCGCTGATCGCTGCTTGTATCAGTTTTTCTTCATCCACTTCTTCAACATAGCCTGAGCGGATACGTTCAAAAACATCACCGAACAAATCAAGATGCTCGTAAGTGGATTTTGCTTGTTCAGTTTCTTGGGCTATCAAAGGCCCTGTAAGGTTCGCGGTTAGCAAAAAGCCTGCCATTGTGCCAGTTACGGCTGCTAAAAATAGTTTTCTCATTTTGCTTTCCTAAAAGTTACTGAATGCAAACCAGTTTGTTGGATCAACAGGCTTACCATTGTTTCTTATTTCTATATAGAGCGATTCTTGGCCAATTGCGCCACCACCTTCTGAAACTTCGATCAAAAAATCTTGAGCTTGGGGTTGTTTCCCACCTAAAAGCCCAATTGGATCACCCGTATTTACGATTTGTCCGAACTCACCGTAAATATGATTCATCCCTGCAATCACCATTAAGATTCCAGGTTCAGGTTCTAATATCACGACTTTCCCATAATCCAGAAAGGCCCCGGAAAAACGAATTGTAGCGGGCATCGGGCTGGTCACCAATGAAAGGGGCCGCGCTGTGATCACTATGCCCGGGCGCTTGATGCCAGCGGCATCACTTTCATTAAACCCACGCAACAAAACTCCACCCGTCGGCAATGGCAGCGCGCCTTTTATTGCGTTAAAAGCTACGTTTTTCTTATCATCCACACCCAACGGGATATCTGTCAGTCCGTTCGCGAAAAATTCCAACGTTTCACTGTTATCTGCCAGAATTTGCACTGTTACAGGATCAGCTGCAAACCGCAAAGGCAGTTCTGTGCGCTCATTAATTGCTGTCGCCAAGGCAACACGGGCATCTTGTGCGCCCGCCAGACCTGCTTCTAGCTTAGTTTGCGCATCCTTTTGTAGATTGCTTAACCCGGTAAGTTCTTCCAGTTGTAAGCGTAATTCCTCTGCGCGAACCTGCAACATCGGAGTTACCTCTGACATTACCATGCCCGATCGTGCCGTGCCCACAGGCCCGGCAGGGTGGATCATCAACATGGGTGTACTGGCCCGTTCCATTGTTTGCAAAACGCCTAATAGCCTGCTGATTTGATCACGCTGACTCGCCAACTCTAGGCGCAAAACCTGTTCACGAATGATTGCAGCCCGCAAGCTTTGACGCACAGCCAGCAAACCGTTTTCATATGCCCGCACGGTTTGGCTCAGGGCCGCAATACGATCTTCTGATTTTTGCGCTTTTTTTAACGCTTTGGCCGCGATTTCTAGTTCTGTAGCAGCCATCTTTGCCAACTGCATTGGCGACTCTGCCGCTTGCGTGATGACACCTATGGTGGCGCATAGCACAAAAACTGCTATGAATAATGCTGATACCTTATTTAACAAATCAGAGTTTCGCCTGTCATTTCCGTCGGTTTCGTAAGCTCCATAAGTTCTAGCAATGTCGGGGCTAAATCAGCCAACCGTCCGCCTGCACGCAGTTTGGCTGCTTTTGGTCCGCCAATCAAGACCACAGGAACAGGATTTGTCGTATGCGCGGTATGTGGCGCACCTGTTTTTGAGTTTATCATGGTTTCACAATTACCGTGATCTGCACAAACAATCATCGCGCCCCCCTTGGCATGAAGCGCATCAATAACATGCCCCAACCCGACATCCACCGAAGCACAAGCGGTCATTGCCGCTTGTAAATCCCCCGTATGGCCAACCATATCGGGATTAGCGTAATTGACCACAATCAGATCATAATCATCTTGGTCAATGGCCGCCACCAAATGTTCGGTCACTTCGCCTGATGACATCTCAGGTTGTAAATCATACGTCGCCACTTTCGGGCTTGGGGCCAGATAACGGTCTTCGGCAACAGCAGGGTCTTCAATACCACCGTTCAAAAAGAATGTCACATGTGGGTATTTTTCAGTTTCCGCAATGCGGAGTTGTTTTAATCCGTGTTCGGAAACCCATTGCCCTAAAGTATTATTAATCTTCTGATCCGGAAACACACAATCCATATAAGTATCGTGACGACTGGAATATTGTGCAAAGCCAGTAATAATAGCTAAATTCGGGCGCAGACCTGTTTCAAAACTGTCAAAATCAGGCTCCGCAATCGCAGCTAATATCTCACGTGCGCGATCTGCCCGGAAGTTCAAAAACAACAAGCCATCACCATCTTGTATACCGTTGTAATCGCCCAAAACAGTGGGCATAAAAAACTCGTCTATAATATCGTTTTCATAAGCAGTTGTAATCACATCCTGCGCCTGTTTGCTTTGCGCCCCTTGACCTAAAACAATCGCCCGATAAGCCAGCTCAACCCGTTGCCAACGGTTATCACGATCCATTGCATAATATCGGCCCGATAAAGTCGCCAGCATTATGCCAGCAGGCAGTTTCATTTCCAAATAAGTCAAATATTCATTTGCTGATTTTGGCGCTACATCACGCCCGTCACTAAACAAGTGCAAGGCTACAGGCACGCCTGCAGCGGCAACCGTACGGGCAGCGACAATCATATGATCAATATGGCTATGCACCCCGCCATCTGACAGCACACCAGCCAGATGCGCGGTACCGCCAGAGGTTTTCATTGCTTTGATAAAGCGTTGAATGGCGGGCAATGCCGCAAACTCGTTTCGTTGAATTACGCCCTGAATGCGAAACAAATCAGCTTCAACCACCCGGCCTGCACCAATGTTCATATGGCCGACTTCCGAGTTCCCCATCTGCCCCACAGGCAGGCCCACATCCGGCCCGAAAGTGGTAAGTGTGGACGCAGGGCATTGCGCCATAATACGATCAAAATTCGGGGTATCCGCTAAAGCTACTGCATTGTTATCGACTTCTTCACGCAGGCCCCAGCCATCAAGAATGCACAGGACAACAGGTTTTGGGCTGGTCATTTGAAGGCTTTCTATTACTTATCGCCCGTCTTAAAGCCCTGACCCAAAAGGTTCAACCGTACATGATGACGCCACGTTTCATTTTGACCCAGCCTAAACCTGCTTTATAATAGGGGTTCGCACTAAGGGAGTAATGTAATGGAACGCTTAAAACTGATGTACGGCCACATATCCGTTCAAGTCATGACTTTTGTTGTGCTTGTCGGGGCAGTTATTTCCCTTTCAACTGGCCCTGCGTGGGTCTGGTTTTTAATGCCGTGCGGTGTGGTCTTGCAAATGCTGAATGAATATTCCATTCACCGTTTCGTATTCCATTTACCTGCGCCCACCAAGCAATGGCAGTTTGATCTGTTATATCAAGTGCATTACGGTCACCATGACTTTCCAACCAATAAAGAGTTGTTTTTCGTGCCTGTCTGGTTTGCCATTCCAATGCTTTGTACCAACTTTACGCTGCTTTGGCTGGCATTATCAGTCATCACCCCTTTTGCCTTACCTATTGCTGCAACCATTATTCTGGTGGGCGGTGTCATGACATTCTTATTCTACGAATGGTTCCACATGACCGCACATTTGAACATGCCCAAAACCTGGGTAGAGCGCCATGTATCCACCTTGCACAATCAACACCACTTTCGTGACTTTTCAAAATGGTTCCACGTGTCACCAGGTGGTCAGATCATTGATCGTATGATGGGCACTGCAATTAATCGCGAGGCTTTGAAAGAACAACAACGCATGGAGTTCATCCGCACCATGGGCCTAAGCCCCGATGATCCGCGTCTGATTGCAGCACGTCTGCGCTTTGCGCGGAAATATGGGTTGAGCGAAGCAGAAATTGAGCGAGCGGCAGTGGTTTAAACGTCCAAACGCTTTTTCATATGGTATAGCTTTGACCCAATAGGACGGTCTTCTAAAACGCCAAATACTTCATAACCAATGCTTTCATAAAACACTTTAGCGTCAAAGGTTTTCAAAAACGCAATAACCGCCCCTTCAGATCGCGCGGTTTCTTCGATAGCGGCCATTAATCTTGTGGCACATCCATTTCGACGTAAGGTTTTTGCAACCCACAAAACTTCAATTTCGCAACCATCCCAATAGATGTTTGCTTCTACCCCTGCACAAACATTTCCGTTTTCATCGCGGATGTAAGCAGCCACAAATTTATCTTTAGACTCTTCAGGCAAGCTTGGGAAAAGCTTGCGACCATAAATGTTCAACCCTTTCTGAAGAGCTGCACTGTCTTTTGGTCTTTTTGAGAAAGTTACCTCTATATTCATAACAACTTCAAACCCGATGATACGGACTACCCGCCAATATACTTGTCGCACGATAAAGCTGTTCACACAACATCACACGGGCCAGCATGTGGGGCCAGACCATTTTACCAAAAGAAATCGAGGCGTGAGCTTGGTTGCGCAACTCTTTGATCAACCCGTCAGCGCCGCCAATAACAAAGCAAACACTAGGTGCGCCATTGTCGCGCCAGCCTGCCAGTTGTGTGGCAAACTCAGGTGAAGATTGCAATTTGCCGCGCTCATCCAGCGTAACAATAGTAGCGCCTTTAGGGATGGATTTTAGCAGCAGTTCAGCCTCGGCCATCTGGCGGCTGCCCTTTTTATCTTCGACCTCAACAATGGAAACGCCCGTGAAACCCAACGCGCGGCCAGTGCGCTTAAAGCGAGTCAGGTAATCGTCGATCATCTGTTTTTCAGGGCCAGCGCGCAAGCGACCAACAACGCTGATCTGAATGCGCACAGCGGTTTATTCTTCTTCCGGCGCGCCCGAAGACTGCCACATTTTTTCAAGCTGGTAAAACTCGCGTACTTCAGGGCGGAACACATGCACGATAATGTCACCTGCGTCCATCAAGACCCAGTCACCTGCGGCTTTGCCTTCCAAACGCGCAATCACGCCCATGTTTTGCTTCAGCTTATCTGCCAGCTTTTCAGCAATCGCAGCAACCTGACGGGTCGAGCGGCCAGAGGCCACGACCATATAGTCCGCGATTTGCGATTTTCCTTGCAGTTCGATGGTAACAATATCCTCAGCTTTATCATCCTGAAGCGAATTCAGAACCAGATCAAGCATCGACATGCTTGGGATATTTTTACCGGCAGCATCAGCTGCCCCAACACGTTCAGCCAGAACCGTGTCCTCCATATTACGCACCGATCCTTGGTGCTAAGGTAAGTTAAGCGTAGCACCCGACCAAATGTCGGGCAAGGGGGACGTATGGCAGATCACATTGCGGTGGCAAGGGGCAAAATACGGGATTTTCGGATAAAAGTCGGGTTTTTTCAGAGAGTTTTCTGTATTTAAGGCGAATCAGTCATTTCTGCATCAATATAATTTTGAATAATATCAGCAAAATCTCTGTCAGCCCGGAACCCCAACTTAATCGCACATTCAGGGTTAAAATTACACGGCCAACTCATCACGATGTTAGCAATCGCAGGGTTTGGAACAGATTTAATCAGTTTAACCGCATCATTACCTGCAATCTGGCGCAACGCTTCGATCTGCTGGGCAACCGTACATGATACACCGGGCAGGTTCAGGGCCCGGCGGCCTTCTAAACGGCTAAAATCAAGTTCCGCCGCGTGTTTCAGAAATCCCACGGCACTTTGGGGCGATGCAAACCAATGACGCAATGTATCGAGAACAGGTAAAATAGCTTCCTGACCATGCAACGGTTCTCGGATGATGCTGGAATAAAATGATGATGCTGCAAGGTTTGGTTTGCCGGGCCGCACACAAATCGTGGGCAAGCGCACAGACAGCCCATCAACATAACCTTTGCGGGAATAATCCGAGATCAGCAGTTCAACCACAGATTTTTGGGCGCCATAGGATGATTGTGGAGCATTATGAAAATCATCATCAATGGTATCAGGGTACGGCCCGCTGAAAACTGCAAGCGAGGATGTGAAAATGATTTTCGGGCGGTAAACATTAGTGGTGTTTTCGTGTTCAATACGCAGGGCTTCCAGCAGGTTCCAAGCACCTCGAGCATTTACATCCCAACCGGTTTTGAAGTTCGCTTCTGCGTCACTTGAAACGACAGCGGCCAGAAAAAAAATCACATCGGGTTTCAGGGCGGCAAGGGCTTGGGCGATTTCATTAACCACAATGTCACCTATCAGCAGGGTTGGGTTGCCTGTACCTAACCAGCGCGGTTTTGTAATGTCGTGCAGGATCACGTCAGGGGTTTTGCCATCTAAACCGTTAACACTGATGTCATGCGCCAGTTTTTGGCCGATCATGCCCCCGCCACCTAAGATCAAAACGTTCATGGGGTCGCCTTTGAATGTATTGACCTAAACTTACATAGTTAAGGCGCAGATTAAAGTGCGGACATAGGAGAACGCCCTGTCGCGTTCATATTGCGGCAGGGTTTGCAATTAAAGTTAATATGTAATGTAGTTTCAATAAGTAGGCAGGCCTGCCGTTTGTAGCTATAGGGCCGAACAGAGAGTTTGATCTCTGCACCTATTCTTACCGGTAATTTCGGTGGTCTTCGCATTTGGTGCTGTTATCCACCCTTTGAAAACCCGTGTACTACTTTTTGTCGACATTTAGGTTATACACTTGTGATGGTTTAGGGTTTGTTAAGCCAGCGTTCGGTTATAATCTTGATTGGATGCCTAACACTAAAGAACAGCTGGAAAGATAAATGACACAGTCGATCAAATTAGTGGTGAAGCCTGTCGAGCCCTTTAGATAAATTACAACGCAACGCCCTCCCGTGGGCGGGATAAAGTCTGCATATCAACCAATGTAAATACGAATTAGGTATCACCAGCCATATCATCCAAGTTATTACGCTTTGTTTCATCACGATGCGTACCACAATAAAGAAAAACACCCCACATCACTGCAGGGCGTTTCAATTATTCACGTTATCACCTGAATACATCGGATGAGGGCATTGCCCTTAGTAACGGTAATGTTCCGCCTTATAAGGTCCGTCAATACTGACGTCGATGTAGTCGGCTTGTTCTTTAGTCAGCTCGGTCAGTTTCACGCCGACCTTTTCAAGGTGCAAACGGGCAACTTTTTCGTCCAAATGTTTTGGCAAGATGTAAACTTCGTTCTTGTAGTCATCACCTTTTGTCCACAATTCGATTTGTGCCAGCACTTGGTTGGTAAAAGATGCAGACATCACAAATGATGGGTGGCCTGTGGCGTTTCCTAAATTCAGCAAACGGCCTTGGGATAGCAAGATCATGCGGTTGCCAGATGGCATTTCAATCATATCAACCTGATCTTTGATGTTTGTCCATTTGTGGTTGGCTAGCGACGCTACCTGAATTTCATTGTCGAAGTGGCCGATGTTGCCCACGATGACCATATCTTTCATTGCTTGCATATGTTCCAGACGGATCACGTCTTTGTTGCCTGTTGTGGTCACGAAAATATCAGCGGATGATACCACATCTTCCAAGCGCACAACTTCAAAACCGTCCATTGCAGCTTGCAGTGCACAGATCGGATCAATCTCAGTTACCTTGACCCGTGCGCCTGCCCCTTGCAAGGATGCAGCAGAACCTTTGCCAACATCGCCGTAGCCCAAAACAACGGCGGTTTTACCAGCCATCATGGTATCTGTGGCGCGGCGAATGCCATCTACCAGCGACTCTTTACAGCCGTATTTATTGTCAAACTTCGACTTGGTTACACTGTCGTTGACGTTAATCGCAGGGAAAGGCAATTGGCCTTGGTCCATCAATTGATACAAGCGGTGCACACCTGTTGTGGTTTCTTCAGACACACCTTGGATCGCTTCACGCTGGGCAGTGAACCAACCAGGGTTAGAAGCCATGCGTTTTTTGATCTGAGCATAAATTGCAGTTTCTTCTTCGGATGTCGGGTTTTCCAGTAAGCCTGTTTCGCCCGCTTCAACCCGCGCTCCTAGAAGGATGTAAAGTGTAGCGTCACCGCCATCGTCCAAAATCAGGTTACATGTGCCTTCTTCAAACAAGAAGATACGATCTTGATAATCCCAATGCTCTTCCAGTGACTGGCCTTTAATGGCAAACACCGGTGTGCCGCCTACGGCAATAGCTGCTGCTGCGTGGTCTTGGGTCGAAAAAATGTTACAAGATGCCCAACGCACTTCGGCGCCCAGTGCGTTAAGCGTTTCAATCAGAACCGCTGTTTGAATGGTCATATGCAAAGAGCCCGCGATACGCGCACCTTTCAACGGTTGCGCTTCACCAAATTCTTGACGAATAGCCATTAAGCCCGGCATTTCGGTTTCTGCGATATCCAGTTCTTTGCGGCCAAATGCAGCCAAAGAGATGTCTTTTACAATATAGTCATTGGCCATGTTCGGCTCCTTCATTAAAAAACGCGATCTTGGGGTGGCATGTAACATTGGAATTGGGTATCGACAAGGGTTCAGATATTTGGGAAATTTCATGTCACAACAATCCACACCGCCACGCGCCTGGCAAAGAATGCTTTCAGGGCGCAGGTTGGATTTGTTGGACCCTTCACCTTTGGATATTGAAATAGAGGATATCGCCCACGGGTTATCATTTGTAGCCCGCTGGAACGGGCAGACGGTTGGCGATTATCCTTATTCAGTGGCAGAGCATTCAGTGTTTGTGGAAGAATTGTTCACACGACTGAACCCGCGCATAGATACAAAATGGCGATTGGCGGCATTACTGCATGATGCCCCTGAATACGTGATTGGCGATATGATTTCGCCGGTGAAAAACGCCGTTGGCCCGGATTATGAAGCGTTGGATGACCGCTTAACAGCAGCGATCCATTTACGCTTTAGCCTGCCTGCAAAAATTCCTGATGTGATCAAGAAACAAATTAAACGGGCCGATATGTTATCAGCTTGGCTGGAAGCTGTGCAAATCGCAGGGTTTTCTAAAGATGAAGCGGATCAGTTATTTGGTAAACCTGTATTATCCGACTTGCCAAAACGCACCCTTAGGCCGCATGCTCCTAAAGAAGTACGAGGACGATTCCTTGAGCTATTTTCGGATTTGACAAATGGATAAACTAGACCCTGCAAAATTATATTATTTCGACGCTTCGCCATTTGCACGGCTTTGCCGGGTATTAATTGATGAATGGCAGGTGCCAGTTCAAATGATAGATGTGTCATACCCGTTACCTGATGATTTCTTTGAAATTAATCCGATGGGGCAAGTGCCCGTACTGAAAACTATCGGTGAAACGATTTTTCCAACCTCACAGATTGTGGAGCAGCTGTGGGCAATGACAGAAGAAGCCCGCGCACCATTTCTGGATCCATTGGCAGATCGACAATTGCTGGCAGTTATTTTGGATTTAAGTAATTTTTTGGTCAATGCGGTGCATATTGAATTTGCAGGACTACAACCCGCAGGTAAGAATCGCTTGGGTTTTGATATGAAAGAACGTGATTTTTTGCGGGTTCAAAACGGTTTGGACTGGCTGGAAGGACGCGCTGAAACTTGGTTAACTGGCCCTGAACCGAATGTTTGCGATTATGCCTTGGCTTGTCTCATGCTATGGTCAGACAGCAGACATCCGATCACATGGCGCAACCGGGCAAAACTGGCATATATTGTAGATCGGCTGGCGGAACGGCCAAGTTTCAAATCAACCGTTCCTACCCCTTTAACATAATCTACCAATGAGCACGGACACGTGCAATTTCCAAGGCACGCATTGCCCGTTTATGGCGCTGTTTTTCTTGCTCATGATAGTTCAGATTACTTTTCATGTAATAATCCGCGTTTGATTTACCACTGTCTGTGCGTGTTGCAATTCCCATTGCGGCTGCTATAATTGATAACATCGTATGTTCCTATTGTTGCTTTCTTGAAACTTATATGTCTTATTTACAGTTGTATTACGACTCTGTAATATTTTCGATATGTAAGCTAAGGTATCATATATGAATTGGCGTAATATTCCGTCCCTTGCGTCTTTGCGGGCGTTTGAAGCAACAGCACGATTAAACAGTTTTAGCAAAGCCGCACGGGAATTGAATGTAACCCATGCTGCAATAGCGCAACATGTGCGCCTTCTGGAAGCAGAGTTTTCAGAAACGCTGGTTATACGCCAAGGGCGCGGAATGGTACCAACTGCGAAAGGGGCCGCCCTTGCAGAAAACCTGCAATCCGGATTTTTAATGATTGCACAAGGTGTTGAAGATCTGCGCCGTTTCAGCGAAGCCCGTCCGCTGAATATATCCCTGACACCTGCATTTGCCGCTAACTGGCTGATGCCACGCATCGGAGGGTTTTGGGCAAAGCACCCTGATATAACAGTAAACTTGAACCCCAATATCAACTTAGCTGACCTGGCTCGTGACGGGGTTGATATGGCAATCAGATATGGGCGGGGCGACTGGCAAGGGCTGGAATGTGAGGCATTAACCAGTGGCGATTATGTTGTGGTGGCACACCCTGATCTGATTGCAGGGCGCAGATATAGATGTTTGCAAGATTTGATTGATATTCCATGGTTGTTTGAGAATCACATGACAGAACGCAAATCTTTAATAGAAAATGAAGATGTTGATCTGGCAGAGGCAAAAGTAAGTATGATGAACACGAATGAACTGGTTTTATCCGCAGTGCGGGCCGGTTTAGGCATGTCATCGCAACCATATGCTTTAGTTGAAAATGAAATCAAAGCAGGCACGCTTACAAAGATCTGGCGCATGAAAGATGATGGTCTGGGTTATTACATGGTCACGCGCAAAGGGCGCGAAACACCTGCGTTGCTGACGTTCAAGAAATGGTTGCGTCATGTGGCAAAAGCCTAGGCGCAAGATTATCAGACCTTGATCTTATCGCGGGCTGCGTTTGGCCAATATGCGCTGTAATGTGCGGCGGTGCATATTCAAACGGCGCGCCGTTTCAGATACGTTACGATCACACAGTTCAAACACCCGTTGGATATGTTCCCAGCGCACCCGATCTGCTGACATTGGGTTTTCTGGGGGCGGGGGCTTTGCACCCGGTGTTGCTAAAAGCGCGTTCGTCACATCATTAGCATCCGCAGGTTTTGCTAAATAATCTGTGGCACCTATCTTTACAGCCGCAACAGCTGTGGCAATAGCACCATAGCCTGTCAGCACAATGATTTTAGCTTCAGGGCGCCGGGCGCGCAGCACTTCAACCACATCCAGCCCATTGCCATCTGTCAGCCGCAAATCAATCACTGCATAAGCAGGTGGGGTGGCGGTGCAAAATGCACGCCCTGCCGCGATAGAATCAAGTGGGGTTGTTTTAAATCCGCGTTTTTCCATTGCACGTGCAAGACGCCTGCGAAATGGCTCATCATCGTCCAGAATTAAAAGACTGTTATCTTCGCCAATTTCGTAAAGCGTTTCTTCAGACATATTTACCAACTTTTTAATGTGCCACTAATACGCTTCTAAAGGGAACTGCAGGGCAGGTCAATTTGCTCCTGTTACTTCGCAAAGCACGCAGCTTTTTGTGCAACTTGTTCCGGTGATTGATCTGGGCGGATAAAATCCAAAAAGCCTGAGGCTGACATAAGATAGCTAAAACGCATATGATCCATCAGGTAATTCTCACCCTCACCACTTTTACGATAAAAGGTTTTATAAGCTTTGGCCACTGTTGCAATCTGATCATCAGTTCCTGTCAGACCCACCATCTTAGGATGCATTACATCTACATAATCAGACAATATCTGAGATGTATCGCGCGCTGGGTCAATGGTGATAAAAACAGGCGTTACATCAACACCCATCTCATCCAGTAAATCTACCGCCTCAACGTTACGGGCCATATCCAACGGGCAAATGTCGGGGCAGAATGTATAGCCAAAATAAACTATCGACAGATCTTTGAGCACATCTTTTTCAGTAACAGTAACGCCTTTATGCGACACTAGTTCAAACGGCCCGCCAATTTGGGCTTCACCTGCAATCACACCTGTTGGGGCACAATCATGTGATGGCCTTAAAAAAGCAAAATAAACACCTGCTGCAATAGCAACAGTAGCACCGCCTGCGGCGGTAATAGCAATAAGTTTTGACATCCCGGAAACCCAGTCTGGATTAGTTCTATATGTTCATCTAACGTTAACGCTTAAATTACAAGCCACAAGAAAGGCATTTGATGTCGCAGCAGTTTACAAATTTGCTTACGCGTGAGGTGCGCAGCGACTGGATCAGACTGCGTACGTTGATCATTTTGCGCTGGCTGGCTATTGCCGGACAAACTGTTGCTGTAGTTTTTGCGGTTTATTATCTGAATTTGGCAATCCCTTTCAGGATTTGTATGCTGGTTATTACAGCGGCAATCCTATTCAACTTACTGGCTACTTTTGTATTGCCCACAAACAAACGTCTATCTGAGCGTGAGGCAATGCTGTCTTTACTATTCGATCTTGGGCAACTTGTGATACTTTTGTATTTAACTGGCGGGCTGCACAATCCGTTCGTTCTACTCATTCTAGCCCCTGTAATCATCGCGGCCACAGCTCTTACGCTTTATGCAACTGTAGTTCTTAGCCTGACAGCCCTAGGTATGATCAGTGTTTTAAGTTTTTTTTATATGCCACTTACTCACCTGTCAGGTGAGGTGTTAGAGTTGCCCCGGTTATTTGTTGGGGGCATGTGGGTTGCCTTGTCTATTGGGATTTTATTTCTAGCAATTTATGCGCGCCGCGTTACCAATGAAATATTTTCCATGTCTCAGGCATTATCCGCCACCCAAATGGCACTGGCACGTGAGCACCAGTTAACCGCATTAGGGGGCGTTGTGGCAGCAGCAGCCCACGAAATGGGAACCCCATTAGCCACAATTACACTTGCCTCTTCAGAGCTGGCTCAAGAACTGGAAGATGGTACAGAGTTAAAAGACGATGCAATTTTAATTTCAGAGCAAGCGGATCGGTTAAGGCAAATCCTACGCGATATGGGGCGCAGCGGCAAAGATGACCTGCTGCTCAAACACGCCCCGATCACCGCCATTGTGCGCGAAGCCGCCGAACCGCATGAAAACCGGGGTAAAGAGTTGATATTTTTAGTCAACGGGCAGGTAGATGATCCACTTGAAGTGAACACCCCTATTGTACCAAGGCATCCGGAAATTATTCACGGATTGCGTAATTTGGTGCAAAATGCCGTGGATTTTTCAACCGCGATTGTTTTAGTTGATGTGACGTGGGATGAGCATTCTGTACGTATTATGCTTGGAGATGATGGCAAAGGTTACCCCCATGATTTACTGGATCGGATTGGGGATCCGTTTATCAGTAAACGCAAAAAACAGGTAAATGTAGATCTATCGGACGATGCCTATCAAGGCATGGGCCTAGGGTTATTTATTGCAAAAACATTGCTGGAACGGTCTGGTGCAGAGTTAACTTTTGCCAATGCAGCAACTGATCACAAACGCGATGACACTCTTGATCCGCGATTGCGCGGGGCAATTGTAAATGTACGTTGGCAACGGGCTGACTTTGAAAAATACGGACAAAGCTTGCGAAATCCACTTGGACCCAATCAACTGTTTTAAATAATCTATTAATACATGATTCAGGTTTTTACGCTTTGATAACCATAAAAACACAAAACAGAATCGGTTAGTTATGGTTGAAATTGGCATTCTTGCTTTGGTACTACTGATCAGTGTGTTGCTGGCAGGACTGTTATCGAAGGCTTGTCCGATAGAGTTTTCGCCACCTCATATCAAAAAAACACTGGTTAAGCCCAAGCCTGATAAATCGAAAAAGTCACCGGACCGGTTTATGCAAACCATGAGTGCAACGTTTGCTCAGTTACAAGTTGGTATCGCGGTTTTTGATCCAAAAAATGAGCTTTCATTGTTTAATCCGGCATTAAGTCAGCATTTAGGTTTACGACCAGAATGGTTATTACAAAAACCCAATTTACTAGGTTTTTTAGACAAGCTACGCGATACTCATATTTTACCTGAACCCAAAGATTATACGTCTTGGCGCAAGATATTTTCGAAAATTGAACGTAGTGCGATGCGCGATGATTATCGCGAAGACTGGGGCTTACCAGACGGGCGTGCATTACGTGTAATCGGGCGGCCACATCCATCTGGAACAGTTGTATTTTTATTTGAAGATGTAACCGCTGGGTTGGCAATGGAACGAGAATACAGATCGCAGCTTACCAATCTGAAAAATACAATGGATACGGCAACCGTAGGGCTTATTGTTTTTAATCGAAAAGGATCTGTAACCTTTGTAAACGATACGATGAAATATATACTGGGGGCAAAGACAATACCTAACAACATTCAGGGTTTCTCACACATTATGCAAAGCTGCTTTCAGCCGACGCCTATTTGGGGTGATTTGCGCCAATATGTGGAAGATACCGCTGAACGAAGTGGCTGGCAGGCCGATGTAACAACCCGTACGGGGGAATATATTTCAATTAGTTTTGAACCGGTCATATCTGGCAATACCTTATGCGAATTCCACTTTCCTTTAAAAATAAATTCAACCGGTACTGTCGGTTTGACTTGCGCAACACAGTAATAATTCCTTAGTTTCCTGATATCAGAACCTCAGGACAACCACCCGTGCTTTTCACATATATATCAGATACGCCCGATGATACCCGCAAGTTAGCGGACATGCTGGCACCGCAGTTAAAAGCCGGCGACACTCTGTTATTAAACGGAGATGTCGGGGCTGGTAAAACCGATTTGGCACGTAAGATAATCCATAACCGCATGAGAACCGTTAATGCGTTGGAAGACGTGCCCTCACCTACATTCACATTGGTTCAAACTTATGACCTTGGCAAAACAGAGTATATTCACGCTGACCTTTACCGGCTTTCACATCCTGATGAGATTTATGAGCTTGGCCTTGAACGCGGGTTTGAAGAAGCCATTTGCCTGATTGAATGGCCTGATCGTTTAGGGTCATTGGCGCCTGCAAACGCTTTAAGCATACATATTTCAATAATTGATGAAATGGCACGCAAATTTCAATTTTCTTGGACGCACTCTAAATGGTCGGATAAGCTGGCGACATTGAACAAAAAAATAAAGTGATGGGACGGCATGAAAGATAGATCTCAAAAACGCAGTGAATTTATTGCGCATGTCGGGTGGGATGATGCACAATCTATCGTAGTGGCAGGGGATGCTTCTAACCGCAGCTATGATCGATTAACCAAAGCTGACGGGAAAACTGCGATACTAATGAACGCTCCGCCCGAAAAAGGCGAAGATGTGAGACCTTTTGTTAAAGTTCTGAACTTTCTACGCGCACATGGCTTAGGGGCGCCCGAACTTTTGGGTACTGACGATAGGCACGGATTTTTATTGCTGGAAGATTTAGGGGATAACTTGTTTGCAAGGATTTGCCAGACAAAGCCCGCATTAGAACCCACAGTTTATCAGGCCGCGATAGATGTACTGTTGCAACTGCACAACCTACCCATCCCCAATGATATAGCACTTTATGACCTTGACGCATATTTGCGCGAAACCGATCTGGTGACCAGTTGGTATTTACCCAGCATCACAGGCCATCCCGCTTGCAAAATTCTGCAAGATGCTTTTAGGGTAAAAATAACCACAGCATGTCAAGCTATTAAGCCGGTTACCAGCGTTCTGGTTTTACGAGATTATCATGCCGAAAACTTATTATGGCTGCCCGAAAGAGAAGCTCTCCACAAAGTAGGCCTGCTGGATTTTCAAGATGCATTGATCGGCCACCCGGCCTATGATCTGGTATCCTTATTAAAGGATGCCCGTCGAGATACATCTTTTGAGTTACAATCCAATATGAAAACCTATTTCATTGAAAAATCTGGGGTAGATAAAAGTGCCTTTAATTATGCGTATGCTACCATTGGCGCACAAAGAAACCTGAAAATTATCGGTATATTTACAAGGCTTTGTGTGCGGGATGCAAAGCCGCATTATGTTGATCTGATCCCGCGTGTCTGGGCACATTTACAGCATGATTTAAGCCATCCGGATTTGGTAGATTTAAAAGCCTGGGTTGATCATAATCTGCCCAAACCCACACCAGCAGTGCTCGCTTGCATCAAAGACGCTGCCCATGCAACCTAAAACCGCAATGATATTTGCCGCAGGCTTTGGTACCCGTATGGGGGATTTAACAAAAACAACACCTAAGCCCCTTGTGCCGGTTTTGGGCAAAGCAATGATTGACCATACGCTTGAAGTGTTGGCCGATGCAGGTATTAATTCAGTTTTTGTAAACACACATTACTTTGCTGATCAACTAGAAATACATCTACAAGCACATCCAACAGTGACCACAATACGCGAAGATCCCAAGGTTCTGGAAACCGGTGGCGGGTTGAAAAATGCTTTACCACAGCTTGGGAATGCACCGGTTTATACGTTGAATTGTGATACCATATGGTTTGGTGAAAACCCCGTGCCTGCTTTGGCCAAACACTGGAAACCTGACGAAATGGACGCCCTGTTATTGCTGTTAAAGCAGCCTGATGCACTAGGGTACAGCGGGCAGGGTGATTTCTTTTTAAAGGAAGATAATAGATTGCAACGCAAAGGTATAAAACCATCAGCCCCATATGTTTATTCCGGCTTGCAGATTATCAAAACCGAACAGCTTTCAGAAATACCAGACACCTATTTTTCCATTAGCGTCCTATGGGAAAAGATGATTGACGCAGGGCGGTTAAGCGGAGCCATTTATAATGGCCATTGGGTTGATGTGGGTCACCCTAAGGGCATTCAAATCGCCGAAAAGATAGCAACCAATGTTTAAACCACAAACAGATGCACGTGTTTTTACGGTTCCCATTGGGGCAGATTTTTCACAAGCGTTTGTCGCTGGATTATTTGAGCGCGCCAAAACTATAGCACCCGAAGAATTTGCACGCACTGTGGTTTATCTAAATACAAAACGTGCCGCACGGCGTATCAAAGACCTCTTTGAACAACAGCATGCTACGCTCTTACCGCGCATAAAAGTGCTGTCAGACTTGTCAAAAGAGATCACAACACCTGTTGATCTGCCAATGCCTGTTTCTGCATTGAAACGTCGTTTGATATTGGCTGATCTTGTTGCTGCTTTGATCGACCGAGAACCTGATTTAGCACCGCGGTCATCAGTATTTGCACTGACCGATACGCTTGGCGGTATTCTAGACGAGATGCAAGGCGAAGGGGTTCCTTTTGAGCGGTTGATGGATGTTACATTGGGCAATGCTTCTGAACATTGGGATCGCAGTTTGAAATTTTTGAACATCATTGCAACCTACTGGTCGGCACAAGAACAAGTAGACACAGAAACACGGCAAAGAGCTGTTATTGAGAGCCTAGCCAATAACTGGAAAAATATCCCGCCTGATCATCCGGTTATCATTGCAGGATCAACCGGGTCACGCGGTGCCACCGCATTATTTATGCAAGCCGTTGCAAACCTACCACAAGGGGCTGTGGTTTTACCCGGATTTGACACACAAATGCCACCTGCAGTTTGGGATGTTTTGAATCAGCCAAACGCAAATGATGACCATCCGCAATCTATGTTAGCGCGTTTGATTACTAAATTAGAACTTCAACCTGATAGATTACCCCTGTGGCATGAGACACCTGTTTTTTCACAACCCCGCAACAAGTTAGTATCTTTGGCTTTACGCCCTGCCCCTGTGACCGATCAATGGCTGGAAGAAGGCCCTAAAATGAAGCCCTTGGTAACACAGGCCTTAAATCATGTCAGCATGATCGCCGCCGCTTCACCCAAAGAAGAAGCCAGTGCCATTGCAATATCACTGCGCGATGCTGCCGAACGCGATGAAACCGCTGTTCTTATTTCTCCCGATAGAAACCTGACCCGTCAAGTAGCCGCACATCTGGGTCGCTGGAACATCACTCCTGATGACAGTGCCGGTGAACCATTGCACTTAACCCCTGCAGGTATATTTTTACGACTTACCGCAAATCTGATCAATAAAGACCTGACTCCCGCTGGATTAATCGCAGTTTTAAAACATCCGTTAACTCATAAAACTAAAGATCGGAAAAATCATCTACGCATGACCCGCGATCTAGAATTGGCAAAGCTGGGTCTTGATACCCCGGTTATTCGCGGCGGCCCACCATCTGTTGATTTTGAATTGATAAGCGAATGGGCAGATACACAACCTGCCGACGTCAAGGTTTGGGCCTCTTGGATAGCCCAGACATTTGAACCACTTACAAACCTGCCCCACAAACCTATGCATGCTTGGCTAGAACTGCATAAATCCTTGTTAGTTTCATTATCCAAAGGCCCCATTGGCGACACTCACACTTTGTGGGACAACCTTGATGGGCAGGTGGCTCAGAAAGTTTTAGAAAACTTACAAACTGAAGCTGTTGGTAAAACAGAATGGACTGCACCCGACTACACCGCGCTTCTTTATACATTGTTGAAAAGTGAAGAAGTACGCGATGCAATAACACCGCATCCAAATATTGCGATCTGGGGCACATTGGAAGCACGCGTTCAAGGGGCTGACCTGGTTATAATGGGGGGGCTGAATGAAGGTATATGGCCTCAAAAACCCAATCCTGATCCCTGGTTAAACCGCGCAATGCGAAAGCAGCTTGGGTTGTTGTTACCAGAACGCAATACTGGGCTGTCAGCTCATGATTTTCAACAAGCCTTTGCGCAAAAACGAGTAATCATTTCACGGGCCATTCGTGATGGTGAGGCCCCAACAGTTGCTTCACGCTGGGTGACACGGTTGGAAAACCTACTGGGTGGTTTGGGCGAAACTGGCACACAGACTTTAAAGCAAATGTTCGCACGCGGCGACCAGTGGATTGACCTTGCGCGCAAGCTTGATAGGCCCTTGGGTAAACTGGATAAAGCCACACGCCCTGCACCGATCCCGCCCAAAATGGCACATCCCAAGAAACTGTCAGTAACGCGCATCAAAACCTTAGTGCGTAATCCATATGAAATTTATGCACAATCCGTGTTGCGATTACGACCCTTGAAACCTTATGGGCTAGAAGCAGATGCTTTGGAGCGCGGTATTATTTTACACCGAATTATTGAAACCTATAATAAATCTACGCAAGTGCAATCTGGGAATTATACACCTGAGCATTTTCTAAAACTCGCTGCAGATATTTTAGAAAATGACGTACCCTGGCCTTCTGCTCGCAGGTTATGGTTTGGCCGCCTGCAGCGCATGGCAGGATGGTTTACAGCGGCAGAAAAGGCCCGCGCTGCGAAAGGTACAATTATAGCACAAGAAGTAATCGGCATCCGTAAAGCTGTTGAATTTGATTTTACCCTGACAGCACAAGCAGATCGGTTGGATCGCGGCACAAATGGGCAATTGACCATTTATGATTATAAATCAGGTGACCCGCCTGCGCCAAAAGTTATTGCGTTGTTTGACAAGCAACTGCAACTGGAAGCGGCAATAGCCGAAGCCGGGGGGTTTGACGAAATTGATCCTGCAACCGTTTCAACCTTGCAATATATTGGGCTCAAAGGGCCTGATAAGATAAGATCAGTTGATGTATCAAATGACACATGGGCAGATTTAATCCAGCTTTTACAAAACCACTTTGAGGGCGGTATCGGCTATGGTGCGCGGCTAAAAATGCAAATGGATAATTATGGCTCGGATTATGACCATCTGTCACGACTTGGCGAATGGGAAGAAACCGACCCGCTGGATGTGAAAGATGTGCCATGATCAAGTTTGATGACGCCACCAAAGCACAAGTCAGGGCCGCTGACCCTGCTGCATCCACATGGGTCTCTGCTAATGCGGGATCTGGAAAAACCCGCGTTTTAACCGACCGTGTGGCACGGCTGTTATTGCACGGTACCGACCCGCAGAAAATTCTATGCCTAACGTACACCAATGCCGCCGCCGCCGAAATGCAGAATCGTTTGTTCAAACGGTTAGGATCATGGGCTATGATGCCCGATGATAAATTGCGCGATGCGTTGGCAGAGTTAGGTGAAGATTTAACTTTTCTGACGTCCACAAAGTTACGTCAGGCCAGAACATTATTCGCTACAGCGCTGGAAACACCCGGCGGGTTGAAAATCCAAACCATCCATGCGTTTTGTGATGCACTTTTACGGCAATTTCCGTTAGAGGCCCATATCTCACCGCAGTTTGAGATTTTTGAAACCCGCCAGGCCAAACAAGTGCGCGCGGATATTTTAGAAAATTTGGCTGAAGGAGATGCCCGCGCGGCTTTTGAACGTTTAGCGGTTCTTTATACAAACATTGACCCTGACAGCTTGTTGCAAGCCATCGCACAAAACCATCGCGGGTTTCGCCAGCAACCAACATGCAACGATTTCGGGCTAATGCCGGATATGACTGTGAGCAGTATTGTTGAAAATGCGGTAACAGCGGATGATTTATCCTTGATCACCGGGCTGCTGCCGGTTTTACAGGCCAGCGATAAAAAGACAGATCAAAACCTAGCTAAAACTTACGCAGAGGTTTTGGCCGCAAGTGACCCAGCGGTTCGATTGCAATTATTAACCAACGCACATTTGGATAAAACTCGCTTTGAAGCAAAGTTGAAAGGCCCGCCAACCGCACAAATTAAAAAAACCCATCCAGAAGAACTCAACCAGCTTTATGATTTTATGGCAAAGCTTGAAGCGACCCGTGAAACGCTTGTTTCAGCCAAGGCCTACGCACGGGCCACAGCACTTTATGGTTTTGCAAAACCATTTTTGGCAGCTTATAATGAATACAAACTTTTACATGGGGTGCTGGATTACCAAGACTTGATTGAAAAAGCGCAAGGCCTGTTGAAAAACAGCTCTATGTCAGAATGGGTTTTATTTCGGCTGGATGGTGGCATTGACCATGTTCTGGTCGATGAAGCCCAAGATACCAGCCCCGATCAATGGCGATTGATCGAATGTTTAACAGAAGAGTTTACATCAGGGTTAGGGGCCAGTGATGTGGGGCGCACAATTTTTGTTGTGGGTGATGAAAAGCAATCTATCTATTCGTTTCAAGGCGCTGACCCGAAGTATTTTGGTGCGATGCGTGATTGGTTTGATGCCCGTCTGACAGCGATTGAAATGCGTTTAAACAGGCAAGATTTACTACATTCTTTCCGATCAGCAGAACCGATTTTACGGCTTGTGGATAATACCTTTGTCGGGGATGCCCGTAAGGGAATTATGGGCGAGGTTACACACCGTGCGTTTAAAGATGAAAAACCCGGGCGGGTTGAATTGTGGCCACTGGTTGAAGCCCCGCCAAAACCTGATGACAAACCCTGGTTTGAACCACTGGACCGGCCCAGCATGCATGATCCACGCCAGATACTGGCAAGTCAAATCGCTGAATGGGTTAAAAAAACCATACAAACGGGACGTATAATTGAAGTTGAGGGCAAGTTACGCCCAGCACAAGCAGGTGATTTTTTGATCCTTGTACAAAGCCGATCACCTTTATTCCGCGCGATTATCAAAGAACTGAAAGCACACAAGATGAATGTGGCCGGGGCTGATCGGTTGATGGTGGGCGATGAGTTGGCGGTGAAAGATATTCTTTCGCTGCTAAAGTTTGCGGCCACACCAGAGGATGATTTATCCCTTGCGGAAGCCATGCGTTCACCTTTGCTGAATATCAGTGAAGCCGCGTTGTTCACCTTGGCACATAAACGCAATGCGACCTTGTGGCAAAGTTTTCGGGAAAATAAAGACAGCTACTTAAATGCGGCCAACATCCTTGACGATGTGTTATCAAAAGCCGACTGGGTGCGCCCTTATGAATTGATCGACCGTATTCTAACACAGCATTTGGGTCGTGAAAATTTATTAGACCGTTTAGGCGAAGAAGCCGAGGACGGTATCGATGAGCTGCTGTCACAAGCCATGCGTTATGAACAAACCGAAGCCCCGACGCTGACCGGGTTCTTGAACTGGTTCGCATCTGGCACAGTTGAATTAAAGCGCGAAATGGACTCGGCTTCTGGACAAATCAGAGTAATGACAGTGCATGGTGCCAAAGGGTTAGAAGCCCCGATTGTGATCCTGCCTGATACGGTTGCAACACGGTATAAAGATCGTGACGAGGTGATAGCTTTACGCGAAGATCTGATGGGATGGAAAACATCCGCTTCCGAACAAAACAAGGCAGAACAAAATACGGTAACTATAAAGCGTGAATTGGCTTTGCAAGAAAAGCTACGGCTGTTGTATGTGGCGATGACCCGTGCAGAAACATGGTTGGTTGTTTGTGGGGCGGGAAAACTGGAAAAAGAAGATGCTTTAAATTGGTATGGACTGGTTGAAAAAGGTATGCAAACCGCAGGTGCAATCCTTACGGATAATGGGCTGGTGTTACAAAACACAACTTGGGTGGATGAATATCAGAAGCCCGATAATGATACGCGCGTGGCGCAAGTTAAACTGCCTGCATGGATAAGCACAGCTGCACCTGTCACAAGCCCTCGTAAGAAACCTCTTTCACCATCTGATTTAGGCGGGGCTAAGGCGTTACCGTCTGAAGCTGATGGTCTGGACGAAGCCGCGGCTATGCGCCGTGGCAGTTTGATCCATTTATTGTTAGAGCATTTGCCGGACAAGCCGCAAAAGGAATGGGAAAAACTGGCGAGGGTTCTAATTCAAAATTTCGACAGGCAGTCTGACATCACAGACATTAACGAAGTTTTGGATATTGTGACCTGTGTGCTGAATACAGATAACTTAAAGCCTGTATTTGATGCAGGCGCATTGGCAGAGGTGAATATCACGGGGGAAATCCCAGAACTGGGCGGTAAGCGTATTTACGGCACGATTGATCGTTTGATTATCTCTAAGACCACGATTTTGGCGGTAGATTTTAAAAGCAATCGGCGCGTGCCTGACAGCCCAGATCAAGTACCTCTTGGATTGCTGCGCCAGATGGGGGCTTATTTGTCTGGGCTGCGCCCGATTTATCCCAACCATACGATTGAAGTGGCTATTTTGTGGACCGAAACCCAACAGTTAATGCATCTGTCCAACGATATAGTGATAGATGCCCTGAAAGGGTCTACTATATCTTGACCCCGCGCCTATGCGTTCATAAGTATAGGACAACAGAAAACGGTATTGGAGACAAAACATGGCAACCGTCAAAGTAACCGACGACACATTTGCATCCGAAGTAACAGAATCAGATATCCCCGTTGTGGTGGATTTCTGGGCGGAATGGTGTGGCCCGTGCAAACAAATTGGCCCTTCATTGGAAGAATTATCTGATGAATATGCTGGCAAAGTGAAGATCGCCAAAGTGAATGTGGATGAAAACCCAAACTCACCTGCACAATTAGGCGTGCGCGGTATTCCGGCACTCTTTATCATCAAAGATGGCCAAATTATTGCAAATAAAACGGGTGCTGCACCAAAAGCAGCTCTGGTTGATTGGATTAATAGTTCAATCTAAAATATTCATCTTAAGAACTTAAGGGTGCATTCATTGCGCCCTTTTTCATGCGTTTTCGCGAAGAATATTGCCGGCCAGATAAAGCGAACCGCAAATCAGTATACGAGCAGAGTTGTCTTTTGCCACAATCTCTTTTATCGCGGCCAACACATCATCCGCCTCTGTTGCCTGAAAGCCCAACACGGCTGCCGCTTTGGCAGTTTCTGCCGCCGACAATGTAGCAGCTTCACCAGGAATAGAGACCGCTTGCAAACTGACAGTCTTATCCAGAAAATGCGTCATATAACCTGACACATCTTTCGTGTTCAGCATGCCAACCACCAGATGCGTTGGCCTTTGCGGCAATGTTGCCAGTAGTTTTGAAATAGCGCGTCCCGCCGCCTCATTATGGCCGCCATCCAACCACAGCTCTGCTTTGGGAGCAACATCTGTTAGCGGGCCTGAATGCAAGCGCTGCATGCGTGCAGGCCATTCAACACCGGTCATAGCGGCGCTGCAATCATCTTCTGATTTGTTCATCAAGCGCAAGGCGGCTATGGCGATGCCTGCATTTTGCATTTGATGCTCACCGATAAGGACTGGTTTTGGTAAATCCAACAGGCCGTATTCATCTTGATAAATCAGTCGCCCGTTTTCTTCCCAGACATGCCAATGTTGCCCTTGGATTTTCAGGGTTGCGCCAACACGCGCGGCTTTGGCTTCTATCACTTCCAAAGCCTCATCCGGTTGCAGGCCAACAACACCGAATGTATTGCGTTTCAAGATGCCGGCTTTTTCGCCTGCGATTTCTGCCAGAGTTTCACCAAGATATTGCTGGTGATCAACAGAAACAGGTGTGATAATTGTGATTTCTGGTTGATCAATAACATTGGTCGCATCCAACCGTCCGCCAAGGCCCACTTCTAAAATTGTGTGATCCGCTTCTACTCTTGAAAACGCCAAAAACGCGGCACAAGTTGTGATTTCAAAATAAGTGATTGAAGTGTGACCATTAACACGTTCACATTCTTCCAGTGTTTCAGCCAGTAATTGTTCATCGATCAAGTCGCCTGCCAAACGAATACGTTCGTGAAAACGCGCCAGATGCGGTGAAGTATAAGCGTGGACTTTTTCACCTGATGCTTCCAACCCGGCACGGATCATCGCCCCTGTAGAACCTTTACCGTTCGTACCTGCAATGTGGATGGCAGGCGGAATTGCTTGTTCAGGTGATCCCAGCGCATCCAGTAAACGGGTCATACGATCCAATGTCAGATCGATGATCTTGGGGTGAAGCGACATCAATCTTTCAAGAATAGTGTCGCTGGATTTCAGTGTCACTTTTCTGCGCCTTTGGTTTTCTTTGGCGCGGGCAAGTCACCAACGATTTGTGGTGACAGACCCATCAACATACGGCAAATTGTGATCAATTCGCCCCGCATATCTTTACGATGGGTCACGCGATCCAGCATACCGTGCTCCAGAAGATACTCAGAACGCTGAAAGCCTTCAGGTAATTGTTCGCGGATAGTTTGTTCAATCACGCGCGGCCCGGCAAAACAAATCAGTGCTTTGGGTTCAGCAATATGCACATCGCCCAACATTGCGTAGCTGGCAGTAACCCCGCCCGTCGTTGGGTGGGTCAGCACAACGATAAACGGCAGGCCGGCTTCTTTCAGCATTTGCAGCGCAACGGTCGTACGCGGCATTTGCATCAAGGATAAGATCCCTTCTTGCATACGTGCCCCACCCGCAGCGGAAAACAGGATTAGCGGGCATTTACGCTGCACCGCGCGCTCACAAGCACCAATAATCGCATTACCAACAGCCATGCCCATAGAACCACCCATGAATGAAAAGTCCTGTGCTGCCGCAATAATCGAGGTGCGGCCGATATCACCTTCGGCAACCAGCATAGCATCGGGTTCACCAGTTTTTTTGACAGCAGCTTTCATCCGGTCCGGATATTTCTTTTGATCCTTGAAATGTAAAGGATCAACCACAGGGGGTTGGGTTTCCAGCTCTACAAACCGGCCACCATCAAAAAGGGCAGCAAAACGTTCGCGGGGGATGATGACCATATGGTGGTCACAGCTTGTGCAAACGTTTAATGCATCTTTCAATTCGCGGTGAAATAGCATTGTGCCGCATTCTTTGCACTTCGTCCAAAGGTTATCAGGCGTCTCACGGCGCGAAAACAATGAGTTGATCTTTGGGCGGACATAGTTGGAAATCCAGTTCATGGGCGTAAGCTGCCTTTATCTCTATTCAGTAACCACAGATACTTTGTGCAGATATGAATTGCAATCATAACTGCGGCCTGTTTTTGCACCAAAATAGATAAGCTCCGTACAATAACACAATAAAACACAAGCCCACTATCATCACACTGCGCGTTGCAACCTCATCTGTTACGCTAAAGGATGTTTTATATAGGCCCAAACCTGATAATGCGCCATCTGTGGTTACAATTGTAACGGCGTAAAGATTATTAGCAAAATGCAACCCGATTGCAGCCCCCAAATTACCCGTACGCGCGGTTACATCAGCTGCGATTAGACCGAAAAGAACCGCACTTATGACAACCAGCCAAGCGTTTGATCCAAATGAAGCCGGATCGTAATGCAACATACCAAAGGCGATAGAAGGCAGAACATACCAGATCAAACGGCTGTTAAACCTTGCAGCAAGTTGCTGTTGAATATAACCGCGAAAAACCAGCTCTTCTGTTGAAACCTGCACCAGCAACAAAGGCAAGGCGAGTAACATCCACCCCAGCCAAGTGAGAAAAGCCATGTTTTTGATCGGCAAATCGATGAATGCAAATATTGGGGTGCTCAGCAGGGTCAGGCAAAAAACCAAAAAAAACGCTAATTTAAAATTTCGAAAGCCTTCTGATAAGGATGGACCCAAAAGGCTTTTCAACCCTCGTTTGTGCAAAAGTTTCACAGCCAAGAGCAAGCCCAAAAATACAACGATGAAACTTGATAATAAAAGAATAATACCTATTGGACTGGTACCCGTTAGCAAAGCATCAAATGGAATATCTGTATCGTTAGAAATTGAGTACGCGGTAATAAAGACAGCAAGTAAAGCCGCAAACCCCATATAGATTACAGCCAGCAAAACCAATCCGACTAAAAGCCGCCATAAGGCTTTGGATTGAACAGCTGGTGCATAAAAATCCTGGAATTTTTTAGTTTTTGTGGGAAACATACCTATAGTCCTCTTACTGGCGGCCAGTTACAACACCGGCAAGTAAAACAACATCTGTTAAAAACAGATGCTTGTGATAAGATAACGAACTGGGTAACCAGTCACAACGCATTTCGGAGGAAACAGTTTGAACGGGCGGACATTGGCGAGAAAGCCAAGATGCTTTTTATCCATTTCCAGTTTGCTTTTGGGCACACTGCTGCTTTCTGCTTGTGGCGGCGGCACATCATCGACGCCTTTAAAGCAAAACATCATTTCAAAAACTGAAATTATCAATACTGAAAAAGGTAGTTTAAGCATCGCCCCACCATCAGGGTTTTGCAAAGATGCCAGTGGTAGCAAAGAAACTGAAACCTCTGCCTTTATAATCTTTGCGAATTGCGGTTATCTTAATTCAGGGGGCAGGCGCGCTACAAAAGATGCAGGCTTTACCGGAGTGGTTACAACTAGCATTGCAAAAGAGCCGGGGTTTCAAAGCGCAAATGACATTGATGTTCTTTCAGATTTTCTAAGCTCTGATGAAGGGTTAGAAAAACTCAGTGCATCTGGGAAAGCCAAAGCTGTATCCATTATTGACAAACGCCAAACCTCTGACGGGATCTATCTGCAATTACGCGACACAGAAGCGGCCCTTTCACAAAATGTTTGGAAAAGCTTTATAAACCGATCTAACTATCTGGTGACAGTGACTTTATTACAAAGCAAAAAATCTACTTTAACCGATGAACAATCCATGCAGTTTTTGCAAAGCTACTCAGAGAGTATAAATTCAAAATCAACACAGGTTACAACACAATCCAATGAAAAAACTATAACCACACAACAAGCACCTGAAACCACAGACCCCAAAAAACAAAAGAGCAAGCTGAAAAAAGTGGGTATTTTACGACGATTACTACTGTGAAAAGTAAAATCTGACACTAGGTACTGTTAAATAGAATAAAAGGACACCGTTTTGGGTAAAGTCAAAAATCTAATTGATGAATGGCGCATTAAGCGTAGCCTGAAGTGGTGGGATCACCAAAGCAATACAGCCAAAAGCATGAGTTTATCTGATTTGTACGATTTACGCACAAAAGCCCGTCAACTGCGCAACCGTGTAAACAGAATCAATCACATAGCTGTATCACGCCTGACTTTACCGGTTATTGGCTCGAAAGCGATAAAAAAACCGCAAGGAACCGAATGGGCGCATCGGCCCGAAGCCTGGGCCGGCCCCGTTCACCCAAGTGGTACCTCATCTGTCCCTGATAAATCAAAAATCGGGCATGAAGTTACGCTTTTTCACGATTGTACAAGCAGTGAAATGACCCTGCGCCAAGTCAGAAACAGCCGCGAAGAAGATCTAGCGCCTTTTGGCATCCAGCTAGATGTTTTTAATTTTGCAGGTTCGTTTTTATCACTCGCAATAGAAATGACACACGACGCTGTTATAGGGTTGAAAAAAGAACACATCATTCGGCTGACATTAATCGTAGACAGTGAGCGGCCACAAGAAATGTTTGCCCGGTTGAACTTACGCCATGGGCCAAACACAGAGCAGATTGTGCGGGAACTGGATTTATCCACACGCGAACTGTATGTGGAATTCGACCTATTCTATACAAATTTCAAAGAAGCGCGTGCGCAAAGCCTTTGGTTTGACTTGATTTTTGAAAGCCCGTCGATGAACCAAATTACGATACGCGATATATCGGTTATCCGCCGCCGCCGCGCCAACACTTAAAGGTATCCAGATGTTTCAATCATCCAACCTCATCAGAAAACGCATTAACAATGGCGTATATGAAGGTATCTATAATAACCCAAAAGGTATATCCGCAGCTCCATTGTTAGAGTTAAACCATTTGGGTGAAATTATCGGAGAGGTTTTTGCCGATCCTATTGAAGATCAGGAAGGTTCTTGGTTAATTCGATGCAAAATTCCACCTGAAACCTTGTCAGACGGGGTTCAGACTTTTTTGATACGTAAGGTGAATGAAGATACTATTTTAGATAGTTTTTCTATTGTAATGGGTGAACCATTAGCCGGTGATCTACATGCCGAAATCAGCCTATTACGCGAAGAACTAGATATGCTGAAACGCGCCTTTCGCCGTCATTGTGTGGAAACTATCGGATGACGCGGCGTCTTGCGTGACAAGCTTACTATTACCGCTAAGCTTAACAATCAAAACTCACTGAACTGAGACAGCAATGAACCATCCAACCTACCCACATTTATTCCAACCTTTAGACCTTGGATTTACTCAGTTGAAAAACCGGGTGCTGATGGGGTCAATGCATACAGGGCTAGAAGAATTAGGTGATTGGGACCGTGTGGCAAAATATTATGCCCAGCGCGCACGCGGTGGTGTGGCTTTGGCTGTGACAGGTGGCATGGCACCAAATATCGAAGGGGCGGTTTTGCCCGGTGCTTGTGGGTTGTTTACTGACCAAGATATTAAAAACCACCGTATTGTAACTGATAGGGTTCACGCTGAGGGTGGCAAAATTGCGATGCAGATATTGCATGCCGGGCGCTATGCTTATTCACCAAAAGCAGTGGCACCTTCAGCCGTTAAATCCCCGATCTCACCTTTTTCCCCTGCTGAGTTGGATCATGACGGTATAGAAAAACAAATCTGCGATATGGTGACTGCCGCCACGCAAGCGCAAAAAGCCGGGTATGATGGTGTTGAAATAATGGGGTCAGAGGGATATTTTTTGAACCAGTTCCTGGTCACCCACACCAACAAACGCACGGATGAATGGGGTGGGTCATATGAAAACCGTATGCGCTTGCCTGTTGATGTGGTGCGCCGTGTGCGTAAAGCAGTTGGTACAGATTTCATCATCATCTTCCGCCTGTCGATGATTGATCTTATACCCAATGGGTCAACCTGGGCAGAAGTGGTACAGCTTGCCAAAGCCGTGGAAGCGGCAGGGACAACTATTATCAACACTGGCATCGGCTGGCATGAAGCGCGTATTCCAACCATCGCCACATCAGTTCCACGCCGTGCCTTTGCTTGGGTTACGCAAAAACTGATGGGTGAAGTGAGTATTCCCATCATTGCATCCAACCGTATCAACACACCTGATGTGGCTGAAAGTGTGTTGGCCGATGGCTGTTCTGATATGGTTTCCATGGCGCGGCCATTTTTAGCTGACCCTGAATTTGTCATCAAAGCACAAGAAGACCGCGCCGATGAAATAGCGCCTTGCATTGCCTGCAATCAGGCCTGCCTGGACCATACCTTTGCACTGAAATTGACCACCTGTCTGGTTAATCCACAGGCTTGTAATGAAACTGAACTGACCTACACAAATGCCTTTGCACCAAAGTCAATTGCCGTGGTCGGTGCAGGCCCTGCTGGCCTGGCAGCATCACTTGTTGCAAATGAACGTGGGCATCATGTAACACTGTTTGAAAAGTCAAATCAGTTGGGCGGCCAGCTTAATCTAGCGAAACAGGTTTCAGGCAAAGAAGAGTTTTGGGGCTTGGTGAATTATTATACGCGCCAAGTTGAATTATCAAACATCACTTTAAAATTGAGCACCGAAGCAACAGCTGAAACACTTACGGGTTTTGATGAGATTATTGTTGCCACAGGTGTATTGCCGCGTGACCCAAAGATTAAAGGGCAGAATGCACCCAACGTACATTCCTACATCGATGTGCTGAAAGGTATTGCAAATGTCGGGGATCGGGTTGCGGTTATCGGGGCAGGCGGTATCGGGTTTGATGTATCTGAATATCTGGTCAGCGAAGAGAGCAACCTTAGTGAGAATTTGACAGAATGGAAAAAAGAATGGGGCGTTGGCAGCCCAGACCTCACCCGTGGCGGGCTAGCCGTAGGCGGCGCCCAGGTAAAAGAGCCTAAAAGACAAGTGTACTTGCTACAACGCAAAGCGCAAAAGCTGGGCAAAGGGTTGGGCAAGACAACAGGATGGATACACCGCGCAACCTTGAACATGAAACATGTTAAAATGCTTGGCGGGGTGAATTACGAAGAAATTTCCAACAAAGGTCTACATATTTCATATGGTGAAGCTCGCGCAAATCCAACCATTTTGGATGTCGATGATATTGTACTTTGTGCTGGCCAAGTCCCTTGCCGAGATCTGTTTGATCAACTTACGAAACAAGGGAAGCCCGTGCATATCATCGGTGGTGCTGATGTTGCATCTGAGCTGGATGCAAAGCGTGCAATTGATCAAGGCAGCCGCTTAGCTGCACAGATTTAAGCCAGCTCATCCATTACCTCAACAAGCATAGACGTGATTTGCGGTTCAGACAAAGAATGCCCTGCTTTTGAAGCCATAATCAAGCGCGATGTCGGCCACGCATTATGCAAACGTTGGGCTGTATCAGGAGGGCAAATCATATCATAGCGACCTTGAACGATGGTTCCAGGAATGTCTTTGATGATATGCATATCCCGCATAATCTGACCATCCATCTGCAAAAAACCCTTATTGCTGAAATAATGGTTTTCGATGCGCGCAAATGCACAGGCATATGCAGCGGGTGCTGCGTTTGAAGATATATGGCTTTCGATCGATGCGAGGGCAGTTTCCCATCCGGTCCATGCGCGGGCGAACTTTATCTGTTCTGTTCTATCATCTGCAAACAATCTTTTTGCATAGCCAGCAATAATGTTATTACGCTCTGCCTCGGGCAAAAGATTTGTAAAGGCTTTCCATTCTTCCGGGAAAAAACGGGCCGCCCCACCACCATAAAACCAGTTCAATTCATACTCTGTCATCATAAATACGCCGCGCAAAACCAGATGACGAACAGCTATTGGATGGCTTTGAGCATAGATCAATGAAAGTGTTGCCCCCCATGAACCCCCAAAAACAATCCAGTTTTCAATGCCCAGATGTTTGCGGATACGTTCAATATCAGCCACCAGATGCCAAGTTGTATTATCTTCAACACTTGCATGCGGTGTAGATCGCCCACACCCGCGTTGATCAAACAAAATAACCCTGTACACATCGGGATGGAAAAAGCGACGCATACTTGGGCTGCAACCACCACCCGGCCCACCGTGCAACACAACGACAGGTATGCCGTCAGGATTACCACATTCTTCTATATAAAGCGTGTGCCCGTCACTTACCTCTAGCATTTGGTAGAAATACGGCTGGATAACAGGGTATAATTGCCGTCCTGCGCCAATTTGACTATCTGAATTCCGCATCTTCACCCTATATGATAAGTTAACCCTATAAAACACTTTGCAGGTAAAAGGCCCAAAATCAATGGATTCTACAAAAACAGTTGATGCAGCTGAAGTTGCCAAATTTGAAGCAATGGCCGCCGAGTGGTGGGATGTGGAAGGTAAGTTTAAACCATTACACATGCTTAACCCTTGCCGGTTGGATTATATTACTCAACAGATCGCTGTAGAGTTTGGGTACGACTTAACTCAGAAGTTACCTTTCAATGGGTTGCGCATTCTTGATATCGGTTGTGGTGGCGGACTTTTGTCTGAACCTATGGCGCGCTTAGGGGCAACCGTTGTGGGGGCCGATGCAGCCCCAGGTAATATTCCCGTAGCACAGGTTCATGCAAAGCAATCTGGGCTGGAAATTGACTACCGCCATATCACAGCTGAACAAATGGCTGCTGACGGTGAACAGTTTGACGTGATTTTGAACATGGAAGTGATTGAACACGTATCCGATCCGTTGGCTTTTTTAGAAGCATGTAAAACGTTACTGAAACCTGACGGGCTGATCTTATGTTCTACGATTAACCGCAACCCTAAAAGCTATATGGTGGCAATCATTGGCGCGGAACACATCATGCGCTGGTTGCCCAAAGGTACACACGAATGGAATAAATTCATTACCCCTGATGAGTTGTTTGCGCTGTTAAGTAAAGCAGGATTGACACCTGTTGACCGCAAAGGTTTCGTGTTTAACCCGTTGAAATGGTCGTGGTCACTTTCCGACAGTGATTTAAGCGTGAATTACGTGACCGCCAGCACAAAATCTAGCTAAGGGCCGCCCTTAACTCACGCAAAATAGGCAAGGTGATTTTAATCTTATCAACCCCCATACGGTTGATAATGATTTCAAACACGGGCTCAACCGCTTTAACCGCATGATCACGCGCATTACGCCCTGCAACACTAAGGGCAATTTTTTTCTTACGGGCATCATCCCAATCGGGCCGGATATGCACGTATCCTGCCAGTTCCAGTTTATTTAGCGTATTGGTCATTGCCCCTTTGGTGACCGAAAACAGGCGAGCCAATTGTGCAGGCGTGCGTTCACCGCCTTGATGTGCCAGATGGTTCAGAACCGAAAAGTGTGACAGCTCCATCCCTTTGGGCAAAGCTTTAGACAATTGCGCACGCACCAATTGATCTGAGGCCATTATTTCGCTGAATAGTGTAATTGCTAAAGAGTCTTCGGCTGACATTCTGGGGGTTGGTACTTTCGGTCGTGTTGCAAGGACGGGATCCGCCTGCGCGCACTCTCTACCTGTTCCAGATCAATTTCAACTATTGTTATGCCAACATCTGTTAGGGCATCTGCAATAACCTCACCCCAAGGGCTGACAACCAGACTGTGCCCATAGGTTTGCCGTTCTTTGCCAACACTGGCTTTATGGGTGCCTGTTTGGGCCGGAGCCAGAATATAACAACCAGTTTCAATGGCCCGTGCGCGCAGTAAAACATGCCAATGCGCCTTACCCGAAACAGGCGAAAATGCAGCGGGAACTGTGATGATCTTGGCACCGGCTTGCGCCAGCGCACGAAACAATTGCGCGAACCGCAAATCATAACAAATCGCAAGGCCGACCGTGCCAAAACCGCAATCCACAGTCATTGCTTTATCACCTGGTCGATAACCTTTTGATTCCCGGTAAGTTTCTGATTTAGACAAAGCGACATCAAACATATGTATCTTATCATATTGCTTTATGATCTGCCCCTTAGGGCCGATCATAAAGCACCGGTTAGCAAAGCGCCCATCGGGATCATTTGACAGTACCGCAAGCGAGCCGATTAGCAAATGTATACCCAGTTCAACCGCAATGTTTTGATAAGCTTTCAGGCTAGGGTCATCTTTTTGATGGTAAAAAACCGACCTTTGATGTTCTTGATCCACAGAAATACAATTCGTGACTTCAGGGGTCAAAATAAATTCAGCCCCCTGCGCATGGGCGTCACGTATCATTTGCAGCACGGTTTTCAGGTTTTCCGTTGGCTGATCAGATGCGCTGAATTGTATCAGGCCAAGTTTCAACATCATGTTTTCAACATAGCATCCAGCTTGCCGTTACGCTCTAATGCGTAAAGCTCATCACAACCGCCAATATGTTCGCCGCCAATAAAGATTTGCGGTACAGAACTGCGCCCCTTTGCACGCTGCATCATCTGGTCGCGCTTTGCTGGGCGCACCATCACATTAGTTTCGGCGTATGACACGCCCTTTTTCTGCAACAACCGTTTGGCGTTGGCACAATAACCACAGATCGGTGTGGTATAAATTTCAACTTGTTTCATAATCTGATCCTATTCATTTAAATCAGAATATAGCGTTTTATTCCAACCTTGCAACGCGTGCGAACACGACTGCATTCACCTTTTTGGCACCAGCTTGTTTGCAAGCCTGTGCGCAAGCTGAAAGTGTGGCACCTGTAGTCATCACATCGTCCACCAATAAAACAGATTTTCCTTTTAACTGGTTCTTATAATTTTTATTCAAAATGATCGAACGGCTTAAATTGGTGAACCGTGCGCTGCGCGTTTTGCCCTTTTGCATTTCCGTAGGTTTGATACGGCACAACAAATCCACCCACACAGTTGTTTGATCTATATGTCCTAGGCCTTGCGCTAAAGCAGCGGCTTGGTTGAACTGCCGTCGCAACAACCGCCACCTGTGCAGCGGCACTGGAGCTACGACCATATCAGGTTGCAGGATCATTCGGCACGATTGATGCATCCACTTGGCCATTTCAGGCGCTAAATCCAGCCGGTCTGAATGCTTTAACAACAAAGTCATTTTACGCCCTGCCCCTTCATATAAAACTGAGCAACGTCCCCGATCCCACGCCGGCGGCTGGGCAGAGCATTGATCACAATAACAAAGCTCAGACATGCCCTCTTGAACTGGAACACCACAGCTGTCACAAACCTGACCCGTGGCAAAATGGGTTTCGCTCCAACAGTTCTGGCACAGGCCACGATCACTTGAGGTTTCTATGCCACACGCCATGCACCTTGTCGGATAAAGTGTTTCTAACAGTTTCTTTAAGATAGTCTTTCCCTTTCTTGCGCAAAAGTTTAGAGAAAGCCCATGAAAAGCCCTGCAAAACTTTTTGACACCCATGCGTTGCAACTGCACCGAGAACGCGCCATGCAATCAGCCAATGCGGCACTGTTTTTGCATGAGTTCGCTGCGGATTGCACCCATGAAAGACTGCAAGACGTTAACAGAAGCTTTACCAAACCCGCATTTGTTGGTTGGACACCTGATATTTGGCAAAAAACTTTAGAGTGGGCCGCGGTAACCGCTCCTGATGCAGAAATAATCGACCTTAAACCGCAATCGCATGATGTGGTTGTTAATGGGCTGACATTACATTGGGCTAACGATCCTGTTGGTCAGCTTGTACAGATGCGTCATGCTTTGCAACCAGATGGGTTGATGATTGCCACGATGTTTGGCGGGCAAACCCTGCAAGAACTACGCATTGCTTTTGCCGAAGCCGAAGCCCGCATCGAAGGCGGTATTAGCCCACGCGTTGTGCCCATGGGTGAAATCAGAGACTTAGGCGGATTGTTGCAACGTGCAGGCTTTGCCCTACCTGTAGCTGACAGCATCACATTGAACGTTGAATATGACACAGCTATTCATTTGATGAACGATTTGCGCAACATGGGCGAAACCAATGCGCTTTGCGCGCGCCGCAGAGTTTTAAAACGTGAAACACTGGCAATGGCTGCGGATATTTACAGTTCAAACTATACTAATACATCTGGGCGAATTTCTGCTACTTTTGAATTTGTATTTCTGACTGGCTGGGCGCCCTCTGATAACCAACAAAAACCTTTGCGCCCCGGTTCGGCTCAACAAAGCCTTGCGAATGCACTGGGAACAACGGAATATAACTCTGACAAATAAAGCAAGGTAACGCCAAGCTATGATCAATATACCTGACAAAAATCCGTTGGCTAGGCCTGCAAAAACTGGCGTCATCATCGCTAATCTTGGCACACCTGATGCGACTGATTACTGGTCTATGCGCCGCTACCTAAATCAATTCCTATCTGATAAGCGGGTCATTGATTATCCGTGTTGGAAGTGGCAACCGATTTTACAGATGATTATTCTGACCCTGCGCCCTTCTAAATCGGGAGCCGCTTATCGTAGTATCTGGAACACGGAAAAGGACGAAAGTCCGTTGCTAACAGTTACACGCAAACAAAGTGAAAAAATTGCAACATTTATGGCTCAGGAATATGGTGACAATGTTATTGTTGATTTCTGTATGCGCTACGGTAATCCGTCGACCCAAAGCGTCATTCAAAAAATGAAAGATCAGGGCGTTGATCGCATCGTGTTTTTCCCACTATATCCACAATATTCCGCCCCCACCACAGCGACAGCAAATGATGAGGTTTTCCGCACATTAATGGGCATGAATTGGCAACCCTATATCCGTACAGTACCTGCCTATTACGATCGATCTGATTATATTCAGGCTTTAGCGGATTCTGTGCAGACCGCTTACGCTAAATTGGATAAAAAACCTGATTTGTTGATTACATCTTATCATGGTGTACCAATTCGTTATGTGACAGAAGGCGATCCATATTACTACCAGTGCGTAAAGACCACAGAGCTTTTACAAAAAGCGCTAGGCTGGGATGAATCGCAAATCAAAACAACGTTTCAATCTCAGTTTGGGCCCGAAGAATGGGTTCAACCTTATACGGTCGAAGAGGTAGCACGCCTTGCAAAAGCAGGTAAAACCAATATTGCAATTATCGCACCTGCGTTTTCATCCGATTGTGTAGAAACACTGGAAGAAATTAATGAAGAGGTTAAAGACAGTTTTCTGCAAGCGGGCGGCGAAAGCTTCACTTATATTCCATGCCTGAATGACAGTGACGCTCATATTAACGTGCTGACAGATATCTTAAAGAATGAACTGTCTGGATGGGCTTAGCCAGAACTTACTTTAAATATGTTTTTATTGGCCAACCAATAAATTCTTTATTACCGAGTTTTACGGCACTTTGGCACTCACTATAATGCTTATATTATACACAAACTCGAAGTATAAAATGAGGTTTAGTAATACTCACCTTATATTTAAAGCCAGTCCCTTAATACAGCGATTAGCGGTATATCAGCTGCCGGCATAGGGTAAGATTTTAAATCTTTCACATGAACCCATGCCAATTTTTGACCTTCTTTGGGCGAGACAATGCCATCCCATTTTCGACAGGCAAAAACCGGCATCAGTAAATGAAAATCATCGTAGCTATGACTGGCAAAGGTTAAAGGTGCCAAACAGCTTGCCCATGTTTCAATATCCAATTCTTCATATAACTCACGGATCAACGCCGCTTCAGGGGTTTCATCAGTTTCAATCTTACCACCCGGAAATTCCCACAAGCCGGCCATTGATTTACCTTCAGGGCGTTCTGCTAACAAAACCCGCCCGTCTGGGTCAATCAAGACAACCGCAGAGACCAAAACAGTTTTCATGAACGATAATCAGCATTAATTGTGATGTATTGATGGGTTAAATCACATGTCCATACGGTTGCAGTACCTTGCCCAACGCCGATATCAACCGTGATAGATATGTCTGCATTCTTCATATAATTGGCACCAGCTTCTTCGTGATAGCTTTCCGCGACCCAACCATTTTCGGCAACCAAAATATCGCCAAAGGAAATAGCTAACCTGTCTCTGTCCGCAGGTTCGCCCGATTTGCCGATCGCCATAACCACACGTCCCCAGTTTGGGTCTTCGCCCGCAAGCGCAGTTTTAACTAGTGGGGAATTCGCAATAGCCAGCCCGATAGTTCGCGCGGATGTATCTGTGTCTGCTCCCGTGACAATAACCTCTACAAACTTAGTAGCACCCTCACCATCTTTCACAACTAAATGGGATAGATCACGCATAACCTCACCCAAAGCAGCAGCAAACTCTCTACTGTTATTGCTTGTCATATCGGTTATTTCAGGCGCACCGCTTTTACCTGTAGCGGCCAACATCAAACTGTCTGAAGTTGAGGTGTCGCTATCCACGGTAATCGCATTAAACGTGTTTTCGGTATATGCTGACAACATGGTTTGTAGTGTAATTTGTTCAATTGCAGCATCTGTAAAAATATAGACCAGCATTGTGGCCATATCAGGGGCAATCATACCAGAGCCTTTTGCAAAACCTGCAATGCGCACAGTTTTCCCGCCGATATTTACTTCACGGAATGCGCCTTTTGCAAATGTATCTGTCGTCATAATCGCCCGCGCTGCAGCTTCAGCACTTTCAACCGAAAGTTCTTTTTTCAACTTTGCAATTTGTGCGATAATACGATCATGTGGCAATGGTTCTCCGATAACCCCTGTCGAAGCGGTAAACACACATGCACTATCCGTGCCCAGTTGGTCTGCAACCACCTGACAAATAGCATCTACAGAGATATCGCCTTTGGCACCCGTAAAAGCATTCGCATTGCCAGAGTTCACCAATATGCCAAACGGTTTATCCGCCGGCATTGGGTTTTGCAGCTTACTTTGACAATTCAACACAGGGGCAGAGCGCGTGGCAGAGCGCGTAAAAACACCAGCAATAGAACTGCCCGCTGCAACTTCAACCAACATAACATCATCACGCCCAGTATAT
>JQIA01000007.1_pt1 | contig 106870 bp, 65 predicted proteins | sample 811431 | NCBI WGS metagenome assembly JQIA01 (sample SAMN02998118, study PRJNA258478) | marine sediment metagenome | biome: marine; feature: seafloor; material: sediment; isolation source: oil-polluted sediment collected from 3 locations (0.5 km, 0.7 km and 0.9 km)... | place: USA: Gulf of Mexico ...
AACAGAATTAAAGGAGTAAACTTATGAGGGGAAAGTTTCTGCTGAGTATTTTATTTCTGGCATTGATCGGAACGGTGATCACATGCCCGAGTATTGCTTCTGCCACTGATATTATTGTTATTGGCAACCGGAGCGTACCAGCTTCAGAACTGGCGCCCAAGGAAATCCAGAAGATTTATCTTGGGAAGAAAAAATTATGGGACAATGGTCTTAAAGTTGTGTTTGTAATGCTTGGCAAGGGTGACGTTTCAAAGAAATTTTTGAAAAGCTATGTGAAAAAAAATCCTGGTATGTTTACTAAATACTGGAAAAAGAAGATGTTTACAGGCTCTGGAAATCCTCCCATCATATTTCAGAGGGAGAAAGATCTTGTCAAATATGTTGCTGAAACGAAAGGTGCTATCGGCTATGTTTCATCGCAGTCGTATTCCGATAGTGTCAAGTTTCTATCAGTATTGCATTAATATAGTTAATCGGTAAGGTATATATACGGGATGTTAAGGAGGTAATTATGAACAGAAAACTTATTACCCTGATGATCGTGGCGCTAAGCATGGCTTTTTTCCAAAATGCAAATGCAGTGGAAATGTCAGAATCGGGGTTGGTTGAAATACATGGATTTATCACTCAGGGGTACATTTATACAGACGAAAATAACTTTTTTGCAGATACGGAAGGGGACGGTACGACACAGTTCAACGAAGTCGGTATAAATTTTTCATCAGATGTAAGTGAACGTTTAAGGCTTGGAATTCAGTTTTTTGCCCGTGACTTTGGGAAAATGGGAGACGGCGACATCACTATTGACTGGGCAACGGCCGACTATAGTTTTTTTGACTGGCTGAATCTTCGTGCCGGTAAGATAAAGGTCCCCTATGGACTTTATAATACGGAACGTGATGTTGATGTTTTGAGAACCTTCGTATTTCTGCCTCAGAGTTTATATTATGAAGGGTGGCGTGATTCAGCAAACGCAATGAACGGAGCAGGCTTTTACGGGTATATACCAGCCGGAGTCGTTGGTAACTTTGAGTATCAGTTATACGGGGGAAATACCAAGGTCCCTGCAGACGGCGGTGTTGCAAGGCTGCTAAGGGATGAGGCACCAACTCTCATGGATATGGATATAACTTATGTCGATGTAGATTATATGTATACCGGTCAGGTTATCTGGGATACAGTATTCGGATTAGATGGTTTGAGACTTGTTGCCAGTAACTGGGAAATTGAATTTGGGGCTCAATGTAATTACGATACTTTAGACTATGCTGGAGGCACAACATTTCTCCCTGATGGTGGACATGAGTCATCGGTTTTTAGAACAATTAACAATACATATAACGCATCTGTTGAATATTCTTATGGAAATTTTGTTTTTGCTGTTGAATATATGAAAAATCAATATGAACTTTCCCTTAAGACCGGTGACACGACTGGAAATGATGGTGTAGATTTGTTAGACGGAAATTCAGATGGTGCACTTATTAGCAATTTTGATGCTGAAGGGTATTATGGTAGTATGACCTATCGGTTTACAGACTGGTTTGAAGCCGGGGTTTATTATTCGGAATACTTTTCAGATACAAGCGATAAAGACGGGACGAAAAAAGTTGATAGTGGTGGACTGCAGCCAGGTATGGAGCATAATCAGTGGTCAAAAGATTTGTGTATTTCTACTCGATTCGACATTTCGTCAAACTGGCTCTTTAAACTTGAAGGCCATAAAATGAACGGATCTGCTTTGATGTATAGTGATGATGGTAACACTAAAGAAGTATTTGTTCCGGCGTTAGGCAGAAATATCGATTTCCTTGACTACGCAGAGGACTGGTACATCATGGCTGCAAAGCTGTCATTCAACTTCTGATATATGACTTTTACAGAACGGTGCATGGGATATTCATGCGCCGTTTTCTCTTATTGCCTGAAACATGTGAAATTGATTCATAACAAAAGGTAATACAGATGATTTAATATTTATACGGAGGGATATAGATGCACTCCTTGTTTAAAATGGTTAGACTCTTTTTATTAGTAATTGCTGCAGGGCTTATAGGGCTTCCGTCTGCTTTTGCTCAACCTGTTGGCAGCTTTCCAGAACTCTACAGCAGTCTTCCAGGTGTAGGTACAGTCAACCATTCTATTGTTATTGAACGCTCTCTTAAAATTCTTGAAAAAAATCAATTGTTACGAGAACGTCGTGTTGTAAGCGCTTTGTCACCACGAGATGTCAGTATTATTAATCATCGTTTTATTTCAGTTGCATTTAACGCAACAATTAAAAAACAGGGGCAGGCAAGAAAAAAACCTTTGCCTGCAATATATGCCCTGTTATTTGAAAAGAATAAAGCGAATGAACTGACATTCTATAAAAGTATTTATCTGGCCTGGGTAGGGGGTAAGGATATTGACGAATATAAGACAATTAAACTGTCTAAGGTCTGTGAATACTACAGAAGTAAAGGGGCTGAGTATGTGATCCCGGATACAAAAGTTTATAAAAAAGTTAAAAAGACAACCGCTGCTTCATTAAATGCATCGCATATTAAGTCAGGGGTTGTTAAAGAGCAGTATATAGATGGTTCAATCACTCGGGATGCGGAATTAAGCAGCATTCTTGACGGTTATATGAAAAAAGATGAACCGACTGAAAATATTGATTCAGCCAGAAAAATCAGTCAGCTTGAAGCTCGTATTAAAAGACTGGAAACATTACTGGCAAACGTTTCCCGAAAAGGTAATGAAATCGTTTTTCAGAAAGTGAATGTACATATTCAAAATGGTACCGGTAATGCAGACAAAGTAAATGGTACCGGTAATCTGATTGTCGGTTATGGCTCAACAGGAAAAGGCTCTCACAATATTGCTGTTGGAAAAAACAATGCCTATTCCTCTGTTGGCAGTATCGTTTCAGGCTCTGAGAACGCAGTTACAAAAAAATATTCATTTATCGCAGGTGGAAAGAACAACCGGGTTACCGGTGAATATGCAGTTATTGCAGGCGGTCATGATAATAAAGCTGAAGGCGATTACGCCAGTATCTTAGGTGGTAGTGACAACAAGGCAAAGGGTAAATATTCCAGCATTAACGGCCAAAGGGGTCGTACAAAAGTGGGTGCCGGTAAAAATAAACATTTTAAAAACTGATACTAAATCCTGAACAGCAGCTATATCGCAGATTTAAAGTTCAGGTTTACAGCAGTTTCAGAAATTGAGGTTTAGTATAAAAATGAAAAAATTCGGTCAATTATTATTTCTGATTGCAGTAGGTTTAATTATCTCTGTTCCGTCAGGCATATGTGACGTATCGAGAATTGAAGATTTAAATCATAAAAACAAAAAAATCGGGAAATACCACGCGCTGGTAATTGCCATAGATCGTTATGAAGACTCTAAGATCCCGGGGCTAAGCAATGTTACTAAGTGTGCAAAGACTTTTGCCTCTGTATTAAAGACCCGATATGGCTTTTCAACAGAAGTTGTTCTTAGTAAAAATGCAACCAAAGCCAATGTTATTAAAAAAATAGAGAATCTGACTCAGTCAATTGGTAAAACCGGGTCTGTCATTATTTATTTCGCAGGCCGCGGTGAGGTTGATGCTGCAGGCAATGAGAGCTGGTGGTACCCGGTAGATGCTAAATCCGGGAATTATGACAGTTATCTCAGTTGTGAAATAATTCAGGGTGCGATTCGAAATATGAAAGCAAAAGATGTCCTCCTGATTTCTGATTCAGGTTATGCAGATGCTTTTTTTGGATCTGTCCATAAACTGCCGTCAGTTACAAATGGGAAATACTATACCGGGTTATTTAACAAAAGAAGTCGTTGGGGAGTGACCTCGGGAAATGATTACCCAAATAAAGGGAAAGCACGTGGCTGCAGTACTTTCAGCAGTGAGATAGTGCAATCTCTTGAGGCTAACTCAGATCCGCAGTTTTCCGTACTACAATTATTTCAGAAGATCAAAAAAACTATCAGAAAAAAGGCATCTCGTCCTCCTCGTTGCAGATCGCTTAAAAATACCGGTGACAGAGGTGGGGAACTTGTATTTGTTCTTAAGGACTCAGCACTTGCTAAAAACAAAAAACTAACTGCTGATGCTGCTAAGACTAAAAACAAGAATGGCAAAAAAGTTGCCGCACAACCGGAAAAACGGATTGGTGAGAGTTTTATTCACCTTACCTCAAATGTCCGTGGCTCTGTGGTTGTTATGGATGGTGTTACTATTGGCAAAACACCGTTGAAAAAATATGCTGTTCAAACCGGAAGTCATAAGATTTCTGTCTCCAAAGACGGATATCTGCCTTTTTCTAAAAATGTTCTTGTGAAGAGGGGCGCTTTGGTAAATGTTGTCGCGACTCTTGAAAAGAAAAAGGCTGTTATTAATTCCGGAAGATTATTTTTAGACGTTGTTCCAGCTGATGCATCAATCAGGTTTCAAGGGAAAGATTTGAAGTTTACGCAGGGTATGACCATTGACAAAGGGGCATACAAAATTGAAGTATCTTCCAGGTATTTCGATAAAAAGATTATCGATGTAGACGTTAAGCCCGCTGTGGATAATCGTTCTGAGGTTAAGCTTACCCCTGTAAAATCAATTAACCTGAAATCTGTCGGTAAGTTTGTTGTGATAAATCCCGGTACTTTTAATATGGGCAGTCCTGACGGTGAAACGATGAGGAACCCAAATGAAACACAACATAAAGTGACCTTATCAAAAAGAATATATATGCAGAACAAGGAAACCACAGTTGCTCAATGGCGTAAATTTATTAAATCTACGCGTTACAAAACTGAAGCTGAAGCCGGTTCTGGTGCCTATATTCTTGTTGACTACAACTGGGAGAAAGACAGTGAATACAGCTGGGGCATACCAGGATTCCCGCAGGGCGATGACCATCCGGTTGTTGCAATCTCCTGGAATGATGCACAGGCATATATTAAGTGGTTAAATAAAAAAATAAAAGGACGCTTAAAGTTCAGGCTCCCAACTGAAGCCGAATGGGAATATGCATGTCGTTCCGGTAATAAGGAAGCGTTCTATACCGGTGAATGTATTACTCGTAATGAAGCCAATTATGATGGTAATTCAAAATGGAATTTCTGTTCTATTGGTGTAAGCAGTAAGGGGACAGAAAAGGGTGGAGAATTCGTAACTAATGCATGGGGGTTACATGATATGCATGGTAACACGAAAGAATGGTGTAGTGACTGGTATGGTAATTATCCATCGGAAGATGTGACTGACCCTTCCGGACCAGCCTCAGGCAGTTCCAAGGTTGTAAGAGGGGGCGGATGGACCGACTATATCTATAATATCCGTTCAGCCAAAAGGACGAATAAAGCTCCGGATGCCAGCTATAGTGATACTGGTTTCAGGCTTGTTCTTGACGTTCAGTAACTCTGACGAATTATTATACACGAATGAAGGGCGGCAATATTGCCGCCCTTTTTTTATATGTTGAAATGTGTAATTACCGGAGAACGCATTATCAGGTCTATAGCCTGCCGGGCTGTAGCGGCTGTTTCCGGAAAATGCTCTTTAAGATTCGCGATATGCTGAAGATTGTCGGCGGTTCTTAGAATCAGCCGTGATAAATCACCTTCTGCCAATCCAGATGCGAAACACACATCATCCCAGGGTTCTCCTGTTGCCCATGAATATAGCGTCCCCGCTGGTTGCAGGTATAGCGGTGATACATCAAACCCGTTATCGAGCATATTGTATGCAAAGGGTGTAAGGAGTCTTTTAATTCTTAAAAACGATGTGAGCAATTTCTTTGGTGTATTTTTTTTGTCTGAATTTCTATCTGTAAAATCCCGTTCATTAACAAAGGAAGCAATAATTGCTGCGAGAATCGCCGGATCATTTTTGGGAAAAATATCAAGCCGAAAGCCCTCTGCGACAAGGAGTGGTGTATCGATTCTGAGACGTGCAGCCCAGGTGCCGTCTTCAGTCAATCTGTTTTCTTCATTTACAAAATCTTCCTGCTTCAGGAAATCTAAATGCAATAGAAAATCCTGCCACAGGTAATTGTTGCCACCATTTAAACCAAACATTTTCTTTGTTGAAACCTGGCCCCTTTTTTTCTCCAGAACCCATGTTGCAAACGATTTATCCAGAAGTTCTTTGATCTGTTCCGGTGAGTTTGACATAAGAAGGTTTAGAACCATAGAAAAATTTATTTTGATCTGACTTGTAATGGGAACAGGTGGGGTGTTTACCAGTTTTGCCATCAATCTGAGGTTCATGAATTTGCCGGGCAAAGAAATTGCAAAACCTATATTGTCCATTCCTCTTCTACCTGCTCTACCTGTCATCTGGCTGTATTCAGTTGCTGAAAGCGGCATAAATTCGACACCGTTAAATCTATCTGAATTTAAAATAACAACCGACCTCGCGGGGAAATTTACACCTGCAGCAATCGTTGATGTTGCAAAAATAGCATTTAAAAGACCTTCCGACATTAGTGTTTCAACAACAATTTTCCATGCTGGCAGCTGACCGCTATGGTGTGAGCCTACGCCATAATTTTCAAGTTCAAAGCGTTGTTTATGGTCTGTAATATGCGGATTATCTTTTAATAGTTCCTCTGTCCTTATCAGAAGGAGCTCTTTTCGTTCTGTTGATAAAGGAACAGCTCGTTTTGCATAAAAATTGAGCGCACTATCACAGTCAGCTCTGGATTTCATAAAAAAAATTGCCGGTAGAAGTTTATACCGGTTAAGAACCCGCATTACTTCACCAATGGGGGGCAGTTTACCTGGCGGAGATAGCACCGGGGCATTTTTTGATGAAAGGAACTCATTGACACGTTTATGCAAAAATGCCTTTTTGGTATTCATTTTTTGAACGGCCAGTTGCGTTAATGTGCCGGATGGGTGGAAAAAAAGAGTGTGGAGGGGGACACTACGCCTGGTTTCTTCTATGACCTGACACTTAACCTTACGTATTGAAAACAGCCAGTCTGCAATTTGCTGTGCATTACCAATTGTCGCTGATAATAAAAGCATCGGAATGCGAGGAGGAAGATAGATCATTATTTCTTCCCAGACAACTCCGCGATCAGGATCTCCTAAAAAATGAGCCTCATCAAGAATGACAAGGTCTGTTTTCAAATCATCGCCCTTGTGCATGCTATCGTAAAGCTGGTTTCTAAAGATTTCCGTTGTACCGACGATGATCGGTGCATTGGCATTTTCTTTGATATCCCCGGTTAAAATACCTACTGACTCTGGCCCGAAAAGATCGGTGAACCTGGAATATATTGTGTTGGTCAACGCTTTTAAAGGTGTGCCGTACCAGACTTTTTTGCCTTCATTCATAGCGGCTTGTATCGCTTGCTCAGCTATCCACGTTTTTCCTGAACCGGTTGGTGCTGTAACAAGACAATCACTTTCAGAAATTGCTTTTACTGCATCAACCTGAAAGGGGTCCGGGATAAAATCCTGTTTGTCGGGTATACCAATTTGTTCAAATATAGTTCTTAAACCCGCGTCCATGCCTGGTTTAATTTTTAAAGTTTGAAAACGTTTGTTTTTGTCTTTATTGTAGGGCTTATTGTACCGCTTGTTATTTGACATCTGATCCATGTTGTTGTTATTGTGTCCGACAGGACATCGTTATTAGTGAAGATTCAGGTCTAACTGTCAGACGTCTTTTGCAAAATCATCTTTTTCAACGTCAGTTACCACAATCCTATAAGTAAAATGCAGTAATAAGCTTTAAGGCGTATAAGGTCAATTTATTTTTGACCGTAACCGGTATAATTAATTGAAATCAGTTGGATTGAACGTTTAAAAATGCCTCAATCGTTTCAAACATTAATTTAGCATTAACCGGTTTTGAAAGATAATCGTTCATTCCGGATTTAAGGCATTTTGCCTTGTCACCGTCCATAGCATTGGCTGTCATAGCAATAATTGGTATATTACTGTTATGAACCTGTGGCGATTTGCGGATTTTTTCTGTCGATTTCAACCCGTTCATCACTGGCATCTGTATATCCATGAGCACAAGGTCATACTGTATTTCGTTGGTTTTAAAAAGTGCTTCATAGGCTTCCAGGCCATTGTTTGCAATATCAACGCTATATCCTTGTTTTTCGAGAAGGCGTGTCGCCAGTTTCTGGTTTACCGGATTATCTTCAGCAAGGAGAATACGCGCTTTTGATTTTTTTGCTTCTGAAATGGTATGCTGTGTAACAATTTTTTTTTCAGCCGGTTCAGTTTGTTTGTTGTTTATTAAGGAAATACAGTTTAACAATTGAGACTGCTTCACCGGTTTAATTAAATAACCTGCAAAACCCGCAGTTCTTATTTTTTTTATATCGCCTCTTTCGCCGTCACCGGTAAACATAATAAGTATTGTATCACTTATTGTCTTTTTCGTTTTGATTGCGCTACCTGTTTCAAATCCATCCATTTCCGGCATTTGCTTATCAATTATCGCAAGATTAAATGGTACATTGCTCTTTTTTGCTTCAATCAGTTTTTTCAGCCCTTCTTCACCATTGGGTGCTGAATCGAATTCGCAGCCCCAGTTTTTAATATATTTATGCATGATACGAACAGTTGATGGGCTGTCATCTATAACGAGTATTTTCATGTCGTTTACAGAATCACCCGTTATATCATCTGAAGCCGGAATATTTTTTTGTTTTTTCAGTAAAACTGTAAACCAGAATGTTGATCCTTTGCCGGGAGTGCTTTCAACGCCAATACTCCCACCCATCATTTCGGTAAGCTGCTTGGAAATTGTTAATCCCAGGCCAGTTCCGCCATACTTCCGTGTTGTGGATGAATCCGCTTGATTGAATGGCTCAAAAAGAAGGTGCCGTTTTTTTTTGCTAAGGCCTATACCTGTATCTTCTATGACAAATTTTATGAGAGCGCCCTCATCATTTTCCTCTTTAAGGCTGACAAGAATACTTATCTCGCCTTCGCTTGTAAATTTCACAGCGTTACTTGCAATATTTAAAACAATTTGCCTTAACCTGCCCGGGTCACCCACAACATATGCCGGGATTTTCGGAGAGATAAGGCAGAAAAATTCCAGCTGTTTGTCATGTGCTTTCACAGATAGAATTTTATTTACACCCTCTATGGTTGTTCTAAGATTAAAATCAATATTCTCGAGTGTCATTTTTTTTGCTTCAATTTTAGACAGATCAAGGATGTCATTTATTATGATCAGCAATGCTTCCGAGCTTTCCCGGACGATATTTGTATATTCATTCTGCTCATTGTTTAAATCCGTATCGAGCAGTAGGTCAGTCATGCCAATAATGCCGTTCATGGGTGTTCTTATCTCATGACTCATATTTGCCAGAAAGTCACTTTTTGCAATGTTCGCTAATTCGGCCTGTACGGCCATTTCATTTGCTTTTGAAATGGCTTCTTCTAATTGCTCATTAGTCGATTCAAGCTCCTGAGTCCTTTCATTAATGCGTTTTTCAAGCTCAGATTTAATACCGATAAGATTATACTCTGATTTTTTTTGTTTATCTATATTGCGAATTGAACCGATCACTTTTATCGGAATGTTATTTTCATCTCTTGCAAGAACCGCATTTATTGATGTGTGGATGGGAGTACCGTCAACATCTTTAAGTGTTATTTCATAGTCTTTTACTCTACCTTTCTCAAAAAAAGAAGCAAATAAGGCTTCCCTTTCCAGTATATTTGCATATAAATCTACAATAGATCTACCGATAAGGTCCTGACGCTTATAATTGGAAAATGCATCAATTGACGGGCTCATTTCCAGGATGGTTCCATCCAGTGCACTTTCATAATAAACGTCCTGGAGATTTTCAAAAATAGTTCTGTATTTTTCCTCATTCTCTTTAATTTGTTGTGAATTTCGTTTTTTTAGGTGATGCGCTTGTATTGCCGTAACAACTTTCTTAAGGTCTAAAGGCTTTGTAAAATAGAGATCTATACTATTTTGAATAGCAGTCACAGCATCGGCTATATTATTACTGGCTGTCAATATGACAAGAATAGCCGTTGGCGCAATGATATTTAATTCCTCGTGGAGAGACTTCCCTGAATGGTTTGAATGTGATGGGTCAAAAAGAATAATATCAAAATGCGTTTTTGTTGCAGCATATGTACCGTCGGTCATTGAGGGCACATGTGTAGTAGTATAGCCGGACTCAGAAAGGCTGACTGACAATTGCTCAATATAGTCCGTATCTTTATCTATGATAAGACATGTATAAGGACTTTTAGAAATGTTTTCAGTCGTTTTCTTCATTTGCATTATGAGTGCGTATTAACAGTTGCTGTATGGTAAATTATTGAAAAATAGTAAAAGTATGAAATGAAACAACAGGTTTCTCTGGTTGCATTTTTTGATCGAAGTTTGTTTAGTAAACGGTAAGGACAAATTGTTAAATGCATATATTATAACAAATTTCATACATCATAGAAAGTGTTATATTTCATGATGGGGGTTAAGCGTATTTTGTTTATAAAAACGTTTAATTTTTTTACAAAATACCTGAGGATTACTACACTTTTTATAAAACTTTTATTCGTATAATCGGGAACAGGATAATGTAATAATTTTTTTTTAGATGTGCCTTTGGATAAACATTGTTTAATTAAGATAATTGTTTTATGGTTGGTAAAAAAAAGGTATGTGGGATTGTGAATTAAAACTTATTGTTAGCCTAAAAAAAATAAAAACACTCCCGTGTTCATGGGTTTCATTTATTATGAACTATAGAGGGGGATATTATTTTGTAGTAAATTGAGTACTGTTTGGAGGATTATATGGGAATGTTTGGAGTGGTGACGGTAAAAACACTACGTGTTTTTTTCTTCGGTATTATTATCTGTATTAGCATCTTTTGTTCATCGACTTTTGCGGCAGTTATTTATGTAGACGCCGGTATCGAAGAATCCGGAGACGGAACAACATGGGGCGATGCCGCTAATGGTGAGTCTGATGATGGAATAGCCGATGAACCTTATAGCGATCTTCAGGCAGCGATCACAGCAGCCGTCATTGGCGACCAGATCTGGGTTAAGTCCGGTACTTATACACCCGGCACAGAACGAACTTCAAGCTTTCAGATGAAAAACGGTGTTGCAATTTACGGTGGGTTTACAGGTGGTGAAACCTTACTGGTGGACCGTAATATCACTGAAAATGTAACGATATTAAGTGGTGATATTGGCACACCGGATGTTAATTCTGATAATTGTTATCATGTCTTCAGTCATATAGGCTTAGGGCTCGATTCAACAGCTGTTCTTGATGGGTTTACGATTAGTGGTGGAAACGCTGATGGATCTACGCCGGATGATTACGGTGGTGGAATGATCAATTCAGTCTCTCTCTCTACATTTGTTGACGGTTCATCGCCTTTAATCAAAAATTGTACTTTTTATGGGAATACAGCCTCGTCTGCCGGTGGGGGCGTTGCAAACTATAGCACATCATCACCAATTCTTGAGTTTTGTACGTTTGATGGTAATAATGCAATTCTGGGTGGCGGACTCATAAACCTGGACGCAGCTTCACCTGCTATTATCGGGTGCATGTTTATGAATAACAGTGCATCATATGGTGCCGGAGTTTACAATACAACGTGGTCACTAAAGCAAACCCCTAACCCATCAATTTCTGATTCTACTTTTTTAAAAAACAATGCAAGTGATTCCGGTGGCGCTATATTTAGCTATGCATCAATAATTACGATTTCGTCTTCTTGTTTTAAGGGTAATTCTGCGACCGATGGTGGCGCTGTTTTTAACTCAGATGACACAGCAATTAATATTATAAATAGTCTTTTCAGTCTTAATGATGCAGAAAATATTGGCGCTGCATTATATAATCAGTCTGACACACCTTCCTGTTTGGTGAATTGTTCCATAAGCTCAAATAATGCAAAGATTAATGGCGGTGGTATTTATAATACCGGGTCGGCCCTTTTGGTTAAAAATACAATTGTGTGGAAAAACCTTATAAACGGCAGAAGTGTGGATAATACCACCAGTGGTATTGACAGTGAGATTAAAAATAATACAGGCACTGTTACCGTAGACTATTCAAATGTCTGGCGGGCTGAACCAACGATTGTTTACCCGGGCAATAATAAAAATACAGACCCTCTTTTTTTTAAAGCACCGGATTATTTGAAAACAGACTATGGTGATCTTCACCTCAGGTCAAAATCGACATCGCTGAATCCTATGATTGGTGGTGGCATCCTTACAGATGCACCTGATGACGATTTTGATGGGGAAACCCGCATAGATGATCCGGATATCGGGGCCGATGAGTTCGTGGATACTGATGGTGACGGTATGCCGAATTACTGGGAGAATATGTACGAGGGGTTAAATTCGGATCTCGATGATGGTGGTGGTGATATTGACCATGATGGGGTTACAAATATTGATGAATACCTGAATGGGTATAATCCCGGTGAAAATGTTTCGCCTGTTGCTGTAATAGATGTTAAACCGTCGCTAACGGTTGCCGGAGATAGTCCGGTTACCCTTAACTCCGCTTCCTACGACGTGGATGATACAATTACAGCATGGTTATGGGAGCCGATTGCTCCTAATACGATAATACCTTCCGATGCCGATACATCAACTGCGAACTTTATAGCTCCGACAGTGGCAAAAGGTGAGGTTGCTGAACTCCGCTTCAAGCTTACGGTATGGTCTGGGATTTCCAGCCCTCAACTAAAAGGGGAGACGACATGCACCATCACAGTTAAAGACTTGAATATTTCGCCGACCCTGACTGTTGGCAGCTGGAATGTTCCTGTAGGCGATTCAGGAAATGGCTATGTTAAGATTGAAAAAGGAAATACTCTAACCGGTCTTGCCGATGCGTATGATGATGACGAAGATGATATTCTTACCATATCAGCATCCGGGATGCCGGCTGGCTCTTCGATTGACCCTGAAACAGGTAGTTTTTCAATGCCGGTTGTTAATGCCGGAACATTTTATGTTATTTTTAATGTTACTGATAACGGTAGTCCGCTGATGGGGGCTTCAAAACGTATTGCTGTAGTAGTGACTGATGGCGGCATTGGGAATTCACCACCTGTCTTTAATTTTGATAATCCCATTCCTGTCTCAGTAGAGGGGACTTTTAACTTTATAACAACAGCAGTTGATGCTGATGGCGATGACCTGACCTTTTCAATCTCAGATATGCCGCCTGGGGCAGTATATAACACAGAAACTGGTCTCTTTACGTGGGACCCTGAGGGGGTGCCAGGTAATTACTCCGTTCTTTTTACTGTTTTTGACGGAAAGGGGGGCAGTGATTACAGAGCGGTTACTCTGACTGTTGGCGATGGCAATCTTCCTCCGGTATTGACAACTATTGGCCCGCAATTTGTTCTTGTTGGTGAGCCGTTGAGTTTTACAGTAACCGCTTCAGACCCTGATGACCCATCAGGATCGGGCTTGTCATTTTTAACATCAACACTTCCTGTAGGTGCTTCTTTTAATGAAGAAACTCAGGTTTTTACATGGAATACTCAGGCTGGTATGATTGGGGAGTACGATGTTGTATTTACAGTTGTTGACAGTGATACTCCGGCTGGTAGCGATTCTGAAGAAGTCCGTATTACGGTTGATTCGTCCCCGATTGATCATCCACCGGAACTTGACCCGATCGGTAATAAACATATTGATCTGAATGAAAACCTGTCATTTCAAATTAATGCGACAGATCCGGATGGTGATGATATTTTATACACTGGGATAATTCAATCGGTAGATGCGAGAAATGATGGTGCAGAATTTGATTCTCAAACAAAGATATTCTCATGGCCAAACCCAACTATTGAAGGTGTCTTTGAAGTTACTTTTACAGCTGCTGCAAACAGCAAACAGGATTCGGAAACAATATTTATCAGTGTCGGTGGGTCTGGTAATGTGAATCGCCCTCCCGCTTTTTTGGATATCGGGTTGCAGAGTTGTAGAGTTGGAGACACAATTGCATTTAAAATCATTGCGATAGATCCTGACGGGGACCCTATGATTTACAAGGTTCCGCCTTCTCAAAAAGGGACATTTAATTCAGATACTGGTGATTTCTCATGGGCAACCGTACCTGGTGATGTGAATACATATACTTTTAAATTTGGTGTCTACGATGGCACTGTGAATATTTGGACGAATATAACGATAGTTGTTGGTGGCGTTTCTGAACCCGTTCTCTCCCATATTGGGAATAAGGCTATAACGTGGGGTGAAACTGTCTCTTTTAAAATTTCTGCAACCGATAGTGATGGTGAGCACATCAGGTATGAAGTAGCTGGATTTCCGCAGAATTCAACTGCAATGCTTGATTATTCATCAGGTGATTTCTTGTGGGTTACTAAATCGGAAAATATTGGAGACCATGTTGTGACTTTTATAGCTATTTCAGGGATAGATGAAGTTACTGAAACAATAACTATTACTATAAAAGGGAAACCTCCGGTAATTGAAGAATTAGGTGGTGTTGCAGTTGAAGACGATTCAGTGTTTTCCTATGAATTGAAAGAGGGCGAATTGTTTAATCTGCCTGTTGAATCTTCGGATCCTGATCCACTTGAAACTGATCTTGTGTACTCAGCAACACTAATTGACGGTGGCCAGCAAATCGAGCTTCCGGCAAGGGCTGCATGTCATAGCAGCACAGGGGATTTTTCCTGGACACCTGAAACCGGATCTGTCGGGACCTATACCATCAGGTTGGTTGTAACTGACTCTGAATCAATGACGGATGAAATTGATATAACCTTGACCGTTAATCCGGGAGAAAACGAGGAGCCTGGGCCTGATCCGGAACCAGGCGTTGGTGGATCTGGCGGTAGCAGTGGCTGTTTTATCAATTCTATTGCAATGTAACGATAAACTACTGCCCCTGTGCTTTTTAGCACTGGAGCTGGTGCATAATAAAGATATCTATGATTAAATGCCCTTTATTTGTTCTGTTATTGAACCTGTCTCTTTTAATAGCGCCTTCAGGAGATGCTGTTGCCGGTAAAAGTGACACTGTTAGAAAACCGGTACATGCCGGTAAATATTACCCTGCAGATAAAAAAGCACTTCAGGAAGCAGTAAAGTTGTCTATATTAAAGACTACGTCCTCCAATGCAGGACTTTTAGGCGAGATGGGGGAGCTAAAAGCAGTTATTATGCCTCATGGCAATATCAAAGAGACCAAGAGGACTAATGGCTCAGCTGCAAAGATTCTGATGGGCAAACAATATGATAAAGTAATCCTGCTGAGCCCGGATCATTATCTTGTCCATAATTCAAATGTGATAAGTTCTTATGGTCTCTGGGAAACACCTCTTGGTAACAGCAAAGTGCATGCTGATACTACTGAGCTTATGAGGAGGTGGCCACGATTGTTCCGCAGGATCGGTTTTTCAGAGAATGTTGATCATGCGATTGAATCTGTACTCCCTTTTTTGCAATACAGTCTGAATGATTTTACAATACTTCCCATTCTAACGGGGCGATGTGATGTTGAAAAAACATCGGATGCTATTGTACAATTAAACAGTTTCTATCAACCTGACAGCCCTTATCTTCATGAAACAAAACTTTTTGTAGCGATTACGACTCTTTCTGAAAAACTTAACTACCAACAGGCTGTCATCTGGGATAAGGGCACACTGGATCTTATTTTAAAACTTGATACTGTGGCGCTTGCCCGCCGGCAAAATTCTGCTTGTGGAATTCAGTCTGTTTTAATACTTTTAAATATTGCAAAAAGATATAAGTGGCGGCCATATCTTTTAGAATATACCGCTGGTGCTGCCGGGGAAACAAAGAATAAAAAAAATGCTGTTGGATATGCCGCAGTTGGATTTTACGGAGGCCCAATGAAAAAAACAGATACCGGAACAGGTGTTAAACAGTTAAATGAGAGTCAGGGTAGACTGCTTCTTAAAATTGCAAGAAGAACGATAGCCAAAAAGCTTGGATACAAAACCTCAGACGTTACTATACCGGATGAACCGGTATTGCATTCTGCCAGGGGAACCTTCGTAACACTTAAAATTGATAATCAGCTTCGGGGATGTATTGGTAATCTGTCCTCGGAGATATCGCTTGCAGAAGGTGTAGCCGGAAATGCAGAGAATGCAGCTTTTCATGATAGCCGGTTTCCTCCGCTTGAGAAAGATGAACTCGACAGAACCGAAATAGAAGTTAGCATCCTGACAGAGCCTGTCCCGCTTGAATACAGGAACGCAGATGATCTTATTGTAAAATTAAAAACGGGTATCGATGGTGTTATCCTGCGTAAGGGGAGTGCCGGTTCGACATTTTTACCTCAGGTATGGGAACAGCTTCCGGATCCTGTTGCTTTTCTGGAACACTTGTGTATGAAAGCCGGCTTACCTAAAGATGAATGGCGGACAGGTGAGCTTGAAATTTTAACCTATCAGGTTCAGTACTTTGAAGAAAAAAAGCAGTAAAGCTAATTAAAATAAGCCTTTTAATAGATTTCTGAATAATTTACTTTAATTTTTATGTGAGAAACATTGTTTCCAGTATTAAGTAGTTTTGTTTGTAAATGATTTGTGCTATCTATTATTAGATTTTGTTTGAAACAAACACTTAATTATTGTCATATGTTAATAACAAATAAAGATAGAAATCAATATACAAACAGGCTCATCATGAAATATAAATATTTATATTTTGCTTTGCTTTGTGCCCTTTTTTTGGGCCCACTTATGAAGCAGGACCGTGCAGAGGCAGCTTCTAATCAACAATACAAGTATCTTCCTGAGGTGATTCAAAGCGCATCTTTCCCTTTAAAAGAATCTTTCTATCTGATGAGTAACAGAAAAGATCTCAGTAAAAGGGCGAGACGAAAAATCAGTCGATATCTTGATGTTGACCCAAAACGTGTTTTTAATGATAAACGTATTTCAGACGAAGAAAAAAGAACAGAGCCGCTTGTTTACATAGCACTTTCCCAGTTTAATAATGAGCCTGTTATGATGGCGGATAAGTGGGGCCTTGATGATAAACAAGCCCTGTATCATTTTATCGTGGGGCTTGATGCTCTGAAACAGAATGTTATGGAAATACATGCCATTGAATTAAAGGATTTTCAACAGAAGATAGAGAAGCCGCTGATACAGGCGATCCTATTATCAGGACACCTTGATATAAAATGGGAAGAGTACATCGCAGCTGATATCGGACAGAGACAGGGAATACTCTATGCTGTCGACTTTGCAGATGAAAAAGATATTAATGTGGGGTCATATTCCATGTATGTATTGTCAGTCTGTTATACAATGATGTTTAGAAATGATAATAATGCAGTCTATGGCAAAGAGAACTTTGATTTGCTTATCCGTATTTTTGATGTAGTTAAAGAGTTGAAAAGTGTTTACGACCCAACGAATCCATTATTATATTTTATAACTAAAAGAATCGGGATGCGGTTTTAAGACGCCTATGGGGTCGTACGTAAAGAATTTTTCATCCGTTTGTATTGCCCTGTATTCAGGCATTTCTGCAATTACTAATATTTCTGTATGATTTTTCTTTATAAACAACAATAGCCATGATGATATTAGTCTCTAAATATGCCAAAAAAATGGCGCATTCTTAAAGTTACATAAAAACAGTTGGTTATATTGAATTACATGGTTGGGTATGTGTAGAGGGTCGCTTCTGTACCCGGAACCGGCGTTGACTGAAATAAATATTACTGGGTGATGTATTGAGTTATATATAATATAAACAGTCGGATAGATTGTTTTTGGGGATGAAATGAACAGGAAGAGCTTAAATAGTGGCATACAGCTTGCATTTACCATAAAGGGTGTTGATTTGTCTTGCTTTTGATTTATAGAATTCCGTGAATTCGCTAATGCTTCGTTATTATTTGATTCTTTTAATATTATATGAGATGCTGTTTTTAGATTCACCACACCATTTTAAATTTCAGTCGACTGATTGATTTCGGGCATCACGTAAAGAGACAATATGTATTTGATAACTTTGTTAAAAAAAAAATATTCTGTTTTAATTTTTCTGGTTATTTCAATACTTGTTCTGTATTCGTCGGCTCAAGGTGCCGGAATTAAGTCTGTCAATATTGAAAAAAATCCTTATGCGATAAGGATTAAGCTTTCTGCAAAAGTCCCTTATAAAGTTGTCCAGTTTGATAAAAAGGAAATCCTGGTTGCGTTTAAAAATATCGGTACTGGTGAGATAGGCGGTTTTAAGGGCGATGGTAGCCCTGACATTCTTGATGTCAAAGTTGCAAAAAGAAAAAGAGACGTTGTTTCGCTTATTATCAGTACAAGGCGTAATGTGATATCGGTGTCATCTGTGTGGATACCTGTGGGTAATACCCTGCTTGTAAAACCTGTTTTTAAAAAAACGGCCGATAGAAAAGAAAAGAAAAAGACAATTTCTGACTCGAAGCGAAATCTTGCAAAAACGTCGGGTGGGAAGACTAAAAAACGTATTAAAAAAAGACCTGCCGGGAGCGCGCGCCTTACAGACGATTACTCAGAAAGTGAACCAGATCAATTTATGACAGATGACGTTGATACACTTGCCCCTCAATTGACAGCGGGTCGTCCTAAAATTGAAAAAGAGGAAGAAATAGGGTTTAAACTTGGTGGGCGGGTATTCGATGAACGATTTGATGGTTCAACGGATGATCTTTTTTTAGAATTGAGAAGTGATGCATGCGAAGATGATGCCTCGGAAATAAAAAGAGCATTGGTGTTATGCAGACAGGGCGCCTGGCTTAATGCTTTTGAAATATTCAGCCGATACGTTGAAGATGACAACGTATCAAAAAGATGCCTTGAAAATATACATATTTTAAGGGCATACAGTTTTTATAAAGAGATTGAAAATGGTACCGATCAACAATTCTTAGAAGCGATAGGCTACTTTCAGGACGTTATCAGTTATTTTCCGGAGTCTATTTATCTGCCTTATGCGGTGACCTCGCTTGGGAAAATGCACGTAAAACTCAAGGATTTAGCAACTGCGGAAGGTTATTTTAAAATTATTCTAAAGAATTATATTGATTATCCAGGGACACCGGAGGTTCTTTTCGAGTTAGGACGAATCTATGCAGAGAAAAAGAATACAAAGCTTGCAGTCGCGATGCTCAAAAAGGTTGTAGATCAGTTTCCACATGGCAAATTCATTGGGACTGCAAAGCTTGCTTTGGGCAAATCACTTTTTAATCAGAATGATTTTTATGGTACGATAAAAATTCTGGAAGATGTTATAAAGACAAGACCTCGATTGATATTTACTGAACCGTCTCTTCTGCATTATCTGGGGAATGCTTTTTATCATACGAATCAGAATGAAAAAGCACGGAATTTGCTATCAAAGGTGTACAATATTTTCCCGGAGATTGAAGGGCGGGACACTATTTTAACCAGAATTGGAGACACCTTTGTTGAAGAAAAACAAATTGAAAAGGCAATTAATATATTTAAGCTTGTCGTTAAGAAATATCCCGGAACAGACGGTTTTGTAATAAGTTCAATGCGTCTTGCAGAATTTCTTGAAGTAGCCGGTGAAAAAAAACAGCTTTATAATATGATAATTCAGGATTACCCGGATAATCCGCTTGCCCGCCTTGCACTGATGCGCCTTGCACTCCTTTCACATAAGGAAGGTGACTATGAGGAGAGTGTTGCAACTATAAAAAGGCTTCTTGCAACTCAGCCCAGAGCGTTAAGAAATGATGCGATTAATCTGCTTCTCAGTTCATCTGAAGAAATTTTCAAAAAGCAAATTTCTTCAAATGAATACACTGCTTTATTAAAACGATTTGAAAATGACAAAAGGCTTCTTAATAAATCAGACAATCCCAATATGTTTCTTTTGGTTGGGATGGCTTACCTGAAGGCTCACCTATACGATACAGCAGTTGAGCAGTTGATGAAATCTTATAAACGAACCGGTAAAAACAACAGGCCGGCAGAACTTTTTTATTCTCTGGGCGTTGCTATGAAAGAGCTGGGCCGGAACGATGAAGCCTATAATATGTTTAAAACATATGTCAGGTATTTTTCTTCCAAGAAAGATATTTCAGATGTCTATAATCGAATGGGCAAAATTATGCTTGAAAAAAAAAAAGCTGCTCCGGCTGTTTCATACTTTGAAAAAGCATTATTGAAAAGTCATTCTGAAAAAAAAAAGGCTGCAATACTTGTTAGTAAAGCTATGGGACATAAGATGTTGAAACAACATGAAATTGCTGTTAACTCTCTGATTAAGGCAATTAACATGCTGGCATCTGATCCTGATGAATCATATGAAACCCTTTCTGCGGCACATCGAAATCTTGGGGAAAATTATATGGCTCTTGAAAGATGGAATAAAGCTTCAGATGCCCTTAATATGGCCGTTAAATTTGCAGGCATAGAAAAATCTCCTACGGAAATATATTTTTTACTTGGTGAGTCTTTTGAAAAAGGGAAAGACTTTAAGCAGGCTGAAAAAGCATATAACAATGTTGTTGAAAATGGAGATTCATTCTGGAGTAGCATGGCCAGAGAACGCCTGAGGGGTATGAAGCTCAACAACCGTCTCGAAAATACATAATTTAGAACTACCATATTAATGATTTTACGTTAATTTTCAGGAAGTTGTTTTCAAATGACAGAATTTAAAAATATATTTGTGATTGAAGAAAATCATTCTGACAGGTTGACGCTGCGTGAAATGCTTGAGAATTACGGTTGTCATGTCTCTACGTTTCATAGTAATTCTGACGTTGAAGCTGCTCTAGATGAGCATGATTGCAGCCTGATAATAGTTAATTATGAAGCGCCTGGCCTGCCATGTGCTGATTTAATTCTTTCTGTTAAAACCAAATACCCCGATATTGATATTCTTGTGACATCCTGTTCTGAATCGGTTCAGGCGGCTGTAAATGTTATGAAGCATGGTGCCTTGGATTATATTATAAAACCAGTGTCTTCTGAAAAAATATTTTCTTATGCTGACAAGGTCTTTACAGGTAAGAAAGGTGGCATACAGCCCGGAAAAAAACAGTCCGTGAGCGGAGTAGACACGGCTGTTATTATCACAGAGAACAGTGACATTAAAAAATTGCTTACTCTGATTGAACAGGTCGCTGACAGCACTGCCTCCATATTTATTCAGGGCGAGAGTGGTACTGGTAAGGAATTATTTGCAAGATATGTTCATGAAAAGAGCAACAGGCAAAGTGGCCCTTTTATTGCTGTTAACTGTGCTGCTTTACCTGAAAATCTTCTTGAAAGCGAACTTTTCGGTCATGAAAAAGGGGCATTTACCGGAGCAATAGCCAGAAAAGCAGGGAAATTTGAACTGGCAACAAATGGTACGATTCTTCTTGATGAAATTACTGAGATGCCGATGCATCTACAGGCAAAACTGCTCAGGGTACTTCAGGAACGGGAAGTTGATCTTGTCGGTGGTACATCACCTGTAAAAATCGATGTAAGGGTAATTGCAACAACAAACAGAAATATTGAGAAGGCTATGGCAGACGTTGAATTTCGTGAAGATCTTTATTATCGTTTGAATGTAATTCCTGTTTTGATTCCGCCCCTGAGGGATCGATGGGATGATATTGTACCTCTGGCTGATTTTTTTATAAAGAAATTCAATCGGGTTGACGGCAGAGCTGTCAAATGTTTGACAAAAGATGCAATTGATACTCTGTCAGGGCTCCCATTCAAGGGGAATGTCAGAGAACTTGAAAATATTATTCAGCGTGCTGTTTTACTATCTGATGGTGAGACTATTCAAAGCAGAAACCTCTTTATGAATACGCCTGAACGGAGCAGCACTGAAGGGTTTACACCCCGGGAAAGACTTTCTGAAGATATTCTGGCTTCGCCACTTAAAGAAGTTGAACGAAAAATGATAATGCATACACTTGAAAAAACCGGTGGCAACCGTACCCATGCAGCAAAAATCCTCGAAATAAGTGTCAGGACTCTACGCAATAAGCTTAACGAATACAAAGAAAAAGAAATAGCACTCTGATTTATCCCAATACATTTTAAAAATAATATCCGCAGGCACACATGTTGCATAATAATATTTTAATGGGTCGGGCATTATGCGACACAGATACCTGAGCTTATCCTGAATCGACATTTAAACAGAGCCTGTTCTATTGGAATACTAACCAGAGTTAACCAACTATATGATACTGTGAACTATCTGAATACAGGCCTGACCATAATTTTTTTTAAAAGTACTATATAAGGATGGAGGATGTATGGACAGATCTCACCTGTTTGACAGCACATATCGGTTGTTAGGTAAATCGATCGATGTGTCAACGAGGCGGCATTCTCTTATTGCCGGAAATGTAGCGAATCTTGATACCGTTGGTTATAAGCCAAAAGACATTGATTTTAGAAAAACGCTTGAGGTTGAAATGCAAAAGGGGCAGGAAAAGCTTGCCCGAACAAATGAGAAACATTTTTCCGCAGCCTCATCTAATAATGGGATATCACTTAGCAGCGATGGGTTTGACAATGATGACCCTGTAAATATTGATACAGAAATGTCCAAACTGGTTGAGAACAACATTAAATATATGACGAGTGTTGAAATGCTTAAAAAGAAGATGAGAATACTTAAACATGCCATTTCAGAAGGAGGGCGATAATGGAGTTGATGAAATCAATTAAAATAAGTGCTTCCGCATTGTCCGCCCATCGTACCAAGGTCAATGTAATATCAGAAAATATTGCAAACTCTGAAACGACCCGAACAGAGGCAGGGGGACCATACAGGCGAAAGCTTCTCGTTTTGAAAAGTAAGCCAATAGAAAATTTTGAGGATACGTTTCAAAGTGCAAAATTTGAGTATGATGGTGTTGAAGTCGAAGAAATTATTGAATCACAGGAAGATTTTCGTATGGTTTATAATCCCGGGCATCCGGATGCGGACCCGGATACCGGCTACGTTAAAATGCCAAATGTGGATACCCTTGCAGAGATGGCTGATATGCTTGTCGCAAAGAGATCCTATGATGCAAGCATCACTGTGATCGAAAATACAAAAAGTATGATTGCGAAAGCGATGTCAATTGGGGAATGATATTAGACAATAAAAATACAGGCTCGTTTATACAGAATAGATGGAGAGACTATGAAACCGATTTCAGGAATTAATCAAAACCTATTAAACGCCGGTTCCGGTATTACAAAACAAAAAAATACCGATAAAAGTTTTTCAGACAGGCTTAAAGGGCTTATGGAAGATGTCAATGCAAAGCAGAATCATGCAGATGTCTCTGCCGAAAAAGTCGTAAAAGGTGAACTGGGTATCCATGAGGGTATGCTTTCCATACATGAAGCGGATGTCTCTTTTAGGTATCTTGTAAAGGTAAGGGAAAAAGTTCTTCAGGCATATAATGAAATTAAGAAGATGCCGGTTTAATATTAATATCTTTTCAGTTGAATTTTTTCTAAAGAATCAGGTGGGTATTTAATTTATGAAAGATTTTTTCACTCAGTTTTTGGATCAGATCAGGAGCATGCCGGTGTCACGTAAGATTGTTTACGGGGCAGTGGTCTTTTTTATTGCAGCCGGATGTGTCAGCGTTTTTTTATGGGCAAATAAAGCAGAATATAAAAAAGTATACTCCAATCTTTCAACAGAGGATACTATTGCAATTGTTGAAAGACTGAAAAAGGAGAAAATCCCCTATCAGCTTAACCGTGATGAGACTATTATTAGCGTGCCTGCGGAACAGATTCATAAAGCACGCCTTATGCTCGCTGCTGAAGGACTGCCCCGGGGAGGCGGTGTTGGATTTGAAATTTTTGATAAAACCGATTTCGGGACGACAGAATTTGTTCAGCATTTGAATTATCAGCGGGCACTTCAGGGTGAACTTGCAAGGACGATCAAAGAAATTGATCAGGTCAAAGATGCAAGAGTCCTCATCGTCATGCCGAAAGATTCAGTTTTTGTAGAGGATACTAAGCCCCCGTCAGCATCTGTTTTTCTTAAATTAAAGGAAAAACTGGGGCCGGATAAAGTACAGGCTGTAATACATCTGGTTGCCAGTGCTATTGAAGGGCTGACGCCTGATCTTGTTACGGTAATAGATGCTAACGGAAAAGTTTTGTCTAGCGGTATGCCTGATGATGAAAGCACTGAATATAATTCACAACTTACATACAAACATGACTATGAAAAAAACATGGCCGGTCGTATCCAGACAATGCTTGAGGGGATTGTCGGCGTTGGTAAGGCAATTGTTCGCGTTACAGCCGATATGGATTTTTCCCAGGTTGATGTCAATGAGGAAATTTATGACCCGGATGCGCAGGTAGTCAGAAGCCGTCAGACGATTGCAGATACAATAGAAAAAAAGAATGATACTGAAAACAAAATTTCAAGTGTAAATCCCATCGGTAAAACGAATGGGGCCGGTGGTAGAAGTGAGAAAAAACAACACCAGGATGATACAATCAATTATGAAATAAGTAAAACTATCCGTATTACACAGAGACCGGTTGGTACGGTTCAGCGTCTTTCAGTTGCGGCTGTTCTTGATGGTACATACAGCTGGCAAAAAGTTGAAGGTGGACGGAAAAAAGTCTATGTCCCAAGAACTCAGGAGGACATAAATCAGTTTACAACTATTGTAAAACAGACAATGGGATATAGCGCTGACCGGGAAGATCAGATCTCAGTTGAATCCATCCCCTTTTCAGCAGGAAATGTCTGGGGCGATGGTGGCAGTGAGGGGCAGTTTGAATCAGACCGTTTTGACTGGCGTAAAATACGTGATGATTATGGACGGGCTTTTGCGAATATTTTTTTGATTGCTCTGATATTTATTTTTGTGGTGAGACCGTTAATCAAAAATTTTAAAGAAGCGAATTTGACTGATGACTCAGAAGACGATCTTTTAAGTGGTTCAGAAATGGATAAGATTTCTTACGATGACTCAGGTCAGCCGATACTGCCAAAGCCAAAAGTGACAACAATCCAGGATAAGGCGATACTTCTGGCAAGAGAAGATATCAATAAATCTGCAAATATTCTAAAGGGCTGGTTAAGTGAAGGAGCTGAATAGTGGCGGTAAATGATAACAAGAAAACGAAAATCACCGGTGATATGAAAGCCGCCATGTTCATTTTGGCCATGGGTGAAGGGTACGCTTCAGAGATATTCAAGAAAATGTCAAATTATGAGATAAAGAAGATTGCAACCGTTATGACCCAGATCGATGAAATCACCCCTGAAGATCTGGCAGAGGTCTCACAGGAATTTGTACGCCTTTATGAAGGTGAATCCAAGCTGGTTGTTGAATCAGCCGGATTTTTGAAAAATGTAATCGAACGAACGCTGGCACCGGACAGAGCTGAATTGATTCTTAAAGACATAGAGGAACGAAAAAGAGATAAGCCCTTTGTCTGGAGTCGTGAGGTTAACCTTGGTGCGCTTTCCTCAGCCCTTTCTGCAGAACATCCGCAGACGATTGCAATGGTTATGGCTCATCTCCCTTCGGATATTGCATCGGATATCATGGTTCTGCTGCCTGAAGTCTTAAAAGGTGATATTGCCTTGAGAGTCGCTCAACTGGGGCAGGTTCCGGCAGATATTGTGCGGGATGTTGACGAGGCACTTAAATCTGAAATGAGATCAATGGTCAGTTCCGGCGGTAAAGTCGGCGGGCTGCAGGTCCTGGTTAATATTATCAACGGTGTGGACAAGTCAACTGAAGAGATGATCATGGAGGTACTGGAAGAGGAAGATGCTGAAATGGCAAGTGATGTAAAAGATCTCATGTTTGTATTTGAAGATATGATTAGCGTTGATGACAGAGGTATGAGGGAAATTCTTAAGAAAGTTGAAGGTCCTCAGCTTACCCTTGCCTTGAAAACAGCAAGTGAAGAAATGAGAAATAAAGTGCTGAGCAACCTCTCCTCACGGGCTGCTGAGATGATTCTTGAAGATCTTGAAGTTATGGGTCCGGTTAAACTTTCTGAAGTTGAAGAGGCCCAGCAGGCCGTTGTTCAGGCAGCAAAAGAACTTGAATCGGATGGCACAATTTCTCTTGGCGGTAAAGGAAAGGATGATGTCCTCGTCTGATGAACAAAATAAAAAGGCTGATAATAAATCCGGCTGGCAGCCTTTGGTGCCAACGCACCTGGAGCAGTGCGAGTCCGACCCGGAGAGTCTTAAAGAACGGAAAGATCCGGAGCTGGAACGGTCATTTAAGGCATTGTATGAGCAGCATCAGTTTGAGAAAAAACACTTCTCACTTCTTTACGCAATCCATGATGACGATGCGCCTGAAACTGAAACGGAGCATGCTGATTCTGAACATGAAACAGTTGAGGATGAACATTCTACGGAAGAAGAGCAAGTCGAAGCAGCAACTGAAATGCCCGATGTGGAAGCGATAAAACAGCAGGCGTATGATGAAGGCTTTGCAAAAGGTGAAGCGGACGGGTATGAGGCGGGACTGCAGGCGGCAAATGAAAAAACGGAAAGACTGTCGCAGATATTGAATGAAATTGATGTATTCTGGGCCAGTCTGCTCAGATCGGGTGAAGCAAGGATTATAGATCTGGTTGCCAAAGTTGCTGAAAAAGTCGTATACGGCCGCGTATCTGTTGATAATGAAATCATTACTCGGGCCATATTGGATGTTTTTGAGAAGATTCCGGATCCGGTTGATGCAACCATCACTGTCCATCCTTCCGACTATGAATATATTGAGGTCGTCAAAGATGATTTATTTGAAAAAATTAAAGGGTTGAAGCAAGTAAGAGTTTTGTCAGATCAGTTGATATCACCTGGCGGATGCAGGATTGAAACAAAAGCCGGTGAAGTTGATACAACAATTGAGGAGCGTCTTGATGCTGTAAAGAGAAGTATTCTAAGTATCACAGATAATTTATAAATAGTGTCTGAATGCAAAAGGTCTTTATTGCCAGTTCCGGCGTAAACAAAATTTAATTTTCGCTTAGATACTAACCATAAGGGGGGAGCGTGACTGAACTCTCATATGAAATTGATTGGGACAAATACGTTGACGCTATCGACCAGTGCCTGAGTATAGAACTTGAAGGCAGGGTCGTAAAAGTGGTTGGTCTAATCGTTGAAGGTGCAGGACTTAACACCGGTATCGGAAGCCTGTGTGAGATAAATAATGATAACCATGAGACAATTATGGCTGAGGTCGTTGGATTCAGGGATGACAGGGTTTTGCTGATGCCATATGGAGACGTCAGGGGAATACGGGTAGGGAGCCGGATTGTTTTAATTGAAAAGAGCCCTGCCGCTGAAGTTGGTGATGGTTTTTTAGGCCGGGTTATTGACGGTATGGGGAATCCTATCGATGGAAAGGGGCCGGTTCAAAAAAAGATAAAATACCCATTGTACGGACAACCGGTGAATCCCCTCGAAAGAGAGAATATCTCTGAACTGATGGATGTTGGTATCGGTGCCTTGAATGCACTTGTTCCACTTGGGCGGGGTCAGAGGATCGCCATTATGGCCGGCTCGGGGGTTGGTAAGAGTGTTTTGATGGGCATGATGGCCAAGCATACAGATGCAGACATCACTGTTATCGGACTGATAGGTGAACGTGGTAGAGAAGTTCGGGATTTTATTGATAATAATTTAGGTGAAGAGGGCATCAAAAAATCGGTGCTGGTTGCAGCAACATCTGACACTCCGCCACTTGTCAGGATGCGTGGTGCATACCTTGCGACATCCATTGCAGAATATTTCAGGGATCAGGGGAAAAATGTTCTTTTGATAATCGACTCAATTACGCGTTTTGCAATGTCATCAAGGGATGTCGGTTTATCAGCAGGGGAGCCTCCGACAAACAGGGGCTATACATCATCATTTTTTGTTAAAATTCCTGTTCTTCTTGAAAGGGCCGGTACGGTTAAAGGAAAAGGAAGCATTACCGGTATTTATACCGTCCTTGTTGAAGGTGATGATCTTAATGATCCTGTTGGTGATACGGTTAGGTCAATCGTTGACGGGCATATTGTTCTTTCGAGAACGCTTGCGAACAGAGGTTTTTATCCGGCAATAGAAATACTTGAAAGTGTCAGCCGTGTTGCCCGTGATGTTGTGAGTCCAGAGCATACCAGGCTTCGTGAAGAAACTATCGAAATACTATCCGGTTATGCTGATGCTGAGGATATGATTTCCATAGGCGCATATGCCCCCGGTACAAATCCGGTTATTGACAGAGCTATTCAGTTGAAGCCGAAACTTGACGCATTAAGAAAGCAGGGAATCGATCTTAAAGAGAGTTATGATGTTTCTTTTAACAAATTAAAGGCAGTCTATTTTTAGTATTGCCTGTATCACTACTCGGGTTGATGTATGAAAAAATTTAAATTTAAACTGAAAGCTTTACTCTCCTATAGAGAACACATTGAAAAAGTGGCAAAGGAAGAGGTCGCAAAAGTTCAAATGGAAATAAACAGATGTGTGAATAGTATAAAAGAGCTTGAAACAATCGTCAGGATGACCGCAAATGATATTGAAGAAAAGATGTCACAGGGTGTCACTGCACAGGAACATGTCCTCTATTCAGATTATCTGAAAAGTCTTAAGATTAAGGTAGCTGTTGAAAATGATCTTTTGGGAAAACTGAAAAGAATTCTGCAAAGCAAGCAGGAAGAACTAACAAAAAAGAGCGTAAGTCGGAAAATTCTTGAGAATCTGAAAGATAAGAAAAAGAAAGAATATTACGATGCTATTGATAAGCAAACGATGAAAGAGGCCGATGAAATGGTTCTTATCGCAGGCAGGTTTAATAAAGGCGGGTAATAAAAAAAAAATTAGAATAAAAGAAGTGAGAATCCTTTAAAGAATAACAAAGGAACAGCCGATAATGTTTGATACTAGAAAAAAAAGAATTAAAAAAACCATCATTATTTTAGTTTTGATTAACAGTATTGCAGCTTTTGTACTTTTAGCAAAAACCGGCATACTTAAAAATGTTATTGGGCCTCAATCCGCCATTGCAGCTGAAGAAACTACAGAGGATTCAGAAACCAGTGCTGCTGACAAAGGTACTGACGAAGCAGCTTCGGGAGAAGAAAAGAAAGAACTGACCGACGAAGAGAAGGCAGCAAAACAGGCTGAAGAGACAAAAATTGTTCTTGATGGTTTAGAAGCAAAGCGGCTGCAGCTAAAAGAACAGGAAGAGGGTATCGTAAGGGAACAGGAGAAAGTAAAGATCCTGAAAAAGGAACTAGAAGAAAAGATTGCTGAACTTGAAAAAATTCATCGTCAGATAAACCTGAGCCTGGAGAAACTGAATAAAAAGAAATCAGAAAGAGAGCTCCGAAAGCAGGCGGCAGAAGCTAAAAAGATAAAGCAGCTTGTTAAAGTATACTCCAGTATGAAACCAAAAAATGCGGGGCAGATAATAAATACAATGGATATTATTGTGGCAGAAAAAATTATCAGAAGTATGAAGGGTGATGCTGCAGGGAAAATTCTTTCATACGTGGAAAGTTCACGTGCCGCTGCAATAAGCGAAAGACTGGCCTCTACTATTGGCAGGCCGAATGATTAAGATAAGGAGCAAAATGTATGGATACCTTTATAAATCAGGATAAATATTTAGCCCCGTTAGTAAGCTGGATGACCGATGCTGTAAGGTTCTCCGGTGACACACTCGATTATTATGTGGATGCATGGCAGCGGATGATTCTTTTTACAGATACCATCAGGCAGCAGGGTACAAATTTTATTGACGAAGATAACAAGGGCGTACCACCGATTATTGAGTTTGATTATGAAATTATATTTAACGGACTTGACCTTGACAGGCCTGTTAATTATGCACTGGCCAGAATAACGCCTGAAGATGGGGTGGATATCGATGATGATGCCAGACCGGTTGTCATTATTGATCCCCGGGCAGGACATGGACCTGGAATAGGTGGGTTTAAAAAAGAATCAGAGGTTGGGATCGCGATGAAAAATCGTCATCCTGTATATTTTATGATTTTTTCTCAGTTCCCGGTTCCTGGTCAGACTCTTGGGGATGTTGCTGACGCCGAGGTGCAGTTTATTGATGTTGTCGGCAGGCTGCACCCTAAGGCTGAAAAACCTGCTGTTATTGGAAACTGTCAGGCAGGTTGGGCAGCTGCATTACTGGCAGCGGACAGGCCTGATATTACGGGGCCTCTTTTTTTAAACGGGTCACCGCTTTCCTACTGGGCGGGGAAAGATGTCAAAAACCCCATGCGCTATAAAGGCGGGTTACTTGGTGGTATATGGGCATCCTCTATGTGTGCCGATTTAGGAAATGGTTTTTTTGACGGTGCCAATCTTGTGAAGGGTTTTGAAGATCTGAATCCCTCTAATACACTGTGGCAGAAAAAATATAATCTTTATTCCAATATTGACAGTGAGGCTGAACGATTTCTCCACTTTGAAAAGTGGTGGAACGGATTTTTCTTTTTATCGTCAAAGGAGATAAAATTTATAACAAAGGATCTCTTTATTGGTAATAAACTGGAAACAGGTAATATTTCTTTTCAGGACGGCAAGAATATTGATTTGAAAAACCTTAAGGAACCGATTATTGTTTTCGCCTCTGATGGCGATAATATAGCGCCGCCACAACAGGCCTTGAGCTGGGTAACCAAGGTCTGGGGCAGCACAGAGGAGATAAAGAGATCCAATCAGGTTATTATCTACCTGCTTCATAAGGATATCGGTCATCTTGGTATATTTGTATCCAGTAAAGTGGTAAAACGGGAACACAATGAAATGATTGGTAATGTTGATCTGATCAAGTACCTTTCCCCGGGGCTTTATCAGATGGTTATTGATGATAATGATCTCAATGAAAACGGCGAATTTAATGTCAGGTTTGAGAGTCGACAGATTGAACATATTACTGATATGGCAGATGAAAGAGGGGAAGATGAATTCTGGTATGTCAGCCAGGTTTCAGATGTGAATGAGGCGTTTTACCAGAGCTTTATAGGGCCGTTTGTGAGATCTTTTTCAAATGGTTTTTCAGCTGAAATGCTTAGGCGCTGGCACCCGCTTCGGAGAGAACGATACATGTTATCAGATTTAAACCCGACTCTCCTTCCGGCAAAAATGCTTGCTCCTGAAGTTCGGAAAAACAGAATAACACTTTCGGACCAGAGCATTCATCGAATCATTGAAAATGCTGTTTCAGAAAGTATCGCGGCCTCTCTTGGATATGTGGGGGCAATGACTGATGTTATCCAGTATCACGCTTTTTATAATATATACAGTAGTGCAATGCTGCCTTTGTTTTTTGGCAGGCCGGATCAGCATAAGGTTGAATCAACGTCCGTTCCTCCTGAAATTAAATATAAAAAATGGAAAAAAAAAGCCATAGAGGGCGGAATGATAGACGGTGTTATTCGTGGCCTGGTGGCAATGAGCACAGTCAAATCCATGAATGATAAAACCCAGTTACAGTTTATTAAAAAACTGGTGGAGTCGGTTCCCGTTTTTGTAAGTATCGATAAAAATGAAATTCAGGGAATTATCAGGAAACAGATTAAAGTTTTAAAAGCCGACTTTGAGCATGCTGTGCGAACGATTCCTGAACTGGTTAAAATTCCCGAAGACAGATTAGTGGCACTTGAAATTTTTCGCTGCAGTGTGGGGGAGGGCGAAAAAGCAGGACCGGCAGAAAAAAAACTACTGACCATGTTTGAAAAAACACTTGATGATCGGAAAATTTTGTAGTTTTTAAATGGGTTTGTCACATAATTGAATTGGTAAGCGTTGACGCTGACTGTATTTTTACAGTCAGCGTTTTTTTTTGTAATGCCGATTTGTTTATTTTTTTTTGAAAATAATATTTTGTAACACTTTGAATATATGGTTTTAATTTATATTTATTGAGTGAGTAATCGCTCATCCAATCTTGTTAACATTGTTAACAAGATTAATCGAAATGTATTTAAATGATTGACTTAGTAAAAAATCTCATGATACGAGATTATAAAAATCAACTAATGAAAATTTCCAGCCCTGTGGAATTTAACTAAAGACAATTTATATCCGATTGGATTCGCGGCTGACTGAAAATGATTCAGCATTTCCGGTTTTAGATTGTTAATAATCACGTCCACCTGGGGAGGGGGGTATGGAATTTTCAAAATTTCATTTGATATCCTGTCTTATTTTTATATTCGTCGCTGTCTCTTTAATTAATCCTGCTAACAGTTTTTGCTATAATACCAACTGGTATGTGTCTAAGGCAGCAGGTGCTTCTGATACCTGTACCGGAGATTGTCCGGAAGAGGGAAACAAGGATGGACTCCCGTTTGCAACAATTCAATTTGCAATTAATCAATCTTCAAGTGGCGATACTGTTATTGTTGGTGATGGTACGTATAATGAAACCATTGATTATAACAAAAAAATAATCATTGTGAAATCGGATAGCGGCAATCCTGAAAATTGTATAATTGATGCAAACGCTTATGATGTTTCTGTTGTATCATTTCATAATGGTGAATATTCTTCAGCGGTGCTGTCAGGGTTTACAATTACCAACAGCAAATCATCGGATACCACAACTCTGGGATATTACAGAGGTGCGCGATACGGTGCCGGCATTAATATTGGCGGAGGGTTTGGTTCATCAACTGAATACGCCTCGCCAACTATAAGAAACTGCATTATACGGGATTGTAAGGGCGGGGGGGGATCGACGCCCAGAGGTGGTGGGGTCTTTATTGGCGGTGGTACTTTGTATTCAAAACCCAGGTTTTATGATTGTAAATTTATAAATAATGATTCAAATATGGGGGGTGCCGTTTATGTTGATAAAAAAGGAACGCCTTCGTTTTATAATTGTATTTTTACCGGTAATTCAGTTTCCGGGGGAACCCCATGGGGCCGGGCTGTTCATGTTGAAGGTGATGACAATGGTGCCCTGATTCACATGACCAACTGTACCATTCAGAATAACACTGGTAACTCATGGACAATATGCCTGAGAAATAGCGCACTCTCGTCAATCATTTCAAATTGTATTATCAGGGGCGGGAAAAAGGCATCCGGGTCCTCTAACTATGGTGAATTTAATATTACCGGGCACTCGATTTCTCCCGCATTTCCGATTTTGATGCACTCTAATGTGGAAATAATTGGTGGGGATTCCGGGGCGGATTACTGGCAAAACGATCATGATAATCCTAATGATGGCGGCAGCTTCTCAGTTTACACCAATATCTATAATGTCGCACCTGCATATATAAATTCTTCTGCTAAAAATTTCCATCTTTCGATGTATACAACTGATATAAATAAAGGTATCGCTGGTGCATCAGAAGATTATGATGGTTACTCCCGGCCTTATTTCCTAAGCACCAACTGGGATGTCGGTGCATTTGAATTTAATTTCTGCTATCTTGTAGAAAATAAAATCAACATAAACGGTACCTGGAACAGTGTTACCGAACAGTACGATGGTGAGACCTGGCATTCTTCAAACGGGCAATGGATGGATGTTTTGGCAGAAGTCGCTGATGCCATCGTAGACACGACACCCGTTGATACTTCTGTTTCTCCGGGGACAACTCTTCAGAATTTTGAAACACATTTTTATGAAATCAAACTACCGCCTGACAATAAGACAGGTGTCCTGAGAATCGAAACAGCAGACCCTTCAGACAAGTACGGAAATACTTACGGATATCTGATTGATTCTGATGATTGTAAATCGGGTGCTTCTCTTGCTGAGGATGATAACAGTGGTGAGTCCGGTAATTTTAAAATTGATTATCTTTATACTGATGGTGAGGCCAAAGATTATTATCTTGCGGTAAAGGGTAAAAATACAAACCCTTATAATCTCCATGTTTGGCTCCAGATAGACCCGGAAGGTAATATGTGTTCTGTTACGGAGACCGATGATGCAAGTTATGTGAAAAATGACGGGAAGTATTATAAATGTTTAACAGATGATGTCACCACTGAGCCAACCGGAGAAACACCACCGGCCGGCTGGGGATTTCTTTCAGAAATTGATCCTGAAAAATCGGAAGACCTTACTTCATATGCCCGTACTGGTATAACAATCCCAAAATGGAATTCTGAAAGAACGTATCGGGCAGATGATACTTATTACACTTTTACAAATACTTTTTTTCTTGCAGGCTCACCATCTGATGGCATGATGACAATTCCACATGCAGCCCACAATTCCGGTGACGGTGCTGCACTAAATTTTAAAGACGATATTGATGTTTATAAAATAGATTTTAAGGTTGCCGGTACATTGGAAATCACCGGGTTTAGCGAGTCTTTTTCAGTGATTCTCCGGGATGAAAATTTTGATAAAATCGAAACGGATATCGTCTATGGCGACAAGGAACTCAGGGCAGATGTTTATAACAGACCCTATTGTTTTGTAGAGATATCAAAGAGAAAGAGTGTCTCTTCTACAGAAGACAGTATACCGTATCAATTATCGCTGAATCTTTATCCTCCGGATCACTGGTATGGTGTTGTTGCTGGTGCAATCACAGAGAAAGACTGGTCTGAAAATGGCATTATGACTGCCGGTGGGTTGGAATATAATCCCACCAGTGGTGTTTTTATTCTCAAAGGAAACGGTGCCGGGCTTGATGAAGACGAAAGAGATCAGGCCTATTATGTTTATAAACAGGCGTCAGGTGATTATAATCTGACTGCAAGAGTTACGGATCTTAAAATCACTGACGATACATCCTATAAAGAACATGCCGGTCTAATGATAAGGGATAACCTTAGCGTGGGGGCAAAAAATGTGTTTACAGGATTTACTCCCGAGACCAGTGCCAGTGCCAATGACGGTAATTTTAATTTCAAATACAGGGATGTTGAGAATGCGGATGCTAATGGAAACGGAGGCGAGCGAGCCAATACATATAAAGTTACCGGAAGCTGGTTAAAAATTAAGAGAGAGGGCAATCAATACACTGGCTACTACAGCAGTGACGGAGCGAACTGGCAGGAAGGCACCGGGAATTTTCTAAAAACACTTGATGGTGTTGGCAATATTATTACCAATAAAGCAATGGCGGGCATGGCAGTCTCTTCATATAATACAACCCCTGATTATATGTACGTTCAAAATGGCCCTTGCGGGGACGCAGTCTGTTATTATAAAAACAGGATAAAACATTTTGCTGATTATCCGGATAAACCCCTGAATAGTTTTGGTAACTATCCAGGATATGATGCGTATTCTTTTGAAGTGGTTCCGGAATATATGGTTGTTAATTCCATAAACCGGCCTTATTTGTTCCGGGCAGGCTCTGGGTATCGGTACGGTTCAGTCAGTGGAGGGTATGAGTGTCAAACAGATTTTACAACTGGGTACGATATGTCAACAACAGCAGGGATAAAAGCTGCCGCTGTAGATGCGGCAGCAAATATGCCAAGGGATGAATATGTTAATCTTTCAGCTCAACTGAGCGAAAAATGGTCGTTTAAGGTCTTAAAAGACCATGACAATGTTGGTGACACAACAAACCCCAGAATTTTTAAAGTAAGCCAACGAAACGGTTCCGGATACTGGTTAGGTTATGAATGTAAGGTTGCTGAATCAGTTAATTTTCGTCCATCCGGTGATTTAACCAGTAATGCCCACTGGGAATATACAGATTACTGGAATAATGACACAGAGTTTCCTAAATGGGATCCTTCCGTAAAATATGGAAAAAGGGACGTTGTAGATGGTAAAACTTATCAGATTAAGGATTCAGATGGCGATTATCTGTGGGAGGTCGTCTCCTATAACAGCTCATATAATAACTGGTCTTCAACAGTTGCCGGCTATGGGACAGGCTGGCGCTCTCACTGGAATAGTGTGGCTGCCGATGATCAATATGACGACCTCGCATACTGGGACCAGGCGGGTGACCTTGAAGATACGATTACTGCCAATGTTTCACTAAAACAACGTACCTCCCAGTCGTCACTTGCATCGTCAGGATATTCGCCGAGAGCGGTTGATGGAAATACAGACGGTGCCTATGGCAATAATTCAGTTACCCATACAAATGCTGAAGCCCGGGCATGGTGGCAGGTTGATCTGGGTGCAAATTATGATATCTCATCTATAAAAATATTTAATAGAACAGACAGCTGTTGTACCAGTCGGTTAAGGGACTTTTATGTGCTGGTATCAAGTGCTTCCATGGCCGAAACCCCGATGTCTGTCGAGACATATAACACTTTAACAGATGTGGCAAATGACGATGCCTGGCGAACATACAACGATGGTGTATTAACGGAGAATGATATTACATTTACGCCAACAGAAAGTGTTAATGGCCGTTTTGTTATGATCGTTCTGTCTGGTTCGGCAGAAATTACACCGCTAAGTCTTGCTGAAGTCCAGGTTACCGCTGTCGTTCCAAAAGTTATAGTGCTTAGTAACAGGAATAAAGACTGGCTGCGAATTGACCCTGGTTCTTATGATGAGATGAATACAACGACCGGAACAGCTTTTAGTAATTATTACTGGCAGGAGTTATGGCGTGATATTGTATATGATTATCCGGTTGGTGATGATACGGTTATTGATGTTGCCAAAGCCTGGGAAGCGGGACGTTACTATGAAACATCACAATCAACGACGGCAACTTTTGATAATGTTGAGCTTGATACCACGGATATTGAATTAATCAAAGCGGACGCTATTTACAGTGGTTCTGAAACAGGTGCTATTACAGTGAGACCTGCAAAAATTAAGGATGATTTTGATATCCTTGAATTTGAACTGGAGAAAGCAGGACTTTTGACTGTTAATACCACCGGCTGTGGTGTAAATGAAAAATCAGAAATAAAAATATATAACAGGCTTGGTGAAAGATTCAATACATCAGGTGTTCTGACCGGTGGTAATTTTCTAATTAATAAAGTGATTGCAGCCGGCATTGGTGAAGTCGATTTTATTGCTTCCCCCGGAACGTATTATGCAAAGGTTCTGAACCATTCGGATACAAATACTGACGATGGGGATAAAACAGCGTTTATTTATACCCTGAATGTCTCTTGCGATACTGCAAAGGGGGATGACCATGGTAACTACAGAGAACTTGCAACTCTCCTTACAAAGTGGGATATCAATCAGTCTCCGCTGATTTATTATGATACGGAGTCGGGGACTGTGAATGGTGATACCGGTGACGATGGCGATACTGATTTTTTCAGATTTGATGTTCCGTCCTATTCAGACTATCCAAATGGTGGCTATGTAAGGATTATGTCGGACTCTGCTGATGTCAGTGCAACATTGTTTGACAGCTCGGGTAACGTTCTTCTGGCAAAAGAGTCAATTGTGGAAGTATCACCCTATGAGTCAGAAGCGTTTCCCGGAGCTCTGGTAAAACAACTGACAGAAGGCACTTATTATATTGAAGTGGCAACAACGGCTACTGTTAATACCGGTTATATACTGTATGTTGACTTTGATGATTATGGTGATCTTTACGATAAGGGGGCAAAACCGTTTACAGGGTATAATGTTATAAAGGGTTCCTTTGAAACAGTTAAGAATACATCACCTGCAGCGAATGCCGATAAGGATCTTTTCAGGCTGGATGCGATGACTTCGGGGTTGTATGAAATTTATACAAGTGGCAGCTGTGATACGTCAGCAATACTTCGTGATAAAGATGGCAATATTACAACATCAGGCATTGATACGAACAAGGATAATATCGATCCCGGTGGCGGTGATATGAATTTTATAATGACCTTATCTTCTCTTAATAATGAAGCATATTATATTGAAGTCAGCGAAAAGAACGGAAAAACAGGTGATTACCGGTTACATATTACACAGCTGGATGACTATGCTGATGACTGGCACTGTAGAGTCTACTCTGGTGGGGGATGGCAGACGGGGTTGACGTATTGTAACCCTGAGGTTGGTAAGCTAATAAACAATGGCTCCGGGGTGACTGATCTTCCGGGTGTTATCAATCTTCCGGGGGATATCGATTATTTTCAGTTTAATACCGGTAACCTGACAGGGGACGGCAACGGCAGGTTAAGTATTTTGTCTTCAGGGGATCTGGATACACTCGCCAAACTCTATCTCTATGACGATGTTAATAACCGGGCAACAAAAGTTGCATGGAACAGTGACGGAGCAGCAGACTCAGAAGGAAATTTTAAAATTGAATATGATGTCATGGAACCTGCCATTTACCTGCTTAGTGTCAGTGCTCAGTTTCCACAGGATACAGGTTCATATGAACTGAGTGTTACTCATACCACCACTGGTGGATATGAATCGGATGACGAAGGTAATACATATGCTGCTGCCAGGATAATTCCGGGCGATGAGTTGTCAATTGACAATTCAAGTGTATCGTATGAAGATGCCGGGCTGGATCTTGAAGGTGATTATGATTATTATCAATTTGAAGTCATTGGCACAGGCCTGCTGACTGTCTGGACCGAAACCCCCACTACTACATTAGATACCTATGGTTACCTCTATGCCGCAACAGGGAATAATGACAATGGTGACCCCGTTATGTATGAATTTCTTGTAAGCAATGATGACGATCCTGATAAGACGAGTACGTTAGATACTAATTTTAGCCTTCAGTATTATGTTGATGGTAAATATGAATATAAGTCTGTAATAATTGGTGACCCTCCGAAACCACAACCTGTAACTCGTTTTTATGTGAAAGTAAAAGGGCTCCGTAAAGCAGATACAGGAAACTATGAACTTCATATCCGTTTTGACACGCAGGTTAATGATCAGGTGGGGGACAATTGTGCGACAGCAGAAAGTATCGGGCCTGGGATACGGACGTCAAAAATAGATCTTGCCGGAGATATTGATTATTATAAATTTGTTGCCGGTCCTTTATCGGGGGATATTGCTAGTCCTATTAATGCTGAAACGTCTGAGTCCACTGGACTTGATCTTTTCGGGTACTTGAAAAACAGTATGTGCGGTACAATCATTATGGATGATAACAGTGGTGACGGTGAAAATTTTAAACTGAACGGAAGACAGCAGCCGAATGAAGATGGTCGCTATAATCCTGAAGTCTATTATGTAGGAATAACGGATTACGAAGATTTGAATACAGGTGCTTATACACTTGATCTTGAGTCAAACGGAACCTTTCTGACCCTGGGAAATGAAACGGACTGGGCGCCGATTGATAACAGTATTCATTATTTTGGATTTGAAATACCAGAGGTCGCATCAACACTTTCATTTACCTGTACCGGGTCTGTGGTGGGTACTGACTTTAAACTGATTGCAGGTGATGTGGGCGTAGGAACTGAAGTTAAGGGTGTTATCAATACAGATCTTGGAAATGATTTTCGGGTAAATCATGCCAACATTGATCCGGGGCAATACTATCTGATGGTAACCCCGTCAGGCGGCACCGGCACAGACGACATAATAATCAAAGCCGATAAATGGCTATGGGACCATGGGGTGTTTGAAGGAAGCACTGGCTCTGCCGGAACATTCAACACTTTGAGTAGACTTACTAATTCAACTCTGTTTGATCTGGAGGCCACAGGTGGTGATATCTGGCAGGGGAGCGACAGAGGGTATTTTGCCTATAGAAATGTCACCGGAAATTTTGAAATTTCCGCAAGTATGACAATTACAGGTTCAGGAGATGGCTGGGCAAAGGTCGGTCTGATGGTAAGAGAAAGTATAAATCACAAAGCGATCAATATTTTTGCATCCTATGCAGATTCACATGGAAGTACGGTTCAGAAACGATTGAATAACACCTGTGCTGATGACGATAACAGCTGTACTACTTCAATTTCTGACAGTAACCGATCGAACAGATTTGCAAAACTTATAAGGTCCGGTAACAAGATAACCGCCTTTAAGAGCGCCAACGGGTATGATTGGGAATATGTTGATGAGACAAATGTTTCCGCCCTTGGCGGGGACGTTCTTGTCGGATTTGCGGCAACGTCACACAATAGCAGTAACCGACAATTTGTGATTGAAGAAATTAAATTTACCAGTGATGTTTCACTCTATTGATAAAGGATAACAGGTGAGCCAATGAAAAATATATTAATTGCCATAACACTGCTTACTTCACTTGTTTTGGTTTTAAATGGATGCGGCAGTTCAAATTCCGGTCCGGCAACGGCGGCAGACGTAGCGGATACTACTGTCTCTGAACTTGTCGAGGCGTCTGAGGGGGGCTCTTTAACGTATCAGGTGATGGATGGCACCCGTGTGACACTGGAGATTCCACCAAACGCATTAAGTGAAAGTATAACCACAACACTTAAAGTAGATGCCGCATCCGATACAGAATTGGCAGGAGTCGATTCTCTCTACGTCATAACTGTCGGGCCGGAGTCTGTGAAACTATTTAATCCGGCATACCTCAGAGTCATTCCGGCGCCGGTAATTGAAAACGTCAAAAATAAAGGGCTGTTTATAGTAAATGATAATAATCATTTAATGCCTTTGAAACAAGTGAACGATGATAATCAGGTAAAAGGCAGTATTTATATGTCGGGCAGATATGAATTATCAGGGATTGATACCGGAAAGTGCATTGAGATTCTTAGTGACATCGAAGCTGCGGATATTCCGGAAAACTGGCAGGATCTGATTTCAGTATTCAACGGACTAATATGGACCGGAACCTGGTTTCGTAATAATAATGAATCTGATGACGCTAAAGCATGTATGGATAATGCTATTGATATATGCAGTCAGGGGATTGAAAAATTTATTGCCCGGTCCCTGTTAAATGATGACAAGGCGCTGGCTGAATATAAAAATAGTCTTGAAAAGTATAAGTATATTCAGAAACTTTGTGCCGACCAGGAGGTTTTATCAAAGAATCTTGATGGTAAGTAACGGGTTTTCGGATCTAAAATACATAAAAGAGGCCCTATACTAAAAAGGTATGGGGCTTTTTTATTAAATAAAGAGGTCTCTTTCTAATGGTTTCCACCGAAGGTTTTACCGCTACGTTCTGCTTTTCCTGAAATCAATATTTCCATAATAAAAAAAATAATAAAATTCCAGTAAGATACATTGAGCACTAAAACAACTATCTGTACATGTAAACATAGTTTGCGTAAAAGAGTGAACGTTGTTATTTATATTGACATTGATTTATTTGACGTGTTACATGTTTTAGTGACTGTATAAAAATTAAATTGTTGATTCAGGTTTGATAGTTGATAAAAACTGCCCTGAACACAGTTCTATATTGATGTAACTATCAATTATTATGTGAAAAATTAAGTTGGTTATTCAGATTTTTTGCCATTTTAAATGGTTGCCCCTGGAGGAATCATGAAAGCTTATAAGGTATCTACGATTGTTCTTCTTATGTTCATCGTTGTTGTTTCTCTTTGTTTAACACCTTCACTGTCATTCTGTGCGAATAAAACCTGGTATGTCAGTGCTGCAATGGTAAATGACGAGGGAGACGGCGCGTCATGGAGTACAGCATCTAAAAAAATTCAGACAGCAATAGGCAAAGCTACCGGCGGTGACACCGTTATAGTCAGAGCCGGGACTTACAATGAATACAATATTTCTTATGGTGGGTTAGCTATAACCGTTCAGGCCGAATATATCGATAACCCCGAGTGTGAAGGCACACCCGCGTGTATAGAAGGCGCTGAATCCTATATTGCGCAGAGTAATGGTGGTAATACAGTCTTTTTATTTACCAGTGGGGAATACAGTTCTTCTGTCCTTCAAGGATTTACAATAAGAAATGGTGAAGGAAGTACCGGGGGCGGGATAAAAGTCCGGAGTTCATCAACAGAAGCAACCTCGCCAACCATCAAAAACTGCATCATCCGGGATAATAATACAACCAATCAGGGTGGCGGTATTTTTGTTTCATGCGACCTGGATTCCAAATATTCCAGACCAACATTTGTTGACTGCAAGTTTATAAATAACACCGCTAATAATTATCAGGATGGTGGTGCCATGTTTATCGCTAACGGGGGGATGCCGACCTTCAGGAATTGTTTATTTGAAGGTAACTCAGTCCAGGGCGCGGGTTCGTATGGCTCTGTTGCAAGAATTGAAGGTACAACAGCAATGGTAAACATGCTTAATTGTACCATTATAAATAATTATAATTTAAGCAGTGTAACGACATACGATGTAATTTCCTTAAACAATACTGCGCTTGCCTCTACCTTTATAAATTGTATTATCAGAAACCCGGGGCTACGGGGAAAAGAAATAAGCTTTAGTCAGGGAACACAGATTGTTGATCATGCTCCGGCAGTAAAAAACTGTAATATACTTGACGATAATTATGACCTTGATACAGAACATGGCAGCCGGTCTGATAACTATGACTTAGATGTACAATTTACCGGATCAGGTGATTATCACCTTGCTATGAATTCCCCTGATATCAATTCCGGCGTTGCCGGCACATCGGCTGATATTGACGGTGTACTACGTCCTTATGCATTGAGTAATAACTGGGATGTCGGGGCATATGAATTCAATTTTTGTTATCTTGTGGAGAATGATATTAACCGTGTGACCACAGGTGACTGGAATGCTGCAAACGGGCAGTGGAAAGATATTACTGTCGATGCTGCAGCTTCAGGCAGTGGGGCGGTGGTTGATGCCGATGTGGTTGCCGGATCAAACATTCAGAATTTTGAAACACATTTCTATAAGCTAAGTTTTTCCGGAGGAAGTACCGGGGTTTTAAGGGTTGAAACGAAAGACAGTGATGGTGGTTTTGGAAACACCTATGGGTATTTAATAGACGCAAATCAATGTGATACCGGCAAGTTTCTTGCTGAGGATGATAACGGGGCCGAGGATGGTCGTAATTTTAAAATTGATTATCCGTATATTGATGGTTCTGCCAATACCTATTATCTTGCTGTGAAAGGTCGTGATGCGAGCCCGTATGATCTTGAAATATGGCTGCAGACTGATGCTCAGGGGAATATGTGCAGTAATTCAGTTGTTGATTCAGTGAACTACAGATTCAATAATACTTTTTTTGACGGAGCTGGCTACAGTCAGGTCGGGGTACCTGACTCCGGGACAGCTGCAATCGATTTTGATGATGATATTGATGTCTACAAAATTGAGTTCGGCAAACCAGGAACCCTTGTTGTTGACTGGCAGGACGAAATTGAACTGAATGATAAGGACTTCGAAATCAGGCTGAAGGACTCTAATTGTGATCTGATAGAGACTGAGGTTATATATGAAGACGAACGTCTGATTGCAGATATATATGATTCAGAGGCTATCTATCTAGAAATTAAAACCGCATCCGGTGTCGGAGCAAAAAATTATGCCTTAAAGCTTGATTTTTATCCGCCTGATTACTGGTATGATGTAATAACGGCCGTTTTACCGTCTGAAAGCTGGCAGGAAAATGGCATAAGCACCAAAGGCGGCCTGGAATATGACCCTGCAAACGGACTCTTTGAAATAGAAGGAAACGGATTAGGGCTGGATGATGATGAAAGAGATCAGGCCTATTTTGTGTATAAAAATGTCGCAGGTGATTTTGACTTTTCAGTAAATGTAAAAGAGCTCGCTCCAACAGAAGCTTCATCTTATGAAGAACTTGCCGGTGTGATGGCAAGGACCTCACTTTCTCAGGGTTCCAAAAATGTCTTTGCAGGATTCACCCCGAATAATCCGGCCACTGGCACCTCTGATGGGACGTTTCAATTTAAATATCGTGCTCTTAAAGATCAGGATGGCGTGCCTGCGGTGACAAAAGCTGACTCATACCAGACACCTACAGGAAATGACAATCCGAATGTCCGTATCAGGCGTGAAGGAAATGATTATTTTTCATATTTTTACAACATTAACACTGCCAGTTGGGAAGGCGGAACAGGGGACTATGTTAAAACCCTTGAGGGTGTCGGAAATATTATAGGAAGTAAGGCATTGGTTGGCATGGCTGTAACATCCTGTAACACAAGACCGGATTATATGTTTATTGACGACGGACCAGCTGTTTCTACAAATGGTGGCTCGTCGGTAAGACAATACTACAAGTGCAGGATTGATCATACTTCAAACCTGGTGAATCGACCCTGGATAGAGTTTATTAATTATACAGGCTATGAAACCTATTCTTTTAAAAATATGGCGGCCTTTTCTCCATCGAATAATAATACTGAATCACCAGAGTATCTTGCTGCTGTGACTACGTATTTAACAGCCACAGCTGAAAACAGACCGAGACTTTATAAAAAATCAGGGATTGGCTATGTCGGCTTTGAAGCAAAAAAGAAATTTGCTGATGGGAATGAATTGTTTACCAATCTGCCCCGTGAAAGGAATGTAAAACGGAGTGGGCTATCAAGCTCAGGAGATCCAATTTATTCTTATAGAGCTTTGAAGGATCATACTGCCAATAATACCAACTATCCACTAATAAATATGGTTAGATATGACCCTTCAGGTGTTGGCACTCCCTGTAAAATTTATACCTGTATTAAAGAGAACGGGCCAGGGACTGCCGCTGGTGTTAAGAGTCCTACTTATGCAGAAGACAATGACTACTGGCAGTATAATTCTGACTATGATACCGGGCTGTTATGCGATGGCTCGGGTGATGAACCAAAATTTGTGACATATTCAAGTAGTGAAAAATACGGCCCGGCGATTCAGGCCGATGACGAGGGTGATGCTATCTGGCAGGTCATTGGCTATAGTGCCGCATATAACAACTGGACAACCAACAGACAATACGGAAAAAACTATCTGGAATATTGGAATGATACCGCTTGGGACACAAACTATGATGATCTTGAATCCTATTACTCAACAGAGAATTTAACACAGTTGGCAGGCGTTACAGCAGAGCAATCGTCAACATATGGGGACCCACCTAACGAAAGGGTCGCTGACGAGGTTATTGATGGTGTTACGAACGGGGATGGTGAATCAAATTGCAGTCATACACTTAGCGAGCCACAGCCATGGGTTCAGATAGATCTTGGTGCTGACTATGATATCCATGAAATCAGGATTTATAACAGGACTGACGGCAGCAACCCGGAACGACTCGATGATTTTTATATTTTTGTAACCAAAACAAATATGCTTACTTCAAACAGTACGACACCTTCAGTTGAAACACTTGCAGCTGAAGAGGGCTCTGTTTTATGGCACTCCGGCAAGCTAAAGACTTTTAGTAACAATAACCGGTTTATGGTTAATAAAGGGAATGGTTATAATGGCCGGTATGTGATTGTAAAGCTTGGTGGTACAAATTTCCTTAATCTGGCAGAGGTTCAGGTAATGCGGTATAATGCAAATCCTGCAAATCTTGAAATTATTGGTAAATCCTGGGACTACTGGCGAACAACATCGGTAGACCCTTATTGGGTTGACGGGAATAATGCTACTGCCCCTGAATACCACACCTGGGCCTTAAACGAAAAATACGGAACATACTGGCAGGAATTCTGGAAAAAGACGAATGGTGACCTTGAAATAAACGGGAAAAAAATTGAAGATTTATCCACAACATTAATATGGGACGAGAATTTTAAAAAATATGAAACATCTCAGGCGACAAAAGCGATATTTAATAATGTATCTCTTGATACAACAGACCTTGAGTTAGGCGAACCAGGCGAAACCGGTGCGATTACAATAAGACCTGCAAAGGTAAGCGGTGATAGTGATATTTTCGAATTTCAGATTACAAATTCCGGAAAACTGACGGCTCAGACTACTGGCTGTGCAGCGACTGAAATCTCTAACATAGAGATTTATAACGCGCTTGGCGAAAAAATAAATACATCCGGAGGGCTCATAGGATCTACGGGTAACTATCTGGTGGATGGGGCAAATGTTGGCGGCAGTAATACGCCTGTTGACCTGATTGTTTCGCCCGGTACTTACTACCTGAGAGTCTCCGCACCTGACGGCGATATCTTTGAGTACGGTGTTAAGGTTAACTGCGATACAGGGGCAGGAGATGACCATGGTGACTACCTTGAATTTTCAACAATTCTTGAAAAATGGCCTGTGAACCTTTCCCCACTTCTCTATTTCAGGACAGAAACCGGAAACATTGAAGATGACGCTGATAATGATTATTTCAGATTTGATATTCCTAAAGATGCTTATCCCAATGGTGGTATTGTCAGGATTATGACCGATTATGCAGTTACTACCGGAGGTGTTGCCGGTATACTTCTCGATTCTGCCGGCAGGCAGTTAGGCGAGTCTTCAGATACCCGTATCGCAAACCCATATTATCCCGCCTATCAGCCCCTTTGGAATAAAGAGAAACTATACAAAACGAATGACAAGGTAAGTCATGGGGCGAACTTCTATGAGTGTCTCCTTGGAACTGTGGCCGGTGAAGAACCCGGTATAGCAGTAACCAAATGGGCAATTATTCCGATGAATCTGGTTTTTTCGAGGTGGGAAGCTGGAACATACCATGTAAATGATCTCGTCTATAACGCTGCGGATAATGATTACTATAGATGTATTAAGGAGACGAATGAGGAACCTTTAGACGATCCCGTTGACTGGGAATTCAGTGGAGTGCCTTTTGTTTCCTGGGTTCCTGGTGAATACAAACTAAAAGATGTTGTTTTCCATATTGACGCATATTATAAATGTACTGCAGATTCAACAAACTTTGAACCATCAGGCATCTCGGCAGACTGGAGCATCGTCGCAACACCTCCGGTAAGTTCGTATATGATTGAAAAAAAGTTGAATGCCGGGACTTATTATATTGTTCTTTCATCTGGTGCTGCCGTTGATTACGAACTATCAGTCGATTTTGACGATTATGGCGATACCCGTACAACTGCTCATCCGTTTGATGGCTACAATGCAATCAAAGGTCATTTTGAAACCGTTAAAGGCTCTGTGTCTCCCTGGAGTTATGATCCTGATGTTTTTGAGCTTTTTGTGCCCAACGAGAATATGGTCTTTACCATCTATACAACAGGGGACTCAGTGACGTATGGAAACCTTGTAGATTCTTCAGGCGCCTTAATTGTACAGGACTCAGCTCCGCCAGGTGGTAATTTCAGCTTTTCCACAGGCCCTCTTTCCGCAGGAACATACTATATTCAGACCTGTATGAAGGATACGGCTACCCCGGGTGATTATATGCTTCATATGGACATGTTCGATGATTTTGTAAACACCTGGAGCGCCTGCCCGGCTGAAGGAAATGATGGTGAAGTGGTTTGGAACTGTATCTGGGTTGATGAACCCTCTAAGAAGACGAAAATGGGTGATCTTGCTGTCGACACCGGAGGCGTTATAGAGATCCCTGCAGATCTGGATCTCTTTAAATATGAGGCTCCCGGTGCCGGTCGTGTAACGATTATTTCCACCGGCACGCTTGACACACTGGGTTCATTATACAGATATAAAGCTTCAAACCGTACAGCAGCGATTGTTGCCTGGAACAATGATGGTACAGGTGATAACTCCGGCAATTTTAAACTTGAATATGATGTGGATGGTGGGGTGACGTATCTTTTAAAAGTAAAAGGTCAGTTTCCGCAGGATACCGGAAGCTATGGACTTACCGTCTCGTATGTCGCGGCAGGGGGAAGTTCATACGATGAGGACAATGAAGGTGACACTTACAAGGATGCTAAGATTCTGAGTCCCGGCGGTCTTCCGCCCTCTGATCCGACTGTTGACTATACCGGGGGAATAGACCTGGAAGGGGATTATGATTATTATACATTTGTCGTTACCGGAACAGGCCTGTTAAAAGTCTGGACCACGACACCGTCAGGGCAAACTTTAGATACCTATGGCTATCTTTATGCAGGGGTTACTGAAGATACTTCAGGTGAAGATGGACTTATGTATGAATTTCTTGCCAGTAACGATGATAACCCGGAAAATACGGTATCGAATGATTTCAATTTTGGCATCCAGTATCATGTAGATGGTAGTCTGGCTTACACAGGCAAAGAGAGTACAGCCAGAACAATATTCTATGTTAAAGTAAAAGCATTTCAGCAAAATAAAACCGGAATTTACGACCTCCATGTCAGTTTTACGGAAGGGGTTGATGACAACGACGGGAATACCTGTGCAACGGCAACCGAGATCGGACCTGATTATCTGCCACCGGGTCTTGCTATCGACATGCAGGGGGACAAGGATTATTTTAAATTTGTAACAGGTCCTGAAACAGGTCCTGTAACAGGCCCTGTAATAGTTGGTACGGACAGCCGTTTGATGGCATCAACGACAACACCGGATGGCTCTGAACTCGATCTTTTCGGTTATCTGAAAAACTATATGTGCAGCACCGTTATTATTAATGACAATGGCACTGCCGGAAATGACAACTTCAGTATTGGCTGGACACACAAGAGTGACAATCCTGAAGTCTATTATGTCGGTATAAGGGATTTTGAAGATAAAAAAACAGGTCCTTATGCACTTAATCTGGATACCAACGGAACATTTCTTAAATCTGATGAGAACCTGACATGGATCCCTTTAAATCGGGACACACATTATTTTGGATTTGAAATACCTGAAGAAGCATCGACATTGAAGTTTACATGTACAGGGTCAGATGTCGACACTGAATTTAAGCTCTTATCCGGTGAAGACGGATTGAATACAAAAGTCAATTTTACTATTAGTACAGATCAGGATAATAATTTTACAATCACGAATCCGAAAATTGATCCGGGAACCTATTTTGTCATGGTGAAACCGTTAGGTGATTCGGTTACTGGCATGGTTTTGAATGTGGACAAATGGTACTGGACAGATGCCAACTTTACCGGTGACACTGGATCCGGCGAATTTAATTTGCCGCCATTTAAAAGACTTCCGAATGCAAAGGCATTTGAAATGGAAGTTACCGGTGTTGATCCGACTGCAGGCAATAATGATATATGGGGCACTAATGATAAGGGGTACTTTGCATACCGTGCTGTTCGCGGTGATTTTGAAATCTCTGCAAAGGTTACGATAAATGGCGCTGATCCGGCTGCCTGGGCTAAGGGTGGTGTTATGGTCCGTGATACAATCGTAGATACTTCAGCCAATGTTTTTGTGGCCTATACCCCCGGGCATGGCTGTACGCGTCAGCGACGGTTTGCAGCGGGAGTCACCGCTTCTGATTATGATGATAACGGAGATCACCGATTTGTCAGAATTGTTAGAAAAGATGACACGTATACATTCTATACAAGCAGGAATGAAACTGACTGGCAGACAACCGATATTTACGCCAGACCGACAGATGGGACTCTCACCGGGGAAGTTCTCGTTGGACTTGCAGCTTCACCGAATGAAAACGGGACCAGATCATTTACATTTGAAGAAGTTAAATTTATTAACGATAGTTCAGGATTTGAATAAGGTGAATAAATGAAAAAAAGATTATTGAGACTAATATTTATTTGTCTGTGCTTGATAATGAGCGCCTGTGGGAGCTCAAAAACAGATTCATCTGTCGGGCAACCTGATGGGGTTTTTACCTCTTCTGTTATTGAAAACAGGGATGGGGGGACTGTCTCCTGTAAAGCTGATGACGGAGCAGAAATTTTACTTGTCATTCCGCCTAACGCATTACCGGCCAGTGTGGACGTAAAACTGAGTGTTGAAACAGATACTGATTCAGAGACATTGTATCGTGTTACGATTTACCCTGTTGAGTTACAGCTTTTTGAGGCTGCTAAACTTGTTATCAGCGCTTCAGGCGCTTCGGCTACCATATCCGGTGCCATTTTGTTTTCAGCAAAAGCTGATATTGCGCCCGTACCACTAAAACAGAGTCAGGCAAATAATGTTGCCGAAGGCTGTCTGTACTCATTTGGCAGTTTTACCTGTGCCCGGTTTGATATGACAGACTATCGTGATATATCTTCCGGTATTCGTAATGCGAAAACACAGGAGACATGGCAGGACCTTCTGACTGCTTTTAACGGTATCGTATGGCTGGGTAATTATTTTTATAAAAATGATGAACTTGATGAGACGTTAACCTGCTTTGAAACAATTCCGGCTTTATGTGGTGATGCCCTCGACTATTTTATGGACAAAGCTGTTCCTGAAGAGGCGGATGCAATTATTGAGCATAAAAAGGCTTTAGCGAAATATAAATATATTCAAAAATTGTGTTCAGATCAGGAAGTTCTCCTTAAAAATCTTGATGATGAATAAGAGTCATTACTTCATGATACAAACATGCGAAATATTATCCCGCACTCCCAGTGCGGGATTTTTATTTTAAAATTCCGAAAAATTTTTCTTAACCATACAGATTATTCCTTTTTTTTCAATAAAATGCAGTATTTTACAGACAGATATTTACAAGAATCGCATTGCCTGATAATTGAGTGTAAAATACGAGTTTATTCTCTTGATTCAGTGACTTTTGTAAACGGGAAATTTATATCATGGAAAATATGTCGGTAGATTATTGGAATACCCTGTTAGATAAAATTTCAGCTTTCGTGATGCTTGTAAAAAGCTGGCTGCTGGTTGTTATAGATCCGCTAAGACCATGGATTGAGCCGTATGAAGATATCGTTATATGGTTGATCCCGGCATTATTGCTTTTGTTGCTCCTATTGCTTATTCTGCTGGTGAAAAGACGGCGCAAAAAAAAGGTGGATGTCGGGGATACTGAACCTGAACCCAAAATGGCGGAAGAGTCCGAAGCGGTTTTGGTTCCACCTGACGTTAAACAGGTCAAAGAGATTGATGGTGATTCTGAGCTGAAGCAGGAACAAGAGCAGGAAGAGCCTGCCGGCATTTTGCGGAATATCAGAACAGGGCTTGAGAAAACACGTAAGGCGTTTTCAACAAGTGTTGACAGAATTTTTGCAGGCGGTGGACTTGATGATGATACAATAGAAGAACTTGAAGAACTCCTGATTACGTCAGATGTTGGCGTGAAAACATCGCTTGAAATTATTGAAACCCTTGTTGAAAAAAAATCTGAAATTAAAAATGCAGCCGATTTGAAACGTCTTCTTAAAGAAGAGATCTTCAGCTATATCAATGTGGCTGAAAAGGCGACCGACCAGCAGACAGAAAAACCTCATGTAATGATGGTCATTGGGGTAAATGGAGTCGGTAAAACAACAACAATCGGAAAGCTTGCCGCAAAATTTGTTAAAGAAGGAAAAAAGGTACTTATCGTTGCAGCAGATACTTTCAGGGCTGCAGCATCAGATCAGTTGAATGTCTGGGCTGAAAGATCGGGTGCAGATATTGTGCGTCATCGTGATAATTCCGATCCGTCTGCTGTTGCTTTTGACGGGATGGAGGCTGCCATTGCAAGAGGTATGGATATTGTCATTATCGATACAGCCGGGCGCCTTCATACAAAGAAGAATCTGATGGAAGAACTTAAGAAGATAGAACGGACAGTCGCCTCAAAAATGCCTGGGGCACCTCATGAGACCGTGATGGTCGTTGATGCAACAACAGGTCAGAATGCACTTCAGCAGGCACAGCTTTTTAATGATGCCGTTGGTATAGACACAATAGTCCTGACAAAGCTTGACGGAACAGCGAAAGGTGGGATTGTCGTAGGTATTACCAATACACTGAATATCCCTTTAAAGTATGTCGGTGTCGGGGAGCAGGTTGATGATCTTCAGTCTTTTGATGCGAAGGAATTTGCCGATGCGTTGATCTGATAGAATATCTGTATAATCAAATATAAAAAGCCGGGCAAAATTGCCCGGCTTTTTTGTTTAATATGCAAAAAGCCATATTTTAGAAAGGCTTCGATACCTCTACTTTAAATTTCATTTCCCTGTCAGGATCTTCTATAGGATCAATTGCTTTATCGTTATTCCAGTCATCAAAAACAGGTATTACAGCTTTGCCTGTAATATTCATGTTAAGGGCAGAATAGAAATAATTGACAGTTGGTATAAGGTCATATGTGGTAAGACCTGCTGAGTAGGTAGATCCAAATGAGTATTTTAGTTCATCTTCCATATGCGTATTGAAAACAAGCTCGCCACCGGCAGATAATTTATCATTTATTGTATAAACACATCCTGCTGAGAGAAACATATCATCACCATATATGATTTCGGTACCTGCGTCTTCATAATCACCGGTCAATGTGTATCCCAGGCCACCTTTAAATGCAAATTTGTCTGCATACCAGGTCGCTTTTACAAGAAGCCCGATATCATACGAACCTGTACCAAGAGCAACATCAGCGTCTTCAATTTCACCGGTAGCCGTCTTTACTGTAAGTTTTGAATCCAGAAGTACTTTCGGTAGACGAATCAGGTAATCCGTTGTTACAGATATATCCCCAAGGCCGCTGTCTTTTTCAGTACCCATCTCACGTTCTGTATAAGGGATAATAACACAAAAGTTGATTCGTTCTTTTTTATCAGCTAAAAAATCTACAGGCATACCATAAGAGAGAGGGATGTTAACAGTTCGAACATTTTTACTGTAGATGGTTTCAATACTGATTGCCTTGGATGCAGAATCACTGAGTGTTTCCTCCCCATTTTCAACTGTCGTTAGTGTTGACGGATCGTAAGCCATGATATCTGGTACTTTATCAGACGTTGCAATATCCTGACTCTCAGTGTCATGGTAATTTGGCAGCATAGAATTTGGTTCGACTGCAAAAGAGGCTGATACAATTAATAAAGAGAAAGCGGATACGACAACAACAAAAATCTTTTTCATTTCGAAGACTCCTTTTCCTGTTTAAAATAAACGGGTGCATATAAACGTAAACACAGCTATGCACCGGCCAATTAATTATATGTTAGTAATTTTTTTCTGCGAAATCTAATCCCATCTTCATTAGATAGAAAGATAATAAACAGATTCTAACACTGTAGTCAAGAAAATCTGAGAGGCAGTTTTACATTGTTGCAATGTCATTTTTTAATGTATCAATCAGCTTGCTTACTTCGTTAATGCTTAAGGTAAAGGCTTCGAGCTCAGTAACAATTGTTTCCTTATCCTGTTTTTTCTCATTAATAAGATCGGAAACAGTCTCAAGGTCATTGATATAAGCGTTGAAACTACTGGTATGAATGTCATAAATGTTATCAGCAATGCTTTTTGTCAGTTTTAAAAAATATTGGTATTTAAGGTTTTCCTTATAACTTAAAAAGTGGGATACAAGGTTTGAAACAGTTTCACGTTTTATCCTTGCAAGACCGTCTTTTAGAGCCATTTTTTCATTGTCCGCTTTATTTGTTGATTCTTTTTTTAAAGCTTTTTTAATAAAACTGACAATACTGTATAGTCCGAAGCGGACAACAGACTCTGCCCTTACGCGAGCGGTATAGCTTATAATTGCTGAGGCTTTGGGGACTTTTATTCCACCTGAAGTTTTTAAAGAATCAATGTCCGGAAAATCATGCGTCCCGTTGTTTTCCGGAATACTCACAATAATATCAAAATCATCCAGAGTTGAACTATATTCAGCAAGAGCATTTTCAACCATATTCTCATATGGTTTCGTCATTTCATAAAGTAAATCGATAGATTTTTTATCATTATGTTTGATAAATCCGAGGATTTTTGGCGTTATTGTTTCCGTCATGAAAGTATCGACAGCCTGCTTGAAATCCTGAAAAACCATATAGAGATTACCGGTAAAGTTGGGCTTGCCGTCATTATTCAAGTCAGATGTAAAGGTGTGCTCATAGTTTGTGATGAATTTTTTGAGTTCAGAGATTGCCGTGCCGGATCGTTCATCAAAATAGACGTCTACTTCATGCTTCAGCTCAGCATTCACTTTTTTAACAGCACCGTCAAGGGTACTTCGTATCATCGAACTGACTTTACCTGTTTTATTCTGATTCCCTTTGATTCTTGCGATTATATCGTTTGCACTTGATGAGTCCCTGTTCAGAATTTCGTGGTTTATTGCGATTCGCTGCTTTATTCCACCGACCATAATCGTAAGGCGTTCTATGTGGTTTGTTAAAAGGAGTGAGTATCTGTTCTCTGTAAGTCTGCGGTTTAAGACGTCACCGAAACGATTGATTTCATTAAAAGAGAGCTCAGTAAACTCTTTCTCATTTTCCCATTGTTCAAGTCGGAGCATATCTTTTTTCGTTAATTCAATGCCTGTATTTCCTGTCCCTTTTTTTGCACTGAACAGGTTGTAGAGTGCTGAGAGCGTAAATACTTCCGGTTGTGGAATAATGATGGACAGCTCCTCTTTAATCCGGGCCATAAGGCTATTAAATTCATCAAATGATTCATGTTCAGAAAAATCGCAATTGATTACAAAGAGCATATTATCCATGATTCCCATCTCTTTGATCATTGACAGAAATTTAATGTCGGCACGTCTCAGGCCTGTTCGGCTGCTTACAACATAGACAATAAGATTGGTTACAGACAGGTAATCCTGAACCATGGCAAGATGAAGGGGGTTCGGAGAATCACTCCCCTGACAATCGGCGATCTCTATGGAACTGTTCCATATGTCTGTATCTATTTCAAGCTGTGTATCGTTGATATAAACAGCCATGATTTCATCTCCAGTGAATGTACGGTGCTCGGAGAAAGCTTCATTTTCGTATGTTTTTATGACAGAATCGGGTGCAATAATATCTTTAATGCGTTCATACCCTTTAAGATAGGATGAGAGCAATACTGTATTTAAATTCCGGCTGTCATCTACGATCAGTTGTTCTGTCTGCAGTGAGTCGAGTGCATCCCCGAGTTTCTTCCGGTGGCTCTCTTTTCTCAGGTCAAAACGAAAGTCATCAGCTTCCTGAGTTTCAATTGGTAGTAGCGTTAACCCCTGTTCAATATCGGTGTTTATTTCATCCCATGCTTTAAAGCTGACTGTTGCCTTGAGACTTTTACCGCATCTGATTTTTGTAACGATTGACGTTATTACGCCTGCACCGCGTTTAAGATAATCATTTCTGAAAAGCGAGTTTACAAATGTGCTTTTACCTGATTTAATCGGGCCAACAACAGCGACCCTGACAATGTCTTCAGAAATTTGTTTTGTTGCTGCAGTACAAGTTGCATTATATTTACTGAAAGTGTCATTGGAAACACTAGATATTGTATCGGTATCCTTGATCAGTTCAATGAAATCTGAGTTTAACTTGATCAATCTCTCTTTTAGACTATCAAAATTGTTCATAAAAAAAATATTCTCCGGTTAAATGACAAAATATAACGAGCTGTTTATAACCTTTATAAAAAATATTGTCCAATTATAATCCTTAACCGGTTAAGAATTTGAATAAAAGCAATGCGGTTTCACTTCAAGGCGGACAAGGTGTTCCGGCATTTGAATTGTCTTCTTGACACCATACCCCCCATTCTATATTATCAACATTATAGAAATTGTGATTCTGGTTCTTTTTTTGTCCTGTAATCTGCCAGTCTGCTTAATTTGAATGCCAGAGAAAACAAAACGTTTTTTTGGCGGAGAACCCTTCTATTCATAAAGTGAAATTGCATAAAATGTAAGATTGATTATTTGGCAAAGTGTTTTGGATTATACGTGTGTAAACCAGTTCCGTATGTGTTTGTTGAGGGTGTTTTGTTTGACGATAAATGGAAAGTTTTAATTGTAGATGATGAGGAAGAAGTCCACAAATTAACACGGCTTGTTTTAAGTGATGTTCAATTTGAAGGGAAGTCACTTGCTTTTTTTTCAGCGATGTCAGCCAGCGAAGCCATTGATGTATTTAAGGAACATTCCAATATTGCGTTGCTTATCCTTGATGTCGTAATGGAGACCGATAATGCCGGACTCGAACTGGTTCACTATATCCGAAAAGAGTTAAAGAATGAAATTGTCCAGATTGTTCTTCGGACCGGACAGTCCGGAAAAACACCTGAACATGAAATTATAGTGGAATATGGTATTAATGACTACAAGTCAAAGGTAGAGTTGACAAATGAAAAACTCTTTGTGTCAGTTATCTCTTCTTTAAGGGCTTATAAGCAGTCTCACTCTATTGCATTATTGAATAACCAGCTGCAGGAAGAGCTGATCAAAAAAAATCAGGCTCAGGCAGAAATCCGGACATTGAATGAAGAACTTGAAGCCCGTGTTACGGAACGTACAAGACAGCTAAGGCTAACAAATACAGATCTTGAAGAGGCAATAAAAAGGGTCCGGCTTCTTGCAAAGGAGGCTGAGACCGCCAACAGAGCAAAGAGCCAGTTTCTTGCTAATATGAGTCATGAAATCCGAACGCCGATGAATGGTGTTGTGGGCATGACAGAACTTCTTCTTGGTACGCAGCTTACCTTTGAGCAACAGGAATATATTCAGATTGTTCGAAGCAGTGGGAAGTCGTTATTATCCATCATTAATGCGATTCTGGATTACTCAAAAATCGAAGCAGGCAAGCTTGAGCTTCATAAAAGTGACTTTAACCTGCGCTACATTATTGAAGATGTGTTTGACCTGCTGTCCATTAACGCATATGAAAAGCGTCTTGAGTGTTCAACCTTTATAAAAGATGATATTCCTGTTGAATTAATTGGTGATTCAGGACGCCTGCGGCAGATTCTTATCAATCTGGTTGGTAACGCCATTAAGTTTACAGAAAAGGGTGATGTCTCACTTAAAGTTACTCTGGAAAAAGCAACTGACTCTGATGTAACGATTCGATTCGAAGTGGCCGATACAGGGATTGGAATCCCCTCAGAGAAGCTGGATATGGTTTTTCAGTCTTTTTCTCAGGTCGATTTTTCGATGTCAAGAAAATACGAAGGTACAGGATTAGGACTCGCTATTTCAAGTAAACTCGCTGAAATGATGGGTGGGACCTGCGGTGTCAGAAGTGAAGTGAACCAGGGCTCTGTTTTCTGGTTTACAGCTGTTTTTGAGCGTCAGGCAAAATCTGTCAGTGATGGTTTTCTGATAAGCCGGAACCTTCGTGGGAAAAAAATTCTTGCTGCCGTTGGTAACATTACAACACGAAAATCTCTGATTGAGATGCTGGCGGCTTGTGATTCAGTTTGCCATGAAGCCGCTGATGGTGCAGAGGCTCTTGAATCTATTGAAGTAGAAGCCAAGACCAGTCAGCCATATAATGTGGTTATTGCTGATCTTGAACTTCCCGGGATTGAGGCCTTAATGCTCCATAATGTACTTTCACGAAAAAAAGGGGGGAAACCCCCTGGCTTTATTGGTATAAATCCAACAGGGAAAATAATAAACCAGAACGCACTTGAAAAAGAATGTATAGATGCTTACATTACCAAGCCTGTCAAGATGTCTAAGCTTGTGTCATCACTGGCAGAGGTTTTTGGTGAAAGTTATGTAAGACAGAATGATATAAACCGGACTGCCGAATCTTCAGAAAGTAGTTTTGATGTGATGACGCAGGATGGATTAAATATACTGATAGTTGAGGATAATATTGTTAATCAGAAAGTTGCCATTAAGTTTATTGAAAAAATAGGTCATAGAGCTGATGTCGCCGGAAATGGGCGTGAATCACTGGATGCATTAAAAAAAGTAGACTATGACCTTGTTCTGATGGATGTTCAGATGCCTGAAATGGACGGACTGGAAGCAACTAAGCTTATCCGGGCCAGCAAAGTTGAAGTTATTAATAATGATGTCCCCATCATTGCAATGACAGCTCATGCAATGAAAGATGATAAAGTTCAATGCCTTGCTGCTGGTATGAACGGATATGTTTCAAAACCTATTACCCAGAAACGTCTTGCCGATGCAATTGACAGCGTTATGGGACAGTGCAATGTCTGTCGAGTATAGATCTGATTAACTGCTTTTACAAAATGAAATACGTGGAGGTCTGATGACTGAGAAATCGACATTTTTACAATTAAGAGAAAATGAAAGAGAAAAACGGAAAACACTTATTATATCTGCTGCAATGAACCTCTTTAAGGGGAAAGCATTCCATGAAATTGGTATGCGGGATATTGCTTCTGAGGCCGGTGTTTCACCTGCATCAATTTACAGATATTTCCCAAGCAGAGACGACCTTTTTGTTGAGGCTTTGATCAGAGATATTAATGAAATTGAACAGCTTCTGAAGGGTAGTGTTTCAAAAGATACAACAATTGAAACCTTAACAATAGGTGTCGTTGATTATTTTATTGAAAATGAGGCAACATTTCAGATGATGTGTCACTTTTTGATGCGTGGTGAAGAGAACCAGAAAGCCTATAAGAAATTTAATGCGGTTATGCTTTACTTCACAAAGATGTTTGATGAAGTTGTCGTTAAGGTTTCAGGTTCAGGTGGACTTAGGTTTCACAGCCAGGCGTTCTTTGCATCCCTTGCCGGTATTGTGATGACATTCAGGTACTATCCTGGCCGAAGCGTTAAAGAAAGGACAAAATATATGCACGATCTGGCACTCCTTATTATGAATGAAGGCAGTGCACTCAGCTCTCTCGGCTGGGACGAAAAGTCAAAATAACATTGAAATACTTTACATTTTCAAATTTCAAATGTATATCAATGCTGATTGATGAAAAACTTATTAATTTGTACATTTTTTATTAATGTATGAATAGACACATACATTAACAACCGGTTTGTTTTTTACAAAATTAGGAGGATAAAAGATGAAGAAGCTACTTGTGGTAGTATGTTGTATCGGCGCGTTTGCTCTTGCTGGGTGTGGTAGTGATGAAACTCCGGAAACATTTGGAAAGAAATACATTGAAAAGAAATTTGAAAATATCAATTGTGAACTTGAAGACCTTGATTATAAAGTAATTGAAGATGGTGAAGATGCTGCAAAAGTTATAATTGAAGGTAAAATTAAGTATAAAGAAGAAATTCAGCTTGTTAAAAAAGGCGATAAATGGGTTGTAGGTAAAAAACCTGTTAAGAAAGCCGATGCTGAGAAAAAAGATGCTAAAAAAGAAGAGGCAACAAAGCCTGCGAAAGCAGAAAAAAAAGATGACCACGCAAAAAAAGCAGCTCCTGCAAGTCACTAATATGTGAGCAGCTTATAAATTATACGTGAAAACTTAAAGACCCGATGCTTCATTCTTTGTGCAGTATCGGGTTTTTTTTTTGTTTAATGGGTGTGAACAGAAGTGAGGAGATATTATGGATTTTTCTTATTTAATGCCGGTTAAAGTCGTTATGGGTAAGGGATGCATCAGAGCGAATGCCCCCTTGTTTCAACGAGGATGGACAAAAGCTATCATTGTAACAGGCAGGCGTTCTGCAAAAATTAACGGAGCGCAGGATGACATTTGTCATGTGCTCTCAGAATGTGGGATTAAATGGGATATATTTGACGATGTTGAACCAAACCCTTCAGTTGATAATGTTAGAAAAGGTGCAGATGCTGCAATTGCGTTTGGCGCGGATGTTGTTATTGGTATCGGAGGCGGATCCCCTTTGGATGCCGCTAAAGCCATAGCCGTTCTTGCAGTAAACCATGTTGGTGATGATGCTCTGTTCCAGGCTGCATTTGAGAAAAAACCGCTTCCGATTATTGCAGTGCCGACTACTGCCGGAACCGGGAGTGAAGTGACGCAATACTCAATTATCACTGTACCCGAAGAAAAAACAAAAAAAAATATCAGTCACGAAGCCCTTTTTCCTGAACTGGCATTTCTTGATGCATCTTATATGGAAAACCTCCCTTACGAAATTACTGTAAATACCGCTATTGATGCCTTTTCGCACTCTGTTGAAAGTTATTTATCAAAAAGATCAGTGCTTATGAGTTCAATTGTTGCTCTTGAATCATTAAAAGTGATAGGTGAATGCTTTGATGCATTGAAAAACAGGGAAAATCTTACATTTAATATAAGAGAGAAACTTCTTTTCGGGTCCATGTTAGGTGGCATCGCAATCTCGCAGACCGGCACAACGGTTGTACATGCAATGGGATATTCTCTTACATGCTCAGATAATATTGACCATGGCCGTGCAAACGGCCTTCTGTTATGCGAATTCCTCAAGTATGTTGAACCATTGAACTCAGAGAAAATCAGAAAAATACTGGCCGCTGTTGCGCTTAAATCCATTAAGGATCTTGACGATATTTTTGAATCCCTGATCGGGCATTATAACATCCTTACTGATAATGAAATCAATACCTATACGAAACTTGCTGTAAATGCAAAGAGTGTTGCCAACACAATACCACAGCCTGGCTATGATGAAATTTTCGAAATATATAAACGCAGTGTAGGGAAATGATCCGGGCAGCCTTAAGTTGAACTATTGTTAGAACTTCGGGCTGCAGCTTTCATTGACACTTCTTGCCAAAATTATGGCACACATAAATGCTGTGTCGTTTAATTTTAAGCCTTATTACATGGCATAGCCTTTGCAACTCCTTAGTTATAACTTCTTTTTTATATAACCAACCCAACACGGTGATTGTCATGAAAATTGATCTAAGCAGTATCAATAAATTCAGCGCGCTCGAACCATGGCTTGATAAAAGTACACAAAAAGGGAATTTTTTGAAAGTCCTTTCAACCTTTGCAGAAAACCATGAGACGACAGTAAATCCGCCCGAAGCAAATCCATCCAATTCGATCTCGGACAAACTGGTTGGTGCGGTTGAAGGATATATGGGGAAATCCTATAATGACGTTAACTGTTATGAGCTTGTGGTTGAAACACTTGAAAAATCAGGTGTAAACTACAAAGGACCTGATGGGCTTTCAGCCTATCTGGCAACAATGGCAAGAGAACGTAATCTCCCTGTTAACAGTTTTATGACGGGTGAGGGATTGGTTGAAGCTGCCGGTAGCCTGAAGTATTCAAAAGAAATTACAACGACCGATAATCCTGAAAAACAGGCCCGGAATATTGTAAATGAACTTTCCGGTTTACTAAAAAAAGGTGATGTCCTGTCATTCTCCATGCAGACAGCCGGACATACCGGGTTTATTTCGAAGACAGACAAAGAGTGGACCTATATAAATTCAGGTCGGATGGACAACAACATACGGGCGAATACATTAACAAAAGCTGTGGGTGAAGAGCCTCTTGAGCTTGAAGTTATAAACTGGCTTAAACGTGCATCAAAAAAAAATGAAAGTCTTTCTATATCACTGGGCAGATTTGAAGATAAAATGCTTGCATCATTTATGCGTGAACGTCAGGGTGTTTCATTTACAGTTTGAAAGTTCTTGCTGATGTCTATTAACTATTTCATTTAAAATTCAATAAATCAGATACTTAATGTTTTTGATAACACCTCTCTGAATTAATCAATCCAAAAAAAGAATACATTAACTTTATAGAAATATCTTGATAAAGGTTGACATGTGCTATAAAGTTAGGTTAATAAAACAAAAATCAAACACGTAAACATAATTGTGGGCGTGGGATATGTTTAGGCTTATAAAAAAAAGGGCGTTATGAAAAAAATAATAAATTTGCGGGATATGGAAAAAGGACAGCGGGGTATCATTTCATCTATCTCCGCCGAAGGAGCCGTTGGAAGACGGCTACGTGACATGGGGATATTAAAGGGAACAGAAATAAAAATCCAGGGTCGCGCACCATTAAATGACCCTGTTGCGCTTCGTCTTATGGGATTTACGCTGACGCTTAGAAATAATGAAGCGGATTATATTGAAGTAGAGGTGGCGTAAATGGATAATGTATTTGCTCTTGCCGGTAACCCAAACTCAGGCAAAACAACGTTGTTTAATGCATTGACAGGTGCAAGACAGCATGTTGGTAACTATCCGGGGGTTACGGTTGAAAAAAAAGAGGGTGTCTGTTTTAATAACGGGCACAAGCTGAACCTAGTCGACCTTCCGGGTACATATTCATTATCGGCATATTCTCTTGAAGAGTTGGTAGCCCGAAATTATATCGTTACTGAAGCACCTGCAGCCGTTATTAATATTGTAGATGCATCAAATCTTGAACGAAATCTTTATTTGACGATCCAGTTTATTGAGATGGGAGTCCCTGTCTGCATGGCATTGAATATGATGGACGTTGCAGAGAAAAGGGGGGTTGAAATTGATTGTAAAAAATTGTCTTTACTTATGGGTATTCCCGTTGTTCCAACCGTTGCTAGAACAGGAAGTGGCAAAGATGAACTGATATCTGCTGCGATGAAAGCTGCTAAAACCAGAGCAGAAAAATCAATGCCCGAAATATCTTATGGGCGTGATATTGATTCAGCACTGGATGAAATGACAGCTATTATTGAAATGTCTGGTCTTTTAGCTGAAATTTACAAGCCTCGCTGGACGGCGTTGAAATTTCTTGAAGCCGATTCAGAAATAATAAAAGAAGGTGAGAAGGTAGACAATGAAACCACTGCTCACCTTATGACCATTGTAGATAAAACAACAGCCCATCTTCGCACTACGGTAGATGCATACCCGGAAGATATTATCGCTGATCACAGGTACGGCTTTATCCGGTCGGTACTCCGGCAGGGTGTTATTCGATATAAATATGACCGAAACAGACTTCACACATCAGATAAGATAGATAGAGTTTTGACAAATCGTTTTTTAGGGCCGGTGTTTGCGGTTCTTATTATTGCCGGATTATATCATTTTACGTTTTCATACAGTGAAATACCAGTTGGCTGGTTTGAAAGTTTTTTTGGCTGGGCAGGCTCAGTCGTTGATACCATGCTTTCAGACGGTTTACTTAAATCCATGATAATCTCAGGTGTTATTGATGGTGTTGGCGGCGTTCTTGGGTTTGTGCCAATTATTGCGTTTATGTTTTTTGGTATTTCAATCCTTGAAGACTCCGGTTATCTTGCACGGCTCGCTTTCATGCTGGATAGAATTTTTAAGGCATTCGGACTTCATGGCAGCTCGGTAATGCCACTTATCGTATCGGGTGGCATCGCCGGAGGATGTGCTGTACCAGGCGTCATGGCCGCCAGAACACTGAAATCAAGAAAAGAACGCCTTGCAACGATTCTAACGGCACCTTTTATGAACTGTGGGGCAAAACTTCCTGTTTTTGTTCTGCTTGTTAGTGTTTTTTTTAAGGATCACGAGGCCGGTATGATGCTGCTGATTACCGCAATATCATGGATCGGTGCACTTGTTGCGGCAAAAATACTCAGATCAACAGTGATAAGAGGCGAGTCGACACCGTTTGTGATGGAGTTGCCACCATACCGGATGCCAACGTTTAAGGGGGTTCTTATTCATACCTGGGAAAGAACCTGGGGGTATATTAAAAAAGCGGGGACTGTTATTCTTGGCATATCCATTTTATTATGGGCAATGATGACATTTCCGGGATTACCTGAAAATAAAATAAATGAATTTGCAAAGGAAAGGACAATGATTCTTTCCGATGCAACACCGGAAATATTGAATGAAATTAAAATAGATGATGTAAAAAATATGTCGGCAAAGGCTGTTTTGTTACAAAAGGCGTTAATAAAAGTTGATTTGAACGAGGCTGAAGCCTCATTACGAAATTCATTTGCAGGGAGAATCGGAATATCACTTGAAGGTGTTTCAAAGCTGGCAGGTTATGACTGGCGAACAAATATTGCTCTTGTTGGTGGATTTGCAGCCAAAGAAGTTATTGTCTCTACACTTGGCACAGCATACTCATTAGGTGAACTTGACCCGGAAGATACAGGCGCATTGTCAGACGCGCTGTCAACATCACCTGCATGGAGTCCTTTGGTTGCCATGTCATTAATAATTTTTACAATTTTTTATGCGCCATGTTTTGTAACCGTTGTCTGTATTGCACGTGAAGCCGGCTCGTGGAAATGGGCAGCCTTTTCAGTTTGTTTTAATACAACTGTCGCTTTCGGGTTGTCTGTCATCGTATTTCAGGTCGGGAAATTGCTGGGATTTGGTTAAGCTTAATGGCTTATGAAAAAAAACATGTTCATGGGGAATCCTGATTCCCTGTGAACAACTTGAGTAAGAGAGGTTCTTTATGGAAGATGCTATAGCATATTTGATACTGTTTGTTGTCATTGCATGGTTTGTAAGACACATATACAGGAAAGTCACCATGCAGGATAATGATGGGTGTGGGAATGGATGTGAAAATTGTGGGTCAGCCGGTCCGGACTGCAATGTCGATCCGTTTAATATGAACGGGAAGCAGAGATGAATGCAGGATACAACTTAAAGAGGATCCGACATCGTATGCGCTTTTATCGATTTTGTAATTCCTGCAGTAATACAGAGATTTCCGGAATACGTCTTTCAGACGGCAGGCCCGGTCAAAAACTTTCAATTTGTGGTATTAACGGAGGACGGGGGGCCGGGATGAGACTTCGTTCAATGGGTTTGCAAATTGGCGATAATATAGAAATCGTTAGCACATTTGGTGGACAGGTCGTTATTGCAATTGATAACACACGACTTGTTTTATGTTGTGGGTTATCAAAAAAAATTATCGGTATCCCGGTTTAAATAGAAATAAAACTATATTGCGATCTATAATTTCTACTGAGCCAACTGATTTATCAGTCAAAAAAAAGATACGCATGAAATTCATGCGCACCTTTAAGAAAAATCAAAATTAACTAAATACTATTATATATCCGGAAAAACGTCTTAATTAAAAACCGGATGCTGTTGTTGAAAATGTAACATTCTGAAACTTAACTGAACAGGCAGTCCCGGTATTGTGGGACGATGCTGCCATACCAACAAGTATGTCTCCCGAAAGCGTATCCTCTCTCGAAAATTCCCAGTTAACGCCATCGTTACTTCTGTATGAGGTTATCAGGTCCCCTTTACGTTTCATTTTAACATAACTGTAGGCGCTTTTGTTTACGTGTGTGTTCACAGTTGCGGCACCTGAAGTATCTCTGAATTGAGCTGTGTACCCATTGCCCAAACTATAAGCTGAAAAAGAATTTGCTGAGTTTCCATCAATTGTTGAACGGGCCATTATTCCGGCTTTTGCCCATGCGTCCGGCGCATTTACCCAAAAAATTCGTGCTGACATTTCAAAATCACCGGGTATATATCTGAAGACAAAGTATCCTGCATCAGAAGTACCCCAGATGTCTTCACCCTGTGCTGTTATGGAAAATTCTGATGAATCAGCAGTACCGGAGTTAAGGTTGCCTGATCCTGCACCAATAATCCTCTGACTCCAGCGCCAGTCCCCTACATTAATCTGATATGCGGTTGTGGATGTCGTCCCGACGGGGTCCGGAGTGACTTTTGCAAAATATGTTCCCGGGTTCAGTCCGGCACGATTGAGTCTGAAATAATTTTCACCATCTATCTTGAAAGAATCATAACCTGATACTTCTGTGCCACCATCACCGGAAAAGAGCTTAATAGTAAGATCTCCTGCATCTTCATCAGCAGTAAATGCTACGGTTGATTTGCCTATAGGAATTTCAAAACCAAAATAGTGTGGCAGACCATCTGATGGCGCCCAGGTTTTGCTGCCACCCCAGTCGACAAATGTACCGTTTGACTCAACGTTAAGTTTATATGTTCCGGTTGACGCGTTGTCAAAACTTTTTACCGCGACATGAAATATTTCCGGTTTACAGCATGTTTCAGGTGAAAGATCACAGTCAGCATCTTTATCACATGGCTGAGTCCAGCTGAGGTTGAATTCTTCATCTGCCCCTGTGCCATTATCATCCATCATTATATTTGAACACATTGAATTTTTTAAATATCCAAACGGGTCAAATGTGCTGGAATGTGAATTGGCAGAGAGCTCACCGCCTTCATCGGACACCGGACCTAAAACAAATTTAAAGAAATCAACATCACTCGGGAGGCCTATGTTGCCTGAATGGTCAGAGTAGGGGCCTATACTGCTGGCAGATGAGCAGTCATCGCCGTGATCATCTTTTTCTTCAGAATCAAATTCAACGTGAAATGAATAGTTTCCGGTCTCTTTACCTGAAAATTCTTTTACTTTAACATAGAATTCAGGTGCTCCGTAAATCTCAACTTCCTGAAGGTGAAGGCAGGCCGGAGACGGAGAACCAATGAGCCTTACCATCATATATCGACCGGAATAACTCGGTTGAGACGGGCTCCCTTTTGAGATCGTAATTGTTTTTTCCAAAGCTTCGTATGGCTCAGTCGGTATATCAGAATTATAATATTCCCACACACTCGTATCATCACGTAATTCTTGAGCATTTGCAGCACCGGACATATCATAATCAGAGATAAAGACGTAGTAATTGGTAAATCTTTGTCGAAGATAGTCAGAATGAAAAAGCTTAATTTCACTAATATTATTGATACTCTGAAGATCTACCTGCCACCATGCTTCAGCATCCGTACAATCTGTATGGTTCGTAGATGTTTTATTACCATCATTTGCTGAACCTGCATCCAAAAAGAAAGCAGGCGAATCAAAGGTTGACGATTGTGTTGCCGGTTTATTTAAAGCAAGGTTTTCTGGTTGTACATAATGCTTGATACCAAAATTAAATCCATCATCTTTATCGAATTCAGAATCATCATTTATGGCCATGCTGATATACATACCGTTAATATGCTGGTACAAATAACCAAAGGTATCAAGCTGAGGTTTCGCGACTTCAATCCACTCAGGATCAGCAGGATCTTCTGCCAGAGTAGAGAGTATTGCAGTACATTCATAGTATGTGTCGTTATGGGTGACAACCATGCCTTTAACATATTTAGTACTGGAATCAAAGGCAGGCGGAGACTCATCTTTGGTATAGACCGTTAATGCCCCTTCGCCAGGCAGGGTAAATTTGTAATAATCAATATCGCCCTCGTAATCAATACCGCCGTCATCATAACTTTGATAGTATGGTCCGGGAGCGGGCTGCGGCAGTGTAATTTCTCTGGCATCATTATAATTATCCCCGCCTGAGAATCCGCCGCTTCCGTCACTGTCACGGTCATAGGATGTGGTGATCGTATTCAGAAATGTATGAACTTTATATTCACCGGTATCCTGAGGGAATTGACTTTTAACACTGACAAGATAAGTAACGTCTTTTGTGACCTCAGCTGTGAGTTTAAAGTTGCCTTCAGGGTCACCGGCACCGTCACTGTCCCAATCAAGACGAATCGCTCGTTTTGTTGATGGATTGTATTTATAAATAGATCCCATAAGATCCAGGTCTTCTGTTGTCTCATCCAGATCGCCTGAGGACAGAATTGTTACCCGACCATCTGCAAGCGGCTCAAATTTGAAAAAATCGACATCCGCTGGAATTGCTAATACACCAGTTGCCGGATTGGTTGCATGTACGGGACCATATGGTTCAGCAATCAGTTCACCCATCACAGCAGAGTCACAGTCCCAGGTCATATTGCCGTCAGTGCCACTGGAAGGACATGCAGTCTCCCTGTTAATATAGTCATCATCAATCTCAATATGGAGGACATAGTTACCTGACTTTGTTGTATCCTTCATATGTGTCTGGATGTAGTAGGTACCGGCTGGCAGACCATTCGTATAGGCCGCTGGAACCGAGGCTTTTGTTGTAAAGGTGAAATTTCCGTCCTCACGTGGTTGTGAATCCCCAAAATGGGTACCATGAGTTGGACTATACAGATTACCATATGTTTCAGAGGAGCCAGTGGTATATATCGAAAATACCATATTATCTTCAGGGACAACCAGTTCAAATACATCAGTGTCATAGCTTAATTCAGACACACCACCTCTGGCGGTTTCAAAATGGCCTTTTATTGTATTATACCCCTTGAACTCTTTTGCTGACTCTATGTCATTTCCATAATCATCAAGGTCAACAACGACTGAATATTCAGTTGGATCATCTGTGTCTTTAGCTCCTGAGATTTGAACATAATATTTTCCAGCCTTCAGTTTTTTGGTTATAATATTATCAAAGTTATTTTCAGCTGGCGGTTCAGCAATTGCATCCCAGTAAATCGGGTCATTAATCTGCATGAGCATTGTCTGAACACATTTATAAAGATTGCCGTTTTCTGTTGCAGCGTTAAGCTCACTGTACGCGCCTGCAAAAGCTTCGTACAATTTGTATGGGTCCCAGCTTTTAGCAACGTGTGGCGACCAGCCTGATGTATTATCACCCGGATCTGTAGTGGCGCTATTTACAGATTCACAGGTGAAAAAACTGTCATTATGCTTTACAATGTCACCAACAATATAGGCATCGCCTCTGACCCAGTCTTCTATAAGGATTTTTTCCCAGTAAAGTGAAACTGTTTCGCCTGCTGTAAAGCTGATGTCATCTACATAATTATCACCACGAATCCAAAAGCCGTTAATTTCTATTATATTATTGCCGGGCTGAGCAGATATATCATTAAGATCAGCGGTAAGATTTCTGGTAAATGTATGCCAGGTACCATCATTTGCTGATATGCCAAGACCATGGTGGACATATTCACCGGAACCCCCGTCATCTGCATCGACAGGAGTATACTGGAGAAATCTGTGACCACCTGCGACACTGGTATCCGTTGTTTCAATATCTATATATATCGTAAAATTTGCATCAACAACTGTCGTTTTCATACTCCACTCAAGTATAGTTTTATCTTTGATATTCCATTTAATATTTTCACCCCGGGTAAGTCTGAAACCGTTGTCATGGCCATTTGATATGAGGTGGATAGCATTCCGGCCTGCATCATCAACAGTTTCAATAGTTGGTACCAGTGGCGTTACAGGAGTGTTATCATAAATATCCCATTTCCCGGTACCACCTTCACTGTCTTCAAGGATGATTCTTGTCTGCCTTAAATTATCAACTGTTTTGATGCATTTATAAAAATTAGAAGTATTTGTAATTTTAACAACGTCATTTACTGAGTATGCCTGTTCCGTTGAATACACCGGTATTGTTTTCGCTGGCTGGTATGGATTTGCAACCCTGATATCCAAACTGGAACCCAGGATATTTCCAGAATAATCGTAAAGAACTGCAGGGACTGTTAATGCGGTAGAGGAATCAGCATAATCAGACATAATCTGTACTGTGGCACCATTAGGATATTCTGAATACGCGGGGACATCAAACCGGAACATGTCTTTATCTTTGTCTTTGTCGTCTACGTCTTTGGTAGGGGGGATTTTTCCTTTTTCAGGATTATGATACGTCAGGGGGACCCCGTCTTTATACCATTTTTGCAATACGGTCGAGTTGGCTCTGTAATCACCATGATCGTCATCCGTGGTTGTGCATTCCATATATACCCCATACCTGAAAGCATTGGTATGATTGTCATAAGGAGAGACTTTGAGGTAATATTTTCCCGGGAAAACCTGGAATGGTGCACTCGTACCCGGTGAGTCTGCGTACATTTCAGATATTTTATAATTGTGTCCGTCAAAGGACTCTTTTGTTGTAATTTTTTCTCCGAGTGCATTATAAATATCGAGTCGGGCTCTTTTGTCAAGCTCTGTACAATCAGGCTCTGCACAACCAATCACTGTACAACCCGTGGTTTGTACCATTAACGAACTTGTTTTTTCTACTTCGAATTCAAAAATGTCATAATCTGTTTGTATTGTTTCAGGACGAATTGTAATGTGTCCCTCTTCACAGCCAGTATATTTGGCATTCCCGTCCTTTGCATATACTCCGCCACTGACCCATTGAGGGAATTCCGGACTATAATCAGGCAGCACTTTCCAGAAGTCTTTCCAGTTAGTTCCTTCGCCCGGTTTGTTTGCTGCCTCTACCGCTGTATTATCGCCAATACAGGCATAGGATTTAACAAGGTTGTATATTTCAACTTCCCTTACATGGAGGGAGTCCGTTCCGTTTAATACGATTTTTACATAGCGACCTTTAAAACCACCGACAACATTAATATCGATGAGAGCACCACTGTCTTTATGGTAGTATTCCCAGACATTTTCATCTTCACGCAGTGTAGCAATGTCGGATGATGCCATATCATTTTCAGAAATGAAGATAAACACATCATCAAGTTTTGCGGACGTGTCATCCTTGGTTGCAGTGTTCAGACGATTGTATATTTTGATGTCACCTATCAGGTTGTCTGCCTCCAGGTCAACCTGAAGCCAGGCATTAAGCTCGGATGTCGTACTGTTGATTGTTCCCATATTACCATCGATCGCTTGTATCGGTAATTCACCTTCGAACGTTGATGATTGTGAGGCAGTTACTGTTACTTTTGTATTACGAGATAAATTTTCTGGCGGCGTTGTAGATGTATTTACAATATCGGTATTTCTAAGAATAATATCCCTTGTATCCAGTGATACGAGATCAAACAACCCTTTCGTAGATTGTGACGTTTCATATTCTTTTCCTTCTGTCCAGACATCCGTTGTCGGGATATCTTTTATTGCTTTTTCACCAACAATTGAATCACCGTTTACACTTTTCCAGTACTGTTGCCAGCCTGTTCCGTAATCTGTATCCGTTACCCATGGATCAAAAGAATCATCATTAACAGGCCTCCAGTAACTCCATGCTTTACCAAGAACATCTGTTAAATCGGAACTTAATGATGTATCAGGAACTTCTATAACCTGAACTTCAGCAAGGGAGAGAATTCTTGTTCCTCGATGTTTGATCATAACGAACTGCCCGCTGACACCATCGGCAACATCTATAGTAGTGCTGGTGCCAACCTGTCCGGAATGATGTGCTCCCCATACAGCTGCATTTGCATTTAACTCTGCAACTGTCTGACCCGCCATAGAACTTTCAGATATATACAGGTAAAAATCCTGAAGTCTGTCCATGCAGCAGGAATCCGTTCTGTTAAAAAGATTGACATGGCTTATTTTGCTGCTGATAGCGCCAAGGTCAACCTGCCACCATTCCTGAGCTGCCGGTGTCCCTTGTGTATGCGTTACAGAGCCGTTATCCCAAAGGCCGCTGGTATTGTCATCAACAGCTAAGCCTGATCCACCACCTGACGTATACGTAGTAGATTGAGACGTCGATTTACCCACAGCCAGATTAACTTCTGCTGGCTGTATACTGCTTAACTTCTGGTAATTATTATTATATGGTACTTCCCGCCAGTCTTCTTTCCAGGTTGAACCATAAATATTGTTTTCTGTCCACGCAGGGTATGCTGAATTGTAAGCTGCTACGGCCCAGTTTTCCTGAGTTGATGAGCCGTAATAGGTTGATGCATTCCAGACCGGGAAAATTGAATATGCCTCCACCCCGCCATCGCATCCCGAGCCGGAGTTGTCATGTTCTTTTTCTACCCAGTATGCAGAGGTCGCTGATGGTTCCTGACCAATGTTTCCCTGGATACATACATAGAATCGATTGCCGACGCCTGCACGGGCAACAGTAGTAATACGGGGTTTCAGGTCAGCTGTATTTGCGGAGCCATGATCTTTGATTGCCATATATGAGTTTTCATCAACACCCGGCAGATTGACGTAAATCTGTCGTGGCATTTTGTTTAATGCGGTTTCTGCAGTTTCATATGTTTTCATACATTCATAGCCTAAAGAGGTATCAGCGCCGATAGCCGGGTAATACTTCCCATCAAAGTAAGGCTTATATGATCCATCGATTTTAAATCGCCGGGGTCTGTTTGAATCATCTGATCTATGGTATTCGGTAATGCATTTATATGAGTATGGGGTAGTATAGCCAGTATAATTAACATGCGTTTCTATTGGTTTATCATTATTTGTAGCAGTATGGGTGATTCTTGCCTTATAATAGCACCTTGCATCGCCACAGGGCCCGTCATTCACATAGGCAAAGTCCGGGATTGTATTATATGACGAAACCGCCATTCCGGTTTTTGCTTTTCGGCTAATTATATTGCCGACACCCTCCATGGCAAGAGATATTTCGTTCGACCAGGTTGTGCCATCGTTACCAGAGCTTGTTGTGTATGTATTACCTTCACGTTGAAGGTTAAGCCAGGTTAAGAAACCGGTATTATAATCATAGTAGTTTGCAGCCGGAGCATGCCATGCATCAATTCCGTCTCTTAAGCGTCCTCTTGTCGTATACTTTTGATAGGCAGTATTAATTTGCTTCCAGTTATCAAAGTCTGTATCATCTGGTGTCGCAGTCGTTGAGCTCATCGGACTCGAAATACATTGATACTTCGAACCGTTGTATTGAATGATGTCATTAAAACCATAGGATGTTCCTGATACCCAGCCTGGTATTGCTCGCCAATCATCAGTGTTTGTATCAGGTGGGGTTTTGGGCGACTTCATTGGACTTGAAATACACTGGTAGTCTACAGAGAGGTATTGAATCACTTCATTATAAGTATAGAACGCTCCTGTCACCCATTTCTCAGCATTGCATTCTGCACCGGTTACGCATATTGAAGGGGTTACACCAGTGAACACGTTCCTTGAATTCTGACTAAGGCTGTCTCTTGCAGTAATTCCGCCGACCTCTTTGAAATCTGAAATTTCAGTCGTCAATAGATCTTTTACCCGAACTTTGAAGTTGAAGTCCCCGGCTACATTTTTATATGCAAAATAGAATTCATCAAGATCCAGTGTTGCGGGGTTATTATCTCCGTCATCAAGGCCTTTACCATTACCTGCGACAGTATATTCTCCCGTTGCAGAATTGTATGTCAGACTTCCTTTTGTACTGACATCTGTTGCCGTCCAATCTGAATCAGGCATTACACCTGTGACGACATCATACCAGTCGTCAGCCGGGAAATATCTGATAGTGAAAATATAGGGTGTCGTTGTTGCTTCTGTTTCGTCTTTATGTTTAACTGACAGGTATAAAAAATCATTATCAATATTGTCATATATGATTTCAAGACCCTCTTCCGTTGGAGAATACTCAGCGACAACATTGCAGTCTGTATCTTTGATGACTGCGTCAATATTATCAGCTATTGATGCTATTTTTATCGTACCCGGAAGGCCGAACTCAAGTTTATGGTTATCGATGTCTTCAGAATAGTCTAAGGATGCGCCGATTGGTTTATCTTCATAGCCCGTGGTGAAGAAGCTCTTGTCGATGACAGTCAATGCATCGGAAACAACATTTGAACAGATATTGTCTTCCGGATCAGTCTGAAGCCGGATATGTAGATTATAAGGATTCGTATTTTTCCCTTTTACAGCAAGATAATAAGTCTCTTTTGTTCCGTCTGTAAATGGGTAGACTATGCTGAAATTCCCATTAGTTCCGCTGTTGTCATCGACCTTAAAATAACCGTCTTTTTTCCAGTCATCCCCGTTAATAAGATAGCCAATCGTATCGGCTTTTGTCGAAGTGCTGTCTTCTGTCCATATTCTTAAAACCCCGTAGTTTTCAGCGAGATTAATTTTGTAATAATGTGTTTCAAAAGTCTGGGGTGTTGTACCCGGCTCGACGCCTGAATCTACAACCGTCTCTGTTGTGCCAGCTGTGATATTTTTCCACTCAACTGAACCAGCTGCCCAGGTATCTGATGTAACACCGCCTCTTATATTTGATTCTATAAGATAGGCAAAATCGAATTCATATGCACCGATATCCCAGGAGCCGTTTAGAAAATAAGGTCTCTGGTTGTAATCACGGTCATCAGTGAGCCCTCCGCCACCTTTGCCGATAACAACAGAATTTACACCGAGATGGTAGTTGTCGCTACCATTTCGTGCTGCATTTATAAAGTGAAGCTGAGCCATAGATACATTCATATTGCTGGCAGAACCATCTCCTGAATCATAGCTGCCGTCAATTGCACAGAACCTGACGATAGGAGAAGGGAAAAGAGCACCGATACCAAAGTGGGCATCATAATTGTAAATACGGTCGTTTCCCCCACCTGCAATAATACAGTTTGATAAGGATGCATGGGTTTCAGCATTTGCCCGTACGTAAATCTGATTGCTGTTACCATTGTTTGCTATTGTACAATTTATAGCATTGAAATTACAGGGCTGACCACCTAAACCAAGGAAGCCTGCATCTCCATAAGCCCGTATCCCATTGGAACCATTGTCAGCAATTACACAATTATATAAAGTCGGATTCCCGCCTGAATTAACCTGAACGCCATGTCCACTGTTGTTGATAATAATGCACTTTCTTATTCTCGGAGTAGCATAATCAAAGCCTTCATCCGGCCCGTCAACAAATATACCAGAATCACCATTATTTCCGTCGATAATACAGTTTTCGATGGTTGGGCTTGAGTTCGTTATGTGAATTGCACCATTATCTGTTGCACCTTTAAGTGAAAATCCGGATAAAATTGATGTGGAGTATTCACCTCTGTGAAACCAGGCAACAGAAGACCCTTCTGCATTGTTAATTATTGTTACCTCAGGGCCGCTTTCAGATATAATTTTAATTGCTTTTCCAAAAAAATCGATATCAGGTTCAGAATAACTGCCTGATGCCACATGTATCGTATCACCGTCCTTTACCGAGGCATTTTGTACTGTGGGCATGATCTGGGCAAATGCAGTTTCCCATGAAAGACCGTCATTTGAACTTGAACCTGTAGTGGTAACATACCAGTCCTCAGCGTATCCATTCATTGGGCATAGCAAAAGAAAAACAAAAATTATTGAACAGGAAATTAAATGGAATAGCGGCGAGTTTTTCATTTTTCCTCCCGGGGGTAAAGCAAAATGACTGATATATTTATTAATACAAATTTTAAAAATATTTTTTATTATTGCCAATAAAGGTGACTGCATGGTCTGAATTACCTCAAAATTATACATAAGTTATTGATATGTTTTAAATTATAAAACAATCGTATAATATTTCTTTAAAAACACTTAAAGGGCATCCTTTGCAACGTTGAATGCACAGGATAACCCGTTCAATTTTTATGATCGGAGCCATATTTTGGCTCTCAGCCGATTCATTTTTTACCCGGCGCTTGCAATTACAGTCTGTCTAACCACTGACTCCGGAATATTTATCATTTATTCGGGCCTGGATATTACCAGGGTTTTCGCATAGCCCCATCAGGTATTTTAACTTTTCCAGAGAATTAATATAACTTTTTGAATCAGATGTATCCAGGATAAGGAATGCTTCTGTCCCTTTTTCACATTTTGATACGGCAGCTTTCATGCATTCCGAAGATTCATCAGGATCCCCAATATCTCTGTAATAGGCACAAAGCCACAACAAAGAGTTAAACGTTGTTGCAAGTTCCTGCCATTCTGTCGAAGTTTCAGCATTTTTCGTATTATCTGCTATCTCAAGAACAAGGCTATCATCAGGCACTATAGCATTCAGTGCGCCGAGCATATAGATTGTCCCGCTAATTTGATTTTCAGTTCTGCACTGCTTTAATGGCCTCAGGTTTTCGGTGCCGTCATTATCAAATAACTTAAAGGCTTTAAGGCTTTCGGGCTGTGTCGCATAGTCTATAATTAATTTTGCGGCATTGTGGAGCTTTAATTTTTCAGGCGTTGTTATAATTTCAATCTCATTTTCAGATTGGGACATGGTAAGTGAAATAACAGTGTCTTCCGGAAGAGTATTTGCTGGTATATCAAGTCTTGCCTTTATACCGTTTTCTGCTTCAAAAGTTATACTTCCACCTGTTGAAGCCAGAACCAGCTGGCCTGTTCCATTTTGAGCCTGTGGAATAACAGGCGCTGACGAAGAACTGTTGCTCCCACATCCTATAAAAGAAAAGGTCGTGACTGTAAGTAGACATATCGATATAGAGATAAATCCTAATGGATTTTTTCTAATCATTAAGGACCTCCTAATTGGTCGCAAATAATGGACTTAACACTATTAAAATTATTATAACGGCAACAAAGTTTTAAAAACTACCTTTAGTTGCATTAACATTGTTCACATAGTCGCATATAATGAAAGGCACCTGTATCGTAGAAAATATGATAATTGGGTTCCAAAAGTATGAGTTGGAATGGCAGAATTGCGTGCTGGGTTTGTATGTTGCTGATAATAAGAGGGAAATGTAATTGATGTTTAAGGACTGTTTGATGGAATGTTTTTTTACGGCAATAAAAAAATACTATAGTACCGGTGCCCCGATTGCACCAAAATCGATAATAAAATGGCAGATAATACAGGGGGCAATACTGTTCATATTTTTATTTTTTATTATTCCTAATAAAAAACCATATCCAAAAGCATATAATGCAAACAGATAAGAACCATACATAAGGTGAGGAAGAGCATAAAAGAGGCTTTGAAGCAGGTTCGGTATTAATTTGATTTTAAAGACGTTCTCCAGCAGGCTTAACATAACGTGGCGAAAGATAATTTCTTCTGAAAAGGCATTAAGAAGGCAGAGAGCAATCAGGGGGAACCAGAATGGCAGGCCCTCTAAAGAATTTTTTTTAAAGAAAAGGATATTGATTGCATAATAGAGGCTGACTGCAAGGCCGACAAGAAAAACGCCGGAAAAACGTCTCCAGAAAAAGGGTTCAAGGACGGGTAGTTTCGCGTATACGAGCCAGATCATCATTGAAACGGATATCCCAAGAAGAGGCAGTAGTTTTAAAAATGAAAACCAGACATCGCCTGATGTTTTAATGCCATGAAAAGGGAGGCCAATTTTTCCGTTTTTTACCAGAAGAAACAAGACCATTAGAATAAAGATATAACTGAGTATAAATCCGGACAGTGCTATTATAAACTTTTTTTTCTGAGAGACCATACAGCCTTTTATTTGTGATTTTTTTTGTTACTAAAATATTTTAGTCCAACAATAGAAAAAAAAGTCAGCCCGGTTATAATGTAAATTATCATTGCAAGTTGCGCCTGGGTGAAACCTAAAGTGATTATTTTTTCAGTTCTGATATATTCAATCAGAAAACGATTAATACCATAACCGCAGAAATAGGCTCCGATTACGGTGCCTGAAAAAATATGACGGGATATATCGTTTTGTTCCCGATTCTGTAAAGTCTGAGCGGAGTCAGTTTTGAAATAATATATTTTTCTAAACAGAAATCTTAAACAGAAAAATAAAAGGATGTTGTTGACTATGGCAAGCAGAGGAATTGGAATATAAAAACTATATATGGTTTTTCCAACATGGCATGTGGTTTTGTCTCCCCAGCAGCAACCGACTAAAAGGCACCCGACTCTGCCAATTGCATGGCCAACCGGCATATATAGAAATTCAATGTCAAAAATTTCAAAAATTCTGATTTTTAGTATTTTAGCTGTTATAATAATCATTATCGTGGGTAATACCCAGCAGGTATGAAATGTATGAATCCCTCCTGAGAAAGTCTGGATAAAGAATTCAGACAGACTCCATAGTTCAGGGGGGGAATAAAACATATTGGCGCCACGGGAACTCAATATTCCTAATGGGAAGGCTGTTATTCCGGTAATAATTGAAAATTTAGCAGCCTGCTTACCGGAATATCCTGTTTTGATCAGTCGCTTATAAGCCAGATAAAAACAGAAGCCTATCGCCGTAAGAATTGCGGCGTAATAAAAAAAATTATTTACCAGATTCCGGGTTTCAAAAGAGATCAGATCATACAGGACAACATTTGATAATCCCTTGCGTATTAAAACTGTTGTTGTATCAGTCATGCGTTTGGTTATCTCTTGTTAAGTGTTTGTTTTTTCTGCTATTTCGCCTCAGGCGTATACGATGTCAGGTAATTACTGTAATCTTTAAGTTCACAATCATATTCGTTACTGATTAACGGGCTCGAAATTAGAAAATCTGCTGATGCACGATTACAGGCCACAGCGACATTATATAAGACACTCATTCGCAATAATGCTTTAACATCTACATCATGAGGTTGAGCTGCCATCGGATCCCAGAAAAAAATCAAAATATCGAGCTCTGAATTTGCAATCATTGCCCCTAACTGCTGATCACCGCCAAGGGGGCCACTTTTTAATCTGTGTACATCAAGCCCACATTTGTCCATAACAATTCCACCGGTTGTCCCTGTTCCAAAAAGACGATGCTTTGACAGAATACCTGAATTATGATTAGCCCATTCCACAAGATCACCTTTTCGGCCATCATGTGCAACAAGGGCAATTCGTTTTTTAGATTCCATGTGTTTCCTTTTTTAAGAATTTATTATTTAGGTGTGTTTTTTATAACAGGGAATGATTGTTTAAGCAATAAGACGTGGAAGGTAGATTTACTCAAATGCTATTAAAAGGGGGAGGGGGGTAATATTTATTTTTGAGTATAGATTGAGTCAAGTATCTTTGATTTTATTTAAAGGAAACTTTAATAACTAATTTTTGATTATTCAAGTTGACGGTAATGATGGTCAAGTTTATTTATAACAGACTCGAGGGAATAGTTTTTTAGCACGAACGTTTTGCCTCGTGAGGCAATGCGATAACTTAAATCCTGATCATGTAAAAGATTCAATACATGATCAGCAAACGTATTGGGCGTGTCAGCAATAAGAATTTCTTCTCCATGCTTAGCAGATAATCCTTCATTTCCTATGGTCGTAGTAACAACCGGAATTTCATAGCTCATTGCCTGAAGATTTTTTACAATAATGCCTCCCCCGGTAAACAAAGGTGATACGAAAACAGACGCCTTTAGAAAAAATGGCTCAAGATCTTCAACAAAACCTGTTACAGTTATGTTTTGGTTTTTTTCTGCAAGTTTTTTTACCTGTTCACCGGGTTTATTCCCGACAATGTAAAACCGGCAGTCAGGCATTTTATTCAAAATAGATGGAAATACTTTTTCCGCAAAATAAACTACCGCGTCAACATTGACATGCCTATTCATCGCACCACAGAACATAATGGTATTTGTTTTCGCTCTTTTAGGGTACGGGAGAGCTGTTTTGAGATCGATCGGATATGGAATAACATCCGTAGAAAGTGACGGTTTAATTCCAAGAAGAATGTTTCTGTCTATGGAAGATAATAAAAAAACCTGGCTGAATTTACACGATATGTAGCCTTCAATCTTTTCTGTTAATATCCAGATAGCTTTATTAACTGTTTTTTGAAATAGAGTATTAGAGGCTAAATAACGCCTTTTTGCAGGTTTAGTGACTACATCATGAGCCATAAGGATTGAAGGTAAGGTATTGCGTTTCTTTATTATTAACCCGGTTTGAGTGTGCTCCACATGAATAAGGTCATAACTTCCGGTTTTAATCAGTTCGTTGGCTTTTATTCCTAAAATAAGGTAGGACACGATTATCTTCAGGATTGACAGTATGTTACTTTTTTCTGGTGTTTTAAAAAAATACAGATCTGTCTTTTTACAAAAAGTTTTCATCTCATCTGCGTGAAGTCGCTGATTGGGCTCAATTCTGGCCATTAGATGTATTTCATGCTGTTTTGAAAGGGTTTTGATTATTTCATAGGTGAATTTACCACCGGCATGTGGAACCTTTGAATATGGCAAAAAAGGTGAAATGATTAATATTTTCATTGATTATTATTGTCGCGCAATTCTAAATGAGATAAAGGTTTTATTGCAACTGTTAGTATTCCGGATGCTATAGTTTTTCGGGAGATAGCGTTCATAATTCCTGAAAATATTTTGCCAGCAAAATTCAATGAGTATGGTTCTTTTTTTGATTGTAGAAAAGGGAATTCTGACCAAATACCTAACGACCTGTTTTTATCTTTAAAATCATCTATATCAGTTTTTAAAACATTAAATCCGGCATTCTTGATCATTCTGCTAACTTCAGTTTCTGAATACCTGTATTCTGCAAAATAAGACTCATTGCCTTTCAAACGTTGAATAAGCATGTAGATATAGCGCAGTTGATTTGCAATTATTTTTCTGAAAATATTATTAAACGGAACGGTTAAAATAATAATACCACCGGGTCTCAAAATTCGCCATGCCTCTGAAAGAGGCTTTTCAGGTCCTTCCTCAAAATGTTCAACAACCCCCAAAGAAATATACGCTCCGAAATGATTGTCTGGACAATCAATTTTGCAGATATCATCAAGTTTCACATCCAGAGTACTGTCATAGTCATTAATCCTTCCAAGAACCTTTTCATCATGATCAATGCCTGCAATATTATATCCCTTGCTCTGAAGATAAATGACCCATGCACCGAGGCCACACCCTGCCTCAAGGATTGGTTCATTTTTTGGAAGGTATTCATTAAAAAAGTCACAAATATTTCGGGCAGAACAGGATTTAACTTCTTCTTCAACAGTTGAAGCGTCCCACATATGGAACTGTTGGTCATCTAAGTTTCGAATTGTATAAATTTTTATCATAAAAAAATATTAACCTAACATTTTACAATACAAATATAGTTTCATAAACAGAAATAAAAAAGAGTGATACCGCCACCGTTGAAAGTTATCTACCATTTAGTCTTTGCTGTAATTTACCTGCTATATAATTAGAGAATAAATAAAAAATATATGAAAAATATAAAATCAATTTAATCTCGTAAAAAAAATGGCTTTTAGCTTTGTGTGCAGGCATATTTTCTTTTATTGGTCTTTTGTCTGTATTTTTTTTTAGTATGAGTCTTAAATTTCTATTTATTATATTAAGCAACGAATTGCGTTTCAATTCCATCATCGCAATTGAATACCCCTGGTAAAAAAATCTTTTCCGGATGAAGGATTTGTTTAATCTTGTTATGGGTACAGTATGATAAACAACGCAATCTGGAGAATAGATAAATTCGAAATTATATGCCTTCATTCTAAAAATCAGATCCGTTTCCTCTGCACTGATAAGTTTTTTTCCAATTCTACCTAAATCAGGATCAAAAAAGCCTGTTTTATCAAAAATTAATTTTCTAAAAGCCATATTCGTTCCACACGGGCTATTATAGGGATACTCAAACGATTTTACCTGATCACCTAAATCAAGAATTGTTAAAACTGTGTCTATGCCATCAGGTAGCCAGTCTGGTCTTGGTGATTCATAAAGTGGTAACACCTTTCCGCCCACAGCATTTATAGAGGTATCTCGAAATAATTTGACAATATTTTCAACCCATTCCTTTTCAGCAAAAGCATCATCGTCAATAAATGCAACAATATTTCCATTTGATTCAACGATTCCTCTATTTCTGGCATGTGAAAGTCCGGGCTTTTCTTCAAAAAAATAATTAATTTGTTTATCGGAGTGTTTTCTGATTATCCTCTTACAAACTTTCATTGTGGTATCATCAGAATTATTATCAACAAGTACTATTTCATATAATTCACTATTATATGTCTGGTTCAAAAGGCTTTCAACAGCAGCCTCAATTCTATTTTCCCTGTTATAAGTACAAACTATTATAGAAATTTCGATATTGTTACTTTTCACGAATCTACCTCAAATCTTTTTTTTGCAATTTTTTGTCCCGTACATTCACCCCAAAAACTGGTAAAAGTAAAAAAACCATCAAAGGCTCTACGAGGTCTACCGTGAATTATCTCAAGAAATAATTTATAGAATATATAACCTGTATGCAAAATTAATTTATTTAGAAATAATAAATTAGTATTTTTCCTGTATATTAAATTATTTTTTTTAAACATTAGATCATAATGTTTTTTTTCCAAATGCGCTTTGCCTATACCATGGGTTTTTTTTTGGTTATACAAGCCTTTCAATGTATTACGGTGCCTGTGTAATATTTTTGATTTAGAAGAATATAACAATTTATAGTCAGTAAGTATTTGCATTCTCCAGGCAAGATCAGCATCGCCACCTGAAATCATGTCAGCGTCAAAAAAACCAATTTCATCTAAAATAGAACGTCTGTAAAACGCATTCGCTGTCTGCATGTATGGCAAAAATGGGTTGTTTAAGCAATGCTTTTGATGAAGAAATTTAATCGTTTCCAAATATTCTTCAAAAATACTATTTGGTGGCAGGCTAAGAATCTCTCCTGCAACAGCACCGCAGGTTTCATCTGAAAAACATCTTACTCCAATATTAATCCATTCCGGATCTACAATGCAATCGCTGTCTGTAAAAGCAATAATTTCGCCAGTTGCTCGTAAAAGACCTTTGTTTCTAGCTGCATATGAACTTTGAATCTTATTCTCTGTTTCAAGAATAACAGGGTATTTCTCTATTATTTTTAAAGTTTCGTCACTGGAATTATTATCCACAATAATTATTTCAAGCTTATTTTTTTGATAATTAAGTTTTAGAAGTGCCTCAATACATCGATCAATTATATCGGATGCGTTATAAGCAGGCACTATGACAGAAACAGATGGAAGTGGTAACATTTTTAGCAACCTGTTTTTTGGAATTTTACAGATAGTATTCCATATCGGTTGGAAGGATCAGAGGGATCATATTCAACCCCCAGTTTTATACTGTCATATATACCGTCGGTTGTCCTTTCATATTTTTTTTCGTCAATAATTTGAAATTCCGGTAGAAACTGTTTTGTAATATCCCATGTGATACTTTGTGGTTCACAAATAGTGGGATCATGGTTGAGTTCAGTCAGTAATAAGAATAATCCACCTGGCTTAAGCACCCGTTTGATTTCATCAATTGTTTTGTTAATATTTTCTACATGATCAATGGAATTAAAAGAAGTAACCACATCGAAATGGTTTGTTTTATGTGGAATATTTTCCGAGGGTGCTGAAACATATTCCATTTTGTGGGACTCACCTGATAGTTTAAAATAGTCGTCTGCAAGTGGATCCAGGCCAACACGTTCCTTTGTCATATCTGCCCATTCTAAACTTCCTCTGGGGCCACAACCAATATCTAAAATCCTTTTTTCTTTATAAAAATCAAAATCGAGTCCGAAATGTACAGTATAGAAATCAGTAAAATGAACATTTGAAAAATTACCTTCAACTTCTTTCCGTTGCTTCCAGTATTTTATTTCCTGTTTTTCTTTCCATAGTGTAAGAATTAACTCAGGAATTATTTTATGGATATACTTTATCATTGAATCTCCTTATTCAATATTTCTATAGATGTCTGACAGTTTCTTACCCTGAATTATTGTGTTGAACTCAATTTCAACTCTTTTTCCTAAAAAAGGGCCTTCACAAAGAATGCCGTCAACACTGGCAAATAGATGTCGCTACCGGTTAAATCATACAGGCATTGGGTTACATCAAAACCATAAAATGTAACGATTATTACAGCGGTTACATAATTAAACCAGCCCATATACCCAAAGTGGGAGTGCAATAGTGTTGCATTATTTTTTTGCAATTTTAATAAGGAAATTCTGATAACGCCATAGCCTTTGAATTGATATTCTTTTTTCGAAAAAAAATAGAAATGGTGATTTTTGTGACAGATTATGAATGTTAGGGAGACTAAATTGATTTAGATTGACTGTATCTTCACATACAATGTGATTACTAATGCCATCATTAAGGAACTTTATCTGATTATACAACCAGGTTTGAGCCTGGAATAGCCAAAACCGGCTGCTATGAATTATATTCATAGTTATTTTACTTCACATTGAATTATTTATTGTTTAGTACAATAGTACACAAGATCTTCAGAGGTAATGCCGTATCGAAAAAGATTGTTTTTACCAATCAGTTTATCGGCTGTAAAAACGGCCACATGAAACCCCGCATCTTCAAGCCTGTCTTTGTAGTCCTGACCATAATTTCTTACGTGCTCAGGATGTCCAAAAACCTTTATACGTTCTTCCGCTGTCATTAAAGATAAGTCTTCGTATGTTTTATCAATAACAATAGGTACTTGAAGTAACGCCCATCCTCCAGGCTTTAGAATCCTGAATAATTCAGCCATTGCTTTGCGATCATCAGGAACATGTTCTAAAACATGGCTACAGTAGATAACATCAAAAGTATCATCCGGGAATTGGATATCGGTAATATCCATCCTAACCATTGCATGAGGATTATTAAGGTCAGCAGAGAGATATTCTATTCCCGGGACTATTCTAAAAAGAACCTCAAACGACTTTTCAGGTGCGATATGAAGTAAAATTTTATGAGCTTGATCAAATAAATTTGTTTTGTTTTTCAAAAAGTACCAATCCATTCTGTGTCGTTCAAGTGATTCACACATTGGACAGAAAGCATTAGGACGAGATGTAATGCCAAATGTCCAGAACTTGCGAAGATCGCTCTCACACATCGTACAATAATGGGCCTTCCCCCCCCAAAAAAACATCTTAATCTTCCGTGGCAAAAGAAGATAAAATTTTATAGCTATATTAATATTAAAATAATTTTTCATAATTTTTCATAATTTTTCATAATTTTTCATAATTTTTCAGAAGTTTGTCATTTTGTTTGTCAACGTTATAATGAAGTTCAACAAATTGCCTGGCATTATTTGTCACCGTAGCTATGGATTCAGGCGTTTGAGTAACATAATCAATTTTTTCTAAAAGAGCTTTCGTATTTCGCTCTGGTACAAGAAACCCCGTTTTTCCATCTTCTATCAGTTCCGGAATGCCTGAATGAAAAGTGCTAATCACCGGTATCCCCATTGCCATAGCTTCCATCAGTACCATGGGGATCCCTTCCATGTCACCATCAGATGCTGTTACACTCGGTGCAATTAAAAGATTGGATTTTTTTAATATTTTAATAACCTCATCCCGATTTTTCCATCCAACAAGATTGATGTGATTTTGACAGCCAAGCGTGTTAATTAATGTTTGCAATTCCTGTCTTAACGGACCGTCTCCAATTATTTGATAAAAAATATCCTGCCTTTGCTTTAATATATTGCAAACAGCCTTAATACTATATTCAAGCCCTTTTTTTTCCGTTAAACGAGCAATTGATACTAAATGAATGTCTTTATTCTTCCTAAGTGGTTTGTTAGTAAATTCAAAGTCATTACAATCAATCCCCATATGCTGAACACAAATTTTATTTTCATCACACCCTATATTTATCAATCTGTTTTTCCAATAGTTACTTATGGGAAGAAACATCTCTCCTTCTGAAAATAATCTGGCATATATTTTGTCGTCACTACTTCTAAGATATGTTGACAAATCATACCCATGAAAAGATGTGATAAGTTTTCCATCAATTGCATTTAAATCTCGTAACATCAGTGCTTTATTTCCAAAAGGTCCAAAATGTGCGTGAATAATATCGTATTTTTTTTTTCTCAAAAAAGGAATTACTTCATGGAAAAGAGATAATGAAAATGCTACTTTACCGTATTTAATTAAGTTTAATGATTGAAATATCAGCTGCGGGTTAGAAGAAATATTAGAGAAAAACAACCCTGGAAACTTGATAACCCTGTCAAACCTTGATGAAAGTTTTAGATCAGGACATTTTAAACGATCCTTTATATTATACATGTGAAAATCAGAATGTATTTTAGTCTGACATTCTGGTTTTATACCGAATACGTCAACATCAACACCACGATCAATTAAGCCAGTGAGCTGGTCAAGAATAAATGTTTCAGATAATACTGGAAAATATCCTGTTATGAAAGCAACACGCATAATCTTATCCTGTTCTCATTCAAGTTATCACTGCACTATACAAATCAATCGTTTTAGCTGCAGTTATTTGCCAATTTAGATGATTTTCTGCAAAATAACGGGCAGCCAGTCCTCTTTTAAAAGAGGACTCAGGATCTCCACCTATTGCTAAAACTGCTTCCACCATACTCTCAATATCACCTATGGGAAATATGTCTGCAAATGTATTGTTAGTATAGTCCTTTATGCCACCTACATCATTTGTTACAACAGGAAGCCCGCATGAAATAGCTTCTAACAATGCGTTATTCGCTGTACAATTAAGCATAGGTAGCAATAGCATTGAAGCATTCTGATAAAGAGATCTCAATTGAAGATCAGTAAGATTTGAATGCCAGACAACCTGTTTGTACCTGGAAATTTTATCAAAATGAGGATTATTCCGTCGATCTTCAGGAACAAGTAAATCAAAATTGTAACCTGAATCTCTTGCTAATACCTTCTCAATTACATTTGCAAGAGTCTCTATGTCGCGTAGCCAGACTCCTGAGAAAACACACCTGGGGGCTCTGTTTTTCTTAATTTCAAATTGTATTTTATCTGTTGGCTTGAAAAAAAGTGTATCGATACCATGTGGAATAAAATGAACACGTCCTGGCAAGAATTCATTAAAAAAGTTTACTTCTTGTTTACTTAAAACAATAAGGGCGTCGAGTGATGATATGACATTTGTATTATGGCGTCCATCTTTCCAAAGTTCAACAGGTTGATGGACCGTACCGATTAACCTACCTCTGATTTTTTGAGGAAGTAAGGACAGTAGAGAAAGGCTCCTTTCAACATATAGAACATGAGTTATATCATAGCTTTCACCAATTAAATGGAAAAACGCCTTGGCTTCTGTAATAAGGCTGTTATGATCATAAGTTTTACTTATATTTAACTTATTAATTAGTATATTCTTGACTATATGCAGTATGCCCGGTACTGGCAGAGCTGTCCGAAAAATATTCTTATTATTCCTGTGGCTTATGGCGTTTATATAATCAGATAACAGATCATATCCACTGTGTTTACCCATCCATGGGAATTGCTCTCGTAACCAGCAAATTTGATGTTGTTGTAAATCCATTTGTTTATTAGTGTACATATTTTTTTATTGAACTAATTATTATCGAATATACCATTTGCAATTGGTAAAAGAGTTCTTTTGAAAATTGACGTTTCAACATAGGCTTTCTTAATAAAGCTGTGCCCCAAACTACCTCTTCATTATTCAGGTTGCTGTTATTCAAAGGAAGAATATTATAACCAAACTTTTTTGCAAACTTGTTAACAGCAAAAACAACGCCTTCGTATTTTGGATCATTTTCCCTGTAGTCATGACAAAAAATGTATCCACCTGCTTTTAAACATGTGTGAATAACGTTTAATTCTTTTAATACTGCATTATATGCATGTTGCGCATCAACAATTGCAAAATCTATTGGCATTTGCATTTTATTTAGATATTCTTTTAAAGATTCCGGCAGCAAACCTGAAATTAACTCAATTTCTGGATTGTCTATATAAAATGAATCGGTCTTCGTTAATTCATTTATTACATCGGGTAGATCAAACGTTGCAATCCGACATTTACCAAGCTTATTCATTGATATAAATTCTGCCAGGAAACGTGTTGTCTGGCCATGGAATGTACCTGTCTCAATGATTAATTTGGGTTGAGAAATTAGAATTAATTGTCCAATTATCATTTTTTCGATAAAACCGATTGACCCGGGTTGGTGATTCATACCGGGGCACTTCATTACATCAGATACAAATCGAGTATTTGGTTGAGTTTGATCCATATAATTATTCCCCATATCAAGAATTTATTGCCATTGCGAATTAACAACCCATTAGTTCAACTACCAAAAATAAGATTGTGGATGTATACAACAAGATATGAGTGGTGTTGTATGGGGTAAAAAAATCACAACGTATAATTTTTTCGTTAATTTATAGAAGGGTTGAATCATTATTCATTGAATTTGATTTGGAGGCAAACTCAATCCGGAAGATGTATTATGTTAAAATATGCTTTTGAACAGTTTCTAAATACTCATTTCCAAATCTTCTTTCCGGTTCCAAATAATTTCCTTCTGCCCATTCATTCCATGATTTAATAAAAATAATTTTTTTTTCATTTTCATTTGAACTTACCTGATTGATAGCTTTTTTTAAGTGCTCTCCAAATAGTTCTGGGCTTGAATTTTGTAGGACAACGCCATTGGTGTTGCTTCTCGGAGTATTGTCCCAATTGGGAACAACACATGGATACTGATCAAAATTTTGTGAAAGAGTGGGGAGAGCATGTTTTATATATTCTTTATATTCTAACTTTAATGGTTTAGAAAAAAAATTTCTATAAAGCTGATTGATATTTTTGTTTGTCAACGTCAAAGAAACTTTATCTATAAAGCCTAAAGAATTATTTACTAAGTGCTGGAATGCCACTCCAGGATTGTGCAAACAAGAGGCATCAAAACCTCGCTCCGAGGGTATCCAAGTATTTTCGGGCGAAATACCAATAAAGTAAAGTCCCTTGAGTCCCGATTTTTCGGCCAGAGTTCTCCAATAATCTGTAAATCTTTTTGATTCAGGAATGTTATCAGGTTTATATATTACAAAAATAGGTTTGTCATTAACAGTAATATAACGTTTGTCTTTAAATGCAGGCAACAAGTTGAAAAAGTGATCTTCATAATCTTTTCTGCCAGGATAAGTTTGTTCTATTAAAATCTTGTTCGGGGAACCATGCCATATCCCACTCCAGGTATCATTTGCCCAGCCAAGGCAAAAAGGGAAATCTGGTTCACCTGATTTTAGAACTTCAGTGAATGGCCTTTCCAATAGCCGTTTCCCAGCAAACCAGTAATGCCAGTAACAGAATCCCTCAATACCATGGTTTCTTGCCAGTTTTGCCTGGGCAAATCGGCTCTCCGGTACGCGTAAATCATAAAAACCTAAATCAGTGGGGGTATGTGGTTGATAATGTTTCCTGAATAGTGGTTTTGCCTTGGCTACATTGCTCCATTCCGTAAAACCTTTTCCCCACCATTTGTCATTTTCCGGTATCGGATGAAACTGCGGTAAATAAAACGCGATTACCCGAGCTGTAAGTTCTCTTTTATTCATCTGGTTCAAATGTCAACCCATTCCATATTTTTAATATTATCTAAGAATTTTTTTTGTGCCCAATGTGTAAATGGATGTTTAAAACAATCGTAGGCTGGTATCTCGGGAAATATATTATGTTTAATGTCATTTCTTATAAAGAAGGCATTATAACCATATCGTTGACATCCAATAAGACGATATCCTTTTTCTTTACCTAATTTTATTAGAGCCGGTAATGATGCGCCGCTATAGATTCCGTATCGTCCAAAGTATTGAGCTTTAAAAGTTGGACTGTATGGGACGGTCACGGCTTTTTCGGGCCCCCATATGCACTGATATTCAAGAAGTACCACCCGTGGTTGTATACAGTCAATCGCTTTCCAGATCCAATAGTCTACACCATCGATATCGATACAAAGTAGGTCAATTTCACCTTTTGATTCGTTTTTTATTAAAATCTGGTTGATATTATCTGTGGTTACCCAGTTGCTTAATATTGTTGGTGGAAAATTTCTGGTTGATGGAGCTGTTGAATAGAAATTTTTTGCACTTTCTACTGCGTCAGTATTTCCATCAATCAAAGTGCCTGTCCAACCGTGGTTAATAACTAAATTAGCAGTATTGCTTCCTTTAATTGCTGCTGCTCCGATATCGACTAATTTTTTATTTGTTGATCCAATCAATGAAAATATATAATTTAGTATTCCATCTTCATCAGACTCAGAATATACACTAAAGCCAACTTCATCAAGTTTGGGCATTTTCATACCGGCACTTAACATTTGCCTGTATTGAAATGTAAGAGAATTTTGCATTAAAGTTTGAGTATCTGATTCTTGTTTTTTTAAAAAGGAAAGAACTGGATCAGCGAAGAAATTCCGAATTCTTTCAAGTAAGTATTTGATAATATTTTTCATAAATATAGTTGGTTACAAGTATCTGTTTATGATAGTTAATAATTTTTGCGCTGAAGTATGAATATCGTGCATTTCCCTGACTTTTTCAGCGGCACGGTTACCTAAATGTTCCCTTAAAACTTTATCTTCCGCAAGTAGAATGATTTTTTCAGCCATGGCATTAATATCTAAATATGGAACGACAAAACCAGCATCTTCTTCGACAAATTCCGATATACCGCCAGCTTTATCGAAACATATCACGGGTTTTTCCAATGATGCCGCTTCAAGGCAAACTAAAGGAAAAGGATCTTCACGGGATGTAAGTGTAAAAATATCAAAATCATTAAAATAATCAAAAGGTTTTGTTTTAGATCCCATAAAGAAAACCTGATCAGACAGGTTTAATTTTTTTATGTCATAAATAAGCTTGTCATATACAACACCCCTATCTTCACCACCAATCCAGCAAAATACGATTTTATTATTCTTTGCCATTCGTTTCGTAGCATGTGCAAGTTGTATAAAAACATCAGGCGCTTTCCGCCAATCAGTTGTACCGCAAGCACCAATAATAATGGTATCACTTGAAAGAGATAATTCATTCCTAATGGTGTTTTTGTTGAAAACTGGTTTTATCGAATAACTGTAATTAGTATGGTTATGAATAAATCCGTATATTAATTTTATTTTATTTTCTTTTATATTATAACTATTTATTAAATTTTCTCTAACAGCTTTAGATACCACAATGTATTCATCAAAATAAATATCGCTTCGAATAAAAACATCTTTTCCACAAAATTCATTAAGCGCAATTTCCAGCTCGTGTACGTGACATATCTTGGGACAATTGATCATATTTGCTATTTCATCTACCGTTTCACATGTTGCAACCGTATTCGCATAAATTAAATTAAAATTTTTCTGGGGAAATACTTTTAAAATATTTTTTTTACTTCGGTTGTTTGTTTGTGGTAGAAATTTTTTCAGTATGAGTTGAAATAAATTTTGTGATGGCGTTTTGTCCCAGACATAGGTTTCACCAATCTCTTCAAACTCACTTTTTAAGACTCCGTCCTTTTTAAGAAGAATTGTAATTGTAAAATCAGTATTTTTTTTTAGCCACCTTAAAAGATGCAGAAGAATAATTGGAGCGCCTGTCCGGGATGCACAATGACTGATAAAAAGAATGTTTTTTTTCATAAAAAAGCCTAATATTGAATTTTCTTTACTAAATCAATAAATTTTCGTGGAATAGTTTTTATATAGGAAACCCACTGGTAAAAATTTATATCCTGTTTAGTATTGTGTGGTGGATTGTTTTCTGCCAATTTCGAAGAGAGTTTGGTAAGTGCCATTTCCTCCAATTCACTTAAATAGTGTGGTTTTTTTTTACTGCTATGATTGGGGATAGGGAACGATTTAATAGATTTGACACCCATTGCTTCATATTCAGGTAGGGGAGTGTATAAATACCCGAATAGAAGTTTGCTTAAGTATGAGTAATCTGTATTGTTGATATTTTTCTTTGCTGAAGAAATTAATTTTGATATTTTTAATTGTAAATCATCACGGCTTGAAATTTTTAAAATTTTGGAATTATGCTCCAAAATGGAGTTCCCCAAAAGTAAAATAGGTTTTCTATAAATCGAGGCTTCTACAGCTGCCGATGAGTTTATCGAAATAATAGCATCAGCATATTTAATGCAATCAAATATATGGGCATCTTCAATCCATTTTCCATGGGAGAATTTTAAATCGATAAAATCTTGTTCTGTTTCCTGCATTGGATGCTTTTTTGCCAAAAGGAATACTTCAGATTTATGGTTTGCCAATGTCTTTACGATATCAGCATACGCTTCAAAAACAGATGCATAATGAGGAGCAAAAATTTTAGAGTTAGAATCCCTATCCACTTGAGATGGGAAAAATATTACAAGTTTGTCTTTTGGGATATTGTATTTATCAAAAAATTCGATTTTGGTTTTATATTGTGTGGGCTGAGACCAGTTACTTATAGTTCTTTTAATATATAAATTGGAAAAATCTGTCACTCGATTACTATTCGTAACTGTTTCGAAATTGATATATTCATTTACAAAGGAGGAGTTGTAGTTAATGCCTGTGCTGTCGCATGCAAAGGTGTTGGCAAATGGCCCTCTTTCAACATAAAATTTTTCTATCCCAAAGTCATCAGTGATTTTTGATAAAGCAACTTCTGGAATATGATACCCATTCCAAATATAAATTCCAACAGGAGTATACAGTTTCAATATCAACAGCCAGTATATATGCCAGGAGAGAGCCTTTTGATATGAATTTTCAGAATCAAAAGCCTCCCATATTTTATCGTATTCCGCTATTTCGTGAAGAAAAGGGAACTTATCAAATTTTTGCAGGTCGTCAAATAATGTAAAATCATTTATTCCATAACTAATTTTGATGGTATTTGGGATTTTTAGGTGATGGTGAGTATTCGTTGTAAAAAAAATAATATTATGGGTGTTTTTAACGTTGTCATAAAACGTATTCCACAATTCTATTTCATTTGCACCTAAGATCGCGCAATTTAGGACGATTAAATTCGATTTAATTGTATATTGGGAAAGAGAGTCTTTTAATTCCATAATTATTTTACTTTTTAAGTGGGTAAATTCCGTAATCAATGTTTGTTTTTTTTAATAATTCAACATCATCGTGAAGATATCTATTGATTACTTCATTTTCAATTTTTTGAGCTTTGTCGATCCATAGTTGAATCTCTTTTCTTAAGCTTAAATTATCTTTTATTGCCTTATTGATTACGTCAACCGCTTTCTGGCCCATATATGCTTCACTATCCAGGCAATACTCTTCATGGCCACAATTAGCAAGTGCACCAAGATTTTTTCGATAATAATAGTCATCCAGGCATACAGCAACCGATGGAACACTTTCTCCCATGCTGAAAATTATCGGATGATGTTTTAATGTAAACGTCAGTAGGGCCTCAGCCATAATTCCTCTGGCAATACGATAGTCGTAATTATAATCAAGTAAAAACGAAGGGTTACGCATTAATTGAATTACAGCTTTTTCAGCCTCTTTATCTGTGTGAACCATGGGAACAAAAAGAATTTGCACCCCATGTTTTTCGAACATGAAATCACAGATTTGTGCAAAACGCCTGGTTGCTGATTGTTGAATTTCCGGAGTTTGTCCCCAGTAGTGAAACTGTACAACAACATAAGGTTTTTCAGTATCTAAACCATGATTATTGAGGCAACTGAATACAGCCTCTTTCGCCATTCTTTCGCAAAACAATGCATCGTCAAAGGTTGATTTAATATGGTTACCTGAAAACCCCAAAGAATTAACATCTTCTTCCGAATCTCCATTGTCACGCAAGTAAATGTATCGGGCGTTTTCTAATCCCCATTTCGCTAATTTCCGGTTTGTATTATTTTTAAAAACACCAATGGTTTGGCCCGATAATATTACCGGAGTTCCTAAAAGATGTGCCATTTTTATTAACAGCATATTCTCCCATAAACGGCTCAGGGTCATGCCGGTAAGAAAACCACCCCCAGAAATATGTAATACATCTGCGCGATGCACCTGATTTAGTAGTGCTGCTTCATCACTCCTTAATAAAGGAACCGGCAAGCCCGCCCGTATCATCCTTGCAGCAATAAGCATCTTTCTTTTTACCCGGGAAAATTTTTTTTTAAACCGTTGGTTTCCCGCACTATAATCCCCGCAAAGATTAGAATTGAACCACACAACTCTGGGGCCGTTCACAGAATGCTCTTCATGATGAGCATGGGTATATGCGGGATGGGGTGTAAAAATTGTAAGATCACAATTTCTAACATTTTTTTTCCATCGATTGATATTGGCCCCTAGTTGGGCTTCATCACCCACATTCCCATATCCATACCCGCCAGTAATAAGCACACGAAGAGGGCCATTTTCCAAATCTCGGGGGCGAAATGGAGCAAGATACCCTAAAACCCGCGCTATTAAACCAGCATACCTTAAGCAGATATTTTTAACGTGTTGGAAAAAAAGAAATAGCAGTTTTATGCCGGTCTTAATTTTAGAAATCATTGATGTAATCCTTATTCTGCGCATGATAGTATTATACCCAGCATGGGAAGAGTCAGAGTAAATGTTTCGAGTCATTTTGCTTTGTTTTAATTTTATCTGAAAATCTTTTAATTCCGATTGGTCCGCAAGAAATAGCCCAGCTCCGGTCCATTTTATCATCTCTTTTTTTAGTTCAGGATATTCAAACCAACGGGTCCATATTTTAACTTGTTTATAAATGGCTGTTGCATTCTGTGAATTTTGAATTTCACTACGGTCACAACAGGTCACTGAAAGTTTATCTGTCGCTGCAATTTTTTTAAGCTCACTTCGAATGTTATCGTTACGGACAATGCATAATGTCAGGCCAAGGGGATCGTTGCTTAATTTACCCCAGGCATCCTTGACAGAAATATCTGCATCAACAGCATAGAAGTCAGGGCAGTAAAAGCATGCTTCCTGTGCAAACCAGTATTCACGCCAATACTGTGTAAAACCGTTTTCAAGGCGTGGGGTACGAATTACCTTCCCATTATTGAGATGGAAACAAGTATTGAATTGGTTGGCATCCGGAGTACCCTCTTTATCCCGAAGATTGACCCGAAACATTTCATTTCGGATACCATGCTTGTGTGCCAGAAAATCTGTAAATTGATCCGTGACATTGTGTGAACAAATTATTCCGACGGTGAATAATATATGTTTTCGATACTTTTTAGGTAATTTCCCAATCGCCCTTAATGTGCATGGCAAAGCCGTCATTGCACAGGTCAGTCTCTTTGCAATGAGTTCCTGTAAAACCTGATCATAACGAATCGGTCCGTAAGCAGATGATCTACAGTTATCAATTTCTTCAGGGCTGTAGCAGATTCTCAAACTAAAATGAGGTTCACCGATTGGGGCCATTTTAGATTCTGCACAAATAACACAATCAACCTGCTTACTTTCAAGCAGGTACTTTAATAAAAGGGTTGAAGTTCCTCCAGAAGCACTGCGGATACGATTTTTTGCTTCATTTTCATATGTTATTGCGTATGAATATTCAGCACCTTCTATTCCAAAGTTTTCTCGTTCTTCCCAGGCTTTTTTTCCTGTCTCAGCAAGATTACTGATTGAATTCGGACAAACCTGTATACACAAACCGCAATCTGTACATTTTTCTTCTTCAATAACAGGTTGCCAGGTTTTTGTATTAGCCCATTGCATCTTTAATGCATCAACCGGGCAAACCAGCGAACAAAACCCACAACCAATACAACTGCTTTTTATACAAAGATTGCCAACCATGATAACCTCAGGAAAATATCGCTATTAAGTGTGTTCCACCAGCTTTACGAGCAAAACACTGTTGTCCCAAAAAATGCAGGAATTGATCTTTCCGGGATTTTGGAGAACAATAGCCTGGAGAAAAAGGCAATTCCCCTAAGTGTGCAGAAAAAATCTTAATACTGAAACCATTTTCTTTGGCAAAAATCTTTATTCCCTTAGCCGTAAAAGCCCATAAATGTCTTGGCGGATCAATTCCATGTAACATTTGTCCTGAAAGTATTTTACCTGCTAATTTCCATTTTGGTATTTTTGAAGACTGATAAATATTTTTAAAACGTGGCGCTATCATTTTGCCATATGGAAGATACTCCCATGAGTCTCCATTCGGGAATTGGTGGATGCAGAGCCCTTCTGGTGCTAAACATTTCATGACATTTCTAATGAACTCTAAGGGGGCCAACAAGTGCTCTAATAGATGTCGACTATAAATTACATCAAATTTTTTATTACTATGTTTATAGAATCTGCTTGCATCACCGTTGATAACATTTGATATTCCAAGTTCATTCTTGACAAATTTACATGATATTGGATCTAAATCAATGTATGTACTCTCCCCATATCCATAATGTTCAAAAGCATAAGAAAAAAGCCCCCCGCCTCCACCGATATCTAATAGTGACAATTTTTGCTGTCTGGAATTAATTTCCATTTTATCAAAAAAACGTCGGGCATTTTCAATATTTCTTATAATGTTTTTTTTATTTAAATTAGGGATAAATCCACTATAAAATGATTGGAGCTCTTCTGTAGCTGGCAACGGGTCACTGAGGCCTGTGTGGCAATGTACGCATTGATAGATATTATATTTTGTCATCTTATATCTAAAAATGCACTCATCACCACAAAGCGGACATGTTTTTTTCATTACAACTCCAGGTTTTATCTAAGCAATAATTTACTTCAAAAAATATATGTTAAACATTTTCCACCATAAACGTTGCATTAAAATATGTTAGTGCAGGGATAAAAAATTTATGATTTACATTGATTTCAGCAAAGGCATGTGCCCAGCATAGCATTTTATTTGTATTTCCATCACGGATCATCATTGATAAATATTTTTTTCCTGATCCTAAAATTAGTTTGTCAATAATAACTTTACATCCTTTGTGGCACCCATCATTATTTATGAGTATATCCTCCATATGACTGTTAGAGTGTGCAATAATTTCCATTGAAGGGCTCAAGTATGATATAGAAATTTCTAATTGCTGGTATTTTTTAGGCACCTCGAATTCAAACGATATTTCTAAAGATGATCCATAATTAATCGAATGGGTTGCACTATTGTTTCCGTTTACCTGTAGGTTAGCGACAAGAATCTCATCAAATAAAAAAATATTATTCTGGTTGGTTTGAAACGAACAATAATATGCATCAATTGCCTGAGCCGTATTCGTTGAAAATATCTTTTTCTGTCCATTTTTCATTAACATTGCACATGTACAGGTCCTATCAATGTGAGTCATCGTATGAGAAACAAATATTACTGCAGATTTTTTCATTAAGTCAAATATTGTATTATAACATTTTGTCCTGAATCCAACATCCCCAACCGCAAGCACCTCATCAATTATTAAAACATCAGGTTCCATCTGAGAAGCCACTGCAAATCCAAGGCGGACTTTCATCCCCGAACTGTAAGACCTGAAAGGCATTTCCATAAAATCAGCTAATTCTGCAAATTCAACGATATCGTCATATTTATGGTCGATTTCTTTTTTTGAGAATCCTAAGATGGAACCATAAATATAAACATTTTCACGTCCGGTGAGAATCGGATTGAAACCCGCATTTAATTCTATGATTGCACCTATACGGCCTTTCATTGTGATTCTGCCGTGGTCTGGTTTGATCAACCCGTTAAGAATCTTCAGCAGGGTACTCTTGCCTGCGCCGTTGTGTCCGATCAGGCCAAGGCACTCTCCACGCTTGAGTTCAAATGATATATCATTTACAGCCCAGAATTCATCTTTTCTTAATTCGGGAAAATGATCAGTTCCAACAATATACCGTTCGCCTCGGAGTGGGTTAAGTTCCGAGCAGATATCCTGGGCACCGTACCAAAGGGAACGCTTCAAGCTTCTGCAGAACTTTTTTGAGACATTTTCACATTTTACTAAAACTTCATCAGGCATTTATTAAAATCTCATTTATTGATGTTATGCTGCAATGCGTTCAACAAGATGGGGCATGGCTATTCGATATAAAAGCCAGCCAAAAACAAGCAAGACCACTGCTATGCTGCAAACAATAACCGAAGGCTCAAGACAGACAATATCTCCTGTTAGGATCAATTCACGTGTGAATTGTATTAAAGGGCTGATGGGATTATAGGTCGCAAGGAATGCTCCAAATCCGGTATTTGGTGCTGAATATACAATTGGAGTTAGATAAAATAACGGCTGGAGAATCATAGGAAGTCCCTGTTGCACATCTCCATAAAGGATGCTCACTGGCGTTAAAATAATTCCAGCCATCATACCCATTATAATTATCCCAATAATACCTGTGAAACCCCATAAAATTCCAAAGGACAGGGGGATACTGAAATAGATAAAAACGCCGGCAAGTAGGCATAATTGAATCATTAAATTAAAGACAACTTCAAGAAATGCCGAAAAAATAAGGGCCTCACGGGGAAAATTTATTTTTGCAATCATCGTAGCGGATTCTTTGACGACACGCATCGGTGCATTGATAGAATCAACAAAAACCTGCCAAAGGATCGTCCCTGTAAGGACATATAGTGGATATGGAACACTGGTTTCGTTTACATTTAATATTTTCTGACTATTTAAAAAAATCCAAATTGCAGATGTCAAAAGTGGGGGAAGAATAGCCCACAAATACCCAACGATAGTTTGACGGTATCTTGCGGAAATATTTCTAACAAATAGCCGCCATGCAAGTTCACGTGAATTCAGTAAGTCCAAAAACATATTTTTTAATAGAAGACATGGTCTTCTAAGTTCCGACTCCGGAGAGTATACTGTTTCTTTAAGGTATTGATTCATTATTTGTTTTTTGAAAGAGAAATTCGGGTTTTTAGATCTGGTTGCTTACCAATCTGCTGTTCCGATGATATAGCTCCGCTTGGTCAGTTATACTTATGTGTAGCGACAACGTCTTAAAATATTGCTGAAATCTGCATTTTTATCTGCAGAGTTCATAACTCTTTGGTTTTATATAAACTAATATATTGTGAACATTGTTAATATCAGATAGCAGTCAAAAGTCAATAATAATACTATCGGTAAAGCGGTTTGCCGTAATTGACACGGTTATAATGCTCCTTTCAGAACCTTATAACCTTGCCATCAATGTCAAATTCATCGGAATTTTCTGCTCCTGTCAATCCAAAACCCGGCAGGTCGAATCTGATTACAAATATTGAACGTTTAAAAAATAATTTATAACCCTGACCTTCTATAATATTCCGGTAGCTTAACTTTACTAAATGATGGACATTCAGAGATTACTTCAAACGATTTTTCAGGACTCAGCGGCCATATTTCAGCGTCACCGGCTTTTGCTGCAATTGTGCTGCTGGCCTTATTGGCATAGCAGGTGCACCCCGGACGTGAAAAGTGGCTGCTGGTTTTTTTCCATATTTCACTGAGCGGTTCATTTAATATATTTCCGAATGACAACATTGTAAAGTCGCAGGGACAGACATTCCCCTGTGAATCTATAAACATATAATTATAACCTGCACCGCAGCCATAATAGTCTTTCCCTTCAAAAAAATCATAGGCAAAGACGCCCGGGTATCCTTTTGTTGATGAGCATTTTCTTTGGATTTCGTATACGGTCTTAATATTTTCTTTAGATAAAAGTGTATCGTGCTTTGAGGCGAGATTACCGCTTAAAATAGGTGATGTTAGCCTCATATCGTTGATACCGAGATCCTTAAAAAAATCGATTATTTTAAAAATTTCTTTCCGGTTTGTTACAAGGGCTTTATCCGGAACAAAGGAAACAGCTACATATAAACCTTCATCCTGAAACAGGCGGATAGCATTTAATGCATAATCATAAATGCCTTTAACGCCTCTTCCTTTATCATGCACTTCCGGAAGATAATGATCGAGGCTGATAACAGGGATTTTAAGTCCTGCTTTTTTTAATGCACCAGCTCTTTTTTTTGTCAGTCCGTAACCTGTTGTGAACATAATCGGCATTGAGCGTTGATCGACTGAGGCAATTATCTCTTCAAGGTCGTCTCTTAACAAGGGTTCACCACCGGTAAATCCGATAACAGCCGATCCCAGGTTTTGTGCTTCTGCAATGTTTTTCCTGATGACATCAAGTGTTAAAACCTCTTCTTTCGAACGGTCAGCAAAAGAACAATGCCAGCAGCTACAGGGACATCTCGGTGTAACAGCAAAATTTGTTACCAGCGGTGTCGGCTTACCGGATGAAATTTTCACTGCACCCTTTAAAAAATTATCATATGCAGTTGACGGGTAATAGGGCGTGAAGGTATTTGTGTAGGTCTCATTTTCCACTCTGGTCATTTTGCTCTCTTTCATGGAGTAATGCATGGCAAGACGTTGTTTTATTGATACTGATCTTAATTCTTTATGTGCTGCTATTTTTAGTAGCGTTGCAGCACGTTGAAGTCCGTAAAGCTGTGTACCGTTATGCTTTTTCATCATTCCCCCCGGTGTAAAATTTATGAAGCCGGTTTACCACGTTGAGTCAATTTACCTGTTTAAGCTGTAAAGGCTCTACCTTTTTAAAATGACAGAGTGAGGCGATTCATTTGCTAACACCCAACATCTAATACCTAAAACCCATCTTTTACAAACAACCCCTTAGTCGCAAGGTCCATTGTTTCATCAAATAATTCCCGAATATGGTCTCTGTCTGCATTATCCTGAATATAAGTTCTTATGATAAACATTTTATAGATTGAAAAAATAACCGTTGAAATTCTGTCAATATTAACAGGTCTGAAATCCTTTTCTTTAATGCCTTTATTAAGAATTACCCGAATCATCTGGATAGAGTCATTGTTAATTTTTTCATATGGGTCTGATATTGGGAACATTGGAAATATTTCAGGGTCTCGTTTCAGAATACCTCTTAGTTCATGTGCTTCATCAAGGTAGTCGATTGCCTTTTGACACATTGTAAGCAGTTGGTTTTTAGCGGATGTCTCTTTAAGGACTGCATCTCTGACAAGCGTTTGCCAGTTGACAAGGGCGTAGGCGACTGTTTTTTCATACAGGTCTTTTTTATTTTTTGCATAAAAATAGAGATTCCCCTTTGTCATATCAAGTTTTCCTGCAATATCTTCGACAGTCGCTTTTTTATAGCCGAATTCTGCAAATACATTCAGCGCAGCATTGTATATCTCTTCGATTGCAATTTTCGGTCTCATTTAACCTCTTTTATTGAATGATTGAAAAATATTGTCATTTGTTTAATTAAAAACATTAAAACATCTCTTTGTCAAGTTGATTATTTTTTACCACAAGGATATATATCAGGAGGGGTTTTAAACAGGTTACTATTTTATAAGGAGTTTACCATGGCTGAAAATGACACGAATAGATTTGATCAGGAGGCTGAGGGGTGGGATGAAAAGCCAGGCAGACTATTAATGGCATCATCCATTGCTGATAGACTATTGTCGGAAATACCTATGAACCAGGATATGACAGCCTTGGAATTCGGTTGTGGCACCGGACTGATTACGATGCAGCTTATTGGTCGGCTAAATAGTATTACTGCAGCTGATACCGCTATAAAAATGCTTGAGGTTGTTGAGAAAAAAGCGCTGGCACAGAATATCAGTTCAATCTCGACGTTTACGATTGATCCTGAAACCGGCAGTCTGCCTGAGGGGAAATTTGATTTGATCTTCAGCAATATGGTTATGCATCATGTAAATGAATATAAAAAAATTTTAACCGATCTTTTCGATCATCTGGAAGAGGGTGGTTATATCGCGATTTCAGATCTGGATAAAGAAGAGGGCGATTTTCATGAAGATATGACTGATACGTTTCACACCGGTTTTGTACGTGAGGAGCTGATTCAGTTTATGAGTGACGTGGGGTATAAAGATTTCAGAGATTATACTGCCCATACAATGACCCGGGAGCGAGAGGGCGGTACAAAAGACTTCCCGATTTTCATGATAATCGGAAGAAGATAAACGCTTAAAAAAATTCAGGGCGGCCGTCCGGTCGCCTTTTCCTCTATCCCACGGTTTATATTTTAATAGTCAAAACGTCTCTTATCATCAAAATATGATTGCCATCTTTTTTATTGCGAAAATTTCTGATTAAGGCTATTGAAAATAGACATAACACGCGAGCCATACCTGTCGCATAAAGTCAGTTTCCGGAATTATAAAAAACAGCTTTTAACTCAGTCATTATTGCTACTCAACAAAAGTTCAGGACTTTAAGGAGATTTCCATGATCATCCGTGTTGTCTTTAACAAAAAGGGCGGTGTCGGCAAAACGACAATTACCTGTAATCTTGCTGCAATGAGTGCTGTTGCAGGTAAAAAAACGCTGGTAGTTGACCTTGATCCTCAGGCAAATGCGACTCAGTATCTGTTAAGTGAGACCTGTAAAGATGTTCATGAAAGCGGTAGAACAATTATGGACTTTTTTAAAACTTCCCTTGATACAAGCGGTGCATTCGGGTTTAATCCATTTTTTCAGCATTTAAACAAAACAGAAAATGACTCACAGTCGTTTATCCATGAAACCGTTTTTGACAACCTTTATATCATTCCGTCGCACCCGGATCTTCATGAAATGGAAACTCAGCTTGTTAACAAGCATAAAATCTATAAGCTCAAAGAGTTGTTGGACTCATTTACTGATTTTGATGCTGTTTATATTGATACACCCCCGGCTATGAATTTTTTTAGTCTGTCAGCACTGATTGCCGCATCGCATTGCCTGATCCCGTTTGATTGTGATACATTTTCCAAAGATGCAATCTTTGATGTGGGGCAGCATATAGGCGATATTCAGAATGACCATAACAGCAACCTGGTTATTGAAGGTGTTGTTGTTAATCAATATTTGTCACGGGCAAATCATCCGAAACAGATCGTTGAAGGGTTGATTGATGATGGTGTGCCGGTGCTTGAAACAAAACTCTCTTCATCTGTTAAGATCAGAGAGTCACACCATTCGTCAATGCCGCTTGTATTTCTAAGCCCTGAGCATAAACTGACGCAGGAATTCCAGGCGCTTTATGATGAAATAAGTGAGTGATGTTCTGAAAGGACAATAAGTAGCGTGATGGGTTAGTCGGGCTATACTAAGGCGTAGAAGCATGGAAGTTTATGAGATATATATTTGCCGATATTTCAAAATTAATGTAAGGATAAATTATGAATCCTACAGAGCTTCTACAACAATTGATACGGTTTGATACGACGAATCCCCCGGGAAATGAAAAAAAATGCATCCTGTGGATTAAAGAACTTCTTGATAAAGCCGGTATCCGGAATACAATTCTGTCCAAAGATCCTGAGCGCCCGAATATTATTGCCCGGATTGAGGGACAGAAAAAAGCACCGCCACTGCTTATATATGGCCATGTGGATGTCGTATCGACAAAGGGACAACAATGGACCCACTCACCATTTGAAGGCGTTATTGAGGACGGGTTTATATGGGGACGGGGCGCTCTTGATATGAAAGGCGGTATTGCCATGATGCTCTCAGCTTTTTTGAAACTGGCTGAGACTGGTTTTAAACCGTCCGGGGATATTATTTTTGCAGCGCTGAGTGATGAAGAATCCGGGGGGGATTTTGGTGCAAAATTTCTTGTGGAACAGCATCCTGATTACTTTAAAGATGTAAAGTATGCATTAGGAGAGTTTGGGGGATTCCCGGTTTATATTGGTGGAAAGTGTTTTTATTTTATCCAGACCGGTGAAAAACAGAGATGCTGGATGAAAGCAACACTTAATGGCCCTGGTGGTCATGGTTCGCAACGGCATACCGGCGGGACTATGGCAAAATTGGGCAAAATAATCCGCACTTTTGACAAAAAAAGAATGCCGGTGCACGTAACGCCGATTGTTAAAGATATGGTGGAACGAATTGCAGGCAATGTCTCCTTGCCGGAGCGTATGGTTTTCAAACAGATTCTCAGCCCCTTTTTTACAGATAAAATTATTGATTTAATGGGCGAGAGGGGGGGGATGTTTGATCCTCTTCTGCACAACACCGTTAACATTACTATGGTAAATGGTGGCGATAAAGTAAATGTGATCCCGTCAGAAATTTCATTTCATATGGATGGCCGGATTTTACCCGGATTCCGTCCGGATGACATGCTATCCGAAATCCGCCAGCTTGCGGGTGATGGGTTTTCAATTGAGATCCAAAAGCATGAGCCCTGTCCGCCTAAACCGGATATGGCTCTTTTTAATATGCTGGGCGGTATTATCGAAAAAGCACATCCGGGAGCAATTCCGGTTCCGTTTCTGCTGCCGGGGATAACAGATGCCTGTTTTTTTTCCCGTCTTGGGATTCAGACTTATGGCTTTTTGCCCATGAATCTGCCTAAGGACTTTACTTTTAATAAACTGATACATGCAGCTGATGAAAGAATTCCTGAGTATTGTCTTTTATTTGGTACAAATGCTATTTATGATGTTTTTAAACAATATTCGGGTTCCTAATATGTTTAAAATGCTCCTGACATTGAAGTAAGATATCAACCGTAAAGTGCAACGTTGAATATCAAATGTTCAGGTATCAGGTGTTGGCAAAGGTGCCTTCCAGACGATCACTTTATTGTAATACCAGTGCACAGCGATTTCTTGGCTAAAACCTAATACCCAAGACCTAATCGCTTTTAGTTTTTAGTTTCCTTCTATTTTTCTTCAAGTACTTTTGAGATGGATTGTTCCAGTTCAGAAACAGTATATGGCTTGGCAACGGCTGCTTTAAAACCATAAAAGGTGAAGTTGGCCATAACAGGATCATCTGCATAGCCGCTGGAAACAATGCATACGGCCTCCGGGTGAAATGACATAATTTCCTTTATCGTCTCTTTTCCGCCAAGGCCGCCGGGAATAGTCAGATCCATGATAACCGCGTCAAAGGGTGTTCCTTTTTTATAAGCCTCTTTGTATAATTTAATGGCTTCCTCCCCTTCACAGGCTGTTACGGTGTAGTAACCAAACCTGGTAAGCATAGCGACTGCAAGTTTACGGATAATCTCTTCGTCATCCATAACCAGTATCCGGCCGGTAGTTTTTTCTTTCACACGGGTACGAGGTGCCTGATGGCATTTTTCCTTATTTACTACGCGCGTTGTCGCTGGTAGATACATCGTAAATATCGTGCCATTCTGATCGGATTCAACTGAAATACTACCCTGGTGTCTGGACAGTATTGAATAAGCAGTTGCCAATCCCAGGCCACTGCCATTTTCTTTAGTTGAAAAATAGGGGTCAAACACTTTGTTGATATTGTGCCGGGTTATTCCTGTGCCGTCATCTTTGAAAATAATTTTGATATAGTTACCGCTATTAAGGTTAGGTATATCGCCTTCTGATATCACAGTATTTTCAAAACTGATATAGATATGACCACCGTCAGGCATTGCCTGGTGTGCATTCAGCGTCAGAATGGAAAAGACCTGTTGAATCTGTGATTTATCAGCCCTGGCAGGCATCAGGGAATGGGGTGCCGTGAATACTGGCATTACATTACTGCCTGAAAGATCAAATTTTACAGAGTTCTCAGCAAGCCTATAGAGGTCAATGGCATTCTTTACCGGTTCGCCCCCTTTGGAAAAAGTCAGAAGCTGGCTTGAAAGTTGTATAGCTCTTTGTAATGATTTTTCAGCTTCTTCAAGAAATAAAATGCCCGATTTGTTATGGGGCATGGTTTCTCTTGCAAGCGAAATATTTCCGGAAAGTCCTGTCAGAATATTATTGAAATCGTGTGCGATGCCACCTGCTAACGTTCCGATACTTTTTAGTTTTTCGACCTTGACAAGGTCTTCTTCTGCCTGTCTTTGCTCTGTAATATCTTCATTAAAAATAACGATATTATCAAAGGACCCGTCAGGGTATTTTAAAGGATATGATTTCGTTTTAACAATCCTGCCACGTCCTGTTTCGTTTGTATTACCAGTTGTATACTCAATTGCCGGAAAGTCTGCCAGTTCACCGGAAAGCGCTTTTTTAAAAAAAGGAATCAGATTTTGCTCAGTCAGTTTTTTGTCCCGCAGGATGTTATATTTACCAACAGGCGGGTTTCCTGAAATCCCCCAAAGATTGAGCCATGATTTGTTGGCGTTAACAAGGGTTCCATCAGTATTGTATATCTGCATGGCAATTGGAGATTGTTCCATAATGGTTCTGAAATGTTTTTCACTTTTATACAGCGCAATTTCAGCTTCTTTACGTTTTGTAATATCCTGAATTATGCCAAAAACCTTATAGGGTTTACCGTCTTTATGTTGAATGGTCCCTTTAACATGTACATGGATAATTTCGCCATCCTTGCAGATCAGTCTGGATTCATTCGGGCTGATATCTTCCTGACCGGATTGCAGCGTCTCTTCAAACCATTGTACCGCCAGATCAAGATCATCCGGGTGGTGGATTATTTTAGTTACGGAATGATAGTTGATAGGATCTGATTCATCATACTTCAGGAGTTTATACATCCCCTTTGTCCAGACCGTTTCCCCGGTGCCGACATCCATAGTGAAGCCACCGGTTTTAGAAAGATATTGGGCGTTTACAAGATCTGCTTCACTCTGCTTAAGTCTTTCTTTCATTTCAAAATCATCACTGACATCCCTTATTACAATGACTGCCCCGGTAATATTTCCGTCAGAATCTGTTATTGGGGCGCCGGAGTCTGAAATTCTGATATTTTCACCGTTTTTTTTAACAATAATATTGTTACCCGAATTTCGGGCATACACCCCGCCATCGAGGACTTTAGTGACCGGGTTTTTGGCATTCTTACCGGTGTCAGTATCGATAATATTCAATATTTTATTAACAGGGCTACCAATAGAGGTGCTACTATCCCAGCCGCTGATGCGTTCCGCTGCCGGGTTCATTCTGGTGACTATACCGTGAATATTCGTTGCTATGACGCCATCTCCGATGGAATTTAATGTAATGCGCAGGTTTTCTTCACTCTGTCTTATGTCCCTTGTTCTGGCTCGAACAGTCCTTCTGAGATTAAGCAGCCATAGCCAGATAGCTATAACTATAATCAGTGAAAAAACTGATATTGTTTTAAGAATGAAGAACACGGATTTATATTGTGAAGCATTATCATTAGAGACCCATGTACTATACAGGGCTTTTCGTCTTCCGGAGTCTATCTGATCAATTGTTTTTTCAATAATGTTAAGCAGCGCAGGATCATTGATGGATGTTGCAGCTGACAACCTGTTAAGATAACCGCTTTCATTAGCAATTTTAAGGTTGGTAATACCCTGTTGACCTATTAACCATGATGCATACATCTGGTTAACCACCATTGCATCAAACGCACCGGTTGAAACGCCACGGAGGCCTTCCAGATTATCTATAACACCGGTTGGCGTAATTGCCGGATAATACCTTTTGATATAATCATTCACTGCATAGTTTTTTACCGTGCAGACCTTTTTATCTTCAAGAAATTTAAGGGCGGGGTAATGATTGTTTTTTTTGGTTACAATGACATAGGGTACCTTAATGAAGGGGCCTGTAAAACTAAGATATTCAGAACGGTCATCTGTTCTGGCGATACCAACGACTATAAAATTCCGTCCTTTTTTGGAATACTCAATCAGTTCATCCCATGTCTTAAAATTCTTAAATCTGAATTGAATGTCAAGGTGCATTTCAATTTCTTTAAGGTAGTCGATAAGCAGACCGACATATTGTCTCTGTTCATCATAAAATGCATTCGGAGGTGCTTCATAGCCAAACAGAACTTCAAGTGATTCTTTATTATTATTCAGCCATTTTTTTTCAGAGGACGATAAATAATCATTACCCTGTTTAAGGCATGAGACGCAGGTGACAATAATTATAGCTATAATGATAATGCCCGAGATAATGCCGGCAGCTTTTTTTTCTATAGTTAACATATACGATATTGCTCCTTGCCGCTGTCCGTCAAAGAATATATAGAAATAGGGAATACTGAACCAGCTGTGCCAACTATGGTGACGGACAGAAGGACGGCGTATAAATAAATATGTTCAATATAC
>JQIA01000008.1_pt1 | contig 100080 bp, 94 predicted proteins | sample 811431 | NCBI WGS metagenome assembly JQIA01 (sample SAMN02998118, study PRJNA258478) | marine sediment metagenome | biome: marine; feature: seafloor; material: sediment; isolation source: oil-polluted sediment collected from 3 locations (0.5 km, 0.7 km and 0.9 km)... | place: USA: Gulf of Mexico ...
AAATAAGCCTATTTTCCCCGAAACCCACTGATTTTGCACATAAATTGTGGATAACTTTTGCAGATCCCATCATGCCCTTGTGTCAAAAGGTGTGAAAAATAGCTCAACTATGTGAATCACTACCATGAATTTGATCGATTCAGCCGAGTCGCAAGATCATCCTGCTCTTTCATCCTGCCAAAAACCTTAAAACCTCAGTTTTCGATCGGATAAATGTTAAATAAACAGAATAAAGCAACAGCTTATATCATTTGTTTTCAAGTTTACCGATTCCATTTTGCATTCTATCAAAATTGGAATGCATATATGAAACCACAATGTTGAATTTGCATCACCAAAACACTGTTAGCCTTTAACTTTGGTAAAAACCTGAAATTTGACCTTATTCGCGCGTATGATCCGGTAAAGCAGTAGAGCGGCCACAATCAAGACATATGTAATCGGTTCTTGTTCCCAGATTTTACGCAAAAGTACATAATGTATCGCCCCACCCATTGCCGCGAAATACGCTAACCGGTGCAACTTCTTCCAAGAAGCCGCCCCCAACCATTTGATCGCAGCATTATTTGAAGTCAGTGCTAATGGCAGCAATGCGAAAGCCGATAACATCCCGATGATAATATAAGGCCGTTTGGTCAGGTCTTTATATATCGACCCCCACCACCATTGCTGGTCCAACCACAGATACGTGGTCAAATGCGCCAACACATAGAAAAACGCCATCAGGCCGATCGCGCGACGGTATTTAATCAGGTTCAGTCCTAACAGATTTCGCAAAGGCGTTATCACTAGTGAGGCAACAAGTAATTGAAGCGCATAGACCCCGAGCTGAAACTCCAATGCCTTCAAAGGATCAGCACCAAGCTGATTATTCACTGCCTTATAGAAAAGCCAAATACCGGGCATGACCAACACGATATATAGTGGCCATGCTGGAATGCGTTTAACAGCTGTGTTGATCACTTTAGTAATAGCCATCATTGATATCCCTGATCCTTATTCCAAATGGTCAAATTTTCCACACGAAACACATCACTCTTGCAGCTTAAAACTGTTTGTGCAAATCCATCCCGGCATAAAGCCCAGCAACATCTTCGGCATAACCATTAAATTTCAACGTAGGAATGCGCCCGGCAAACAGCCCTGCCCCAATAGGTCGCTCACTCGCCTGCGACCAACGCGGATGATCCACCTCAGGGTTCACATTTGAATAAAACCCGTATTCCCGGTCAGCAATTCTGTTCCACGTGGTTGGTGGCTCACTATCCGTCAGTGTAATTTTCACAATCGATTTGATCGATTTGAAACCGTATTTCCACGGCACGACCAAACGCAGCGGTGCGCCATTTTGATTTGGCAGTTCTTCACCATACATACCTGTCGCCATAAACGTCAGCGGATGCATCGCTTCATCCAGACGCAACCCTTCAACGTAAGGCCACGGAAAACCGCTATTCCAGCCCATACCAGGCATTTCTTCAGGGCGGTTCAAAGTTTCAAACGCGACATATTTCGCATTGCCCGCAGGATCTGCTTTGGCAATCAAATCAGACAGTTGAAATCCGATCCAAGGCACGACCATTGACCATGCCTCAACACAACGAAACCGGTAAATACGTTCTTCCAGATCGACATCTTTAAGAATGTCTTCCAACGCATAGTTGCCCGGATTATTCACCAAGCCGCCAACCTCTACACTCCAAGGATCTGTGGTCAAGACATTTGCGTATTTTACAGGGTCAGCTTTACCGGTACCGTACTCATAATAATTGTTATACGTGGTGGCCGCATCCTTAGGTGTGATATCAGCATCAACCTTATACTTACTTTTTGAATACTCTAATGTCTTGGCTTGCGTAGCTTCGGCAAACATCGAGGCCAGCCCGAGTCCAGTCGCCCCAGCTATAATTTGGCGGCGGTTTAAAAAATCAGCCTTTGGGGTTACTTGTGAATAAGTCAGTTTGCGCATGAAGTATCTCCTTTTGATGGACAATGGCCCAGCCCCAATCGGTTGCAAAGGTAAAATATTCAGGATCACGTATATGTTGAAAATATTACAAACTGCTATAAACCAGAAAGGTCGCATTTACCCTACAGCGCAATCACACCGACAAATCAATCATATCGGCTTAGTCTTCTGGTTGGATATAGATGGGCGTTCTAGCAGAGAATGTATCAAATAGACACGTGAATAGGCCTACTTTGGCGTCACCCGAATTTCAGGTCGCGGGGCCAACTTGTTTAAAGGAATAGACACCCCGCTTGACTTCACAATACGCACATGACGCCGTCCGATCTCACGCGGTTCTTTCACACCAACCGAATGGGCAATAATTTCCACCTCATGGATCATGCTTTTGGCATAGTTAGCCACCTTTACACTTTTCGCTTCAGGCACCAGCCCCTTTTGCAATCGCCCATCATGGGTCGTAATTCCTGTGGGGCACGTGTTTTTGTTACATTTTAAGGCCTGAATACAACCCAGTGAAAACATGAAACCACGTGCACAGGTAATAAAGTCAGCCCCTGCTGCCAGTGCCCAAGCCACATCTGAGGGTGTGATCAGTTTACCCGAAGCGATCAACCGGATGCGCCCGCGCAGTCCGCGTTCATAAATCATATCAGAAACAATTGGCAATGCCTCGCGCAACGGTAATCCGACAATATCCATCAGCGGCATAGGTGCAGCGCCAGTACCGCCATCGCCACCATCCAATGTGATGAAATCGGGTGCGTGTTGAATGCCGCGTTCTACCACCAGGTCGAGAAACGTCGCGAGCGCATCAAAATCCCCCATCACAGTTTTAAACCCAACTGGCTTACCCGTGACTTTGCGAATATGCACAATCATATCCAATAGCTCAGTCACATTCGATATATCTGTATGGCGGTTGGGTGAAATACTGGCCTGACCTGCAGCAATCCCCCGAATACCTGCAATTTCATCCGTAACCTTTGACCCAGGCAATATCCCGCCCTTACCAGGCTTTGCCCCTTGTGCCAGTTTTAATTCAAACATCTTAACTTGGGGATGGCTTGCCGCCTGCTTCAATTTTTCATCCGAAAGATTGCCCTCTAAATCACGCACCCCATATTTTGCTGTGCCAATTTGAAAGACAATATCACACCCGCCTTCCAAATGGTATTCAGACAAACCACCTTCGCCTGTGTTCATCCAGACATTGGCCATACTGGCACCACGGCTTAATGCGCGTACCGCAGGTTTTGATAAAGCCCCAAAACTCATACCCGAGATATTAAAAAAAGACGGCGCGTTATAAGGGTCATCACAATAAGGCCCGATCAGTAACGGCTCTGTTTTTGTGGCTTGCTCATCCAAAGGCGGAAAAGCTGCGTTTATAAAAATAGGCGTTCCCGAAAGGTTCAAATTTCGGGTCGAACCAAAAGCAATTGTATTGTTTTTACCACTACCCGCACGCGCCACCCAATCACGTTGTGCACGATTAAACGGCATCTCTTCACGATCCATCGCAAAGAAATATTGGCGAAAGAACTCGCCCAACTCTGTAAACACTTTACGAAACCGTCCTATCACAGGATAGTTTCGCCGCACCGCATCTTGCGTCTGGGTGCGGTCAATAAAGAACATTACGATGGCGGCAAGCCCAATCAGGCCCAACACAATCACAAAGGCTGTCGCCAGAAATTGTAAAGTGTTTGCGACTATATCCATAAATAACATGTGTGGTTTCCCCTTTTCAACAAAACCATGCACTTATTCTGCCTAAACACAAAACAAATACGCAAGGTAACCGAAGTTTGAGAAACTGCAACTTTATCAACACCCAATGATTTTATTGTCAAACATTACTGCCAAACGGTTAAAAGGGCGCACACAGCTCCCTTCTGACTTCATTGTGCCATATTAAGCGTCTGATATTCTTGATAATCCGCACTGCCGAAATGATGATCTGCGACAAACAGCCAGTTTCCATCAACCTGCTTGCGCAGCACTTCAATCCCGCCGGTTGAGTGTTTTATTTTGCCACCTTCCGGGGCGTTGAGCACCACGGTGTATTGCGATCGGAATACAACTGTATCTTCATAATTCATCCGAAATACAGTTTCAAAGGTAAAACTATCAACCGCTTTAATGGTTTCAGTGAAAAAGGCACGGATGGCATCCCGTCCGCGAATTTCTTGCCCGCCCACAGCCACCATGACTGCGTCCTCTGCATATATATCGACAAGTACTTTTAGATTTTTATCGTTCAATGCTTTTTTGAATATCTCATGGCCCTGATTTGGGTCGGTTATAACAAAACTGCGTTCTGCAGCAGTTACTGAAAACGGACTAATGATAACGAAAATAGAAGCTGCAAACAACATTGGGTAATTATGTTTCATTTTATTTCTCACGATTACTAATTGACACCGTGTAAATTAACGTAAGTTTACATGGTGTCAATTAGTAAGTTGAGCAAGTGAACTACCTGAAAAGGTAAAAATCCCGCGTGAAATAAAAATACAAAAGCAGCCCGAGCAGTGCCATGCCCGGAAACCCAAAAAGCCGGCGGGCCAGACCCCAAACAAGTGTTCGTATAATCCAGCCCACCGAATACTCCGCTTAATCTATCAATCTGTTGTTCGGCAAATTGCTTTTGCCGTTAATCACCAGACCATTTTCATCCGCAGCTACAACGACCTTAGATCCATCCAGCACATCCCCACTGAGCAATAATTCTGCCAATGGGTCTTGAACCGCTTTTTGAATAATACGTTTCAAGGGCCGTGCCCCGTAAACTGGATCATACCCTTGATCTGCCAACCATGTTTTCGCATCCTGATCAACAGTCAGTGTGATTTTACGATCCATCAGGCGTTTAGCCAATATCGCCAGTTGAATTTCAACAATACCGTCCATGTTTTCACGGCTCAACCGGTCAAACAGAACAATCTCGTCCAAACGGTTCAGGAACTCAGGGCGGAAATGCGCCTTAACTGCTTCCATCACTTGGCTTTTAGCTTCATGCACATCAGATCCGTCAGGCAATTGGCTTAAAGCCTGCGTACCTAAGTTGGACGTCAAGATAATCAATGTCTGCTTAAAATCTACAGTACGGCCTTGCCCATCAGTTAACTGGCCATCATCCAGAACTTGCAACAGCACATTAAACACATCAGGGTGAGCTTTTTCAACCTCATCAAACAATAGCACCTGATAAGGCCGGCGACGGACCGCTTCAGTCAGAACTCCACCTTCATCATAGCCCACATAACCGGGAGGGGCACCGATCAGACGTGCAACTGAATGTTTTTCCATAAATTCTGACATATCAATGCGCACCATCGCCTGATCATCATCAAACAAAAACTCAGCCAAAGCTTTGGTCAACTCGGTTTTACCCACACCAGTCGGCCCAAGCAGCATGAAACTGCCCAACGGGCGTTTAGGATCATTCAGCCCTGCCCGCGCACGGCGCACTGCATTTGATACCGCATGAACCGCATCATATTGTCCAATCACACGCCCCCCGATAACTTGCTCCATACGCAACAATTTTTCACGCTCACCTTCCAGCATGCGGTCAACAGGAATACCTGTCCAGCGTTCCACAACACTTGCAATGTGTTCAGGGCGCACGGCTTCTTCTACCATCACATCTTCGCCGTGTTCTTCAGCTTTCTTCAGCTTTTTTTCCAGACCAGGAATAATGCCATATTGCATCTCACCCATTTTGGCTAAATCACCTGCACGCTTTGCAGTTTCAAAATCAATCCGTGCCTGATCCAGCTCCTCCTTGATATCACGCGCCGAGGCCAGTTTATCGCGTTCACCTTGCCATTGCGCTGTCATATTACTGGATTGTTCCTGTAATTCCGCCAGGTCTTTTTCCAGCTTCGCCAAACGATCGACTGATGCCGTATCCGTTTCTTTCTTCAAAGCTTCCGCTTCGATCTGCTTTTGCAGCAATTCGCGGTCAATCGCATCTAGCTCTTCGGGTTTACTGTCGGCTTCCATACGCAAACGACTGGCTGCTTCATCCATCAGATCGATTGCCTTGTCGGGTAAAAACCGATCCGCAATATAGCGTTCAGATAAGGTAGCAGCAGCCACTAATGCACTGTCGGAAATCCGAATGCCGTGATGCACCTCATACTTCTCTTTAATACCGCGCAAGATGCTGATGGTATCTTCCACCGTAGGCTCTTTGATCAAAACCGTCTGGAACCGACGCGCCAATGCCGCATCTTTTTCCACATGCTTACGGTACTCATCCAAAGTCGTCGCCCCCACACAGTGCAATTCACCGCGTGCAAGTGCCGGTTTCAGCAAGTTCGAAGCATCCATTGATCCTTCAGAAGCACCCGCTCCCACAAGTGTGTGCATCTCGTCAATAAACAAAATCACCTCGCCTGCAGCTTGCGTCACTTCAGTCAGAACCGCTTTCAAACGCTCTTCAAACTCACCGCGATATTTAGCGCCTGCAATCAACGCACCCATATCAAGCGCCATCAACCGCTTGTTCAACAAGCTTTCGGGAACGTCACCGTTCACAATGCGCAAAGCCAGCCCTTCGGCTATTGCGGTTTTACCGACACCCGGTTCCCCGATCAAAACAGGATTGTTCTTGGTGCGCCGCGATAGAACCTGCATCGTGCGGCGGATTTCCTCATCGCGCCCGATGATCGGGTCAATTTTGCCATCGCGGGCTTTCTGAGTCAGATCTTGTGCGTATTTTTTCAACGCATCATAACCTTCTTCTGCCGTTGCACTATCCGCCGTGCGCCCCTTGCGCACATCATTGATCGCCCCGTTCAGCCCTTGAGCTGTTACATTTGCATCTTTTAAAACTTTCTGTGCGTCAGATTTAACAATACATAACGCAGTTAAAATCCGCTCTACGGGCACAAAACTGTCACCTGCTTTATTGGCCAGTTTTTCTGCTTCACCCAACACTTTGCTGGTTTGGCTATCCAGATAAACACTGCTACCCGCACCAGTAACTTGGGGTAATTTCGAGAGTGTCAAATCAACACCTTCTAATGCAGCCTTGGCATCACCGCCTGCAGCAACGATCAAATTGGCCGCTAGGCCCTGCGTGTCATCCAGCAAAGCTTTCAGCAAATGTTCAGGGGTAAATCGTTGATGACTTTCGCGCATCGCAATGGTCTGGGCGGCTTGAATAAAGCCCCGAGACCGTTCAGTGAACTTTTCAAAGTCCATGGGTCTTCTCCTTCATGTCAGCACCTGCTCAAGATATTTGCGCCCTAATCTAGGCACGCAATGTGTCAGGCCTATGACTATAAGATAGGAACAAAGCAGTACATTCGCAAGGGTTGTTAATATCAAATTGGCTATTCGATATTTGCATAGATCGAAACTCACCCCCACCTTTCAAGCTTACCTATCTTCCTAAGACAGGCACCTTAATCTTTGTGACAGCCAAGTGAAACAACACTTAAAAACAAGACAATATTATTTCTCTTAAAGTGGTACAATGCATTTGTTGAACCATACCCGGGAAACCGCTAATCATTTCATAAAGTTTAACTCAATATAAAACTCACTATTTATGGCTCTGGTTGATCTAAGGCGTATGCGATGGAACTGAATATAGTCATACTCGTATTGGTATCCGCCATACTGCACCCCATGTGGAACTTGTTAATCAAAAAAAACCCTGACCCGCAGCTTGGGTATCTCTGCCTAACAATTCTTTTTGGACTTAGCGGGCTTATCCACGGACTCTGGGCTGGGGTCGATTTTAGCACGGTATTTTCATATCTACCGCTTGTTGGCGTGTCTGTCTTAGGGCAATTACTATATGGAAATAGCTTGACTGCCACCTTAAAACGCGGCGAGCTTTCCACATATTACCCAATCATCCGTGCCTCACCTGTCTTTGTTGTCATCTTCAGCGTGATCTTTTTGGGCAAATCATACGCACTTATCATCCTTTTAGGTATCGCACTGGTCATTGCTGGCGGATACTTGTTGTTGTACCGGCGCGGCACCAGCATTTTTAATGATCCCGCAGCACTTGGGTTTGCATTAATTGCCATGTCAGGATCGGGCATTTACTCGCTTGCAGATGCACGCCTTATGATATTAATTGAACCGCAGGCTTTGGCTGTAGCGGTTGAGATGTCTATCGTCCCCATATATGCCATTCGGTGGTATCGACAGCGTAATAAGAACGACACATACTTAACCCATATGAACTTTACTGGAATGGCCTATCTGCTGCTTCCTGGAATAATTGCTTATTCCTCATATTATCTAATCCTTTTATCTTACCAATACGGCGGAGATGTTGCCTCTATCACATCTCTCCGCCAGGCATCCATTCCGATCTCTGTCGCATTAGGCGGGTTGTTTTTGCGTGAAGGTGCCATGGCCAGACGGTTTTTTGCAGCAGCCGTTCTGGTAAGCGGAATTATCCTGATTGCAATTAACGGCTAATCAACTCCGCAAATCCTTGCCTTTGCTTTTGCCAAGCCTACATTCTAATGAACAACAGACAAACCGAAAGCGATACAAATGATACAGACGAAGGGCGTTGCCCACATAGGTCTAAGCGTAAAAAACTTGGATGAAACCATCGAATTTTTCACAACAGTACTGAAATGGGAAGAAACTTGGCGCGATGACGCATACCCGCGTTCTGCTGTCACCGATGGAAATCTTTTTCTCACGCTTTGGCAAGTTGACCATTCCAAACCCGTTACCGAATTTGATCGCCGCCAAAACATCGGCCTGCACCACTTGGCAATTGCCATCTCGTCAGAAGATGCCCTTAATGATCTGGCAACTAAAATCGAAAACCACCCGGGATGCAAAATCGAGTTTATGCCTGAATTCCTACACGATGGCCCTAATAAACACATGATGTTCTATGAACCCGGCGGCATCCGTCTGGAACTCTATTGGGCTGCCGCATAATTTAGGATTAAGGCTTTCGCATAGCCTGCACAAACCAAAGCAATCCTGTACACATAACAATAGTGCTGCCCCAAAATAAGAAATATCCACTTGTAGAGGGCAGCCTAACCAGTGTTGGCGACAGGCTCATCAGCATTGCTGAAAAACTGAACATCATATCAATATATACCCGTGTCCGCCCAACCGTCTGCGCTGTACAGGTTTGCAAAATACGCCCATCAATGACAATACGACACATCCAGACAAAGAACCCTAAAGCGGCATGTGTAATTGCCAGCGGTACAATGCTTGTCATCATAGAGAACATTATCGTTGTCAGCCCAACCAGCACTGCAAACACATATTCCATATTAGGTGCTGATAACTTACGCAGGCCCAAACTTAATATAGCAGCAGCAAACATTCCGCCAACAGGCCATGCCGCGTCAACAAAACCAAAGGCATCACTGCCACGCCCCAGATCATCGCGCACAAACGATGATAGAATTGCGTTTGACAGCTGCCCTACGGGCAAAGCAATCCCTGCAAGCAAGGCCAGGACCCGCAACCTAGGCCGTTCTTGAAACAAGGCCAACCCTTCAGAAAAATCCCGCATAAACCCTGCAATCCCAGCGGCATTATCCTTGGTCACAACGCCTTTCACAAAAACCACTGACACGATCAGGATAAGTGAGGTCAATGCCGAAAACAGAAACCCAAATGTAGGTGACATCGCCTCAATAATCACGCCTGTCAAAACAGTGCCCACAGCTGTTGCCAATAGATGCAACCCTCGAAACCGCGCAACCGCATGAACCAAATCATCTGTACTGACATTGGCGTGAATTAAACCGTCATGCGAACCTTGATATAATAGCCGAAATGCATTCACAAAAACCACGGTCACAAAAAACCAGACTATCGACAATGCGGCTTCATATGCCAATGCAATGCCAAGACATGCAAGGGCTGCCGCAATACCCAGATGCGCAAATATTGTCAGGTGTTTTCGATTGTACCGGTCAACAACAATGCCAACAATCGGCCCGGCAACCATATTTGCAATCATCGCCACAATGAAAACTTGACCAACCGCAGCCACATCCCCGCTGACAATCAAAGTCGTCCAGCCAATACAGACCAAATATGATCCGCGCGCCAAGCCCGCACAAAGTTCCATAATGTATAGAAATAATAAATTACGTGTTTTCATAAAACTCTCGCCTTCATATATGATCAGTAATACTGGAAATTCTGCTTTTGCAAAAGGTGCAGAGACGCGCTTTTATATCCATTTGATACAGTGCTCACACCGAGAAACATGCATAAAAATTTCATAAGCTTTATGCACAGCATATTTTGCCTTTTCCTTGACTTTAACGCTCTCATCACACAAACCACCCAAAGCCAAAACCGGAGAATGTAATGCCCGCAGATGACCGCCTGATTGTTGCTTTAGATGTCTCTAACCTTTTAGACGGTGGCAATATTGTTGACCAACTTGGTGACAGTGTTTCGTTCTACAAAATCGGTCTTGGCATGCTTACAGGCGGCGGCTTGGCCCTTGCCAATGAACTCAAACAACGCGGCAAACGCGTATTTCTAGATATGAAATTTTTTGACATCGGTGCCACCGTTGAAAAAGCCGTGGCTGGCATTGCCCAATACGACCTTGATTTTCTTACCGTCCACGGCGACCCGCATGTTGTCGCCGCCGCAGTCAAAGGCCGTGGGAACAGTGCCACAAAAATTCTTGCTGTGACCATATTAACCTCGCTTGATCGCAGCGATCTTGACGCCTGCTTGATCAAAGGTGGCGACATTCAAAACCTTGTCGTGGAACGCGCCCGCAACGCTTTTATCGCAGGTGCTGATGGCGTTATTGCCTCGCCACAAGAAGCCGCCCTAATCCGTGCATTACCCGAGGCCACAGGCAAGTTGATAGTCACCCCCGGCGTCCGCCCTACTGGGGCCGCATTGGGTGACCAGAAACGCGTTGCCACCCCGGCACAGGCCATAAATGACGGCGCCGACCATATCGTTATCGGGCGCCCCATTTGGCAAGCCACAGATCCGCGCAAAGCCGCATTAGCCGTGATCAAAGAATTACAAAGCTAGCTGGGATCGAATGCCAGTTATACCAACTGGGGTTTCCAAACCTAAGATTATAATACGTACAGCACATCATAATAAAATTAACTGGCAATGGTGATGCCCGCAGATTTCTGCTAACCATGGTGCCGTGATGACACTCTGTATATGCTTGATTTTTCTAAGGATAACACAGGGGAAACAATGCCATATCATGATAATTATTACTGGTATCAGGAATAACAAATCCTACTAAAGGCACAGAATGCGGATCTATTGCTATTGCGCGCCGAAATATTAAGCATTCCAGATCAAATTGAGCCATAGGATCATTCTTGGTAACTTGGATTTCATGTGTTCTTAATGGACTTATAGCTTTTTCAACAATGGATATATTTAATATGTCCTATTTTTAATAGTCTAATCAATGACGACGTATTTGCACGGCGCTAATTGCGCATCTTAAGGAGTTGGTTGGCTCATGATTAATATCGAAAACTATGCTTTTCCCCAAGGACTTCACCTTCTGAAACGCTGGCAGGCGGATGACAAAAATGCAAAACAAGAGATGGCGACCGTCTTTGATGCTGCCATAGCAGGTACATTTGACGAAAACTTTGCCGTGTTGGCCCCACCTGATCGGGTGAATTCAACCGCATCGGTTCATATGCTGGCACTTTCAATCTTGAATGATCTTTATGGTGTTGAATCCTGGGATTACTACAACACCGATCCATATCGCTATGTCAGGTCCAATCTGGCCGTGAGCCGCCTGCTGGGAATAAGCAAATCTTACATGACTTGGGCAATATACGCTTTCACCTGTGAGCCCTTGGGTCAAGTAATGATGTACCCGGACAAATACCCACCAGGGGCCGATCCAGATCAGATACTGATCAACCGTGACAATTGGCATCTACTTGAGACGCCTGATTTCACCACAGGCGTTCCTAGGGCTGTTGATAATATCATGCGCGCCACCCAAGAACTGACTGGCGTGCCGCCGCTGCTGAACATATCAGCACCTTACAGCCTTGCTGCAGATATTTACGGGCAAGAGCCATTGTTGGCCGATGTTGTGAATGATCCGGACAATGTAAACGCTCTTTTGGATCATCTTGGAAATAAAATTCTGGGGCCGTGGATGGATCACCATTTCAAAACATTTCCAGATGGCTGGGTTGAATTGTCAGATGCATCGGGCTCTCCTTTTTTTATTGGGCCGGAAAACTGCAAAAACATGTCTATCCGCTCAATTCAGGATATGTTGCAGGGGAAACCCTATCGTGCGCGTGTGTATGATAACAATTATCGTGGTGATTTTGTTGCCGAAGCTAAAAAGAAAAATCGCAACTCGCGACGTAGGGCTGCAAAAGGTGTAGAAAACCCCAAGAATACAAACTCCGGCCGAGAAAACTTGTTGGAATTGACAGAAGCAAAGGTTAGCGTCAACCCGGTCTTCATCATGCGCCTTGAAGCGGACAAGGTCGATATCTCATTTTACGAAGAACAGGCCATCGCACGCAACATGCCTTTAACATCTGGCATCGGCTCACCCCATATCGACCGAAACAGTATTGAAGATCTAGAGGTCAAGAAAGTAGAGATTACCGCAGAAGCTCAATCCTTTATCGCAGCAATCAAACATGTCTGTGAAAGTATCGAATTACCCGAGGACAATTATGTCCAATTCCCTTGGCCCAGTCACATATACTTTGAGGATATCAACGGGCAATCACAATTTGAGTTGGTAGAAATCATCTTAAACGAAGTCTACAAAAGCGCCCCAATTAAAAGGCGGATATAAAAACAACATTGGTTTCTAGGTTTGCAACAATCTGATTAATAAATTCCGAATAATTTTGATGTGCTGGAAATAAAAAATCCTATTTGGCATTACCGATTGGACACCAAGGTTAGTTTAACACCTGATATTATCCGTATTTTTCTTCTAATATCTGAGCTATTTTTTCCCCGTATTTGATAATTTGAACCTCTTTGGCACATGCAAACCCAAGAACAATTGCAGATGGAACTTGCGCATGAGTTGCAAATATTGTCAGTGGCAATGCATCGATATTCTGCTGCCAAAGTGTATTACATAAATCGGTTGGGTCGCCTTGCTTTAAATGTGCTAAAAGATGCATACCTGCGCTCGGGTTTGAAACTTCTAAGTATTTACCCGCCTTATCCTGAAGAGTGCTGACAAGTAATCGGCTTCTTTCCTTGTATATTTTTCGCATCTTGTGGATATGGATTTCATAATGCCCTAATTCCATGAAATCAGCCACCGCTTCTTGAGTAATACTGCAGCAACCATGCATTAACATGCCTTGTGACGCTTTAAACACATCAACCAAATCAACAGGAGCTACGATATACCCCAGCCGCACACCGGGGAATAAGGTTTTTGAAAAACTGCCAACATAAATTACAACCTGATGCTGGTCTAACCCTTGTAAGGACACCAATGGTCTTTCTTTATACCTGAATTCGCTGTCATAATCATCTTCAATGACCCAGGCATCATTTTCGTGAGCATAACTCAACAAATTGATACGGCGCTGAAGCGACATTGTCGTCCCCAACGGGTGCTGATGGGATGGTGTGGTGAATATCAATTTGGGGGTAACGTAATTTTTACACCCATAAACAATATCAATACCTTCGGGATCAATCGGTACAGGAAAGACTTGTGAACTCATAGCCGTCATTGCATCGCGGATTGCAATATGACCGGGATCTTCCAACCATACTGCAACCCCAGGATCCAGCAATGAAAAAGAAATCAACGAAAATGCCTGCTGAGCCCCACCCGTAATGATGATCTGATCTGCAGTGCAATTAACGCCTCTAGCATCGCGAATATGCTGCGCAATAGCGTTTCGCAACCGAACTGATCCCGACATATTACCATATCCGAAATTCGTCGCCGTAGATATTTTAACGGCTCTGTTCCAAGATTGCATCCAAGCCTTCTTCGGGAAAAGGTCAATCCCCGGTATTCCTGGTCGAAACGGGCGGATACCTTCAAGACGCGTGGTGGACAAGGTTTGTTTGATATATTCGCTACGCTTTGAAAGCCGTGAATGTTTAGCTTTTTCAGGGGGGGCTGTCTTTACCGTTTTTGGTCGAAGGTTTTCAACAGAGATTTTAGAGATAAAGGTTCCTGCACCTTGTTTACTGGTTAAAAACCCTTCGGCAGTTAATTGTTCGTATGCGCTTTGAACCGGTATCCGAGACACATTCAAATCCAAGGCAAGCTGTCTTGTTGAAGGTAATTTCACATCAACAGCTAAAGCCCCTGTAAGTACAGCATTGCGAATTTCGTTTTCTAGCTGCAAATAGATTGGTACGGAACTGCTCCGGTCTATTGTAATGAATGACAGGCTTGACTGCATTGCCATATTTAACTTTCCTTGCGTGCCTATAAAGCACCTAGTGAATTCGATGCCAAACATTCTATTATGCCTTTTAGATTAACCTTTAAGCGTAATATTTCCAAGGATTTTTCTATGTCTGTCACATAATTTATGCTTTCGAACTGGCCGTTTATTAATGTCTTTGCAGCCGCGTTTTCTTCTTCTAAAAGCTGCGTTATACCACAACAAAGCTTAAGTTTAGATATTAACCTAACATTCAAAATCAGTTACTTCAGCAACCGAACAGCCTGTTCAATCGCGCCTTGCGTCTTATCAAAATCCGCATCAGTCAAAGCAAGACATGGGTACATTTTACCTGATGACTTGAATATTCCTTGCTTTCTTAGGGCGTCGTTGTATTGACGGTTTCTGTCACCATCAACCTTTTGTGTATCACGGTAGTTGCGAACCGGTGATGAAGTAAACAAAATATCAAACAAGGTTTCATCGCCAACTACTTTATGCGAAATACCCGCAGCGCTCAGCGCATCTGATTGCATTTCCATCAATCGCCCGCCAAAGGATCGCAACGTGTCATACGCACCTTTGCGGCGCAAAACTTCCATGGTTTTCAGTCCGGCAGCGGCAGCAATAGGATTGCCTGACAAAGTGCCCAGCTGCATCAACCATTTATCCGCACCTACTTTTGATTTATCAAAATGGTTCATAATATCACGTCTGGCACCGATTGCAGCTAGTGGAAACCCGCCACCGATTACTTTTCCTAATGTACAGATATCAGGCACCACACCATATCGTTCCTGCGCCCCGCCATAAGCCAATCTAAATCCTGTTACTATTTCATCAAAAATCAATAAAATACCATGCGCCTTACACTCAGACTTCAAGGCCCCCAGATAACCTGCTTCTGCTGGAACAATGCGTTGCAATGGTTCAACGATAACAGCCGCAATATCTTTGCCGTGTTCTGCCAAAAGGGAGCGGACAAATTCAATATCATTAAAAGGTGCAATCAGCATTTCCTCACTTACACTTTTGGGAATACCAGCACTATCATGTACAGCCATCGGGAAATTTACTTGCTTTGTAGGGGCAAGTGACATTTGCGCCTCTGCAGACATGCCATGGTAACCACCTTCAAATTTCAGAATTTTTGAACGGCCAGTAAAGGCCCGGGCCAAACGTATAGCATACATGTCAGCTTCACCACCCGAAGTAACAAATCTAACTTGTTCTGCACAAGGAACCGCCTTGCTGATTTCTTCGGCCAGTTCAATACCAAGGATATTATTCGCAAAAAACGTCATGCCCTTGGGTAATTGTTCCAAGACGGTTTCCATGACTTCAGGATGACCATGACCCAGTAGCATCGGGCCCGAACCGATCAGGTAATCAATATATTCATTACCATCTTGATCCCAAACATGACTGCCTTTGCCATGTGCTATTATGATGCCGGGATCGAAATTTCCAAAGCCGCCTGCCGGTAAAACTTCTTTAGCACGTGCGATCCATTCAGATTGGGTGTGTATTTTTTGCATAGAGGGTCCTAATTAATCTCAAGATCGGGCTTGCCAAGGGCATCAAGTTCAGGGCGTACACCCAAACCGATAGTTTCAGGTGGTGCAATTCTGCCTTCACGCCTTTGAGGCCCGTTTCCATCAAGCCGAGGAGACACATAAAACGACAGGTCGCATGTGTTCATCAAACCACTAGCAGGTGTACTGGCAGCCAGATGCACAAGAGCAGCCGTTGTAATATCACTGCCCCATGTGTCTTCAATGCACATTTGAGCGCCCAGGTGCAGGCATAGATCTCGCGCCCGGCGCATCGCAGAAAGGCCACCGAATTTTGACAGTTTCAAAGCAACAGCATCCATGCATCCAAGATTATAAGCATGTAATAATGAGGCCGTATCATAAGCAGCCTCATCCTGTTTTATGGCCAGGCCCGTTGCATTACGTACCGCCGCGCATTCTTCTATCGTTGGACAAGGCTGTTCAAGCATAATATCCAAATGGCTTATAGCGCGTCCAACCCGCATCGCTGTCAGTTTTGAGGCACCGCAATTCCAATCACCATAAACAAGCGGCCCTTCACCAACTGCCTCACGAACCTTGGTCAGGCGTTCGACATCGGTTTGCCAATCACCATCGCCCCCCAACTTAACTTGAAATTGTCGCATACCGGCTTTGAATGCATCAACAGCCATGTGCGCCATTTCATCGGGAGCTATACAGGTGATCGAATGATAAAGCGGCATATCTTTTACTTGGCGCCCCCCCAACAAAGCATATAAAGGCAGATTAGCTGCCTGCGCAGTTAGATCCCAAAGGGCGGTATCAATGGCAGATTTTGCATATGGGTGGCCTTGTAAGTGCATTTCCAACCGTGACATCAGCGCTTCAGGCCCCACTGGATCGGCGCCCAGTAAAACACTGGCCATTTCTTCAATTGCAGGGGCTACCCCGCGGGCATATGCAGGCAAATAATGCGGGATTGGACAAACTTCACCCCAGCCGCTATGCCCTGTGTCCGTTTCAAGCTGCAAAACCACAGTTTCCACGGTATCACAGGTTTTTCCGCCAGCCATGTGATATGCTTGATGGCTGGTTAAAGGGATATGCCATAGGTTGATGCGCTGGATTTTCATCTGTACACCTTTATTGGATCACCAAGTAAATTTTCATCAGGTATGATACCATGACCCGGTGCAGCATTCACCGTCAGCTTTCCATCTTTGTTCCGCGCGCCTTGACCGGGCGCAATATCGACGGTCAACATATCCTGACATGCCCATGTTCCCAACCGAAACTCTTGCGGAATAGATTGTGCCAGATGGGCAGCTTCAGTATCTGCCATCACAGATCCACCAGTGGCCATGATATACATTTGAATACCATGGGCCAAGGCCACATCACGCATACGCATAGCCTTAGTCAAGCCGCCCACACGGTTCAGTTTGATACCAAAAACTTCTGCAAGCCCATCACGGGCAATACGGGTGGCATCTTGCAAGGTTACCAAAGCTTCATCAACACTGATCGGGCTGGTCGTAACCTGTCGAAGGGCCGCAATATCATCAAGCGTCTCACAGGGTTGCTCAACAGTCACACCTAGATCGGCAACAGCATTCATAACGATAGAGGCTTCGCGCCGTGTCCAGGCCCTGTTTACATCATAAAGTATGGTTTCGTCGGGTAAGCGGTTCTCTTCCAAAAAGCGTATGCGGGCAATATCCTTGTCAATATCCCCGCCGACTTTACAAGAATGTGCTTTATAACCCAGCGCCCGATAAGATTTTATAATATCTAACATGTACTCAGGGTCACCAGAGGAAACCGAAGATGCAATCCAGGTTCCGTTCTTATCACGCCCACCCAGCATATCGGCAATCGACAGCCCAGCCGCTTGCCCTGCAATATCCCAACACGCCAGATCAATCGGCGCTTTGGCATATAAATGACCGGGCAAGCATATATCCATCGCACGTTCCATATGGGCTAACTGGCGCGGATCTTTACCCAAGATTGTAGAGGCCATGGTTTCAATACCTGCCCGAATGCCGGGGCCGTGTGCTGGCACATATGTATGCCCCCAAGGTGTGCCTTCACCCCAACCCGTGATACCAACATCGGTTTCTAATTTGATAAAAGTCGCATCAAGAACTTCAAATTTCAACCGCCCCCCCGACAACCAATAAGGATCAGCCAGCGGCAGATTGATCTGATAAACTGAAATACTGGTAATCTTCATGAGGTCACGACAATATTACCTGTATGTTTCTTATCAATGAATGCCTGTTGGGCCTCATGTAAATCAATCAATGGATAAGTAGCAGCCAGCATAGGCTTGATCTCACCAGCTTCTATGTAACCAATAAGATCTGTGAACACATGTGGCGGAATAACAGTCGAGCCGGTAAAAGTTAGGTCACGTAAATAAAGCGTGCGTAAATCAAGCGACACAATCGGGCCGGCAATAGCCCCAGAACAAGTATAATACCCACCACGTGCCACAACGTCGATCAATGTAGAAAAGTAATCCCCCCCAACAATATCTGCAACAACTGTAACGGTGTCATCACCTGTAGCAGTTTTTAAGGCTGCTTTTAGATTATCAGGACCACGCGGTAATATCGCATCTGGAGATAATGCACCAACGGCCTCATGCTTGGATTCTGACGCCATGGCGATAACATAAGCCCCGCGCCTTTTGGCCAATTGGATCAAAGCAGAGCCAACTCCGCCCGACGCCCCTGTAATCAACACCCGATCATTCGCGCCGACATTAGCGCGGGTCAACATGCCCTCGGCAGTAGAATAAGAACACGAAAATGTGGCTAGCTCTGCATCTGACATCAGGCTGTCAACAACCGCGACATTGCGGTAATCTATCGTCGTAAATTGCGCAAATCCGCCATTACATTCCGAACCGAAGTAACCAGTTTTTTGCATATCCATCGGCGCATCCCAATCTCGCAGCCAATTGTCAGTCATCACCCGCTTGCCGATCAAATCAGCATCCGCATCAGGCCCGCAAGCAACAACCACGCCTACAGTATCAGCACCTTGAATGCGTGGAAACTTGATCGGCGCACCACCCCAAGTCGGATCATCATCATTCACTTTTTTATAAGCTTTACCGGTCGTGGCTTTATCAACGGTTTTGGAATACCAGCCAGAACGGGTATTCACATCCGTATTGTTCAAGCCACATGCAGCAACCTTAATCAATACTTCATGCTTCGTAGGAATAGGAACAGGCCAATCTGTTTTGTATTCCAGTGCATCAAGATCGCCGTGATGTGTAAGTACCATCGCGTTCATGGTTTTGGGAATATGGGTCATGTGTCCATCCTTGGTAATTTGCTTTGAGGGTCATAAACCGCATCTGCCAGAATGCAGCCAACACGCGGTTTGCCTGCGATCACCACCTGCAGTTCAGTGCCCGGCACCGCTGCTTGTGGTTTAATAAAGGCAAAGGCCAGTATCTTGCCATAGGTATGACTATAGGCAACTGATGCCAATGATCCTACTTTTTTGCCCGCAACAATAACCGGCTCACCGCCGTGACCATCGTTTATGCCATCTGGCTCAATCTCAAGATAGGCACATACCCATTTCAATTTAGCTACAGCACTCGCACGTGTGGCTTCAACACCCAGATATTCTTTATCCAGCTTTACAAACCGCATCACATCAGCCTCAGGCAAGGTAACTTCGTTGTTCAACTCGCCCGCACCTTTAAACGCTTTTTCCATGCGCATCACATTCATTGCAAAACTACCATAATCCGCAATCCCATGCTCTTTTCCTGCCGCCCAAAGCGCATCATAAACTGCCAAAGCACTTTCACGTGGAATATGTAACTCCCAGCCTAATTCACCAGAATACGACATTCGAAACGCCCAGATATCATACCCTGCCACTTTGATTTTCTGTGCCGACAACCAACGGAAATTAGCGTTATCCAACGCGGCATCTGTACAAGCTGCCAACACCGTTCGAGATCGGGGCCCGTTTAAGGTTAAAGCCGCCCAGGTGTCTGATAATGTGGTGATCTCAACATTTTCGCCATTCATATTTTGTGCTAAATGATCAAGCAAACGTTGTTCAAAGAAGGCCGCGCAAACCAGATAATAGGCATCCTCTGCCAGTTTCACCACCGTGGTTTCCAGCTCAATCCGCCCCATACGGTTCAGCATATGGGTAAGGGCAATGCCGCCGACCTTTTGTGGCAACCTATTTGCAATCAAACGGTCAAGATAACTTTCCGCATCTGGCCCTGACAACTTAACCTTAGTGAAAGCTGAAATATCCATGATGCCAACCGTTTCGCGCACAGCCTTGCATTCTGCACCAATCACGTCATGCACTTCATTGCGTTGGAATGAATAATAATCTTGTTGGGCCATACGACCACGCGCGAACCAGCGGGGACGTTCATGGCCGTAGACCTCTTCATAAACTGCACCTTTTTGCTTTAATCGCTCATACATCGGTGAGGGCTTCAAAGGTCGCCCGGCCAGACGGTTGAAATGCGGGAACGGGATTTCGTGACGCAAACAATAATCTTCGCGCGCTTTAATCACTTGCCATTCTTTGGTTGCATAATCACCAAAACGACGCGGATCATAATCGCGCATCGATATATCTGCACTGCCATGTACCATCCATTTAGCCAGCTCACGGGTTAACCCCGGCCCCCAGCCAATGCCGATTTGCGTGCCACAAGCGCACCAGTAATTTTTCACACCTGGCGCCGGGCCGATCAGCGGGTTACCGTCAGGCGGATGGCTGATGGCACCATGCACCTCACGTGTAATTCCAAGCTCAGAAAATACGGGCATCCGATCCATTGCATTTTCCAACCATGGCATAATACGATCATAATCCGCTGCGAATAACTCATTTTCAGCAGCCCACGGGCAATGATCTTCCCAAACCGTATTTGGATTTTCTTTTTCATATATTCCTATCAGGCCCTTTTTCTGCTCCATACGAATATAGCCGCTGACCATCTTATCATCACGGATTACCGGCAGTTCTTGTTCCAAATTTTCGAATTCCGGTACATTTTCAGTAACCAGATAATGATGTGTCATGGATGTCATCGGCAATTGCAACCCTGACCATTCGCCCATCTGGCGGGCATAAGTTCCGCCTGCATTAACCACATGTTCGCAAGCGATTGTGCCTTCGAGTGTTTCCACCATCCATGCCCCCGCATCATTTTGGGTAATGTTAGTGGCCTGACACCTACGGATGATATGCACCCCTTTTTGACGCGCCCCCGCGGCCAACGCCATTGTGACATTGGAAGGGTCAACATGGCCGTCATCTGGGGTGTGAAGCCCACCAAGCACGCCATTAAGGTTATAAAATGGGTGTTTTTTTGCGATAAATTCAGGCCCAACTAATTCAATATTAAATCCCAGCGACTGCCCTACTGACAATGTATGGCGCAGCCAGTCCATTTCGTCTTCGGTGTATGCAAGGCGAAAAGACCCGCAATCATGCCAAGTGACTGCCTGCCCCGTTTCTGCCTCAAGCTTTCCCGAGTAAAGTTGAATATTATAATCCACCATTTTGCCCAAGTTATATGAGCTGGTGGAATGGGTAATCTGACCTGCCGCATGCCATGTTGAACCTGATGTTAGTTCTGCTTTTTCTAAAAGCACAACATCCCTCCAACCCTCATGCGCCAGATGATAGGCTAAGCCGCACCCCATTACACCACCACCAACGATGACCACACGTGCGGATGTTGGAAGCTTTGAGCTCGTGTTCTGTTTTGATCTGACAGACAAAGTACACACTCCGAATTTTATATTACTTTTTCATAGACATGATAATCAAACAAATGTACTATCGTCAATCATGAATGAAACGAATGTACCAAAACCTGCAATCCTAGCCTCTCAGGAAATTCTGGAAGAACTGGCAACACAACTTCAAGGTTTAACGCCCGAGGTGCGTAAAGCTGCTGCTTTCGTATTGGAAAATCCCAATGATGTAAGTGTAAGTTCCATTCGCGAGATAGCCGAATCTGCACGGGTTAAACCCAATACTTTCGTCCGACTGGCACGCAGTGTAGGCTTTGGTGGTTATGATGATTTTCGCGAACCCTTTCGCGAAGAAATTCGTCAAGGCGGGGTTAGTTTCACTGATCGTGCCCGCTGGCTGCAGTCACTTGAGCAACAAGGAAAATTAGGCGGGCTTTATGCTGACATCATCCACTCAGCACTTTCAAATATCGAAGATACATTTGAAAACATCACAGAAGCAGATTTAAAAACAGCTGCGGATACGATCTGGAATTGCCGTCAGGTTTTCACTCTTGGCGTTGGCGTTAATAACTCTAACGCTAGGAATTTTACTTATCTAGCCTCTACCGGCATGACGCAATTCCACGCCATTCCCCGACCCGGTTCAACACCGGTGGATGATTTGGCTTGGGCAGATGAACGCGATGTATTAATCGCTATTACCTGCAAGCCTTATCGCTGTGAAGTGATTGATGCCGTTCAAATTGCTAAAGAGCAAGGTGTCAAGATCATCGGCATTTCTGATGGTGCGGCTTCTCCCCTTATTATTGGCGCAGATCACGGTTTTGTGGTTGCTTCTGACACTCCGCAATTTTTTCCCTCTTCACTTTCAACCATTGCGTTGCTCGAAACACTTTTGTCGTTTGTGATTGCCAGCGCCAGTCCCAAAGTTGTTGAACGGGTTGAAAAGTTTCATACCCGCCGCCATGAACTTGGCATTTATCATGATGAAAAGGAAAAGCCATGGTGAATACTCAAACAGGATTAACACATTCACTCGCGGCGCGTTATTACACCGACCCAGATATCCTAGAAAATGAAAGAAGCGGGCTATTGGCAAGCACCTGGCAATTTGCAGGCCATCAGTCACAAGTGAAGAATATAGGGGATTATTTTACCTTTGAAATCGCAGGTGAGCGTTTATTTTGTATAAAAGACAAGAGCAATAAAATCCGTACTTATTATAACGTCTGCCAACACCGCGCCCATGAATTGGTGCAAGGCAACGGTAATAAAAAAGTCATCGTATGTCCCTATCATGCATGGACCTATGAACTTGAAGGCGGGTTGCGCAGCGGGCCTAATACCAGCTCAATAACTGGATTTGACCGCAGTAAAATATGCTTGAGCGAAGTTAAATGTGAATCATTTCATGGCTTTATATTTGTAAATCTCGACACCAAGGCCAAGTCAATGGATGAATGGTTTCCAGGGGCACGTGCAGAAATCCTTGAATTTGCCCCCACTATAGATGACTTGAAACCGCTGGAATGGGTTGAGGTTGCAGAAGATTGCAACTGGAAAGTGTCAGTAGAGAATTATTCTGAATGTTATCATTGTAGCTTGAACCATCCAACCTTTGCCAAAGGGGTGGTCAATCCATCTACCTATGACATCCAACCACAGGGTTATTGTTTGCGCCACACCACACAATGCCAAAACCTTGATGCTATGACTTATAAGATCGATCTTAACGCAAATAAGCGAGCTGGTGAATATTCATCCTGGTTTTTATGGCCGTTGTTTTCGTTTCAGGTCTATCCCGGTAATATTTTGAACACTTACCACTGGCGTGTCGTAGACGTTGGCAAAGTGGTTGTCTGGCGCGGTTGGTATTCTTTAAACGGAAAAGAAGATGCTGTTGCCCGGCAATTAGCAATTCAGGATCGTAACACTACCGTTGCAGAAGACATCACACTGGTTGAAAGCGTGCAACGCGGCCTTGGATCGCGCGGATACAGCCCCGGGCCTTTAGTGCTTGATCCGCAATGTGGTGTAAATTCTGAACATTCCGTAAAAGCCTTACAACAATGGATGCGCGAGGCAGTCGATGGATAAACTTTCACACAGTGGTACAAAAAATCTAAAAATGCCTGAAAAATGGCATCCCGAGCACAAGCTTTTCACGCATCAGGTAGGCTTTACTTGCCCCCCTTTTGATTATGATGCCGCCCCATCTGATTTTCTGCGCATGTGCCCTGAGACGGTTGGTGTACATGGTTGGATGTTACATGTGCCTAATTATGTTCACGAGCTTGACCAGCGCAAACACAACTTTGGCATGCTAGAGGATTTTGTTCACTGCATGTCACGTAATGGCGTTGATGTTTGTGGCCAAGTCGGATCAAACTGGGTTCATGCCTCAAGCCTTGGGGTTGAGGGCATCCGGCAGCATTGCGAAATGTTATCCGATAAATACGAAACCCCCTTCCATATGGCAGGCTATGCAATGGTCGAAGCATTGCGCGAAATGAACGTGGAAAAGGTTGCGCTTAACGCGGCCTATCATTGGCCCGAATGGTGGCAGGGCACAGTTGGTTTTCTGAAAGAGGCGGGTTTTGATGTCCTTTGGGCCGGAAATTTTGTTGATCAAGGCTGGTTTTCTAATCAAGAAGCTGTAAATGCCCAGCGTTGGGTCTTCGATGGTGATCTGGCTGAAAAATCATTTTCTTACGTAGCCGAGCAAGCACCTGATGCAGATGCCTATCTGATCAACGGCATGTGCAATTTTAGGACTGGGCGCAATGGCTTGCCACAACGTCCATTACAGTTGGCAAAAAAACTGGAGACCCAAATGGGGAAACCTGTAATCGGCCATGACACGGCCCTTTATTGGCGCATTATGAAAACTCTGAGGCTTGCCCCTACCACCCCGCAATCAAGTTTGCTGGAAAGCCTTCATGCATAAAATTTTCGCACTTTGGGCAATTCCACGCTCTACCTCAACTGCCTTTGAATGGATGATGCGGCAACGCGGTGATATGGATTGTTTACATGAACCCTTTGGTGAAGCATGGTATCAAGGCGAAACGCCCATGTGGCCTCGTTTAACCAATGACAGCGTACGCACTCCGGGGCTGACACTTGAAAGTGTACTCGCGGATATGAAATCGCGTGCTAAAATAAACACAGTCTTCATCAAGGATTTTCCACATTACGTAGATCATATGTTTGAGGCGGTTATGACCGAAGATTTTAATCATTCATTTTTGATCCGCGACCCAGCCAAGACCATCACTTCAATGTACAATAAATGGCCGGATTTTCATGAAAAAGAAGTTGGTTTTCCTGAACAGCGTGCATTGTTTGATCTCATATATGAAAAAACCGGATCACCACCGGTAGTGATTGATAGTGATGATTTGCTTGAAAACCCCGAACTGATTATAAAATCTTGGTGCGACGCCATTGGTATCCCCTTTATCAAAGCCGCCCTATCTTGGGAACCTGGCGCACGTGATGAGGTTAGTTGGTGGGATGGCGGGGCGTTCCATGCCAACCTCCGTAATTCAGATGGCTTGAAACCGCAAAAAAGAAAATACATTGAATTGAACCAAGCTCCCATACGCGTAAAAGGTGTTTTTACAGAAATGACACCGCATTACGAATATTTGCACTCTTATCGATTAAAGCCATAAACGAAAATCTATAAAACCGGCAAATAAAACTATTATAAAGATGACATTAATGGCAAATGGGTTGCGCGGGGCTACAAAACCTTTGGAAATTATACCGAAACTAAAAACAACGCAATCAAGCTGAAAGGATAATCTATGGCTGATATTTTTGATGAAAGCCTGTTTCTAAAGGGGCTTGAGCAACGTAAAGCAACACTTGGTGCCGAATATGTTGAAAACAACCTTGCTGCAGCCGATGACTTTACACGCCCATTTCAAGAAGCCATGACAGCCTGGTGTTGGGGTTTTGGTTGGGGCGACAATGTAATTGATGCAAAAACCCGTTCCATGATGAATTTATCTATGATCGGCGCATTAGGTAAAATGCACGAGTGGGAAATCCACTGTCGCGGCGCCATTCAAAATGGCGTTAGCCAAGATGAAATCCGGGCAATTATTCACGTCATCGGAATTTACTGCGGCGTTCCTCAAGCCTTAGAATGCTTTCGAGTGGCAAAAAAAATCTTGGCAGAGAATAACAACTTAGAAGAATGATCTTCAGGTCAGTGTAAAAACCCTGCTAGAAACAAAGCATAGTTTATATCCGGCTCATCTTGTTAAAAGATCATGTTTTTCGATTAATTCCAGCAATTGATTTTGGGAAGTCTCCACAGTCTTTTGCGATGTGTTCAACTGTAACAATGCTTTTTCATATAAGGCTTCTCGGTTAGATAATATGGACTTCAACTGCTTCATGGCCTCGGGATTGCCTGCCATTGGCCGCTCATCGCCTTGCGCACGCACCCGCGACATATGCTCTTCAGGTAAAGCTCTTATCCAGATTGTATGAAAGTTTCTTAGCAAAAAGTTATAAGTTGCGGGCGCTGCAACAATACCGCCAGAAACCGCCAAAACCACTTTATCATGTGTTTCGATAACACTGGCTAAAGCTTCGGCTTCTAAGTCGCGATACCCTTCTTGGCCATATAGCGCCATAACCTCGGCTACAGGCATGCCGGTTTTCGCTTCTATTTCACGGTTCAATTCAATAAAAGGAATACCCACCTTTTCGGCCACGCACGTCCCAAGCGTTGATTTTCCTGCTCCGCGCAGCCCGGTCAAACAAATCCGCCCTCCACGTGTGACCCCACGTGGCTCTAGGCTCAAGGTATCCAGTACTCGTTCTTGAACATGCACACTTGCTGATCTGAACTTTTCGGCCACACGCAACACGTCAGAACAGCACGGGTCATCTTGCCCGATTAACCATTCAACCCGGTAGTCCAATGCATCCGCTATCCTTTGCAACAGACCAATAGAGATATTGCCACTGCCGGTTTCCAGTTGCGCTAAATATCTGGGGGAAACACCTGATATTTTTGACAATTGTTGGCGCGATATACCTTTGTCTTTTCTAGCCTTTCGCACACGTTGTCCCGTGCGGGTAATCAGGTCTGAACTGCGCACGTCATCGCTTTGACCCATTGTTTTCATCAATATGTCTCTACGTGATAACGACCAGTTTTACGCATTTCTTCTTGCACTATATCCCACTCTAGACCTGTCCCGCGCGCGATATCGGCCATTGCTTCATTAACACCTTGTTCCATCGCTTTAAGACCACAGATATAAATATAGGCATCCGGATCTTTCAAAAACCTGGCAACATGATCCTTTTCATCTCTAAGCTGGTCTTGCACATATTGCTTAGGCGCATCATCTTTACGGCTAAATGCAAACAAGATTTTCATAAAGCTGCTAGGTACTTTATTCAACGGCCCAAAATACGGCAACTCTTCAGGTTTACGCGCCCCGAACACTAAAGTCATCGCCTCTTTTTGCCCCGCATTTTCGCGTTGGCGGCGCATGGTAAAGCCCCGAAACGGGGCAGAACCTGTGCCTGTGCAAATCATCAACAACTTAGCTTTGGGATCAGATGGCATCAAGAAGGTCGCGCCAAACGGGCCGGTCAGATTGACCTTATCGCCTTTTTGCAAATCGCAAACATAATTAGAACAAGTGCCCTGTTCTTCCCGTTTCACTGTCAATGACAGATTATTAAAGTTTGGCCGCTCACCATCACGGGGGCTGGATACAGAATACAATCTTGGCAGATGTGGGTTGCCATCAGCCATTGTGCCCGGGGCGATAATACCGACACTTTGCCCTTCCAAAACAGGAAACACCTGCGCGCCCAGATCAAGAATGATATGACGCACATCCGTATAAGCGTTTTGGGCTGTCAGGCGATAATTCCCCTGAACTGTTGCGATTATAGGCTTCGTCAGAGTGTAAAGATTAATAGATGGTTTGGCCGCACTCTCTGGTGCTTTAACCCGGCCACCTCCCTTATGCGCTTCTGCCAGCAAAGCAGCCATCGCCGCATCATGGGCTTCCAGAACAATTTCGGTATCATCCGAACCCGATTGCATTTCTGCTTGTTCTGGTAGGTCCTCCCACCCAAACTGCTCTTCAACAGAATACGGCGTCTTTACAATCCGCCATTCATCAATTGACCCTGTTGGGCATACTGTAATGCAATCCATGCAAAACCCGCATTTATCTGCATCTACCACAACATTGTTATCATCATGTGTGATTGCGCCAACCGTACATGTCATTTCACAAGTATAGCACCGAATGCATATTTCGGGGTCTATCAAGTGTTGTTTTTGTGGTTCAGTCATTTCGGGTGTTTCCAGGTTTTATCACAGCATCAGGGACAACCAAAAACTCAATAAGCGCATAGCACACACCTGTGCATTCTGGGCACCCCAGACATTCCCACTGAAGACAGTGACAATTTATAGGTTTTTTTTGAACTTTCAAAGATAATACCCCTTATGAACAATAGGTCATGCCATATGTAATTTCACATATTCAAAATCGCCCGGCTGGTTGTTAATACCAACCTTAGGCGGTGCAATCCAACTTGCATAGCTATTAGGATCTGTACAAGGCACCATCAACGATTGAATAAAATCACCATCCGCTTTGGTCGGCAACCAATCTTCTATCTTAGCATTCCATTCTTCTTTGCTGATGGTGTCGCCCTCAGGATTCACAGAAACAGCTGAAAACACACCGATTTGTCGATGAAACCCTTCATGGGGCAAAGCCATTTCAAACCGAATACCCAGTTTTGCAATGATTTTATTCCAGCGACCAACACCCCCTGCTGCATCGCGCACATAATCATCACGCAAGCGCATATTGATCGCAGTCAAGGCTGGTACATCTTCCATGACAATCTTACCTTCCACAACACTGCGCACTTGATAAGTCGCGTCATTCAACTTGTGATCATCCTCAATACGGCCTTCCATATAGCGCCCTTTGATGCCTGCGTTAAACGCGTTCGCAGCATTGGTAGAGACTTCACGGCCAAACAGATCAAGTGACAGCGTATAATGCAAATTCAGTTTTTTCTGAATGGTCGGTAAATCGATCACCCCAAGCGCGCGAATTTTTTCGATGTCATATGGATCATCAATTCCTGCCGCGTTCATCGCCTCACAAGTACGTTGTATCGTGCGGCCGACACCTGTTTCACCCACAAACATATGATGTGCTTCTTCGGTCAACATAAAACGACACGTGCGTGACATCGGATCAAAGCCCGATTGTGCTAGGCTTTCCAATTGCATTTTACCGTCACGATCAGTGAAATACGTAAACATAAAGAAAGACAACCAATCAGGTGTTTTTTCATTAAATGCACCCAACATACGCGGGGCATCCTCTGAACCAGAAGAACGCAGCAATAGATCATCCGCCTCTTCGCGCCCATCTTTACCGAAATATTTATGCAAAAGATAAACCATCGCCCAAAGGTGGCGGCCCTCTTCCACGTTCACCTGAAACAGATTACGCATATCGTAAAGCGAAGGCGCGGTTAAACCCAAGAACCGTTGTTGTTCAACAGAAGCCGGTTCAGTATCGCCCTGAATAACAATCAGGCGACGCAACATTGCGCGATATTCACCGGGCACTTCTTGCCACGCAGGTTCACCTGCATGTTCCCCAAACGGAATTTTGCGACCTTCAACTGCAGGCGCCAGAAGGATACCCCAGCGATAATCAGGCATTTTTACATAGTCAAATTTCGCCCAACCTTTTGGATCAACGCTAACCGCTGTGCGTAAATATATCAGGCTTTTCTGAAATTTTTCAGGCAGCAGGTCATTCCACCAGCTGATATAACCCGGGTGCCATTTCTCCAGTGCCTTAAGCACCCGCTTGTCCGATGACAGGCCCACATTATTTGGAATTAGCGTGTCATAGCTGACGTCAAGATTATCACTCATAATTTACACTCCCTTTCGTGCGCGCCTTTAAACGCGCTGCATGTTATATTTACCACGAACGCCCGTACCATAGCGTTGCAACGCGCCGTCTTCACCCACCGCATTAGGTCGCTGGAAAACCCAATTTTGCCACGCAGTCAGGCGGCCAAATATACGGGTTTCCATAGTTTCAGGCCCGGCAAAACGCAAGTTTGCTTCCATTGCGGTCATCGCATCAGGTGAAAAGCTAGCGCGTTCTTCACAAAATATCCGCACCTCATCTTCCCAATCCAAATCGTCAAAAGCATACGTTACCAAACCCAGTTCAGTTGCCTTTTCCGCTTCCAAAGCGATCCCGACCTGGCCTTGCAATGTGTCCACTTGCCCAGGGTCACCTAAAAACCGTGTTTGCAACCGTGTCAGATCATTGCTCATCGGGAACAGGCCGAAGTTTGCTTTTGTCAAAGTAATTGCAGCCATCGCGCGATCATCATCTTCAAACGTATCTTCCATCATATACGTACGGTCCACCGCGAACAACAGTTCTGCCAGGGCGCCAACATAGCACGAGCCATGCTCTACAAGTGCCACCAGTGAGCGTGAAGTCAAATCAACCCGTTTCAAAACTCGCTTCCAGAATTGCAGAACCTCATTTGCCAACCAATGGTCTTTATTATCCATCAACAGGGCCTCATGGCTGGCAAAAACTGCAGGGTCACCTTGCGTCTTGAACACAAGCAAACCCAAATCCATTTCGTTTAAACGAAGGTGTAAAATCGCATCATCCAATTCTCGCGCAACACGCAGCATATAAGCGTCCGAACCTTGCTCTTGAAAATCACCTATTGAAGACGGCGCCGCCCGCTCTGGCCCTTTGATCGTAATTGTGGCGCGTCGGTTGGCACGGTCTAAATCCACATCAACCGCAGAATATGAAACCGATCCATTTTCAGAAAACTCTCTTTTAAGTGGAGTCAAAGTAATACCTTTTACATCTGATGGTCGCGCATTTTTTGCTGCAAATTCCCTGGCGCGCTCTTGTACCGCCGCATCAAATTTTGAGTTTACAATCACCTCATCAACAAGCTTCCAATCCTTAGCCCGCTTGCCTTTAACCCCTTCTTCCAACGAACAGAAAACATCCGCTAAATCACGACGCATTTTACGCTTATCAGTAATTCGTGTAAGCCCGCCTGTTCCAGGCAGAACCGCCAGCAAAGGCACCTCTGGCAATGACACCGCAGAATTACTGTCATCGGTTAACATGATATGATTGCACGCCAATGCCAGCTCATACCCGCCCCCAGCACAAGCACCTTTGATGGCGCAGATATACATCTGACCAGAATCCGTTTCTGCCGCTTCCAAAGTATTGCGAGTTTCATTTGTGAACTTGCAAAAATTCACCTTATGCGCATGTGCGGCCCCGCCCAGCATTCTGATGTTCGCACCAGCACAAAAAACCTGCTCTTTACCCGATTGCATCACAACCGTCTTCACTTCAGGGTGCTCAAAGCGCAATCTTTGCACAATATCTGCCAGCTCGATATCCACGCCCAAATCATATGAGTTTAGCTTCAGTTGATAACCATCAAATAGCCCACATTCCTCATTCACATCCATGATCAGGTTAGCAACCGCCCCGTCGTATTCAACACGCCAATGTTTGTAATTGGACGGGTCAATTTGAAAGTTGATTATTTTGGCCACAATGATGCCTCCTGAATATGTAGAGATTTGCAAAATAGTGCAAAAATATAAACAAGTAAACTAATTTATCCTTTATTTATATGTATTATAATGCATATTATGATGTATTTACGCGTTTCAACTCAATACGTTCCAGCCGTTCTATAAATCCTGCAATAATCCTGTATGTTTTTTCAGGTTGATCAAAATGCGGCGCGTGCCGGCAGTCATCCAAAAATTCTATTTCCACAGGCGCATAGATACGATCATCAATCTCTTGCATTTGCGCATAAGTCCCATATTCATCATCGCAACCCTGTATCGCCAGCACAGGAATGCGCAAATAATCAATGGTATTAGCAACATTCCAATCTTTAAAACTCGGATGCAGCCAACTGTCATTCCAGCCCCGAAAAGCATTATCAGGGTTACGATGATACTTTTGCATTCGCGATCGCAGATCACCTGTTTCATAAGCATTTTTTGCCTCAGCAATTGCTGTAAGCGCAATGGGCTCTGTAAAAAAGTGCGGCGCCATCAGTATCAAACCGCGTATTCGGTGATCTTCAACCGAGCCCGCATAGATCGCAGCAATACTGGCACCATCACTATGGCCCAGCAAAATACCTCGTTGGAATCCAATTGCATCTAGGATTTGCGGCAGAATATCCACGGCCTCGTCAGTCATATAATCAAGCGACTTGGGCAAATCTGCCAAGTCCGACTGACCGTAACCTGCGCGTGAATAGGCAAACACGCCAAACCCAGTTAAATCTGCCAGTTTTTGTGGAAAATCACGCCATAATGCCAAACACCCCAAGCCTTCATGCAACATAATAATTGTCGGCGCCTCTTTTGGCGCAGGCCCGAAACACGCATATTCCAGTGCCTTGCCGTCGGCAATAATCGTGTTTCCCGCTTTATTTTCCCATTTAAACATCAGTATTCTCGCGTAACTTAAACCGTTGAATTTTGCCTGTTGCAGTTTTAGGTAAATCTGGCACAATCTTAATCCAGCGCGGGTATTTCCACTTGCCAATTTTTTCTTTTACATGATCCTTCAATGCCTGTTGCAAGGCGGCATTGTCTTCACCGTCTTTCAAAACAACATAGGCCATTGGCTTTTCCAACCCCTGGTCATCTCTTGCAGCCACAACAGCCGCTTCCAATACATCCATGTGTGCTGCCAAAGCCTGTTCAATTTCAAACGGCGAAACCCATATGCCAGAAACCTTGAACATGTCATCTGTGCGTCCACAATATATATAACGGTCAGCACCTGACAGCGTGTATTTATCACCCGTACGCACCCAACCGCTTTCAAAAGTACTTTGACTTTTCTGGGGTTGGTTCCAATAATCGAATGCAGCAGATGCCCCTTGCACTAACAGCTCCCCAATCTCGCCTTGCGCAGGGCTATTTCCCATCTCGTCTACCAAACGAATATTATAACCCGGAACTGCCACACCCGAAGTACCATAGCTGATATTATCGCCACTGTTCGACAGGAAAATATGTAACATTTCGGTAGATCCTACACCGTCAAGAATATCCACTCCCCAAAGCGCGCGCCACCGGGTACCGATATCTTCTGGAAGGGCTTCCCCTGCAGAAATACAGCTGCGTAAATTAACCATGGGCTTATCACCACAAGCATCCAAGTAGGCAAGAATAGCGGCATATAACGTCGGTACACCACAAAAAATACTTGGCTGGTATTCAGTGATAATTTCCACAGAATTTTCTGGCGTCGGGCGTTCCGAATTTAATATTGCTGTCGCTCCCACCGACATGGGGAACGTCATTGCGTTGCCCAAACCATAAGCGAAGAATATTTTTGCAACTGAATAAACAACATCGTTTTCGCAAATCTTCAACACCTGTTTACCGTAAGTATCTGCGGTAAATTTCAGGTTGTTATGAATATGGCGGACGCCCTTGGGTTGACCTGTAGTGCCTGATGAATAAAGCCAGAACGCGATATCATCACCGGCAACATCCAATGCATTTGCCGGCAAGGCTTTATTTATAAACATTGCAAAACCTTGCATACCACTTGGGGTATTAGCGCCGACAACGATAACCGTTTTTAATTCAGGACAAGCCTCAATAGCAGGGGTTACAACTGGTAACAGCTCCTCAGATACAAAGATGCAACTTGCCTGGCTATCTTTGAAAATCGTTTCATATACCTGCGTTGCCAAAAGCGTGTTCAATGGCACCGGAACAACGCCAGATTTCAAACAACCCCAGAAGATCTGAGGGAACTCGATCTGGTCAAGCATCAACATAATCGCGCGTTCTTGCGGGTAAATACCCGCATCATTCAATGCGCCTGCGACCATACCAGATCGCGTTGCAAGTTGCTCATAAGTAAGTTCACGCATCAAGCCTGTCGCCTCACGAAAGGCAACTTTGTCACCACGCCCTTCGCCAACATGCCTGTCGACAAAATAAAGCGCTGCGTTTCCTTGTTTTGACATGCCTAGCCTCCCCGCTGGTGCCTAGAACAACGTAAAGTATTCGCGTTCTTCCCATTCAGAAATAACCGCGATATAGCGTTCCCATTCTGCCAGTTTGATATGGCAGTAATAATTTACAAACGCTTCCCCCAACTGTTCTTTGTAAAAATCACTATTCTTCAAAGCATGGATTGCGTCAATCAAGCTTTTAGGCAAAAGCTGTGCATCACTGTTAAAAGGGCGTTCAACAGGGGCTGGTGCTTTTAGATCTCGGTTAATGCCATCAAGACCTGACAAAATTTGTGACGCGATATAAAAATATGGGTTCGCAGTTGGCTCACCAATGCGGTTTTCAATACGGCTGGCCTTATCGCCCACCGCAGACAAAGCGCGGATCATCGCTCCTTTATTATCACGGCCCCATTGAATACGGTCTGGGGCCAGCGTGAACGGACGATAACGCTTATAACCGTTCACAGTTGGTGTGGAAAACAGGCAGCTGGCGGCCGCATGTTCTAATATTCCCGCAATCCATTGATCTCCCAGCTTTGATATCGACGCGCCTTTTTCTGGCATAAACAGGTTTTCACCGGTTTTTAAATCAACCAAAGATTGGTGCAGATGCCAACCACTGGCCAAAGCATTTGAAAACTTCGGGCGGCACATGAAAGTCGCATGCAAGCCTTGTCTGCGGCAGACCTGCTTCACCATAGAACGAAACAGCACCATGTTATCCGCGTGGGCCATACCTTTGGCAGGATCAAAAGTAACCTCTAATTGACTAGGCCCGAACTCTACCTCTAAAGATCGGATTGGCAGATCAAGCGCTTCGCAATTCTTGCGGATCAGATCATAGACATCCTCCAGCTCATCATAACGTTGTTCCGATAAATACTGATACCCTTGCGTCATCAATTCCGTTTCAGGTGGCGTACCGGGTTGGCCCGCATCGTCCATGCCCAATTTCGGGTCGGTAAGACGCAATACATGAAATTCAACTTCCAGCCCTGTGACAATTTCCATACCCTTATCGTGCAGTTTGGCTAATGCATTTTTCAGCAAGCTACGCGAACAAACCGGAACAGGCGTGCCGTCAGTATGGTATAGATCAGCCAGCAACCAACCGCTTTTAGGCGACCATGGCAAAATACGAAACGTTGAAGGATCAGGCAGCATGATCATATCACAAGCCCCCGTCAGTACTCCGTTTCCAAAGCCAATATCTTCTTGCCAGATGGGGTAAACCGTCACGTGTGATGTGTCTTTCAGCAACAACGTAGAGGTCATATTTACCCCGTTTTCAAGCGCGCTTTTCAGACTGTCTATCACTAAGGTTTTCCCCCGTAACAGCCCGTGTTGATCCACAAAAGATACTCGTAACACCTCTAGTCCAGCGGCATCAGCCGTATCAATTATTGTTTGCGCTTTAGCTTTATCATCCGCTGCCCAAAGCCCATGTTTTTCTGCAAAACTTGGCATCATTATCACCCTTTCATACTCAAAAACGCTACAGTTTTGCATCCCATTCACAAACCACACGGCGTTCTGCATCTTTTTGGCGCCAAAGCCCCTCATAGTCATCAGTCACGGCGACTGCATCTAATGCGATAGGGCCGATAACATCTTGTGCAGGTACATTGGATAAGAAATTTGATAGATCAGAGCCATCCGTATCCATTTTGCTGATCGCCATCCTAATCAACTGCCGATGTGCGCCGATTGCTTTATCTGTGGTTGCTAAATTTTCCAGTGTCCGATCCCGAATACGCCCCTGCGACTCGACCGCCCATTGATCGTGAACATTAATATCCATGCCCATACCTGTATAAGTCAGAGTTTCCTGCTCGAGCGGGTCAAACCCGTATTCATTGTCAGCATTGCGCTTTGGCTTGTAACCCACACCAGTTGTTTCACTCACCCGTTGTGCGTGCATTTTTTCTTTATCGACAGGTTCGGTGAAACTTGTAAACATCGAATACCAATAACAATTCTCATCATCTATCGGCACGTGCCATTGGGTGATATTCATTGTTGCAGACATCGGAATAGTGATTGCACAAGGGAAAACTTGATTGGTTACACGCACATGAGTTTTACCCCCCTTCAAATGCCGCAAACTGGTCAGGCGCAAACCGAACTCGGTTTTATCCACCAAAATTTCAGGGCGTGGATATTCGCGCAAAACTTGAGTGATCGGAATATCTGTACCCGCAGCATTGTCACGAAACTGTTTGCCGTATTGATCTTTTGCATCGTCATCTTCCAAAAAACGGTGCAGAAATGAAGCATGGACCGGATCAATGCCAACCTCCAACGCTTGCAACCAGTTACAATTCCAATGCCCTTTATACGAAAAAACATGGCTGTCAGGAGCGCGAAAACAATCAAAATTCGGAAACTCTGGTGGTACGCCCTCGCCCATAAAAGTAAAAATAATACCGTTCTTTTCCACCACAGGATAAGATGTTGTTTTGATTTTTTGATAGGCCGTTGAGCCTTCGGGCTCGCCGGGTTGTTCCAAGCATTGCCCATCAGCTCCAAAGTTCCAACCATGAAACGGGCAACGTAACCCATTGTCTTCCAGACGGCCATAACACAGATCAACACCGCGGTGCGGGCATCTGCGGTCAAGCAAGCCAAGAACGCCTTCATTATTACGAAACAAAACCAATTGTTCGCCCAGTAAATGAACTGGGACAATACGTTTTTCAGCACTTATTTCTTCGGATAAAGCGGCAGGTATCCAGTACTGGCGCATCACCTTACCGGTCGGAGTATTTGCCCCGATCTGGGTTAAAATATCATTCTTTGCTTTACTTAACATATGGCCTCTCCCATTCATTTATCGAATAATTTCACTGGAAAATCACAGGAAACCCGACTGATTTATTGGAAAGAGTAATGTTTTTCACGCATTCTATGAAATTAAATTTCATAGCAACCTATTCAATTAACGGATAGCTTTTTTGCCATCTCTCTTTGTGATCAGCAATTGGGGTTGATCATCAATGCCTGTCCGGCAACATGAGAGCCGCCCAGATTAACACATGCACAAATACACCAAACAATGTAGCATGCCCCATAATCGTGGAAATAAATATTTTATACCCACGTTGATTTTGTATGCTTGTCACAAGTTTGAAAAATGAATTGGGAATATCAGAAAATGGAATTCAATGCTGCTGTTTTACACTGGGCAGCGTCCGGGCAACCCTTTGCAGAATCAAAACCCCTGCAAATTGAAAAAATTACCAGCAGCGGGCCTGAGCACCATGAAGTGCTGGTCAAAATTTCAGCGGCAAGCCTTTGTCGGTCTGATCTGTCTGTGGTTTCTGGAATAAGAGCTTGGCCAATGCCAATCGTGCCGGGGCATGAAGCTTCAGGCATTATACAAGCTGTTGGTAAAGGCGTCACCTCTGTTGCAATAGGCGACCCGGTTGTGCTGGTTTATCAAGCCCAATGCGGGGGCTGCCCCTCTTGTATTTCTGGGACTGCACATCTTTGCGGCCCCGGTCTTAGCTCCAACTTTGCCGGAGAATTACTGGCAGGGGGCACAAGATTATCAATTGGCGGCGAACAAGTATACCATCACATGGGATTATCGGCCTTTGCAGAATATGCAGTGGTATCAGAGCATTCAGTCGTGCCCATGCCCGAAGGTATTCCAATGGATGTTGGAGCGCTATTTGGCTGTGGCGTCATGTGCGGTGCCGGAACGGTTTTAAACACAGCCAAAGTAACTGCGGGTGATACCGTGACCATTGTTGGGGTCGGGGGTGTTGGTTCCAGTGCCATCCTTGCAGCAGTTCTGGCTGGGGCATCTCGGATTATTGCAGTTGACCGCGAGCCCCATCGATTGGAAACCGCCAAAACACTCGGGGCTACCGATGTGGTTCTTAGCCAAGATGGTGCATCACCGACGGAAACCATTCTTGATCTGACATCTGGCGGAACCGATTACGGTTTTGAAACCGCGGGAACTTTAGGAGCTTTTGAAACGGCTTTTGGCTCTGTCAAACGCGGGGGGACGGTTGTAACCCTTGGGTTAGTCGACCCTAAAACACCGTTTTCTTTAGATATTGCTTCAGTGGTAACCAGTGCAAAAACCATCAAGGGAAGCTATATCGGCAGCTGTAATCCAAAGCTTGATATCCCAAAGTTTATGGCACTTTATCAGGCTGGGCGTTTGCCGGTGGATAAACTGATCAGCCATCATTTACCACTAGAGAAAATTAACACGGCCCTTGATCGTATGGCTGATAATCTGGCATTGCGCCAAATCATACATCCGTGATTTCGGATATTTTTAAACACCAAGATATCGGTGAAGAACGTCTCGGTCTTTGCGCAGCTCGCCAGAGCTGCCGTTCCAAACAATTTTACCCCGTTCAATGATAAAATTACGATCAGCAATACGCAGCAGGTCTTTCAAATTCTTATCCACCACCAGGATAGACATGCCGCCATCACGGATCAGGGTCAAGGCGGCCCATATTTTTTGACGTACCAATGGGGCTAGCCCTTCTGTCGCTTCGTCCAATATCAGTAATTTGGGATTGGTCATCAATGCTCGCCCGATCGCCAGCATCTGTTGTTCACCCCCCGATAACAGATTACCCATAGATCCCCGGCGCGTCGCCAGCTCGGGGAATAATTCATACACCCGTTCCACCGTCCACGGGTCGGGCAGCTTCAAATGATTGCTCGATGTCGCTACAAGATTTTCCCACATTGACAGGTTCGGAAAGATCTGGCGCCCTTCAGGCACCAACCCTAACCCCAGATTAGCGGTCTTAAATGAAGGTCGGCCAACAAGTTCTGTACCTTCAAAATCAATCGAACCAGCGCTGGCGCGCACGATCCCCATAATCGAATTGATGGTTGTGGTTTTGCCCATGCCGTTACGCCCCAGCAAGGTTGCCACCTGACCGGCACCGATCTCTAAATCAATGCCGAACAAAGCTTGCGACGTGCCGTAATGCGCCGTGAGGTCGGAAATTTTCAACATATCTTATTCCTCTCCCAAATAGGCGTGGCGCACATCATCATTATTGCGAATTTCATCTGGTCTGCCTGTCGCGATAATCTGCCCGTAGACCAGCACCGAAATACGATCTGCAAGCGCAAAAACTGCGTCCATATCATGCTCAATCAACAGGATTGTTCGTTGGCCTTTCAAGTCTTTCAAAAAATCTACCAGCAACGCGCTTTCTTGCGGACCAAGCCCTGCCATCGGTTCGTCCAACAACATCAATTCCGCTTCTGACGCCAGTGCAATGGCGATTTCCATTTGCCGGTGCTCACCGTGCGATAGGGCCGAAGTACGATCGTCAGCACGCTTGCGCAACCCGACTTTAGCAAGGCTTTCCATAGCCTTATCGCGGATATGCCCAATGTTGCGTGCGGGTCTCAAAAACTTGTATGAGTGCCCATCATTCGCCTGAACCGCCAATGCCACATTATCCAGAACAGACATCCCCATTACCAAAGATGTGATTTGAAACGATCGGGTAATGCCCAGTTTTGCACGTTTATACGCAGGCTGGCTGGTAATATTGATCCCGTTCAGCAGTACAATGCCAGCATCGGGCTTCAACGCGCCTGATAATTGCGAAATCAACGTAGTTTTGCCCGCGCCATTAGGCCCAATGATCGCATGTATCTCACCCTTGATCACATCCAGATAGACATCATTGGTGGCGATCACCCCGCCAAAACTTTTCTGCAGCCCTTTAACTTCAAGCAAGGTATCCATATTATTCTCCCTTGCCTTTGAACAGGCCCATCAAGCCGCCACGCACAAACAGCATCAAACCGATTAGCATCAGACCAAATGGCAAATGCCAGAATATAGTGAAAGACGACAAGATTTCTTCAAGCAAGATAAAGACCGAAGACCCTAATATCGGGCCAAGCGCGGTTGACGCTCCTCCCAGAATGATCATGAACATCAATTCGCCCGAGCGTGTCCAATGCATCATATCAGGCGAAATAAATGTGGTGAAATTACCTAGCAAGAAACCTGCATAACCACACATCACCCCAGAAATTACATAAGCGACCAAACGGTAAAAATATGTATTATACCCCAATGTCACCATACGTTCATTATTATCCTTGGCCCCCTGCAAAACCATGCCAAAGCGCGAGTTGACAATGGTCTTTACCATCAGCATTGCCACAATCAGTGAAACATAACTCAACCCGTAAAGCTGCATCGGGCTATCGAGATTTAGAAATGGCAGCTCAGATCGTATGTCAATGGTCAACCCGTCATCACCGTTATAAACGTCCAAAGACTGAAACAAGAAAAACGCCATCTGCCCGAAAGCCATGGTGATCATAATAAAATATACGCCTTTAGTGCGCAAGCTGATCGCCCCCGTGATCAAAGCAAACACCGCAGTCACCCCAAGGGCCAAGGCCAGATGCAACAAACCATTATAACTGGCAATCAGGTCGAACCCGCCCCATGTGGCATGATGTGAAGGAATGCCCACCGCATAGGCGCCAAGGCCAATGAATGCCGCGTGGCCAAATGATACCATGCCGCCATAACCAAGGATCAGGTTCAGGCTAACAGCCGCAATGCCCAAGATCACAAGACGGGTTGCCAGATCCATGTAAAAAGGGTGCCCGTTCAGCAAGAAATACGGCGGCAAAACTGCCAGTGCCAGCATACCGATTAAGGTAACCCAGCCAATTTTTGTTATCTGTTTCATCAGCGCACCTTCGGTGGAAACAGGCCTTGCGGTTTCACCGCAAGGACAATTGCCATCAATATATAAATCATCATTGCAGATACCGCAGGCGCTGCGGTTTCAGCTGCGTTCTCACTCATGAAAAAAGTAAATAAACTATCCAGAAACGAACGCCCCAAAGTATCGATTAGCCCAATGAGTAAAGCTGCGATAAAAGCACCTTTCATCGACCCGATACCCCCAATGATAATCACTACAAAAGCGGTAATAATAATCTGGTTTCCCATCCCCAAAGTCGCCCCGGTAATCGGTGAAATCAACATTCCTGCCAATCCGGCCAGCATTGCTCCAAGTGCAAAGACCAGCGCAAACAGCATTTGAATATCAATGCCCAATGCTGAAACCATCGTGCGATTAGAGGCCCCGGCCCGGATTAACATACCAAGCCGCGTGTAGTTCACCAGCCAAAGCAAGCCCCCTGCCACAACCAGCCCTGTACCAATGATCAATAAACGAAAAACCGGAATGACCGCGCCTTGAAACAATTCAACCTGTCCATCCAGCCAGGCTGGCAAAGGCAAGGTAATCCCCGCAGGCCCCCAGATAATATGGGCCAGTGTATCCAATACCAAAACCAAACCGAATGTGCCCAATACATGATCCAGATGATCTTTGTCATATAATCTGCGCGCGACCAGTACTTCAATCGCATATCCAACCAGCCCGGTCAGTGGCAACGCAATCAGAACAGCCCATAGAAAGTTGCCCAGCAGCAGTGTCAAAGACGCACAGATAAACGCGCCGACCATATATATCGAGCCATGTGCAAGGTTTACGAAATCCAGAATTCCGAACACCAGCGTCAGACCAGAAGCTACCAGAAACAATAAAAGCCCCAGCTGCAAGCCATTTAAAACCTGCACAAATAAAAGTGTATAATCCACGAAGTATTGCCCGCTAAGCGTTGGTTAGCATGACCGGAAAACCGGCCATGCTAATGTTGCGTAAGGTTGGAAACTATTCCAAACCACAATCTTTTGCATAGATATCCTGATGCGCATCATAAACTGTCTTCACGATTTTTGTGGTCCAGTTGCCGTCGTCATCTTTGATAACTTCACGCAGGTAATATGCTTGAATAGGCATATGATTGTTACCATATGTATATTCACCACGTACGGACGGGTAGCTTGCCGATTTCATTGCAGCGCGCATGCCGTCCATATTTGACAAATCACCGTCAACCGCTTCAACCGCAGACTTGATCAAGAACATCGAATCATATGCCTGTGCGGCATAAAATGACGGGTAAGCACCATGTTTTGCGCGGAAGTCAGCCACGAACCGTACATTTTGCTCATTATCAATTGTCGGGTCCCATTGCTGAGTGAATTGTGTCCCCAAAACATCGGTGAAATCAGCAGCCTGAAACTTCGGCAATGACAGCGCATCAACAGTGAATGTCGTGTAAAGCGGCAGGCTGTCTTTCAGACCGGCCTGTTGGTATTGCTTCATAAATGCGCCACCGGCTTTACCAGGGTAAAACACAAACAAACCTTCTGCACCTGATGCCTTGGCTTTGGCCAACTCTGCCGAGAAATCCAGCTGTGTCGGCCATGCTGTCATATCTGTGCCCAAAACCTCGCCCTTAAAGGTACGTTTCACGCCAGCAACCATGCCTTTGCCCGCGGCATAGTTCGGGGCAATAATATAGATCGATTTTACACCTTTTTGGTTTAAAACTTCGCCCATCGCCATTGGTGTTTCGTCATTCTGCCAGCTGGCAGAAAAGAAGTTCTTATGGCAAAGTTTACCGGCAACTGGCCCAGGCCCAGCGTTGGCTGTAATCAAAAATTTACCTGCATCCAGCACAGATTTACGCGAGGCCAACAAAACGTGGCTCCAGATATAACCCGCAACAATATCAACATTGTCTTGCTTGACCAGTTTGTCAGTCACCTGCTTACCTGTTTCAGGCTTAAAGCCATCATCGCCAAAAATCAGGTTGATATCCAAATCACCCATTTTGCCGCCCATATGTTCAAGCGCAAGATTAACCGCTTTTTCTTGATCCTTACCAATAACGGCGCCCCCAGTGGTCAACGTTGTAACAAACCCAATTTTAACTTCCGCTGCCTGTGCCAGACTGGTCAGCATTGTCGCCGCAAGAGCAGCACTTAATAGTTTCTTCATGGTATTCCTCCCTAGAATCCTTGAATGATATTATTGTAAATATCCTTACTTTTCATTTTGCCAAACCACGTTGGAGTGACTCTTAAATCAAGCAGGGTTGCGCCCGCAAACCATAGTACACTGCACTGTCTCGTATTTTAATCGAGATTGCAAAATAATTGTAACTGGTGGCTTTCCAATTTAAATGCCTGATATGCCCACTAACAATCACTTCTGCTCAGTACGCTATAGTAACAATCATTTATTTCAGTATAAAATATTTATGCTTGAAATAAATTTTCTAAGATAGCCTCCTCCATAATATTCATTCTTCACACTCCAGCAGCATTGTTCCTGCTCCGGTATTAGAAACCGGAATATGGTAATTCTGATGTAAGGGGGTCACCTTATCGCTTAATGCGCCGCGCATCATCATCCACATCAAAAACTCAGTCCCTTGCGCACCGGCTTGACGCACAAGTTCATGGCGTGAAATTTGGGTCAGGCTTTCAGGATCAGTTACAATCTTCTCCATACACATCTGATCAAATTCTTTGTTGATAAAGCCCGCACGTTCACCATCCAATTGATGTGACAGACCACCCGTGCCCAAAATAACAACCTTGATGTCTTCTGGGTAAGACCGAATGGCTTTACCCAAAGCTTTGCCAAAATCCAACGCGCGTTTCAGTGTTGGGATCGGGTGTTGCACTGTATTTGCACTGATCGGGATTGCGCGTGGCAAGTTCGGATTATCCCCTAAACCCGGCCAAAATAGTTGCATGGGGACAGTAAAACCGTGATCCACAGGCAGTTCTTGACAAGAGGTTATATCAAACTCATCCTCAACCATGCTTTCGATAATATGCCATGAAAGCGGTGCGTCCCCCTGAAAGGGCGGTATTACCGGAAGCCCCCATCCTTCATCTTCATTCACATATTCATGTGCTGCACCAATCGCGAAGGTCGGCATTTGATCCAGAAAAAAACCAAGCCCGTGATCATTGTAAATGTTGATCGCAACATCTGGCTTGTGCTTATCCAGCCATTCCCGGATCGGTGGGTAAGCATCAAAAAATGGCTTCCAATACGGATCATTCATCTGTTCATTGGCAATCGCATTACCAACAGCTGGAATATGTGATGTGGTCAACCCACCGATTATTTTAGCCATATCAGTCCCCTGCCCTAAGCAATTTTTCTTTGAACGCATCCACAGACATACTGGTCTGTTGTGCCCCGATGTCTTGCATATTCATTTTGTAAATGCCGGCAAATTTCGCGAGGTAATAAATGTTACCGCCTGCTGCAATCATCTCTAGAACATTCTTGTTGCGGCAAGCCTGCTTTTGCACTTCATTCAGCTTGAAACGATCCATATAACTTTCAGGGTCGGCTAGATAAGCCGCACGCGCATCTGCCTTATTAAAAGAAAAGCACATCTTGTTCAGCGCATAGCCCTTCATCGCCATTTCACTGTCAAATAAAGTCGTCCCCTCAATCGGAGTATGGTGATCAAACTCATCAAATTGCATGAATGCTCTCCTTCAAGACCAATAAAGCTGCATTGGATTATCGACCAATAACGCCTGTTGTTTTTCTACCGTTGTGGCAATACGCGGGATCACATCTACCAGATTTCCATCATCAGGCATATGAGATTTCATATTAGGATGCGGCCAGTCAGTGCCCCAAAGCACGCGGTTGGGAAACAAATCAACCAATGTCTGTGCAAACGGGACAACATCATCATAAGGCGGGCCGGTTTGCGTCAATCGTTCAGGGCAAGTGACTTTCGTCCAGAAATTATCATTTTTAGCCAGCAGCGCGATAAACTCTTGAAAATCTTCGTGATCCACAGGCTTTGATACATCTGGTCGCCCCATGTGATCCACAACAACCGTTGTGGGTAGCTTCTTTAAAAACGGAACCAGATCGTGCAAGTCAGCAGCTTCAAAGTAAACCACGATATGCCAACCAAGTTTCTTTATCCGCTCAGCTATTTCCAAAAACACATGCGGCGGTGTGGTATCCACCAACCGTTTCACAAAATTAAACCGCACCGCGCGCACCCCTGCCCGATCCATTTTTACCAACTCTGTATCGCTGACATCTGGCCCAATCACGGCCACGCCGCGCGCCAAACCATCGGCATATCCCAACGCATCCACCAAAGCCGCATTATCGCGCCCATGGCAAGATGCTTGAACAATCACATTGCGCGAAAACCCCAGATGGTCACGCAATGCGAACAATTGTTTTTTGCCTGCATCACAAGGTGTATATTTTCGCGCCGCCGCATAAGGGAACTCTTTTGCCGGGCCAAAGACATGACAATGCGCATCCACCGCACCCTTTGGAGGTACAAAGTCAGGCTTCTTAGGTTCTGGGTGAAACATCATCCAATCTACATCCATAATTTGCCCCTCACCTGTCATACGAACACTCTGCCATCAAAAAGCTTGCGTGCAGTACGTAATACCGCAGCGCTTTGAACAAACCCGTCTTTGCCAAGCTCTGCCTTAATCGTGGTTTCCCCTAAAGGGTGCTCAATCTGCAAGGCCACCGGATGCCCATCAGGCACCACAGCAAAATCCGCGGCAACTGATCCTTCCAACAAACAGGCCGTTGCCACAGATACCGCCCCCAGCACCCCGATAGAGGCATGGCAGCGATGTGGGATAAAGGTACGTGTTGCGATCACCCCACCTTGTCTGGGCGCACTGACCATCGTCATTTTTGGTACGGTTTTATCACTTACATCACCCAAGTTCATCATAGGTCCGGCCGCCAGCCTGATCGCTTCTAAACGCGCCCTAATATCCGCATTATTCTCTAATTCTTCACGGGTCTCATCCCCTGAAAGACCCAGATCACCGGCCCACATCACAACACAAGGCATTCCATTATCGATTAAAGTTACATCAACACCTTCAATATTGTCGCGCAGATTACCTGTCGGTAATAACGCACCACAACTGGATCCTGCGATATCCTTAAACGTAATAAAGATCGGGCTGGAAGATCCCGGAACCCCATCAATCCGCGCATTCCCTTTATAAGAGACTGACCCGTTAGGCGTTGGCACCGTCAACACTGCGATTTTCCCCGTGTTCATCATATGAACCGTCACTTGGGTCTCGTTGCTGGCAGCCGCAACCAACCCACGCTCAATTGCAAACGGCCCGACACCTGCAAGCATGTTTCCACAATTCTGCACATCACTAACAAGTGCTGCGTCTACCGATACTTGCAAGAACAGATAATCCACATCGGCCCCTGTTGTGGATTTTTGAACTATAGCCACTTTGGATGTTAACGGATCAGCGCCGCCCATCCCATCGATTTGGCGCATATCAGGCGACCCCATCATAGATAATAAAGCCGCATCGCGTGCAGCAATATCATCGGGCAATTCATCGGCCAGAAAAAATCCTCCCTTTGAAGTGCCGCTGCGCATCCACATACAAGGAATGCCCGGATCAGACATATTTCAGCCCCTTGTCCTTCAAGCGTTCCCGCATATCATACATATCAAGACCCAATTCACCATTGACCAGCCGCGCCCGCTTCTGTTGTTCATGCGCCAACCGCGCCTCTGCTTGCACCAAAACCGCAACGGCTTCTTCGCGCTTCACAATACAGATCCCGTCATCATCCGCTACAATCACATCTCCAGGGTTCACTTCAGCTCCAGCACAGATCACAGGTACATTAACGGACCCCAATGTCTCCTTCACTGTGCCCTGCGCACAAATCGCTTTCGACCAAACTGGAAAATCCATTGCCTGCAAATCGCGCACATCGCGCACACCTGCATCAATAATCAGACCGACACAGCCCCGCGCCTGCGCAGATGTTGCCAGTAAATCCCCAAAATACCCCGCGTCAGAAGTTGACGTTACAGCCAGCACCAGAACATCCCCCGCTTGCACTTGCTCAATCGCCACGTGAAGCATCCAATTATCACACGGAGCTGCTAAAACCGTAACAGCAGAAGCCCCGATCGATGCACCTTGGTAAATAGGGCGCATATATGATGCCAAAAGTCCCTTACGCCCCTGCGCCTCATGCACTGTGGCTACACCACACACACCCAAAGCTTTCACAACCTCGGGATCGGCCCGTTCAATATTTTGCACAACCACATTCATGTTAGCTCATCCACGCAGGTTGGATAAATCGCTTGAAATCCTTCTGCATAGCGCGATGGCGCACCACCAGCTTGCCCACCTGAATTGCGACGAAAATGATTGCCGCGATTTTGAGCAACATTAGTATAAAAATCCCACAAATGCTGCTGACCTTCCATGCATTCTATTGCTGCGCGCTTTTTGTCCCACACATCGGTGATATCCAAAAACACATTCGGCTTCCAACCCATCTGCTCAGTCTGATGCGGCTCAAACAGATAAAGCTGTGGCGCACCCAAAACCTTTTCACCCGGCTTATGCCCCCAGGCTTGCGCAATCATTCGGCATTCCATCGCCACATCCGTGGTATACATATGATCTGTATTATAAGGGTCATATTGTGAATGGCTCATCATGAAGTTTGGTTGCACGGCGCGAATAACATCCACCAGCCGGTATTTATCATCGCGTTCCAAAACCAATGGGTAATCACCCAGATCGAAAAACTGTATGTCATGTACATCCAAAGCTGCAGCGGCATTCTCGGCTTCAATGCGTCGCGCAATTTTCACTTTTTCAAGCGTCATTCCCTCTTGTTTCCAAAGCTTTGCACTTTCGCCGCGCTCACCAAATGACAAGCAAACAACTGTCACATCATAGCCTTTGGCTTGATGCTGCGCGATAGCACCACCCGCACGCCAAACAAAGTCAGCAGCATGTGCGCTAATCACAAGAGCAGTTTTTTTGTCAGACATAGATATGACTCCTTATATATTCAGCGGGCACGGTCAGCATCCTTTAAAAGGGACAAAGTTACCAATCGAAAAACCTTACCTCCTATAATTAAATGCTATAGATAGGATATATCGAAAGGTAATTCATGAAATCTCAACTTCCAAATATCAGGCATTTACGGGCCTTCGCAGAGGTCGCCCGTCAAGGTAGTATCAGTCAAGCTGCCGAAGTTTTTTTCCTGTCTCAACCTGCAATCACCCATGCAATATCGAAACTTGAAACCACCCTGAATACACAGTTATTCACACGCTTACATAAAGGCATGTCATTAACAAAAACCGGTAAATCTTACTTAAAACGTACAGATCGCGCGCTTGCAGAAATTGCAATTGGCACAAAGAAAGTCACGAAGAACAGCTCTGAACGCGTTGATCAAAAACTGACCGTCCCACAGCTTAGAGCACTTATTGCCCTAGCCTCAGCCAGAAGCTTTTCTATGGCGGCCTGGAACATCGGGATATCACAACCCTCAATCCACCGTGCCGCGCGCGATTTGGAGAAAAACATCGGCCTACCGCTATTTTTAGCATCTGGCAAAGGCATCACACTTACGCCTGAAGCTGAAATACTTGTGCGCCATATCCGTATCGCTGCAGCAGAATTACAGCAAGGGTATTATGAAGTTTCAGCCCAACAAGGACGCGACACGACCAGAATAACAATAGGCTCTTTACCACTTGCACGTTCTTGGTTACTGCCGCAATCCACGCATAAATTTCTTGAAGACAGAACCTTCGTTCAAGTCGAGACCGTAGAAGGTCCATACCTGAAATTGCTTCGGGGTTTGCGTCACGGACAGCTGGATTTCATCGTCGGCGCATTAAGAAACCCACCCCCGCACGACGACATTAAGCAAGAAAGCCTATTCGAAGACCCGCTTGCGATTGTGGTGCGCGAAGGCCATCCATTATCAAAACTTGAAAAAATTACATTAAGCGATACTTTAAATTACCCATGGATATCCCCTCCCAAACAAACCCCTACAGGAACTTACCTGCATGATATGCTGCACATATCAGAGATGGAACATACACCCATAAAAGTCGTTTCCAGTTCTTTGATACTGGTGCGCGGCATGTTGTTATCAGGCGATTATGTGACCATTACATCGGTTAACCAAATTCGCTTTGAGTTGGCAAACAAGTCACTTGTTGCTTTGCCGATTGAATTACCAAAAAGCACCAGGCCTATTGGCTTAACCTTTCGAAAGGATTGGCAACCAACGCCAACGCAAAACCTGTACATAGATATCATCAGGAAAATACATCTCGATAAATCCGGTTTAGTCACATTCGATCAATAGCTATTCAAAACTTTGATAGGTAAATTGATTTTCTGATTTCATTTACCCCTTTGACATGGCATAAACATACCCCGTGAAAGCCGCTCAAAACGGCACTTCAAAGCATAAGGACTATAATATGAGAATTTGCGTGGCAGGCGCGGCAGGTGCCTTTGGTATGAAGCATCTCGATGCATTGGCAAAAATAGACGGCGTAACTGTAACTTCTATTGTTGGCCGTGAACAGACGGCTATTAAGAGTTTTGCCAAAGATCGCGGCATAGCACATGCAACAACTGATCTGGCTGAAAGCTTGGCTCGCAATGATGTGGATGCCGTCATCTTGTCAACACCCACACAGATGCATGCCCGCCAAGCCATTCAATGTATGAAAGCGGGTAAGCACGTACTCGTCGAAATCCCCATGTCTGATACTCTGGCAGATGCGCGCGCGATTATTCAGGCACAAAAAGAAACTGGCATGACCGCAATGGCAGGCCATGTGCGTCGCTTTAACCCCTCGCACCAGTGGATCCACAATAAGATTGCAAACAATGAAATCAATATCCAACAATTGGATGTGCAGACCTATTTTTTCCGACGCAAGAATATCAATGCTGCTGGTAATGCGCGCAGTTGGACAGATCATTTATTATGGCATCATGCCTGCCACACAGTTGATTTATTCCAGTATCAAACTGGCGAGAAAGTGTCGGAGGTTTATGGTGTTCAAGGCCCTAAGCATCCCGAACTGGGCATCTCGATGGATATGAATATTATCATGAAAACGCCAAGCGGAGCAATTTGCACCTTGTCGCTTTCATTCAACAATGACGGCCCGTTAGGTACATTCTTTCGTTATATATGTGACAATGGCACATGGATCGCACGCTATGATGATCTGGTTGATGGCTATGAAAAACCTATCGACCTATCAGGCGTGGCAATTTCCAACAACGGGATCGAGCTGATCGATCGAGAGTTCATCTCCGCGATCCATGAAGGTCGGGAACCCAACAGTTCAGTGCAGCAATGCCTGCCTGCGATGGAGACACTGGATAAAATCGAACAGATGATGAGCATGTAGATGAAAACACAAGTAGGCATAATTGGCGGAGGGCCTTCAGGCCTGTTACTTTCACAGCTGCTTGATTTACAGGGCATTGATAATATCGTGCTGGAAAAACACACGCGTGATTATGTGCTTGGGCGCATCCGTGCAGGGGTTCTGGAACACGGCTTTGCAGATCTGATGCGCGAAGCTCAATGCGGCACCCGGATGGATGCTATGGGTGAAATTCATCACGGTTTTGATATCGCCCATGACGGCATTCGTAACCACATTGATTTGCATGGCTTAACAGGTGGAAGCTCTGTCGTGGTCTATGGCCAAACTGAGCTGACTCGTGATCTCTATGAGGCCCGCGAAAAAATGGGCGGTAGTATCATCCATGAAGCTATGGATGTCACCCCCCATGATATTACATCTGATGCGCCTTACCTAACCTATAACACAGGTGCCGGGACCCTGCGAATTGAGTGCGATTATATCATCGGGGCCGATGGTTTTCACGGGATCAGCCGCAAATCCATCCCTGCGGATAAAATCCGCGAATTTGAACGGGTGTATCCCTTTGGCTGGCTCGGGGTTTTGTCAAACACCAAACCCGTGTCACCTGAACTGATTTATGCCAAACACGAACGCGGCTTTGCACTTTGCTCGATGCGGTCACAAATTTTAAGCCGTTATTACATTCAAGTACCCCTTACCGACACAGTTGCCGACTGGTCAGATGATGCGTTCTGGGCTGAATTAAAACGCCGCCTGCCAAAAGATATAGCAGGTGCTTTAATCACCGGCCCCTCGATTGAAAAAAGCATTGCCCCTTTGCGCAGTTTTGTTGCTGAACCCATGCGTTATGGCAATATGTTTCTGGCAGGTGATGCAGCCCATATCGTACCGCCCACGGGCGCGCGCGGCTTGAACTCTGCCGCCTCTGACGTTTATTACCTCTACCACGCTATGTTGGATCATTATAAAAGGGGCGACGATACTGGTCTTGAAACTTATTCGCAAAAAGCATTGGCACGGGTCTGGAAAGGCCAGCGTTTCAGTTGGTGGATGACCACATTGTTACACAGTTTTCCTGACAACAGCCCCTTTGACATACAATTGCAACAAACCGATCTAGAGTATCTTCTGTCTTCCGAGAAAGCGATGGCATCTCTGGCAGAAAACTATGTGGGCTTACCATTTTAAAACGCTATAGTATCTGTAAAATGTTACGCTAAAGGAAAGGGCCCCGGATGATCACCATAACACACCATAATGACATCGCGATTGTTAGTATCGATAACCCGCCTGTTAATGCCTTGTCGCAAGCTGTCAGACAAGGTCTGCAAGATGCTGTGCAAAGTACTGATGCGGATAAGAGTGTGAACGCAGTTGTTCTCACTTGTATAGGGCGTACGTTTATTGCTGGGGCTGATGTGCGTGAATTTGGCAAACCAGCCCAAGCCCCGCACTTACCAGATGTGGTCACAAGCCTGGAAAATGCCGCGAAACCATGGATCGCGGCATTACACGGAACCGCCCTAGGTGGCGGTCTGGAAGTGGCTCTTGGTTGTCGTTACCGCATTGCAGATAAAGCCACAAAGATGGGTTTTCCAGAGGTCAATCTGGGCTTGATCCCGGGTGCTGGCGGCACTGTCCGCTTGCCACGCCTAATCGAAGCTGGTGCGGCTCTTGATATGGTTGCCAGCGGCAAACAGATTTCGGCGCAAAAAGCCCTGAAACTTGGGTTGATTGATCATATTGCGGAGAGTGATTTAATACGCTCTGCAATCACTTTTGCCCAAAGCATTAAAACCAACCCTAAACACCCCCCGATTATCAATATTCCAGCATTACCCCCTAAAGATATTGCAGCATGGGATATTCAAAAAAAGACAATTCACAAAAAAGCCCGTCAACAACTAGCCCCGATTGCCGCTATTAAAGCCATTGAAAATGCTCTTACCCTATCCCCACAAGAAGCCTTGGATGAAGAACGCATTTTATTTACCAATCTAAAATCATCCCCCCAATCTGCGGCCTTACGTTATATCTTTTTTGCCGAACGCACCGGCGCAAAAATGGCGCGCCTGAAAAATGTAAAGCCGCGCAATCTGAAACACATTGGTATTATCGGTGGGGGCACGATGGGTGCAGGCATTGCTGTGGCTTGCCTGCTTTCAGGCTTTAACGTGACATTACTGGAACGAGATACTGATAGCCTGAACGCAGGGCTGACACGCATCACCGACATCTTAGAAAAAAGTCATGCGCGCGGGTTGATTGATGCACAATCTTTAACTGATAAAAGATCCGCTCTGATCGGAGCTATCGATTATGCATTCCTGTCAGATGCCGATATGGTTATAGAAGCTGTATTTGAAGAAATGACCGTTAAACACGAAGTCTTCAGCCGGCTTGATGCGGTCACTCGCTCTGATACGATACTGGCCACAAACACATCTTATTTGGATGTTGGCGAAATCGCGCAAGTGATTGCAGACCCATCCCGCGTCATCGGTCTGCATTTCTTTTCACCCGCTCACATTATGAAGCTTTTGGAAATTGTTCATCCGCCAATGGTGGCCGATGATGTGCTGGCGACCGGTTTTGCATTGGCCAAACAGCTTGGTAAAATCGCTATCCCTGCGGGTGTTTGTGACGGGTTTATCGGTAACCGCATGATGTCCGCTTACCGCCGCGCTTGCGAATATATGTTGGAAGATGGTGCGTTGCCTCATGAAATAGATGTGGCAATGATCGATTTTGGCTTTGCCATGGGAATTTTCGCTGTGCAAGATATGTCAGGCTTGGACATCTCATGGGCGATGCGCAAGCGCCAAGCTGCCACGCGACCTAAAGCGATGCGTTATGTCGACATTCCTGACCGTTTATGTGAGATGGGTCGGCTGGGCCGCAAGACAGGCAAAGGATGGTATGATTACTCGCATGACCCAAAAGGCAGCGATGACCCGATCGTTGAGGATTTGATCATCAATGAGGCCCATCGTAAAGGCATTACCAGAAGCCCGCTCACGCCCGAAATGATTATCGATATGATCCTAACCGCAATGCAGCAAGAGGGCGCAAAAATTCTGGACGAAGGCATCGCCCAAAATGCGCAAGCCATAGATGTTGTCATGATTAACGGGTATGGTTTCCCGCGCTGGCGCGGTGGGCCGATGTTTATGGCCACTAAATCATCTTGATTACATCTTTTTCAATTGCCAGCATATACCCTTTGCGGCTGATATTTTTAATCAACAATTGTGATATCATCTGGTTACCCAGATGATCGCGCAACCGTTTAATTCGTGTCGCTCCAGCCGCCTCATCACTATCACCCCTGCTTTTGCCGCTGATCATCGCTTCCAAGTCTGAACCCGTTATAACTTCATCATCAAGGCGCGCCTCACATAGCACCGACAGAGTTTCACAAATCGCCTCAGTCAAATCAAACTCCATATTATTGATATGCACAACTTGCTCATCCCGGTTCACCACAAGACTGGTAATATGAATGCCTGAACGTTCAATCTCGGTCATACGCTGGCTTAATCCATAATTGGTGATCAGAAAATAAAGTGCCGAGATCAATAATGCCGAGGACAGCACCAGCAATACAAAAATAATAAACCGATAGCCTTGCAACACTTCCGCAAACGATGTGCCTGATTGTGCTAAAATCTCTAACAGTTTGGTTTCATTCGGGCTGGTCAGCGCATCGTTTTCAATAAAGATTCGCTCTACACGATCATTGAACATATTCGCATCGGGTAAGTTTAAAAATAAAACAATGGATGCAACCAGCAACAACCCGATGATCAACACACTGCCCCAAAGTGCAAGTGACCGTGGCTTAAAACGGTTGGTTTCAGTATCTAAGGAAATACGCGCCCGCATTGGCTTGCCTTTTTGAAAGTCCAGATTGGTTGAACTTTGCCATAATTGCCAGCAGCTTCCAACCACCTTGCGACAAACGTCTCGTCACAACCTTGCGTGCCAGCGCGTTATTAGCGCAAGCAGCATCGGATAATTTCATCACGCCATAGTGCAATTTCAACCCTCCGGCATTCTGCTTGGCTTTATAATCTACAAAACAAGCAGCATTTGCCGCAGAAGGGATGGCCATCGTAAAACTTAAGGCAATAAGCAGTGTCATTTTTTTCATAGCATTTTTCATACAACCAACTTGGCCTTTTCCTGCATGATATACAATAACGACTAGCTGTTTTGCCAATGTTATCTAATAACAATGGCCTGTAATTGCCTATCTTTGCCACTTCCCTCAAAATTGTTTCAGATCAAACGCCATCTGTTCAGGCGGCCAATGGAAAGGATAATTAAATGAAGATTTCAAGTTTTATAGGGGCAGTGCTTGCCAGCTCTATTGCAATAACATCTATAGTTGCGATACCTGCCTCTGCAGCTAGTGACGGAGACCGTCTTGCACGTATATTATTGGGGGCCGCAGCCGTTGGTTTGGTCGTGCATACAGTCAAGAAAAACAAAAAGCGCCATGCAGCTGTTGCCCAGCAGAACCATTACAGGTCACAACAACCGCGCGCACGCCATCACAATCACCGGCCCAAAACATGTTTGCGTAAAAAGTATACGCATCAAGGATGGCAAACATTTTATTCGCAAAGATGTTTGTCACAGCATCGTCGTCATCACAATGGCGGGCACGTGGACGCAAGGCATCACCATAACGGACATGTTGGCGTAAGGCAGCATAACGGCAGACATGCAGGCGCAAGACATCGCAATAACGGGCACGCCCGTACGCAGGATCGTCACGGCAATTATAATAATCGTTATGATCAAAAAGCGCATACCGGACGTTATTACAAGCATACGAAAAAGAGTGAGAAATAAACCCTATCCAGGCCTGAGGCCCGAGTAGCAGAGGCACCCAAGCGGTGCCTCTTTTATTTTGTCAGGATTAATTTGCCCTGACGTGTAATTCGCAGATAATAACATTTCTCGTCTAACAGGATTTTTGCCAGATGCCCGTTTTCGGTTAATGTTTGCGCATCATACTCAGGGATCAGTTCAACGGGCTGCGCTGAAGCTTGGTTCACTTGCTGTATTAATGACATTCTTTATCTCCATTTAGGATTCGATTCATAATTTATATCTGACTATTTTACTCAGATTTGTCAAATCTTATATTTTGTTGCTCTGGTGAAAGCGCCATGCGACACATGAAAAACCAACTTGATGGGGCCAAATGCCAGATTTCCAACATGAGCAGACGTTATTGAAAACATACCGCATTATTGCTGGTGTCGATGAAGTTGGCCGCGGACCTTGGGCCGGGCCGGTCACCGCATGTGCAGTGGTACTTGATCCACGTAATATTCCAGACGGTTTAGATGATTCCAAAAAACTCACAGCAAAACGCCGCGAAACTTTGTTTAAGCAGATATTAAAAACCGCGGATGTTTCTATTGCGCATGTCTCTGTCGAAAAGATTGACCAAATAAATATCTTACAAGCATCCCTGTTAGCAATGAAAAATGCGGTATCCGGTTTGAAAAAGCCTGCAGATTTTGCCCTGATTGACGGCAATAAAGCCCCGAAAGAGCTAAGCTGCCCCAGCCAAACAATCATCAAAGGTGACGCAAAATCATCCAGCATCGCAGCAGCCTCAATCATAGCTAAAGTGACACGCGATCACTTAATGGTGTCCCTTTCGCAACAGTTTCCCGGCTATGGGTGGGAAACCAACGCAGGATATGGCACAAAAGCACATCAAGAGGGTTTAAAAACACTAGGGGTAACTGCTCACCATAGACGTTCCTTCAAACCCATACACAATATGTTGTATGGCGAAAATAAGGCAACCTATTGATTCAAAAAGAAATTGACGTGGAATCAGTAATGAATCATCTTAAGCTAATAACGACGCGAAAAGCGCATTGAGGCAGTTTAAGAATGAAGAATACCAAGACCAAAGGCGGGGCTACCTTGCCATTGAACCAGATCTTGTCTGGCGATTGTGTGGAAGTGATGAACGCGCTTCCAGAAAATTCCGTTGATCTGATTTTTGCAGATCCTCCTTATAACCTACAGTTAAAAGGCGCATTGCACCGCCCGGACAATTCCAAAGTGGACGCAGTTGATGACCACTGGGATCAATTCGCATCCTTTGCCGCATATGATAAATTTTCGCAGGCATGGCTAAAAGCCGCGCGGCGCATCTTAAAGCCTGATGGCGCTATCTGGGTGATCGGATCATATCACAATATTTTCCGCGTTGGTTCTGCTTTACAAGATGCAGGTTTCTGGATTTTGAACGATGTTATCTGGCGCAAATCCAACCCGATGCCAAACTTTCGTGGTGTGCGCCTGACGAATGCTCATGAAACCATGATCTGGGCATCAAAGTCTGAAAAATCCAAGAACACCTTTAATTATGAGGCTTTGAAAGCCTTGAATGACGGCGTGCAAATGCGGTCTGATTGGGTAATCCCGATTTGTAACGGCCATGAACGGATCAAAGATCAAGATGGCAATAAAGCCCATCCAACACAAAAGCCAGAAGCTTTATTACATCGGCTTTTAATTGGCTCAACCAACCAAGGTGACGTGATATTAGACCCCTTCTTTGGTTCCGGCACCACAGGGGCTGTTGCCAAGAAATTGGGTCGTAATTTCATCGGTATTGAGCGCGAAGAAGCATACCGTAAAGTTGCAGAAGAACGTATCAAAGCCATTCGCGTACTCGACAAGTCTTCATTAGAAGTCAGTATTTCGAAACGGGCTGAACCGCGTGTGCCTTTTGGCCAACTGGTCGAACGCGGCATGTTAAATCCTGGTGAAAAGCTACATTCTTTGAACGGTCGCCATTCCGCTAAAATTCGTGCTGACGGCACGTTGATCGCTCATGATACCAAAGGCTCTATTCACCAAGTAGGTGCCGCGCTTGAGGGCGCACCGTCTTGCAATGGCTGGACATATTGGTGTTTTCGCAAAGAGGGTAAAAATATCCCGATTGATTTACTGCGTCAGCAAATCCGCGCAGAGATGCAAGCTTAACCAACACATTACAGATGCCGATGTCAAAGCTCCGCCGCTTTGACATCATGCCTAAACTTCCCCGTCCTTAGTGGCGGGGGTTTTTTTATTTCGGTTGTGGATTGCTTGCCTTATTGTAAGCCTTCCAATCCTCAATCTCAGGGTAAAACTGCTTGCGCCAGGCTCTGACCCGTGGGTTCATTATCTTCTTCCACAAGGGTGGAAACAATGCAGCAGCAACCATCAGCGTGTAACCTCTTGGCAATTGCGGCGCATCCTCCTCAGGATGATTTTGCAGCAGCGGGTAGCGTCGGTTCGGTTTATAATGGTGATCAGAATGACGTTGTAGATTGATCAGCAGATAATTAGTAACCTTATAAGCGGAATTCCACGAATGATGCGGCTTTACATGCTCATATTTACCGTCTCCTAAGTATTTTCGCGTCAAACCGTAATGTTCCACATAATTCGTACCTTCCAGCAAGATAACTGCAACAAACGCTTGTACAACAAACAGGCCTAAACCGAACCAACCAGCTACAGCAACAGCAATCATTAAAAACAGAATTTGCAACACGGCATATTTCCAAAACGGATTACTGCGGTGAAATACCGTTAACTTTTTACGCGCTAACATGGCCTTTTCGGCATGCCATGCAGAGCTGACACACTGATGTAGGACACGGGGGAAAAACCGATGAAACCCTTCATTATAATGCGCAGTAACTGCATCTTTGGGTGTGCCAACATATTTATGATGCACTAATAAATGCTCTGATCTGAAATGGCTGTATAAAACCAATGCCATCAACCCATCGCCCAAATGCCGTTCAAATTTTGATTTCTGGTGCATTAATTCATGGGCATAAACGATGCCAACCGCCCCTGACACAAGGCCGACACTTGCCAGAAACCACCATTTTTCCTGTCCTTGCAAATGATCCGAATTAGCGACGAAAGCAATACTTCCGTAGATCATCACAAGCTCGATTGGAAACCAAATAAAGGTCAGTAAGCGATACCAAAACAGCTGGTCATCAGGCGTATCTGGGTCTTTATCGTTTAGTTCCACCCCCACAAAACGGTCAATAACCGCCATGCCCCAAAACGTATAAGCAGGAGTTAATAGCATCCACCACCCCCCTAGATAACCCGACAGAATAACAACGCAAACTAAAGTCAATGAAATCCAGAACGGGATTGCAGCAGTCAAACTTGTTTTTTGCATCATAGTCTCTTTTCGTCTCTTCATACTGTAATTCAGCAGTTCTACCAATACGACGTCACGCCACAGCGGGGACCAGCTTCCAAACCTTACGCATGATAGTGGGTAAATCTTTCACATCAAATCTTGTCGCGGCTTTGAATTGGCCATGAAAGCATTCAAAATCATCCGGCACAACAGCGTACTGAACCTGTAGTTTTAGATGGAAATGTGTAAACGTGTGGCGTGCTTCTTTTGTGGCTCGTTGCCACTGCGCTTCAAAGGGTGGCATTGCGTCTATCTGATCTGTTGTCCAAACATCCCCTGGCCAGCCCAGCATACCGCCCAACAGCCCTTTATCAGGGCGACGTTCCAGCAAGACATCCCCATTTGCTCGCATCACCACAAAACACGTGCCATAACGCGTGGGCTTTGGTGCTTTAACTAATTTCTTAGGTAAATCTTGCGCCCGTCCCAAAGCCCTAGCCTGACATTCTTGCGCCCAAGGACAAACACCACAAGATGGTTTTCGTGGAATGCAAACTGTTGCCCCCAAATCCATAATCGCTTGCGCATAATCGCCAAACCGCGCATCTGGCAACCCTTGGGCTGCAAGATCGCGCAAATGTTCCTTGCTGTCAGGCAAAGGCTGTTCTACCAAATGATATCGCGCCATCACCCGTTCGACATTACCATCCAGAACCGATGCCTGTCGATCAAACGCAATCGCAGCTATTGCCGCAGATGTATAAGGCCCAATACCCGGCAGTTTTTGCAAAGCAGGCTCATCCATAGGAAAGACCCCGTCAAATTCATTGGCCACGACCCGCGCGCATTTCAACAGGTTGCGGGCGCGGGCGTAATAACCAAGCCCTGCCCACGCAGCCATAACATCTTCATCCGCAGCACGCGCCAGATCAAATACATTCGGCCACCGTTTAATAAATTTCATAAAATAATCCCGCACAACCACCACGGTGGTTTGCTGCAACATAATTTCAGACATCCATACATGGTACGGATCAGGCAAAACCCCGTTTAACCGATCCATCGGGGCAATACGCCACGGCATGGAACGCGCATTCTTATCGTACCATGCCAGCAATATATCCGCATTTGTTACGTTATCATCACGCAAATTTTATATCCCGTTATATGAATACACTGGAAACTCAGGTAGCCTTGCATAAGATACCACTGAATTGATAATATGGAAGCCATGGCACAAAGCCCGCAACATAAAACAACCAACCCTTATAAGCCCAAGCGCAAATCACGCGGTTTTTTGCGTACGGGCGGTATTTTAAGTACGCAAATTCGCAAAGCTTCTGAGAAACGCGGATTCGTTGAAACCCGGTTGCTGACTCATTGGGCCGAATTTGTCGGCGAATCGATTGCCAGAACCGCGCGTCCGGTCAAAGTGGCTTATGCCCGTGAAGGCTTAGGAGCGACCTTAACAATCCTTTGCACAGGCGCAAACGCACCTATGTTGCAGATGCAGATCCCCAGTATTATTGAACGCGTAAATGCCTGCTATGGTTACTCTGCAATCAGTAAGATCAGAATAACCCAAACAGCTCCTACCGGGTTTCATGAGGGTCAAAAAGAATTTACGCAGGCAAAACCAGCGAAAACCCTCTCATTAGATGCGGTCAAAGACGTTGACACTACCGTCAAAAATGTTTCCAATCAGGACCTGAAAGATGCATTGACCCGTTTGGGTAGAAATATCAAACAGATGAAAACCATATAGAAAGTACCCATCATGGATCGTAGAAAATTTATTACATACAGCGTAGCAGCAAGCACAATCGCACCTGCGGCAATGGCGCAAGATGCGGCTGAAATTGCTATCACAGAAATGTCTTTGGGCAATCCTGACGCCAGCGTGACCATGATTGAATATGCCTCTTTTACCTGCCCTCATTGTGCAAACTTTCACTTAAATGTAATGCCCGAGCTGAAAACCAATTATATCGACACTGGCAAAATAAAATTCATCTACCGTGAAGTATATTTTGACCGCCTTGGCCTATGGGGCGGTATGTTGGCACGCTGTGGTGGTGCTGAAAAATACTTTGGTATTGTTGATATGTTGTACAAACGTCAACGTGAATGGACATCTGGCGGCGGCACTGAAGTTGCCGATAACCTATATAAAATCGGTCGCATTGCAGGCTTGAAAAATGAAGATATGGTAGCATGCCTGCAAGATCAAGATATGGCCAAAGCTTTGATCGCCGATTATCAAAAAAATGCCGAAGCTGATGGCGTCAACGCAACCCCGAGCTTCATAATTAACGGTGTAAAACATGATAATCAGGCTTATGGCGCGTTCAAAAAAGTTCTGGACGCACAGTTGGAAAGCTAAAGGTCAAACTCAACCCTTAAAATTATAAAACAATAAAGCCCCCAAAGCGATAAGACACGCAATTGGGGGTTATTTTCTATTAAGCATGACAGTGAAACTTCAACGGCGTATTTTCATATCTGTGCTAGGGTAAAACTTGCTATTATTTCAACCAAAAACTGATTTAAGAGCATGGTCAAAAACCTTTGTTTCATGAACTTTTAGCCGCACGGGTACAGTCAAAACTTTCTGTTGCCACTCCTTGGGCAGACGCACCGCATCTTTTTCAGTTGTCACCAATTGCGCCCCTAATCGCCAAGCTTCATCTTCAAGTCGCGCAAGCAAGTTGGTTGAAAAGACTTGGTGATCATCAAAGCTGCGTGTGGCTTTAACCACCACACCCATATTTTTGAGCGTATGATAAAATTTCTCAGGCCGCCCTATCCCTGCAAAAGCAAGAGCCTCCATGCCTTGCCAATCCATTCCAGTTTGCAAAGGCTCTATGCTTGATGACACATGAGGCAAGGCTTTAACCACATCCCACTGATCTAAAAATGCAGCATGCACATTGTCTTTCGGACCAATGGTTAACAGTAAATCCGTCTTTGCAACCGCATTCTCAATCGTTTCACGCAGCGGGCCTGAAGGCATAACCTGGCCGTTGCCAAAACCCATTTGTGCGTCAACCACCATAATCGCCAGATCTTTGGCAAGTGCGGGGTTTTGCAAGCCATCATCTAAAACTATAACATCTGCCCCTGCAGTTTTGGCGGCACGCGCCCCTGCCAGCCTATCTTTTGAAACCCATGTCGGTGCAAAGGCTGCCAGCAACAAAGCTTCGTCGCCCACATCACTTGCCGTGTGATGTGCGGGATCTACTAATTCAGGCCCGGTGACTTGGCCTTTATAACCCTTTGACACCACATGCGGGGCTTTGCCCATCGCGATCAACCGTGTCACAACCTCAATAACCGTTGGGGTTTTTCCCGTCCCGCCCAGATTAACATTGCCAATACAAATCACCGGAATATCCAGCACAACATGCGGCCCCTGCTGCCACCGTCGCATACCAGCCCATTGCCACAGTTTTGACAACGGAGCCAAAACCACAGGCCAAAGCCCTGCATTATCTGGTTGTCTTTTCCAAAACTCAGGCGGTTGCATTTGCAGGTATCCCGATTGCCAGTTTTTCCAGTATCTCTGTCATAAGGATACCAGAAACATCGCCGCCTTCCGAACTGATTTCCCATGCAGCATGTGCCATTAACGCGGCTTCATCTGGCGCAATAACTAAATTCAGTGCTTGCGCTAGTTCACCACCGTTTGAAACCAACCGCGCAGCACCTGCTTCGCGGTAACGATCATAATCTTGCGTATATTCGCCTAAGATAGGCCCGTGGATAATTGCCGAGCCCATAGATGCAGGATGAAACGGATCAATCGTTTCCCCGGTGGATAATGTACCGCCACAAAAGCTAACCGAAGCCAGCCGCAGGTAAGTTGCAAGATATTTTTGCTTATCAGTGACATACACATCCGTTGTTTCATCAGGCACATCCCCGTTTTGCTGCAAGGCAAAAGTCAGGTTCTGATTTTCATGCCGGGCCATAATATGTAGCCCTCGGCCTTTCTCACGGGGTTGCAAGATCAATAATAATCGCCGATTTCGACGCATTGCAAGCTTATGCGCGTTTACGATCACATCCTCTTCATCGCGGTGGGTATCTGCTGACAACCAAACAGAGCGGGTGCCAAACGCAGCCGACAGGTTCGCATATAATGCTTCATCATAATGCAGGATTTCCTTCATTGCAGAAACCATACCTGTCACACGAATTTTCCCACTTTGCACACCAAGGTTTTTAAGTTTCTTTGCAACTTGTTGGTCTTGCGCCAAAATAAGATCAAACTTATTGAACGCAGATTTCGCAAGCCCTGACAGCCACCGCCATCTGCGATAAGTATGATCTGGCATTCTGTTATTAATCGAAATCAGAGGTATTCTCTGCTTTGCAAGGATGGTCAAAAATCGTGGCCAAAATACCCCACCTGAAATGATCGCAACATCCGGTTTCCAGTGTTTCAAAAAACCCTGCACTGGCTTATCTAAATCTTGGGGTAAATATTGATGCACTGTATTTTTAGGAAGGCGATTAAATATCGCTTCAACTTTTTCCGGTCTGTGTGTCGTGATAAGGAAATTCAATCCAAGCTCTTGTTCATTAAGTTGTTCAATCACACCAAACAACAACAAAGCAGAAGCACCATCTGTCGCATGAAACCATATCAAGTAACCTTTTTCTCTAGCTGTGGTTGCTTGGCCCAACCACTCTTGAAACCGATCAACATGAACCTCGGATTGTTCTAAGCGTGCATGCATTTTTCGGGTAAATCTATCCGTCAAAAACTGTGATACAAACAGATATAACCAAAGTTCAGCGCGCCCAAGCATGTTATATTTAACCCAGCTCTTCGGTTGGACTTTCAGCGGTTTCCTCATCACGCAATCGGTGGATATGAGCGATGAAATAACGGGTATGTGCGTTATCTACAGTTTGCTGCGCCTTAGATTTCCAAGCATTGAAAGCTGATGCATAATTCGGGAAAATTCCGACAAGTTCTATCTCATCAACATTACGAAAAACTTTTTTTGCAGGGTCTTTTAACTCGCCCCCGAATACCAAATGCAATCTTTGCGTCATCACTATACCCTTTGTATTTATACTTATGCCTTGCTTAAGCCTACAGGCAATAAATGGCAATCACTTCAGATATCCAACCAACCCGTCATGCAATATCGGGGCCGCGGCAATCATTCCGGCCAATGCAGGGGTCGGTTGGTTGTAAATTGGTTGGGCCTTGCGTTTATCAGAAACCGTTGCACCGGCTTCTCGGCAAATCAGATCACCAGCTGCCACATCCCATTCCCACGTATCGCGCAGTGTAATCATCCCATCAAAACGGCCTTGCGCGACTAGGCATAAACGGTACGCTAGCGAAGACCTGAAATGCCGCTCAATCGGGGGCGGCTTCCCACGCCAATGGGTTGGCTTCATCTGCGCACCGGATGCCAAAACACGTGCAGAGTTGACTTCACTGGCACCACTGTTGGTAATGGCATTCCCGTTCAAATAAGCCCCTTTTCCCAAGGTTGCCCAATAGGTCAGCTTTTTAACCGGGCAATGCACAACCGCAGCTTCAACAAGCCCTTTACGCACAATCGCAATAGCGGTGGCAAAGTTTTCATGTCCGTTGATAAAGGAACGTGTACCATCAATTGGATCAACAATAAAGATTGTCTCTTGCTGCAAACGCGCCTGATCATCTTCGGTTTCTTCAGACAACCAGCCAAAATCAGGCCGCGCCCCCAGCAACTCTGCATTCAGCATTTTATCGATCTCAAGATCAGCCTGCGTCACAGGCCCTTGCCCATCACCTTTATCCCAGACATCCACATCGCGTTGAAAATATTTTAATGCAATGTCACCCGCAGCGTGCGCCGCATCCAAAAGTAACTTCAGATCAGGCACCAGCGATAACCATAGTATCTATCAAAATGCTTGGAATAACCCGTGCAAGATGTGTTTGGCCATCATTGGCGGGGATCATGTTTATCAGCATTTCGTGCAGATTGCCTGCAATCGTACATTCATTCACAGGGTGCATAATTTGCCCGTTTTCCACCCAGAACCCATTCGCCCCACGCGAGTAATCCCCAGTTGTAGGGCTGATGGTCGAGCCGATTAACCCAGTTACAAACAAGCCTGTCCCCATATCTGAAATCAGTTGATCTCGGGTTTTCATACCACCAAGCAAAGTCATGTTACCTGCTGACGGTGATGGCGGGGCGCCAACGCCGCGTGCCGCATTACCAGTGCTTTGCATGCCCAACCTTCGAGCAGAGGCCAAATCAAGTGTCCAACCAGTCAGCACACCGCCTTCAACCACATTGCGCGCAGCAACTGGCAGGCCTTCTGCGTCAAACGGTTTCGAACCTGATACCCGCGCGCGCGCTGGATCTTCAAACAGATCAATACCCTTTGGTAAAACCTGTTGTCCCAACGCATCTTTTAACCAACTTGAGCCGCGTATAATAGAGTTGCCATTGATTGCTGATAAAAGATGGCCAATCAGTGTCGATGAAATACGTTCACCAAATAAAACCGGATATGTGCCGGTTGGTGGTTTAATTGCCCCATACTTGGCCACTGCCCGTTCCCCTGCTAACCGGCCAATTCCCTGTGCGTCAGGCATATCTGTCAAATGCGCCCGTCCTTCACCGGAATAATCACGTTCCATTTTCAGGCCTTCGCCTGCAATCGCACCACATGACGTTGAAAAAGATGTGCGTCGATACCCCCCTGAAAACCCATTAGAGGCCGCCAGATAAATCTGCGTATCAGCCCAACCCGACCGTGCACCTAACACTTTTGTAACACCTGAAACTGCCAAAGCTGCTGCTTCGGCAGCTTGCGCGGTTTCTTGCAGCATTTCTGGTGTTGGCTTGTCTAAGTCATCCGCCAGTTCCAGTATATCTACATCCCAATTTTGCGCCAGTTGGCTGGTCTCTGCCAGCCCAATATGCGGGTCTTTAGGTGCTACTTTAGCCATCGCAACAGCCCGTTCAGCCATTTGCTCTAATGTATGGTCACCAATATCTGACACAGAAACGCAAGCCTGTTGTTGCCCGATGAAAACCCGCAGGCCAACATCAACACTTTCGGATCGTTCCGCATGTTCCAAAGTGCCGTCGCGCACATCTATAGACACATCTTTTGCATCCACCAAAAGCACATCTGCGGCATCCGCCCCAGCCAGCGCAGCTACTTTTAGAAGCTTTTGCGCCAGCGCATCAAAATCATTCGCCATTATCACATATTCACTTTATTTAAGGGGCATTCCGTTTGCACTGATATGCCCGTCTTTCGTCATCGTTATCACCGAGATCAAATCATCTTCACCATCTCCCGCAGGCTTAAAGAACATCCCCGACATGCCTTGTATCATCATCGCATTCTGGGCAGGAACAAACCCCAACTCCGTCAGTTTCGTCAACAGGCCAAAAGCACCTTTCAATGAAACATTAACCGTACCCTCTGGGATCGGTGGGAAGTGCGAATTATCAAGGGTTACTTCCCCCGTAGTTTGTAATTCAGCTCCTGCAACTTTTAGATTAAACGCATTGATTTTAGCATTTTCCACTTCAACTGGCGGTGCCTGTTTTGCATCGTTTAGGTCAATTCCCGCCATTTCTTTCAACCATCGCAAACTGGCAGATAGATCAACATCTAAGTTTATATCTTCTCTAGACAGTATAGCTTTCGGGTCAAACAAGGCCCAAACTTGATCTGACAAATTTAACCCGTTTATCGCAATTTTAATGCCTGCAGGCTTACTTGCATCAACATTATCCAATGGCGCCGTAATCTTTGCCACCAGATTTGAAATGTTTAATTGCAAAGGTGGCATACCAGTTCCAACAGAGGTCACATCATAATTAATATCATTCGATATGCCTGACAATGTAACAACACTATCCTTCACCCCGAACGCACCAGAGCCAGCCCCATAGGTCGCCTTAATTTCTAAAGGCCCCATAGCTGAATAGATAGAGCCATCTAGCGTAGCTGAACCTATTGCGTATTCTAAAAACATATCGCGCGATAGATCGAAAGAAGTTAACGGGCTTGCCGGATCATAGTGATGTGTTAACGGTACTTTAAATTTACTGGTGACATCAGTTATTGTCGATGTCGAGGTCATCTTTTGCCCGTCAATTTCCAGCCCGTATTCAATCACCATGGTTTTAACGTCAAAATTACCTGATGAGGTTCCGATATCACCTGCCTCAAAAACCTGAGTACTTGTGCCATCAGAGAAATCTATACCAACGTTAATGACATTATTTTCCAAAGTGCGGAACCTCATCTCATCAAATGATGATGCATATACCCGCGCGCCTTCTTCACCCTTAACTTCGGTGCGCATATCGCTGCCTTCAATAACAAAGCGTATCGGCTCTAGTAACTTTGGGTCAGGAGATTGAAATGCGCCTTCAATTTTTTCTGCGTAAGTCATATCAAAACCACCCAGAATTTTTTTGCCAACTTTAATCCATGGAATAACAAGCTGCGCCTTACCGTCATTGGCTTTCAGTGTTACGTTGCTCCATTGTGTTGAACGGGCATTATCCGCTTTATCGCCGACAGTTAGTGTGAATTCCGAAGACTGTAAATTTGCAAAATATTCTTCTAAAACTTTTGTTGATTGCGCCTCTGACAACGCTGGCATGCCTACAATTAAAGACATAGCGCATACGCCCGTCATTAGTTTGCCTTGATCTAACATAATCAATCTCTCTTCATAACTAAGTCTGAAATCTACGGCAGTCCAAACTTGCAGACAACCGCCAATTTGATCCCTTGCATTGTTATGGGACAGGCGTGTACCTTAGAAGCCAACATAATGGTAAATCCCAAAGGTTAACGCATGAAAAATAAAACCGCCCTGATCACAGGTGCCAGCCGTGGTATCGGTGCTGCCACTGCCCGTGAATTCGCGCGACTTGGTGCTAATGTCATGTTATCTGCACGCTCTGAAAGCGATATTGTCGCTCTTGCTGCTGAGATTAATGCAGATGGCGGCAAAGCCGCGGCTGTTCCTTGTGATGTTTCAGATCTATCACAGGTCAAAGCAATGGTCGCAACCTGTGTTTCTACATTTGGCAGCCTTGATATTTTGGTTAATAACGCTGGCGCCATTGACCCGATTGAACGACTTGATAATTCTGATCCCATTGGCTGGGCAAAAGTGATCGATATCAACGTAAACGGGGTTTATTATGGTATGCGTGAAGCCTTGCCGCACATGAAATCAGGCGGCACAATTTTGACAATCGGCTCTGGCGCGGGCACTAATGCATTAGAGGCATGGAGTGCATATTGCACCTCAAAAGCCGCAGTTCACCATCTGAATAAATGCCTTGATAAAGAAGAGCGTGAAAACGGCATTCGCGCTTTAGTATTGTCACCTGGAACTGTGGCCACAGAAATGCAACGCGCGATCAAAGACAGTGGTATTAACCCAGTCAGCCAGATTAACTGGTCAGATCACGTCCCCCCGGAATGGCCAGCAAAGACGTTAGCCTGGATGTGTACAGCGGATGCAGATGACTGGCTTGGTGAAGTAATCAGCCTGCGTGAAGATGCTATCCGCAAACGTGTGGGCTTGATCTAAAGGACGCATCATATGCCATATAAAGATCAAGCAACCTACTATCTACAACAAGGATATGACTTTGCATATCAATGGCTAACCAGTGCAGCGGCATGGTCGCAATTTGGGTTGCTGGTTGCCGCATTCTTTGCCGCTTACTACTTACATAAAAAAATAAACCCGGTTATTGAAAACTTGCTAAACCCTAGTGAGAAGACCACTGGTATCTTTGCCCAAGCCTTAAGGTTTGGGCTGCTGTTTTTACCGCTATTACTGCCGTTGCTTGCTTACGCATTCACGGCCGTTGGCGAACAAATCACCCGTTCAATCTTTGGGTCAGGTGCGGTTATTGCCTTAGGCAAACGTTTGTTTATTCTGCTGGCAGTGCGCATATTAGTGCGCGATATCATCTACTCACCCTTTTTGAGTTTTTTAGGAAAGTACATCCTATTACCACTCAGTATCCTTTACGCTTTGGGGCTGTTTGACTTCACAACATCGCTTTTAGCACAAACACACATCGCTATCGGCAACATCAGCTTTTCGCTTTTAGCCATCGCGCGAGGTGTAATATTTGGAGGTGTTATTTTCTGGCTGGGCCGTTGGTCTAATGACCGCGGCGCCGAATATATCCGCGCGCAAAAGAACATGCGTATTCCCACCCGTGAATTGGCAACCAAAGCTTTTGAGATATTGATCTTCGGTGGGTGTTTTTTACTGATGATGAACATTCTAGGGCTTAACCTTTCTGCCCTTGTCTTTGTCAGCGGTGCAGTTGGGGTTGGTTTAGGTTTCGGTCTGCAAAAAATTGCTGCCAACTTTATTTCAGGCATCATTTTACTACTGGAAGGTCAAGCCACCGTTGGCGATTATGTGGAACTGGATGGCGGCGAACAAGGTACGATCATCAAGATGCTTTCGCGCGCAATAATCTTGGAAACCTTTGACGGTAAATGGATTGTTGTTCCGAATGAGGATTTCATCACAACCCGTATTATCAATTGGTCGGATGCAGGGTCTGGCAACCGATATGAGGTCGCATTTTCAGTTTCATATGACACTGACATCAATACAATTCCTGAAATCATCGAGAAAGCTGTCGCAACGCATCCTGCTGTGCTGCAAAATCCTGAAGCTCCAGATTGCGAGCTGCGCGGCTTTGGCGATTCAGGCATCGATTTTTGTGTAGAATTCTGGTGCGAGGGCATTGATGACGGTAAGAATAAATATACCTCGGACGTCCTGTTTCTGGTTTGGAATGCGCTCAAAGAAAACAACATCGAAATCCCGTACCCACGCCGCGTAATCGAAATTAAAGGTGCTTTGCCGACCAATGACTGACTTATGCGTCATTGGGGCAGGCCCCGCAGGTTTAATGGCTGCTGAAGTGGCCGCAGATGCAGGGCTATCCGTTTTAATCACGGATGCAAAACCATCCTTTGGCCGCAAATTCTTAATGGCAGGGAAATCTGGACTTAATTTGACAAAAGATGAGCCTTTTACAAAGTTTACTGCCGCCTTTGGAGTTGCGCAAGATTGGTTGCATCCCCTGCTAAAAGAATACAGCAATGCAGATGTCCAAATCTGGGCGAATGCATTAGGGCAAGACGTATTCACGGGCAGTTCTGGCCGTGTTTTCCCCAATACCATGAAAGCGTCACCACTGTTGCGCGCATGGTTGTTAAGGCTGTCTCAAAAGGGCGTAATCTTCAAAACCCGTTGGCGGTGGACTGGTTGGAAGGGCGCAGATTTATGCTTTCAAACACCTGACGGCCCTAAAACGCTCAGCACGCCCGCATGCGTTATGGCCCTTGGCGGGGCAAGTTGGTCAAAGCTGGGGTCTGATGGGGCGTGGGCAGATATACTGACCAGCGAGGGTATTAACATTATCCCCTTCAAACCTGCCAACATGGGTTTCACAGTGCATTGGTCAAACTATATGCAACCGCATTTTGGTGCCCCGGTTAAAACCGTGGGGCTGACTGCTGGTAATATATTTCAGCGCGGTGATTTTGTGATCTCATCCCAAGGCATAGAAGGCAGCGGTATTTACGCCGTCAGCCACAATATGCGCGAAGGCGCCAATCTCTATATCGACCTTTTACCAGACACTAACGTCCAAACACTGCAAGACAGAATAAACCGTTTACCCAAGAAGGCTTCACGCAGTTCTGCCTTGCGCAAAGCCTTGCGTCTTGATCCCGCAAAATCTGCTTTACTTAATGAGTTCACCCGCAACGTTCCTATGTCAAACCTTGCACAAGCTGCTAAAAAACTACAAATCAAACACGCAGGCCCAAGACCCTTGGAAGAAGCTATTTCCACCGCAGGCGGCATCCCGCGGGCAGAACTTTCTGACGCCCTGATGTTGCGCAAAAAACCCGGTGTCTTTTGCGCTGGCGAAATGTTGGATTGGGAAGCTCCGACAGGGGGCTACCTGATCACAGGATGCCTTGCTACAGGCCGTCAGGCGGGTCTTGGCGCAGCGGCATTTTTAACCGCGTAACGCATGTGCACGTAAATACGCAGGCCGCGTTGTCAAACGCTTAAAATAAGCCCGAAGCGGACCATCTGGTAAATCAAACCCAGCGTTTTTTGCCCAACCACCACAATGCGTTAGCAAAATATCTGGGGTAGTGATCTTATCCCCCATCAAAAATTCATTATCACCCAAACGCGTTTCAAGTGTTTTCATCGATTGGGAAAACTCCCATTTCAATGTCTCTTTAATTTCTGGCACCCGCTTATCTTTAGGTAGAATAAACGTATTACGGGCCGCACACCAAAGAATGGCATCAACCTCATCATTGATAAAATGAGTAAAACTATCTTGTTGTGCACGCAAGACCGTACCTGCCGCATAGGTCAAACCATCATGTTTATCTGCCAAAAACTGCATGATCGCAACACTGTCCAGAACAATCTGATTATCGACAACCAAAGCCGGCACTTTACCCGAAGGATTAACATCCAACATCTCTTTTGCGCGGGGCGGATGCGGCTGGTGCTCATATTCCAATCCCAATTCTTCCAACATCCACAGCACCCGAAAAGCCCGTGTCGCTGCTAAGCCTAAGACAGTGTACATTTATTTTTCCTTTATTTAGGGCGCATCATCGCAAGTCGAATGAATGCGCGTTCGACCACAGCCATTGCAGGCACGGGCTTAGAAGAACGTAGTATTAAATCCGTATCCATCAACTCTTGCAGTGCTTTTTCCAACCGCGCACCACCCCAGCCGCGGGCTTGGCGTACCAGCCGGTCTTTGCGCGGGCCAAATACAGGCGGGCGCGCACGGCTAAAGCCCACGTCGGGCCCTTGCGGGTCACTCACTGCAGCATGCAACATCCGGAAATGACGCATAGCGCCTATACATAAAGCGGTGGCATTCGCACCTTGGCCTGCCAAACGGCTGAGTGTCGGGCCAATTTCACCACTGCGAGCTTCAGCGACCATATGCAACACATCATCCATATCCGCGTCCAGCGTGGCAGGGGCACATGCTTCAACATCAGCAACCTCAACCGGCGTATCATCCTTCAGTTTATAAAGTGATAGCTTGGTCAGCACCTGTTTGAAGTCGCCCAACCCCAAATCCCGTGCTAAAGCCAACAGGTATTTTTTGGCTTCCGAAGATACATGCGTCAACCGAACAGCTGCCAGCATTTGATCAACTTCTTCAGGGCGTGTTGGGTCATCATATATGCCAATAGTATAAAATTTTTGCGGAGTTTCAAACACTTTGCGCAATTTTGAACGTGCATTTAGCGATCCTGCAGTCACGATCAAATAAGCATCACCCGGCGTCCAATCTGCCACAGCCCCTGCAAACATGCTTGCCAGCCCATCGCCGGCCCCTTCCACCACTACTGCGCGTGGCCCTGGAAAAAACCCTTGCGCTTTCATTGCATCCAACACCAGTGCTGGATCTTTACGCACCTCACTTGCGGCAAGGCGCGTTAAGCGCATTTCTTCCATTGCTTCTTTACCGACCAACGCCAAAACCACATCTTGACGACGTGTGTTGATTTTTTCTGCATCCATGCCAAAAATCAAAAGACCTGCGCAAGATTTATCCGGATGACTAAAAAAAGCGGTCGCCTTCGCGCCTGCTAATTTCATTTGACCCAGCTTGATGCAGTTGCTGATACTTGTGTCACGATCTGATCGGCCAAAGCCAAAGCAAGCCTTGAGCGTGCATCTTGTTCGGCGATCCGTGTTGGAAATGTTTCTGATGTCGCACTATAGGCCGTTTTTGCTTTAACCCGTCCGCTAAACACCACCACTCCATAGTTATCCGTGATTTTAAAGTCAGAGATACCATCTAGATTATGGCGCGTAATTTCCGCCGTGCGTGATACGGCCAAACCTTTTGAGGTTGCGGTATAGGTAAAGGCCAAAGTGTAATCCGGGTTATCAGCAAAGCCAAAACGCCTAATCAGCCGTTCACGCATCTCAAAATTTTCCCGCCCCTTACCCGCAGCAATTTCCATTCTGCCCTGCAAAGTTGACGCCGAACTGCCATCACTATAAATAGGGGAAAATCCGCAAGCCCCCAACAAGATGGGTAAAGCGATTAGGCTTAAAATCTTACGGCGGCTAAATAACGACATTCACAATCCGTCCTGGAACAATGATCAGTTTTTTCGGTGCATTGCCATCCAACGCCCGTAAAACACTGTCGTTCGACATGACGATTTTTTCAAGCTCTTCTTTGGAAATATCCGCAGAAACCTCTATTTCATCACGGCGCTTACCGTTAATCTGGATTGGCATTGTTACCGTATCGTCCACCAGCATCGCAGGATCAACCGTCGGCCATCGAGCTTCAGTCACCAGGCCAGAACCACCCATTTCCGCCCAGATTTCTTCGGCCAAATGCGGTGTCATAGGTTGCATCATCTGCGCCATGGCTTTCATCGCTTCAACCTTGGTGGCCTTACCTGCCTTTGATTTCGCTACTGTATTGGTAAATTGGTACAGAGCTGCCACAGATTTATTAAAAGCAAAGCCTTCGATACCGTTTGTTACATCATCAACCGCACGGTGCGTGGCCTTTTGCAAGGCAAGCACCTCTTTGGCATCAGATACGTTGACATCAGTGCTTTGGTTGATCTCGTCAGCCATTCGCCAGACCCGTTGCAAATGTTTCCATGCAGCATCAGCGCCCGCAGCTGTCCATTCCACATCACGTTCAGGCGGGCTGTCAGACATCACAAACCAACGGGCAGTGTCAGCACCGTATTGATCAATAATATCATCAGGATCGACCACGTTCTTTTTCGATTTTGACATTTTGATAGAGGGGCCAACCGTAACAGGGCGACCATCAATCATTTCATAACCACCTGAAACCGGTCTGACCTCATCAGGCGTCAACCACTTGCCGTCAGAATCTTTATATGTCTCATGGCACACCATGCCTTGAGTAAACAGCGCATTGAACGGCTCGGTCGCTGCTTTGGGTAGATGCCCAGTCAGGTTCATCGCACGGGCGAAAAACCGTGAATATAAAAGATGCAGGATCGCGTGTTCAACACCGCCGATATACTGATCCACATTCATCCAGTAAGCTACATCTTGGGCCACGGTTGGCGTATCCGCACGCGCATTTGTAAAGCGGGCGTAATACCATGAACTATCAACAAATGTATCCATTGTATCAGTTTCACGCTTTGCAGGTTTACCGCACTGCGGGCAGTCGCAACTACGCCATGCATCATGGCGGTCCAAAGGATTGCCGGGACGTTCAAACGTCACATCTTTGGGCAATTCTATTGGCAGGTTCTCTTTCTTTTCTGGTACAACACCGCAGGTATCACAATGCACCACAGGGATTGGGCATCCCCAGTAACGTTGCCGAGACGCGCCCCAGTCACGCAAACGATAATTGATTTTCGCTTCACCCAAGCCCATCTTTTCAATACGCTTGTTCACTTCCAGCTTAGCATCTTCAATCGACATACCATCCAAAAAGCGTGAATTGATAATATTGCCCGGGCCTACATAAGCTTCTGATCCAATTGAAAACGTATCAGGGTCTTGAGCTTCATCACACACCACAGGCGTCACAACCAAGTCGTACTTACGGGCGAAATCCAGATCGCGTTGATCATGCGCAGGACAGCCAAAAATAGCACCGGTACCATAACCCATCAAAACAAAATTGGCGATATAAACCGGCAATTCCCAACCCGCTTCAAATGGATGGGTTACTTTAATGCCGGTGTCATAACCCTGCTTTTCAGCCGTTTCCAACGCTTCTTCTGTTGTGCCCAACTGACGGCATTTTGCATTAAAAGCGGCAATCTTCGGGTCATTTTCCAAAGCTTTTGCTAATGGGTGGTCGCACGAAATCGCGGCAAAACTGGCCCCAAACAAAGTGTCAGGCCGTGTCGTATAAACTTCTAACTGCTCAAACCCAACAGGCGCACCAATCATGTTGAAATTGAATTGCAGCCCGTGACTCTTACCAATCCAGTTCTTTTGCATGGTGCGGACTTTTTCTGGCCACTGGGTCAAGCCATCTAATGCGTCCAACAACTCTTCTGAAAATGTAGATATTTTAAAGAACCATTGTGTCAGCTCTTTACGCTCAACCAAGGCACCAGAACGCCAGCCACGCCCTGCTTCCACCTGTTCATTAGCCAACACCGTCATATCTACAGGATCCCAGTTGACCACAGCGTTCTTACGGTAAACCAGATCTTTATCCATCATATCAATGAACATAGCTTGTTGTTGGCCGTAATATTCAGGATCACATGTTGCAAATTCGCGTGACCAGTCAATTGACAGACCCATCGGTTTTAATTGCCCGCGCATATCTGCAATATTCTGATACGTCCAATCGCCGGGATGAACTTTCTTTTCCATTGCCGCATTTTCTGCAGGCATACCAAATGCATCCCAGCCCATTGGGTGCAACACATTAAAACCTTTTGCAGATTTGTATCGCGCAACCACATCACCCATTGTGTAATTGCGCACGTGCCCCATGTGGATACGGCCCGATGGATAAGGAAACATTTCCAACACATAATATTTTTCGCGGCTTTCATCGCGTTCCGCTTTGAAAACCTCTGCGCTGTTCCACGCTTCTTGCCATTTAGGCTCTACAACTTTTGCGTTGTACCGTGACATAGCTTAACCCTTATACATTTAACGCCAGACCATTGGCCCGGCGTTGTCGATTTGTTTCAAATGAAGCCGCAAATCTGCCTAGCGGCGTTTTGCGCCCCGAATACGCAACTGACGTGCGCGTGTAAGAATAGCGTCTTCAATCCGCCGGTTGGTTTCAGCACTTGCAGGGCCGCGGCGTTTTTGCATTGCTACTTTCAAAGATCCGGCCTCCAAAGCAGGGTCTTGGATCAGCACCGTCGCACGAAAATCTGTATTAGATCCAGGTGCACGCCCCCAGCCCATAACAATAACACCTGAAAATGGGTCAGCCGCTTCAATTGGCAGAAAGCTTAAAGTTTCCAATGATGCTTCCCACAGATATTTATTCACACGAATATCCGCGTTATCATTTGCCGGCTTCAGCAGTTGGTTCAAATCTAAACCGCCAGCAGGTGCCCCGCTTTGCTGTTTTTCTTTATTGTTCTTTGGCGTTTCGTGTTTTGTTGGGTCATTACGTCGCGCTTCACGTCTGGCTTCACGCTCAGGGCTGACCGGTTTATTCCGTGCCCCGCCAAACGAGCCACCACCAGAAGAAGCACCACTATTTATACTACCACAGCCCGCAATCAACGCAGCCGTAAGCAAAAGTGTAAATTTATTAGATATCCCACCCAACATTATTATCGGCCTCTCAACAATTTCACCAACATCTACCGTGTTGTTTTTAAGCGAACAAGGGGTTTGATCAAGTTTATCGCAGAATACACCTGAAACCTGCACTTTAGGGTTTACCAAATTGCCATCAAGCGGCAAAAAGGCCTTATGTCTCTTACTGATATAACAACCCGCATCCATAAAGCCGAACAACTGGCTGGCCGCCCAAAAGGCAGCGCACAGTTGATTGCGGTTTCAAAAGTACAACCAAACGCACGTGTGAAGGCTGTTTTAGAGCAGCGGCACCTATTGTTTGGCGAAAACAAAGTACAAGAAGCAGAAGGCAAATGGCCAGCCTTCAAAGAACAGTTTAAAGATGTAAACGTTCATCTGATCGGCCCATTACAAACAAATAAAGTTAAAAATGCAGTTGCGCTATTTGATGCCATTCATGCGGTAGATCGCCCAAAGCTGGCCCGAAAGCTTGCCGCTGAAATTCAAACACAAGGCAAAGCACCAGATATGTTTATTCAGGTAAATACTGGCGAAGAGCCACAAAAAGCCGGTGTTATCCCTGCAGATGCAGATGCTTTTATCAAAGAATGCCGCGATATGGGTCTGCCCATTGCCGGCCTAATGGTGATCCCGCCGGTAAATGAGGAAGCCGCGCTTCATTTTGCGCTTTTACGCAAAATTGCCGAACGCAACGGGCTGAATGGCCTGTCTATGGGTATGAGCAGTGACTTTGAACGCGCGGTTGCGTTAGGGGCGACACATGTACGCGTAGGATCCGCAATATTTGGCGCACGGGATTATGGTTAGCCAATAACCACTCGCGATCGCTTCTGCCAATTCTCAAAAATCCAATGCAAAGCCTTGCGATCAAACGCAATACAGCCCTCAGTCGGGTGGCGCGGCTTGCGCCAGATATGTATGAAAATAGCGCTACCAGCACCCGCAACCGCATCTGGCCAATTGAAGTCCAGAATACCAAAAGCATCATAAAGCGGGTCAGCGCGGTGTTGTTTTTCATGACTGAAAGGGTAATCAGGCCCGTAAACTCCATGATTATAGTCAGGGTCTTTGGGGTCATCTGACCATATATCAGCAAGGCGAATGGTTTCTTGAGGTACCTGCGGTGTATAAAGTGAAAACCGGTCAACACGGGTTTTAATTGCAGCCAATTGATATACACCGATCGGTGTGACCCCATCGCCCTCACCACATTTTACGCCAATCCCACCGCGTCCAATAGCACAAGGTAAACTCACACCACGAAACCGTGCGCCCCATTTTCCGATACTTAGATCGTCAAAACGCGATATCACAACAAATGCCCGCTTTTCTTTGCTTTAGTCGCTAGATAATCCTTATTCAGTGCATTTTGCCCAACTTTTAACCCCACGCGTTCCACCACTTCCACGCCTGCCGCATTCATCCGTTCCACTTTCTTCGGGTTATTCGTCATCAAGCGCACCGCATTAAAGCCCAGAGACTTCAAAATTTCTGCCCCCAGCATAAAATCTCGCTCATCATCCTCAAACCCAAGCCGATGATTGGCTTCGACCGTATCAAAGCCTTGCGACTGCAGCGCATAGGCACGCATTTTATTGGCTAAGCCAATACCACGGCCTTCTTGATTCATATAAAGCAAAACACCAGAACCATTTTTCGCGATTTGCTGCAAAGCTGCATTCAATTGTGGCCCGCAGTCACATTTCAACGATCCGATGATATCGCCGGTAAAACATGCAGAATGCAACCGTGACAACACTGGCTCACTGCGTTTAGGACTGCCGATTTCAATCGCATAATGCTCAGTTCCGCCATCATCAGGACGAAAAACATGGACTTTGGATGCGCCCATTACTTTCAAGGGCACATTCGCTGCGGCCACAAATGCCAAAGGGCTGCTTTTACGCAAACACGGGCCAATCGATTCGAGCGGTAAACGGTGTAAATATGGCAGCGCATCCGCGGCTTCTGATTTGATTTGTATCAGGACTGCCGCTGGCAATAAGCGCGCTTGCTTACAAATCATCAAAGCCAGCCGATGCGGTTCACTATCCCCTTCACGAATTGCCGCAAACGGCCCTTTCATCGGGCTTTGCAGGTCATCGACAGGATCGGCCACAGATCGCAACCAAGCAATATCCGCCGCATTTGGCACCTGAATGCGGGCTAAATCACCATCATAAGCACGGGCAGCCAATGTTTTTGCCCGCCGCTCGGTAATCACCAAATCAAGATTTCCCTCGTAGGCACGCAAATGTTTCAAACGGTCACCATTAAGCGTTTCAACCGCTGCGGCCATCCAAACTGACGTCCCACAAGACAATAAAATCGGCACGCCCATGCGTAAATCCGCCCGCATCCGGGCTATTTGTTCTTCAACTGTCAGCAAAATTGCCATTTGGCTTACTACCCTATCTTCACAGATGCCTTCTATATCCTGCATTTAGAAAATATGAAACAAATCTCACAATAACGGCACGAGCTTGTGAGATTTGCACTCTAGCTCTTGCCGAATTCGTGAAAAGAGCACAAATTGAGGAAAGAATGGAGTTCAAATTATGAGCAACCTGAATAAAATCCTAATGGTCGACGATGATGAAGACCTGCGCGAAGCACTGGCGGATCAACTTATCTTGACCGAAGACTTTGATGTTTTCGAAGCTGAAGACGGCGCCACAGGCTTGGAAAAAGCCAAACAAGCTATTTACGATCTGGTGATCCTTGATGTTGGCCTGCCTGATATGGATGGCCGCGAACTATGCCGTTTAATGCGCAAACAAGGCGTGAAATGCCCAGTTGTGATGCTCACCGCACACGACAGCGATGCTGATACAATTCTGGGGCTCGATGCCGGCGCCAATGATTACGTATCAAAACCCTTCAAGTTCCCAGTGCTTCTGGCACGAATTCGCGCACAGCTACGCCAACATGAACAATCGGAAGATGCCGTGTTCACGCTTGGGCCCTACACATTCAAACCTGCTGCAAAAATGCTGTTAACAGAGGACGATCGTAAAATACGGTTGACCGAAAAAGAAACCAATATCCTGAAATTCCTGTACCGCGCCCAAGACGGTGTTGTTGCGCGCGATGTCTTATTACACGAAGTATGGGGGTATAATGCGGGGGTCACAACCCATACGCTGGAAACCCACATCTACCGTTTGCGCCAAAAAATTGAACCTGACCCTAGTAATGCGCGTTTATTAGTCACAGAATCTGGCGGTTATCGCTTAGTCGCTTAAATCTTCAAATTTACCCCAAGACTGGCCCGCCACTATGGCGGGCTTTTTTTTGCTTGAGGTTAAACACATCACACGACATTATCGCGTTTCAACATTAGGAATTTTCAATGACCGTCACAATCTGCACATGGAACATCAATTCAGTTCGCCTACGCGAACCTATCGTCCTGAAACTTCTGCAAGAAGAATCCCCCGATGTTTTATGCCTGCAAGAATGCAAATCACCCGTGGACAAAATCCCCACCGAAGGTTTTGCTGCCCTTGGTTACACCCACATGATTGCCAATGGTCAAAAAGGCTATAACGGCGTGATGATCCTGTCACGCACCCCACTTCAAGAAGTTGCGCGCAAAAGTTTTGCCGGCCTTGACCATGCACGCCATATCGCGGGGCAATTGGAAAACGGCCTGACCATTCATAATTTCTACGTGCCAGCTGGCGGTGACAAACCAGATCGTACAATCAATGACAAATTCGGCCAGAAACTGGATTACCTGACTGACATGCGCGACTGGTTTAATGCTGAAAAACCCAGCAAAGCCGTTCTGGTAGGTGACTTGAACATTGCACCGCTTGAAGATGATGTTTGGAACCATAAACAACTGACCAAAATTGTATCCCACACCCCGATTGAGATTGATCATCTGGCTCAGGTTCAAGCGTCCGGAAACTGGATAGACATCACCCGTCAAGATATTCCTGAAGGCCCTTTATACAGTTGGTGGTCATATCGCGCGCGCGACTGGGATACAGCAGATAAAGGCCGTCGCCTGGATCATATATGGGCCACAGATGATATTGCACATACAGGTCATTCCAGCCGCATCTTGCGCCCTGCGCGCGGATGGGAAAAACCCAGTGACCACGCACCTTTGTTTGCAAGTTTTGACATCTAGGCAGTGTCGCACTACATCAAGGTCAACTAAGATATGAATGGAGCATCCGAATGTTAGAACTCGGAAATACACCGTCTGCTGCCGATCTGGTAAAAGACGTCAATGAAAACACGTTTATGCAAGACGTGATCGAGGCCAGTAAAGAAACCCCAGTCATCGTTGATTTCTGGGCGCCATGGTGCGGCCCGTGCAAAACCCTTGGCCCAGCATTGGAAGCCGAAGTTCTAGCCGCAAAGGGCAAAGTGAAAATGGTTAAGATCGACATTGATCAAAACCAAGCACTAGCTGGCCAGATGCGTGTGCAATCCATCCCTGCAGTCTTTGCCTTTGTTGACGGCAAGCCCGTAGACGGCTTCATGGGTGCCAAAGCCCCGTCTGAAATTAAAAACTTCATTGATCAAATACTGGTCACGTCAGGTGCTGATGGCGGCTTGGAAGAGGCTGTTACAATGGCCACCGAAATGTTGGAACAAGGTGCTGCTAGTGATGCAGCTGACACGTTTCAGGCGATTTTAGGAGAAGATCCGGAAAACTCCGGTGCCTATGCTGGTTATGTCAAAGCGCAGATTGCATTAGGCAATATAGAACAAGCAGAAAAAAGCCTTGGGGCCGTGCCTGAAAGCATTGCAAATGATCCCGCTATACTGGCAATCACAGCCCAACTTGAGCTGGCAAATTCTACGGCGGATGCCGGTGAAATTGATGCGCTGAAAGTAAAGCACGATGCCAATCCCGAGGATCATCAAGTGCAGTTTGATCTGGCCATGGCCGAGCTTGCCGCAGAGGATGCAGCCGCTGCCGTTGATACGTTACTAGATCTATTTCGTCGCGATCAAGATTGGGATGATGCAGCAGCCAAGACCCAGCTGTTCAAAATCTTTGACGCCCTTGGCCCACAAGATCCAGTTGCCAAAACAGGCCGCCGTAAACTTTCATCAATAATTTTCGCGTAGATAATAAAGGTAGGTTAATAGATGAAGTATACCCTTTCCAACCTGCCTGACACCATCCCGGTGTTCCCCCTGATGGGCGCATTGGTTTTGCCCCGTGCCCGTCTGCCATTGAATATCTTTGAACCGCGTTACCTACAAATGGTCGATGATGCTCTGAAAACCGATCACCGCCTGATCGGTATGATCCAAACCCGTGATGTACCCACGGACATCAGTGACCCGCCTTTGCATAAGATCGGTTGCGCAGGGCGTATAACCTCATTTACCGAAACTGATGATGGGCGTTATTTGATCTCAATCAAAGGCATCAGCCGCTATCGCATAAAAGAAAGCCACAAAAGCTTTTCCCCTTACTTGACGGCAGATGTGGATTGGGCCTGTTTTGAACGTGATTTGGGAAATGAACAAACCGATAGCAGCTTTGATCGCTCGGCATTTCTAAAGCTTTTAGAAACATATTTTGAAGCAAATGAATTACAAACCGATTGGGACGATTTAAAAGAAGCCCCCACAGAAATGCTGATTAATTCTCTTTCGATGATGTGCCCGTTTGACCCCGAAGAACAACAAGCATTATTAGAGTCGCCTTGCCTGAAAACCCGGCGTGAAACAGTTGCCACTTTGATGGAATTTGCTTTAAGATCAGGCGACGATGAAGCTCAACTGCAATGAGTTCTGAAACCAAACCCGATAGCAAAATGCTAGAGGCCCTGCTCTGCCCTGTTACCCACGGGCCATTGGAACTTGACGCGGAAAAGAATGAGCTGATATCAAAATCTGCAAAACTGGCTTATCCCATCCGCAATGGGATCCCGATCATGTTGACCGATGAAGCCCGCAAACTTTCCTAAACCATCTTACCTTGCAACATTTTAGGTAATTCACCTGTTAATCCAGCGGCTTGACGGATTAAACCGCGCCGTAAATTTGGCGTTGAATTCACAATTCCCAATCCCAAATCCCGGATCGATCGAAGCAATGGGTTATCATTTGAAAACAATTTATTAATTGTGTCGGTCGACGCAACAGATGAACTTATATCAAACCGCCGCCATTGTTGATAGCGCTGCAATACATTCACCGTACCGATGTCTTCGCCGCGCCGTGCAGCATTGGCCAACACTTCTGTTAAAGCCGCAATATCACGCAAGCCAAGGTTCAGTCCCTGCCCTGCCAACGGGTGCACCCCATGCGCCGCATCGCCAACCAAAGCCAAGCGGTGGTCTACAAAACGATTTGCCAATGTCAAGTTTAACGGATAAAAAAACCGCCCACCTTTTAAGGATATTTTCCCTAAGAAATCCCCAAAACAGGGCCGCAGGCATGCCATAAAATCCGTGTCATTCATCGCAGATATTTCCGCTGCACGCGCAGTTGTTTCGGTCCAGACAATCGACGAACAATTGTTATTTAACGGCAGTATCGCTAGCGGTCCGGATGGCATGAAAAACTGGTGTGCGGTATTATTATGCGGCAATGCATGTTTAATCGCACACACCAAACTGGTCTGATTATAATCGTGACCACTGCGTTTAATTCCTGCGCGCACCGCCACCTGGCTTTTACGACCATCACAACCGACCAATAATTTTGCTGTCAGAGCTTTGCCATTGGCCAATTCTACTGAAATGCCACCTGCATCAATTTCCTGATCCACAACTGTGGTTTGGTCCAAATGCTGGATGACAGGGCTTTTTTCAATCGCCCGCAGTAAGGTTTGGCGTAAAAACCGATCTTCTAACATATAGCCCATCGGGCCTTCTTCAATCTCGGTATGATCGAAATGCACAAAAGATGAGCTGGCCCCTTCCCCGGCACGCCCATCACTGACTTTAATATCCAACATCGCACAACTATTTTGTGCAACATCTGCCCAGATACCTAAAACATTCAGCATGTTTTTTGAGGTCAGGGCCAAAGCATAACCACGCCCATCAAATGCTGGGTCTGCCAAAATTTCTTTTGGTTGAGCATCGATCAGGATCACATCCTGCCCGATTTGAGCCAAAGCAAGGGCTGCGGCACAACCGTTCAACCCACCCCCTACAATAATAATATCTGCATCCTGTTTCATAACTCCAAATATGACTGCAAAACATGGATTGTCCAGCCGACATTACGCCGCTACTCTGCGGCAAAAGGGAGTTATTAAATGTCCGAAGATCTACTAAAGAAGACCGCCTCGAATTTAGGGCGCATGATCGGTGCTGGTGACATCAGCCCGATAGAATTAACCGAAAAATACCTTGCCGCAATAGAGGCCCATCCACTAAGCCAGCGGATTTATGCGCGCACCACGCATGACCGCGCCATCGCCGAGGCAAAAGCCGCCACAGATCGCGCCGTAAACGGCACCCGTATGGGCCTGCTAGATGGCGTGCCGATCTCGTGGAAGGATTTATTTGATACGGCAGGTAGCGCCACTGAGGCCGGTTCTGCTTTTCTAAAAGACCATATACCTGATACAGATGCACAGGTTTTGAAAAATGCGACCCATGCAGGCCTGGTCTGCCTTGGTAAAACCCATATGTCCGAACTGGCTTTTTCTGGCCTAGGGCTGAACCCGGTCACCGAAACCCCACCTTGTGTAAATGACCTCGATGCGGTTGCAGGTGGCTCTTCTTCTGGGGCCGCGGCATCTGTCGCATTCGATCTGGCCCCTGCCGCAATAGGTTCTGACACAGGTGGCTCAGTACGTATCCCATCTGCATGGAATGACCTTGTGGGGTTAAAGACCACCTCAGGATTGCTATCCCTTCAAGGCGCTGTACCACTTTGCAACAAGTTTGACACAGTCGGCCCCTTGTGCCGCTCGGTTGAGGATGCAGCTAATTTGTTAGGCGCCTTGGGCGGAACAACAATCACACTGCCGCCGCCATCTGGCCTTAAAGGCAAACGCTTTGCAATCTGCACAACAATCGCCCTTGATGATCTTGATCCCGGGCCAAAACGGGCTTTTGAACAAGCTGTACAATCTTTGCAAGATGCCGGGGCTACAATTGAACAATTGGAAATCCCTGAACTGAATCCAGCCATGCCCATGTCCGCATGCCTTTTCACCACCGAAGCTTATGCCCAGTGGCAAACCGATATTGATACCCGCTCTAACCTGATGTTCCCTGAAATACGTGATCGCTTTATGGCAGGGAAAGATTTTACCGGGTATGAATATGTTCAAAACTGGCAGAAACTGGATCAGCTACGGGCAGATTATATCACTCGCACGGCAGCTTATGACGCAGTCATCCTGCCTTCCTCCGCGATTACTCCGCCCAATGTTGAACGATTATTAACGGATAGTGATTACTACATTCGCGCTAACTTATTAGCGTTGCGCAACACGCGGATCGGTAATCTGATGGGGCTTTGCAGCCTGACATTGCCCACGAAACACGCCTCATGCGGCTTGATGATTAACTGCAATCCATTTGCGGAACACAAATTGTTGACTTTAGGAGCAGGGATTGAACAGGCACTGGCATAGGCAAAAAAGCCACATTAGTCTGTTTCTGCAAAAAAACAGCCAAAAATCCGTTGGTAATGAAAGGCTTATAGGTTAAACTGCATGTAAATGGGGCACTTAGACCCTGAAAAAGAGGCAGTACATGCAATTTCCAGAGCGGTTTTCGAACTTGCCCGAATACGCATTTCCACGTTTACGCGCCCTGTTGGATCATCATCTGGCAGGCGGTGATGTTGTGCATATGACGATTGGCGAACCGAAGCATAAATTTCCAGACTTTATTACCAGCACAATCAGCCAAAATGCGGCGGGTTTCAATAAATACCCACCCAATCAAGGGTGCCCCGAATTGCTGTCAGCAATCGCAGACTGGTTAAAGAACCGATATAATGTCGCCGTTGATGCTGACACGCAAGTCATGGCCCTGAACGGATCACGTGAAGGTTTGTTTAATGCCTGCCTTGCTCTTTGTCCGGAACAAAAAAATAGACGGAAGCCAAATGTTTTAATCCCAAATCCGTTCTATCAGGTCTATGCGGTGGCAACTTTAGCGGCCAGCGCCACCCCTATATTTGTATCTGCGCATCAGCAAAACGGCTTCTTGCCAGATTATGCTTCACTTGGTGAAGAAGTGCTAAACGATACGGCTATTGCCTACATCTGTTCACCTTCCAATCCGCAAGGGGCTGTCGCCTCTTATGATTATTGGGCCGATTTAATCAGGTTGGCTGAAAAACATGATTTCTATATTTTCGCAGATGAATGTTATTCCGAGATTTATCGCACAAGCCCTCCTGTAGGTATATTGGAAGTCGCCGATAAAATCGGAGCCAATCCCGAACGCATTCTGACATTTCATTCACTTTCCAAGCGCTCTAATCTGCCAGGTTTACGTTCTGGTTTTGTCGCAGGTGGGCCAAAAGTGTTGGCAAAGCTAAAACAATTGCGTGATTATGCCGGCGCACCTTTGCCATTACCTTTACAAATGGCCGCGGTTGCAGCATGGCGCGATGAAAAGCATGTCATCGCAAATCGTGCGGCCTATGCTAAAAAATACAAGATTGCGGATCAAGTGTTCGGCAATCTCAAAGGTTATTCCAGTCCCGAAGCCGGATTTTTCTTATGGCTTCCAGTTGCGGACGGTGAAGCCGCGGCATTGAAACTATGGCAAACCACAGGTGTGCGCGTTTTGCCCGGGGAATATCTGGCACGCCCAACAAAACAAAATGATCCCGCAAAGGGATATATCCGGGCAGCCCTTGTGGCCCCAGAGCAGGAAATCATGCGCGGCCTAAAAGCGATACACGCATGTTTGTATGAGGTAGAATAAATGGCATATCAAAGCAAACCCCGTGATCCATTATTGGAAGAACACATGCAGGCCGCAATCCAGCGACGTGGTTCTGAACTAATCGGGTTTGCCCTTATCGCCATTGGCATTCTGTTTACTTTAATCCTATGGAGTTATTCGCCTGACGACCCCAATCGTTTCAACGTAACCTCACAGCCTGCGCAAAACATGCTGGGCGAGTTTGGCGCAACCATCGCGAGCACTTTGATCCTGACCATTGGGAAATCTGCATGGGTCGTCCCCGTTTTCACATTAACTTGGGGAATACGGTTTATCTTGCACATTGGTGAAGCACGGGCGGTTAGCCGGGTCATATTCTCCCCGGTATTCGCAGCCTTTACCGCTATTTTCTTTGCCGCCCATGTCCCTGCTGACACTTGGGTACATAGTTTTGGTCTGGGCGGGTTATTCGGGGATATGGCGTTTGGGTTACTGGTTGATCTGAACCCCTTAAGCCTGAGCTTAGGCGTTACTTTGATGACACTTATACTGGGCGCAATTTTCCTAGCACTGGGCCTTTATGTACATGGGTTTACCATTCAAGAGCTTTTGACAACTGGGCGCTATGCGCTGGTTGCAGTCATCTTATCCTATGCCAGTTTGATAAACCTGTTCTCTTTGATTATACGCAAAGCACAAACCTACAATACACAACTCGTAGATCGCAAAGCCGCCAAAGCAAGTTATCTCGCATCACAAGCCCCCCTCGTTGTAGAGCCTGTGGGCCCTGCAGTGATTGAAGAATATCGCCCTATTGAAACACCCGTGGCTAAACCCACCATAAAAATACCCATGCCTTCTTTACCAAGCTTTGGTTTGGGAAAGCAAAAGGAAGTGGTGCCAGAAAGCCCGCCTGTTCATATAGAACCGCTTTTGGAAGGCACTTCTGAAGAGCGCGTTAAAATGCGCATCACTGAGGCTGTAAAAAATAAAATTGTCGCCAGACGTGCAGAGGATCAATCAACGCCCCGCGTTGAGCCCACATTGGTGCAAGTGCCAGAATTAGAGCAAACGCAAGCTCCAAAAACACCGGGAATCCCTTTTGTTGTTAAAGAAACCCTGACAGACGATAGCGAATTGGATCTAAGCGATCCTGTTGAAAACATTTTTGCTAATCCAACCACTGAACCAAAACATGTGGTACAATATACTACGCAAAAACCAGTGCAAAAAAGCAAAAAAGCCCAAGCAGAAGCTCAACCTAGCTTGTTCAAAGAAGCAAAATCAGCAAATTACGAAACACCCCCTTTGGGCTTATTAGCCAGCCCAAAAAGTGTCGCACGCCATCACTTAAGTGATGAAGCACTGGAAGAAAACGCACGATTACTGGAAAACGTATTGGACGATTACGGCATCAAAGGCGAAATTGTTTCTGTCCGCCCCGGCCCCGTAGTCACCCTTTACGAGCTGGAACCAGCACCGGGCTTGAAAGCCAGCCGCGTTATCGGTTTGGCCGATGACATCGCACGCTCCATGTCTGCCTTGTCTGCACGTGTATCCACAGTTCCCGGCCGTTCTGTTGTCGGGATCGAGTTGCCCAATGAAAATCGGGAAACAGTATTGTTACGTGAAATGCTATCAGGCAAAGATTACGGTGATGGTAATCACGGTTTACCGCTTGCACTTGGCAAGGATATCGGTGGCAAACCGATCATCACAAACCTTGCAAAAATGCCCCACCTTTTGATCGCGGGGACGACCGGTTCTGGTAAGTCCGTGGCGATCAATACAATGATCCTGTCATTGCTGTATAAGTTATCGCCCGAAGAATGTCGGATGATTATGATCGATCCGAAGATGCTGGAACTGTCAGTTTATGACGGCATTCCGCATTTGTTATCTCCGGTTGTAACCGACCCCAAAAAAGCTGTTGTAGCTTTGAAATGGGTGGTGGGTGAAATGGAAGAACGCTACCGTAAAATGTCAAAAATGGGCGTGCGCAATGTGGCAGGTTATAACGCCCGTGTTGATGATGCGTTGTCCAAAGGTGAAAATTTTGACCGCACAGTGCAAACTGGTTTTGCTGAAGAGACTGGCGAACCGATTTTTGAAACTGAGTCTATCACACCAGAAAAAATGCCTTTTATTGTTGTTATCGTCGATGAAATGGCTGACTTGATGATGGTTGCCGGTAAGGAAATTGAAGCTTGTATTCAACGTCTTGCACAAATGGCGCGCGCCTCTGGTATTCATTTGATCATGGCCACACAACGCCCCTCTGTAGATGTGATTACTGGTACGATCAAAGCCAATTTTCCAACACGGATCTCGTTTCAGGTGACTTCAAAAATCGACAGCCGCACTATTTTAGGTGAAATGGGTGCCGAACAATTGCTTGGCATGGGCGATATGCTTTTCATGGAAGGTGGCGGTAAAATCACCCGCGTCCACGGCCCGTTTGCCAGCGATGAAGAAGTTGAAGAAGTCGTCAACCACTTGAAGTCTTTTGGTGAACCTGAATATGTCAATCATGTTGTTGATGGCCCTGGTAGCAATAAGGAAAGCGATATTGACCTGGTGCTTGGTCTTGGCGGCAACACCGGCAAAGAAGATGCGCTTTACGATCAGGCGGTAGGTATTGTTGCCAAAGACCGCAAATGCTCGACTTCATACATTCAACGCAAACTTTCTATCGGGTATAATAAAGCCGCTAAGATTGTTGAGCAAATGGAAGAACAGGGCATTGTTTCAGCGGCAAACCATGTAGGCAAACGGGAAATATTACTGCCTGAATAGAAAGCAGCCGTTCTATAAGAACACACCAGCAATATTATGCCTTGTATAATGTCATATGCACTTCGCGGTTTGATTTTTTGAAAACCATGATTAAATACACTTTATGAAAATCATCGTAAAAATAACCGCTCTGGCCCTTTGTCTTGCACCTATAACTGCAAGTGCTGAAAAATTGTCGCTGGATCAAATATCGACTTACCTTAATCAATTGAAATCAGCCAAGGGCAGTTTCACCCAAACAAACCCTGACAACACCCAATCCACGGGTAGTTTTATGATTAAACGCCCAGGCCGGATGCGGTTTGAATATGCCGCTCCGAACCCAGCTTTAGTTGTCGCCAGTTCAGGCCAAATTGCGATATTTGATAAAAAGTCTTCGGCTGGACCACAAGGGTTTCCTATCGGTAAAACACCTTTGGGCATCATTTTGAAAAAGAATGTGAACCTGAAAAAGAACAACATGGTGATTAATCACATAGAAGAAGGTGCTCTGACCAAAGTAACCGCCCAAGACCCAAAACACCCAAAACTTGGGACTATCCAACTTGCGTTCAGCGCAAAGCCTATCACATTGCGTCAATGGGTAATCACAGACCAATCAGGTCAAAAAACCACTGTTATTCTAGGCCCACTTAATAATAACGCGCGCCTTGTAGAACGCTTATTTGATATTGATCAAATTGCAATTGATTTGGGTCAAGCCTCAGATAGATAGGTTATGAACAACTTCTTAACTGGTTCTGGTACATAATCGCGCGGGCTTCCACCTGCCCTGCAACACGCAGCAGCCATGATTTTTTGCGATAAGATTTACGCGCATACCCAGTATGCCCTTCGTGATAAGCCAGATATTGATTGTACATATCAAACTTAGAAATCCCATTACGGCGTTCTGTTTTATCCATATACCAGCCCATAAAATCCACAGCGTCTGCAAAGTTGGTGCGGCTTGCCCCAAACCCGCCTTCTTCGTGTTTATATTCATCCCATGTGGCATCTATAGCCTGAGAATAACCATAAGCCGATGATTGACGTCCCAGTGGGATCACGCCGATCGCAAACCGATAAGGCGTTCTAGCCTTGGGGTTGAACTTAGATTCTTGATAAATTGCCGCCATATAAACCGGTGTCGGAACACCCCATTTACGTTCCGCCTTAGCCATTGCCTTGAACCAACCGGGGCGTTCGGACTTGATTGAACAAGCGTTATCCAGATTGCGCGGCGGGCCTTTGCCGCTACCTGAACAAGACACTAATACCAATGCGCTTATCAAAAGAAGTATTTTTTTCATCTGCTCTCTTCCCAGTCTATCGCTGGTTTTCAAGTGCAGTATAACCCAAGTAGTCCTAAATGTTTAGACAAAAAATGCCAGTGTTATCGGGATTGTAATCACTGACAATAGTGTCGAAACCACAACCAGCCCGGCCACTTCATTTGCATCAGCACCATATTTTTCTGCCAGCAGATATGAAGTCACTGCGACAGGTGTTGAGATTTGCATCACCAAGACCGCCAACGCAATCGGGTTCAGTTCAAAATATAACCCTGTCATCCAAGCCAGCCCGGCACAAACCAAAGCTTTGAATATAGACAAACCAAACGCCCGTCCGAAACTATCAGCTTTCAATCGTGCAAGGGCCACACCCAATGTGATCAACATCAAAGGGATCGCCATTTGCCCGACCAATTCCAGTGTATTGGTCAACCATGCAGGCGTTTGCCAACCTTGATATAAAAACAAGGCGCCCAGCAAAGTTGCAAACACTAAGGGTTCTTTGATGATTTTAACCAATGACCCGCCACCAGAGACCAGCCAGATACCAAACGAAAAAGAATAAATCGCCATCACTGCAAAAATAATAATTGCGTAGCTTAACCCGACTTCACCAAAAGCAAATAAGGCCAAAGGCAGGCCAAGATTTCCGGTATTGCCAAAAATCAAAGGGGCTAGATAAGTGCGCACATTCAAACCCATCAATTTTACCAAAACAGTAAAAACAACTGTGACCAACAGATAAGCGACACAAGCCGCCAGGAATGTAACCGTCATCGCACTGCGTTCTATGTCAGCTTTCATCAAGGCGACAAATATCAAACAAGGTACAGAAAGCGTCATCGCCAATTGGGTTACAAAGGCGACGCGATATTCGTTTCCACGTTTTACCCAGATAAACCCGATCAAAGCCAATAAAAATACCGGCGCCACGATTTGCAGCACTGTTAACAATAAGTTCACAAACTGTTTCCCTCTTTTTAGTTGATTTTTTTGTTAATTTCATGGATTCATTGCCCTATATACAATGAGATGCAAGCTAGAATTTGGGGATTCGAGAAGCAATATGTTGCAAGTAAATGCAAAATACGCAATTGGCACAGTCGTACGCCACAAGAAACATCCGTTTCGTGGTGTGATCTTTGATGTGGATCCGCAGTTTTCCAACACCGATGAATGGTGGGAATCTATTCCGGAGGACAAGCGCCCCAGTAAAGAACAGCCATTTTACCACCTGCTGGCCGAAAACGACTCATCTTATTATGTGGCCTATGTTTCAGAGCAGAACCTAGAAATGGATAAAACCGGCGAGCCTATTGAGCACCCCGAAGTTGCAGATCTGTTTGGTGCAATGAATAACGGGCAGTATCAACTGGAAGTTCAGATGAACTAATAACCCAGCGCGCACCCATCTTTGCGCGCATCTGACGCCCCTTCCAAGACGCCAGTTTCATGATTAATCGATATAGATTGCGCACCGCCGATGGCCACTTTGGGCACCGCCACATTATGCCCCATATCCGCAAGTTCCGCGCGTACCGTATCACAATAGCCGCGCTCCACATTCATCACTGTTCCGTCGTCAAAACAACGTGGTGCGTCCATCGCAGTTTGCATATCCATGTCAAAATCCAACATGTTTGACATGAAGCGCGCATGACCATTGGGCTGGTACGCCCCCCCCATCACGCCAAACGGCATTGTCACCTTGCCGGCTTTACGTAACATACCCGGAATGATCGTGTGCATCGGCCGTTGCTTACCAGTTGCTTCATTCGGATGGCCTTTTTCCAAAGTAAAACCACTGCCGCGATTTTGAAAATTAATCCCGAACTTTGCAGATGCTAAACCAGAGCCGAAACTGTGAAAAATCGAGTAGATCAATGAAACTGACATCAGATCTTTATCCACCACTGTGAGGTAAACCGTATCTTTATGTACGCTTTCGCTAACTTTAGTGGCTGAAACCATTGCACGTTTAGGGTCAATCAGCCCGGCCAACGCATCCGCGGTTTGTTGCGATAGCATATGGTCAAGGCGTGTGGTCTGACCCATGTCAGCAATAAAACGGGTACGCGCATCATAAGCCAGTTTTGCCGCCTCGGCTTCTACATGGGCGCGCTCTGCCCCCAATGCATCCATGCTTGCAATATCAAATTGCGACAGAATATTATTCATCAAGATAGCTGTAGCCCCTTGCCCGTTCGGTGGGTGTTCAACCAGTTCCGTTCCTTTATATTCCCCTGACAGTGGTGTGGTATAATCACATTGTGTATTGGCAAAATCATCTAGCGTATGCACCCCGCCCAGCGCGTTCAAGGATGCAACCATATCCTCAGCCACTTCACCCTCATAAAACCCACGCCGTCCTTCCAGTGCAATACGCTCCAACACCTCCGCCTGCTTTGGAGCACGGAAGATCTGCCCAACAGCAGGGGCTTTTCCATTAATCAAATAGAACGCTTTCGCATTCCCTTGCAAAAAGCCTTCTGCCAAAGCCCAGTCAAAAGCCACACGCGGGGCAACAGGCACACCAGCTTTGGCATAATAAATTGCAGGGGCCAAAGATGTTGTTAAACCTAGTTTTCCGTAATCCTTTGAAAGCTGGCAGAACGCATCAATCGCCCCCGGTACTGTCACAGCCTCCACACCACGTACCGGTATGGTTTCATGGCCTGCAGCACGCATCATACTTGCCGATAATCTTGCTGGAGCTCTACCTGACCCATTCAGGGCAATCACCTTATCCGAAGCACCAGTTGAAAGTAGCACAAAACAATCGCCACCAATCCCGGTCATTTGCGGTTCACAAATCCCCAGCAATACCGCTGCAGCAATTGCTGCATCGACAGCATTCCCACCGCTTTCCAGAATTTGCACTGCGGTTTTGGCTGCTAATGGGTGCGATGTCGCGCACATACCATTACTGGCAAAAACAGGGGAACGGCCATTATAGTGAAAGTCGCGCATTTCTTATCTCCTAATGAGTAGAAGAAATACCAATCATCTAGCAAAAGCAATATCAAGGGGAAAAAATGTAGTCCTCGGTGCTGTAACTTGAGGTGGGGGCAAATAAGTCACGGCACCGAGGGAAGCTGATTGCTAGCTACATCACCCGTTTGACTGCAGATCAGGGCAATACATTGGAATGTTTATGGCATTTTCTTGACTTTTTTAAAAAACAGTTAAATTCTGCTACTTATTACCCGCAATTTCAAAGTCGGGCTTAACAACCTTGATCTTTCCACCTGAAAGCCGCACAATAAAGTATGTTTCAGGATGTTCACCTTGGCACCACAGGCCACCAAAAACTTCCCATCCATTTTCACAGGACGGAGCTTATCCATATCATGTCGCTTTATGGGCGCATGGTAGCGGCGGGGGAATGGCGGGATTATGGCATATCCCCGTTAAAAGATGTCGCTATATTTTCAATTTTCAGGCGTGCCGCAGAACATCCGATCTATCGCATCGAAAAACGCCCTAAAATGTTAAAAAAACAGGGGGTATATACTGTAATAGGTATGGATGGTCGTATTCTGAAGCGTGGCAATGATCTAAAAGCAGTTTTGCGTGTGCTGGAACGCAAAATGATCAAGTTGGTCGATTAAGGTCTGCGCTGGCAAGCTATTTCCAACCCTTCTGTTTTCAAAATACGCGCACGAACCTCTTCTAAGGGTTCACATGTTACGCGCATATGATGCGCATTGGCGTGTAACAGCATGGCTTCATCAGTCATAATCCCGACATGCCCCTTCCAAAAGATCAAATCGCCGCGTTGTAATGCGGTATTATCACCGAACGCTTTACCCACCTCTGCTTGTTGCATGTCACTATCGCGCGCACAATCCTGCCCGCAGGCGCGCATTGCAGTTTGCACAAGCCCTGAACAGTCAATTCCTTGATAACTGTCGCCACCCCAAAGATAAGCTGTACCTAAGTACTCTTCGGCGACCGAAACCATATCGTCCATTGACACATCTAAAGCGCTGACTGCTTGTTCAGAAATATACCCGCCTGTAGCAAGGCCTGCAAAACCATCTTTTATCGATGTTACAGCTAATCGTGCGCCCATAGGTAATGCTAATATCGGAACGGTTTTCATATTAGCTTCAGGATAAATATGTGCATTGATACGTTGCACTTTATGGGTGTTGGCCAATGCCGGGGTCAATTTATCCGATTCAATATACCCCACATAATCATCAAATATACACTGACCATAAGAGCACCCTGTATCAGGATCATCTTCCAAAACCAGAAAGCCCTCACCAAACATCATTTGGCGCGCAAGGTTTCTTTGCCCCAGATCAAACAACCCCGCAACAGGCACCCCGATTTGCATGGCTTGCCCTTGCACAAAGTTTTCGGCGTCAATTTGCCCTTTTAAGCTTTCATGCGCCACATGCCCGTTGCTGGGAAACCGTCGCTTATCAACCATCACAATAACCTTGTTCTATAACTTGCAACATTGCACGTGCGGACTGACAAGCGCCGCCTTTTGTGCGCCCGGGCTTTGCGCTTGGCGCCCAGCCATATAAATCAAGATGTACAAAATCCTGTGCATCTTCAACAAATCGGCGCAAGAATAAAGCCGCCGTAATCGCCCCACCAAAACCGCCCGCAGGGGCATTATCCAGATCAGCCACATCCGGTTCGATCACTGGCTCATATGGATCCCAAAACGGCAATCGCCACAAAGGATCAGCTTCTTTTTGCGCCGCTTTTGAAATTGCCCCGGCCAATTCGTCATTATCCGTAAAAAATGGCGGCACATCAGGCCCAAGAGCCACACGAGCAGCCCCGGTCAATGTCGCCATACAGATCATAAAATCAGGCTTATCTTCATCCCCCAGTGCCAGTGCATCAGCTAATACCAACCGCCCTTCGGCATCAGTATTATTCACTTCTACCGTCATGCCTTTGCGTGAAGTTAAAACATCCTGTGGCCGAAACGCCCCCGCCGATATTGAGTTTTCCACCGCAGGCACAATCACACGTAAACGCAACTTCAGCTTTAACGCCATAATCATATGCGCAAGCCCCATCACAGTGGCAGACCCGCCCATATCCTTTTTCATCAAGCCCATTGATGACCCGGGTTTGATGTTTAAACCACCGGTATCAAAACACACGCCTTTGCCCACCAGCGTCACCTTCGGGTGATCTGTATTTCCCCATGTCATATCCAGCAATCGCGGCACTTGATCAGAAGCCCGGCCAACCGCGTGGATCATCGGAAAATTCTGTTTCAGCAATGCGGTACCTTTGATGACCGAAACCTTAGCGCCATGGTCTTTACCCAGTTTGCAAAACACCGCTTCCAATGCGTCTGGCCCCATATCTGACGCAGGTAAATTAATCAGATCACGGGTTAAAAATTCACCTGATGCCAGCACTTCCAGGCGCTTTGCATCAACATGTTTACCAGGTTTCAATCTAGCCAGCGCGCCTGATTTTACCTTGTATTGATCAAAACTATACTGCGCTAAAAGCCACGCAAGACTGGCTTCTTCCAATTCAGATTCTTCCAGGCCGCTGGCAAATTCATACACAGCTTCGGGCAATTTCATTGCGACGGCCGCTGCCCAATACCGCCCACGTGCCCGGGCTTTGACATTACCCCATCCCGCTAAAACACGTTGTATTTTTCCGTTAATATCAGGCACCAACAGAACCTGCCCCAGCGCGCCCGTAAATCCGTTGGCTTTAACCCAAGCGATTACCGTTTTAGGTTCTTTGATCAACCATTGGTCAAACCTGTCCAGACTGATAAAATCTATCGGGGTCGCTTTTTCGGTTTTACCTGCAAATTTAGGGGGCATTCGGGTCTCCTGTTTTCAAACAACCCTACCCGATTCCCCCCCTGCTTCAAGCCAAAGCGGCTATTGATCTATCAACATTCGCGGTAAATCCGCCAATTGAAATAAACTGGCTTCGCCTAAACAAACTATTCTATGGCATACTGCTGGTAATGCAGCCGTATTATTTTGCAAAATTACGTCAATCATATCATTGGCTGTATGCGTAATGCTCACCAGCCCGATCTGAGGGCATAGCATGCGTAAGCTACGCGCACAGCATTGCGCGGTTCGCAAATCCCCTTCATATATTGCCATTTCAAGCTGGCATAGCTTATCTGATATTTCAAACATAACCCGCTCAAACACCAATACACCTTGTTCAAACCCTAGGTTTCCCAAAAGTATTTCAATTTCGGGGTAATTCAGTTTTGGCATCTCGCACGAACGAAATACAATTATTTCTGCCATTTTTTCCACCACTCTTATTGACCCAGTACAAAGACTAAGCAAAGAGCACAAAATAAATCCTAATCTAAGCGTTCGCAGGCCTTGAAAAATACACGCAAATCAAGGAAAATTAGGTACACATTGGAAACGTTACGCATATGGATCATATCAAACCCCTACCGTCTTTCCTGATCAACCGTTACCATGGTTGGCGCGCGACGCAATTTCAGGAAAACAAAGCTTGGTTCGCAAAGCTGGTTGACAGCGGCCAACATCCACGCACCATGGTTATTTCATGTTGTGATAGCCGCATGCATGTCACATCTGTATTCGGCGCTGAAACCGGAGAGTTCTTCATTCACCGCAATATCGCTAATCTGGTACCTAAGTTTTCCCCTGACGGCGATCATCACGGCACTTCGGCTGCTGTTGAATACGCAGTAAAGTCTTTAGGTGTCACGAACATCATGGTGATCGGCCATTCGCATTGCGGTGGGATTAATGGGTGTCATGACATGTGTTCAGGCAATGCCCCAGAACTGGAAGATAAAACCAGTTTTGTTGGTCGCTGGATGGATATCTTACGCGATGGCTATGAACGTGTGGCTGCAAAGGGCGGCACCCGCGAAGAGCAGATCAACGCATTGGAACATGAATGTGTTCTAGTATCGCTGGAAAATCTGCTGACCTTCCCTTTCATCAAAGAACGTGTTGATAACGAAAACCTTGCGTTACACGGTCTATGGATGGACATTCGTGATGGCGGGCTGGAAGCTTACAATCCAAAGAATGAGCAGTTTGAGCAGATTTGACCGAGCGCGGCCCTAACAAACTCTAAACCTTTCCAAGTGTATAACATCCCTGACGTCAAAAGTAGTTCACGGGTTTTCAAAGGGCAGGTAACAGTGCCAAATGCGAAAGCCACCAAAGATTACTGGTAAGAATAGGTGCAAAGGGTGAAACCTTTGTTCGGCCATATAGCTACATACGGCAGGCCTGCTTTTTATTACAAACACTCCATATCATACGAACCTCCCACCAACAAAATCAAGTCGGTGGGGCCACTAGCCGTGCTGGGTTCCATGCCATTGCTGCGACATCTGACATGCCTGATCAAATTTCCGCAGTGCGTTGCGATGAATTTTTTTCGGGTGATACTGGTCAAACGTCATTGCAGTGCCAAGATCGTACCCTAAGGCTTTGGCGGCAAGTTGTGCGGTTCCAAGGCCTGTTATTTCGGGAACTGATGCAGGCCGTACTTCACGATCCAACACATCAGCTAGAAACTGTGTAAAATAGGCATTTTTACTCATCCCGCCATCAATAAGCACTGCCTTGGGCAGCGCAACACAAGCATCCATTACCTTCATTACTTGTGCCGCTCTAAACGCCACGCCTTCCAGTATCGCCTGCACCATATCTTTGGCATCATGATCCAGTGAAAGCCCCAGCCATATACCGCGAGCAGTTGAATCCCAATGCGGGCAACCAAGGCCTGAAAGCGCTGGTACAAACACCAGGCCGTTATCAATCGCAGCAGGTTTATCAAAACTATTGATACCAGAAAAGTCTGAAAACAGCCCCAAGGATTTAGCCCAATTAAGGGCCGCGCTTGCGGTGTAAACCCCACCATCCACTGCATAAACCACGGGCGCATCTCCCAATTGCCACGCAACTGTCGGCAACAACCCTTGTGCAGTTCGGCGATGAATTTTTGCACCGGTTACCATCATGGCAAAAGCACCTGTACCAAAGGTGATCTTCGCATCCCCGGATTTACGACACCCAAAGCCGTAAAGGGCGGCTTGCTGATCTACCACACTGGCAGTCACCGGGATCGGCCCGTTTTTAGTTTGTAAAGCACCAAAATCACCTGTGGTTGGCACGATTTTTGGTAAAGTTTCTATTGGCACTCCAAACAAATCACAAAGCGCCAAATCCCATTCTAGGGTTTCCAAATTCATTAACGATGTTCGTGATGCAGTACTGACATCCGTTACAAATCGCCCTGTCAGTCGGTCTAAGAAATAAGCATCAGTCGTACCAAGACGCAGGGTGCCTTTGTCAAAAGCATCGGCTGCTGCGGGGATGTTCTTAACAATCCAAGCCAGTTTGCTGGCGGAGAAATAAGGATCAAGCGGCAAGCCTGCACGGGTTAAGGTTTCAACTTCATATCCTTGCTCTTTTAAAACTTTGATCTGATCCGCCGTACGCTTATCTTGCCAAACAATCACAGGTGACAAAGGCGCTTTGCTGCAAGCATCCCAAGCAAGACAACTTTCCCCCTGATTATCAATGCCAATAGCAGTCACATCACACAGCGCATCCACACAAGCTTGAATATTTAAGATCAGCTCATGTGGGTCATGTTCAACCCAACCCGATTGTGGATAAATCTGGCGATGCTCAACCGCATGCACAACTTGCAATCCACCACTTTCATCAACGACCAAAGCCCGTGTGCTGGTTGTTCCTTGATCAATGGCCGCAAAACGCATCGGATTATCCTTTAAATATTTCAAGTTCTACAAGTGCAGTTAATCCGACTTTATCAAAGCTGCCAAGGGCACGCGCTTCATAGCACACTTAGTAAAATAAACAGATTACAGCATCACAGATCGCGGTATTGGGTGTTAATTTTTACGCAGCCCATTTACATCTTTTTTCTTAACGCCAGTTTTACGCTTGGTTGGCTTTGCTGCAGGTCGTAACCTAGGTTTTTTCGCGGCTGGCTTTGCGCGGTTGACCGGTTTTGCTGCAGGCCCTGTCTTGGGCTTCTTCACCATTGGTTTTGCTTTTTTAGCACCGGTTTTTTGTGTATCAATTTTTGGAATATCTTTCGACTCCGGTTTGCTGATGTCACGGCTTCCGGTTTCTTTTGTCAATTTATTTCGAAGGTCGTTAGATTTTGAATCGCTTTTCTTAGTTGTAAGCTTTGTTTTACCATCACCAGAACGACGATTCGCAATCTTATCTTGCGCATCTTTTTGATCCCGATCTGAAGGCTTCCAACCTTTGCCTTTATTAACATCATTGCCAATATTAACATCACCATCGATATTAATATCAATATCCGGGTTATTATAGATTGGCCGCCCGCCCCAACCAGCACAATTTCGGCATCCCCAATACCCATGCCAATGGTCGTCATTATCAAAAATATTATCAATTAAAACAAAGGTGGTCAGTAATATCAAACCTGTAGTCAATACATCGTTGCTGTTATCTTCTGTATAAACAATTTTAGTATCATAGGTCGGTACATAAACAATATTAGGCGCGGTTGATGTAATAACCACTTCATCGTTTGTGTTAATAATTTCTTGTTGTTCATTACTAATCAACGCACCCGAATTAATCGCCTGATCGCGCATCCGTTGCACTGCGGCCATGACGTCATCATCTTGTGCCTGCATCGCAAGCCCTAAAGATTCCGTCCATTCCACATGATCTGCCATATCTGACAACACAGTTGGAAAGGCAGTTGCTAAGACTGCAACGCTTGGATCCCAACCTTGATCTTCAATATCCTTTTTTAAGGCTTCAGCATCATCCAAAGCATAAGTTGCCACAAAACGATCCGCCTTCATAACTTCCAGCGGAAGAGTTGACGCAACAAGTATCTGTATTAACAATGTATCTGGAAAAAGTGCCACAGGGGCTACCATGGTTTCCAGTTCGGCACTTGTTAGCAAAGCTTCGGAAGCAACAGCTGTTTCAGTTACGCCCACTTCAACCTGGCTTGTCCCTTGTTCAGATACATTAGAACCGTCGTTGGATTGCGCCGACGCATAGCCCCCAAGAATAACGCCTGCAACTCCGATGGATATAATCAATTTATTTTTAGATTTCATGCTTCGTTCCTAAAGTGCTAAGTGATTAAAATATTCAACTTTAGGTACTCTTAAAATACTGACAAAATAAACCCTAAATAATAAAATATCCTATTTTATCTTTCGTATTTCAATTTCCACAGGCGCCGTCAGGCCTGCCTTTATAATTGGTGCTAAAGGCGCCAGAATACGGCGTTCGGGGCGCGAGTGTATAAAGTTACTCCAAAGAACCTTGTCCCCAGAATGGATTGCCAGATGACCTTTAACAGGTTGATTCAAACGAATTTGCAGGTTTTCCATCGCATTAGGCGCATCGGATAAAATCAACCGTTGGGGCACAATAAAACGGATTGCAGGATCTGCCGTGTGCAATGGGAATGATGTATAATCCTTAACAGGCTGCGCTAAATCCTGCACAATACGTACAGCGCATTCAACTGCCTCATGCCAGCACCATGACGATGTTTCAACCGGACGCAGCAGGTTACCTGTACAAAAGTAATGCGGGTCAGAACTGCGGCCATACTGATCAACACTGGGGCCGCCCGTTGCAGGATCAACTTCTATATGACTGGCATGCAACAACGCGCTTTCAGGGCGGAACCAGATCGGA